>WNGA01000560.1_pt1 | contig 106705 bp, 101 predicted proteins | sample 5400061 | NCBI WGS metagenome assembly WNGA01 (sample SAMN13153366, study PRJNA577476) | soil metagenome | isolation source: 100 cm soil or saprolite under grassland replicate 2 | place: USA:California | collected 2016-06-15 | reverse complement strand
GTTGTGCCATGGAAGGAAGGCCGCGGCTATGCCAAGTTGGCGTTGAAATTGATGTTGGAACATGCTCGCGCTCAAGGGCTGGAATACGTCGAAATCACGACGGACCCAAACAATGTTGCTTCCCGCAGAGTCATTGAAGGTAAACGGCGGTGTCCTCATTGAGCGGTTCCAGAGGCCTGCGCAATATGGCGGCACTGATGCTGTTCGCTATCGAATCACACTCTAGCTCGCAACGCCCGTGCCCTAACCAATCGCTGAAGCCAACTCCGAAAGTTTTCGCGAGCAAGCGCGCTGGCCGACGTACTGAAAGGTTGAAGGACGAATTATGAAGGACGAAACAACAGCTCGCTTCCATCAGCGGTGGCTGATCTTGTTCTCGTTAGATGAGTTTCCCTCGCGTCAGCTACCCCGGCTTAGCTTCGCTTCGGGGAGAGCCGTAATATCAAGCGCACGACTGGCATCGGCATCAGTCGAGTCAGAAACATTGCAAGTTTCATTGCAAATCCAGGAATCACGAGCGGCCGGTCTGCTTCCAATGCTGCCAACGCTTCCCGCACGACCTGTGCGATCGGAACTTGGAGAAAGTCAGGGCCTGGGCCGGGCTTGACGCTCCGGCCGGGACGGCTGGCGACTTCTTGAAATTCCGTGTGCACAGGACCCGGACACATGGCGCATACGCTCACGCCTGCTCGCCGGAGTTCGGCCCGCAGCGCTTCAGAGAAGCTTGTGACGTAAGCCTTGGTAGCGGCGTAAACGGCGTCACCAGGGATGGGAAGAAAACCAGCCGACGAACTGACGTTTAGGATGCCACCGCGCCGTTTCGCGATCATGCGCGGAAGCAAATGGCGAGTGAGCGAAGTAAGCGCCACCACGTTTACCAGCGCCATTTGCTCGTTGCGAATAGGATTGCTCGTCGCAAAGGGACCGCTGTCGCCGAGTCCGGCATTATTGATCAAAAGATCGACATCGATCTTATCACGCGTGAGCGAGTCGATCAGTAATTCGATCTGCGCTTTGTCGGCAAGATCGACAACGCGAACATGGACCTCCAAGTTTGAATTTCGGTTCAACAATTCGTCGCGCAAATCGGCTAAACGTTCGCTTCGCCGTGCGACGAGAACAATTGAGCGCGCACGGTTCGCAAGTTGTCGCGCAAATTCGCGGCCGATGCCGGAGGAAGCGCCCGTGATCAGCGCACTGCAATCATTGAGTTTCATTGTGGGATGGAGGGCGGAGCTCCTGCGACGCCGAACGCGGTCTCGCGGGAGCTCGCCCCTCCAATGACTCGAGCTCGTGTCTTGTCAGCACGCGCCAATGCCCGCGGGGCAAATCGGCAAGTCGAAGATTTCCGATTCGGACGCGGACAAGATGTTTGACGCGGTAGCCAACGGCTTCAAACATGCGGCGAATCTGCCGATTGATTCCCTGTCGAAGAACAACGCGCAATTTGGTGGGCGTGACCGGGCGGAGTTGCGTGATCTGCGCTCGCTGGCCATCGAGAAAAATTCCGCGCAGCAATTTCGGCGCGAGTGCCGGGTCCCACGGCTGATTCAGCGTCACCTCGTATTCCTTGTCGATCTTAAAACGCGGGTGGGTAAGCCGCTGCGCGAGTTCGCCATTGTTTGTGAGAAGGAGCAAACCCTCAGTTTGCGCGTCCAGACGCCCGATGTTGAAGAGCCGGGAAAATTTTTGTGGAAGCAGATCAAACACAGTGTCGCGCGCATGCTCATCTTTTCGGGTCGAAACAAATCCCGCGGGTTTATGCAGCATGATGGTAAGCGCTGGAGCGACGCGAACAAGTTTGCCATCGACTTTGACATGATCACCTGGGTCGGGCTGTGTGCTGAAGTTTGTGCAGACTTTGCCGTTGATGGTAACACGACCGGCCGCGATCAACTCATCGCAATGTCGGCGCGATCCGATGCCGGCGGCCGCGAGGAAACGATTGAGGCGCATCGTGGCAGTCGACCATACAGGTGATCAGTGATCCGTGAACCGTTACGAATGCGGCAACGTGCTCACTGATCACTGTTCACTGATCACGGTTCACTTCCGAGCCACGCGCCTATACGTCCGGCTTCGTTTTCGGCAAGCCGACAACTTTGCTGCCTTTCTTCCACTGACCGCGTTTCTTCAGAAGCTCAACGCGCTCGAAGCGTTTCAGTACATTGCGCCTGGCAGCGATCGTGCTTACCCCTTTTAAACTGCGATGTTGCGACATAAATTCGTTGAAGCGTTGAAGCGTTGAAGCGTTGAAGGGGGAAATAAGCCCGCAGCTTAATCTAGGGCGACAATTTTTCAAACAGACTAGAGCTGATTTCCAAGCACGACGTACGTCCCCGACGTGATGATCTGGTGATAAATGTGAAAGCGACTGCTCAATAGCTGTTTCCAGTAATCCGCCCGGCTTTGCTCCACGATGAGATAAATCGCATCGGGTTGCGCCCATTTCTTTAAGACCGCCTCTTCATTCAGAAAAATATCGATGGAAGGCCGGCCGATCGGGGCTGCTCTCTGCCTGTTTTGGTTAACAAGAAAGAACTTCCGGTTCAGATAAAAAATAAGACTACTGCTTTCGTCGAGTGGCCCTTCAAAAATCGTATCGCCGCCGGCGTCGAGACGTGGGTTTAGAAAGCGCGCTACGTCGGCGAGCGAGAAATACGGTGCGGTTCGGGCGATAGCTTCGATCATGCTGAGCCCAATTGGAACCATCGACGCGGCCAGGGCGATGGCAGCGAGTTTCTCGCGCCGTTTGAAAATAAAGTAAAGCGCCACCAGCGAGAAAAGCACGAGCGAGCCACCCGTAACCGCCACGCATGGCCGTAGTGCCAGCCAGGCTGATATAGGCATGTCGTGTAATGCCGTCCAAGCCGTCCAGCGCGCGTCCATCGTTCCCCAGTTTCCATTCAAAACGCGCGCGGCGCCGGCAAGGAAGAATGCCGCCGCGGCAATCATCATGCCGGTGACGGCGACGGCGATTGCGCCTGCAATGCGCCACCGCTGTGGCATCCGGTCCCACACCACCGCTGCCCAGAGCCCAAATGCGCTCCACATACTCATTGAATAATAATCCTGCCGTTGTCCCAGAAAGAGCAGCGGGACAAAAACGACGCCCATCCAGCAAAGCGGCAGCGCATCGGGAAAATCGATCTCATGCGGCCGCATCACGCGGCGCCAGGCGAACATCACTCCGGGGAGCAGCGCGATCGACCATGGAAACCACCAGGCCAAATGCATGAGCGCAAATTGATAGGCAGGCACGCCCATGTAATCATGCGCTTCATCGGAAAGCCCGCGGAGATGACCTAACCATTCCGAGCTGACCAGATAAGGAAAATAGCCCGGAAAACGCAGTTCCGCCCAAATGTGCCAGGGAGTAACGATTAAAAGAAAGATTGCCAGATATTCCCATCGCAAAAGCGCGCGATATCGCAGTCGCGCTTCGCGATAAAAGGTCGACAGTAAAAGAAAAATCGCCGCGGGATAAATAAGGCCGAGCAAGCCTTTGGTGAGGCAAGCGAAGGCTGAGCAAATCCAGAAACCAGCGAACCAAGAGCGCCGATGACGCCGGCGCTGATAACCGCACAACCCGCAGAAAATCGCGCCCGCGATAAATGCGCCGACGAGCGGTTCGGGCATGACGATGCGCGCGAGCAAAAATGTGCCGCAGCAGCTCAGATAAATCAGACCCCCAATGAAACCGCGCCAGTAGTCCCTGAGCTTTTCCCCAATCAAAAAAATCAGGGCAACCGTAGCGACCACCGCCAGCGCACCCGGGAGCCGCGCCGCCGGTGCGTTTATGCCGAAGAGCTTGAACGAGACAATAATGAGCCAGTAGAGCAACGGCGGTTTTTGCAGGCGCGGGATGCCGTCGTTTGTTGGCAGGAGCCATTGATGGGTCTCGACCATCTCGCGGGCCGCTCCTGCATACTGTCCCTCGGTCTGGCTGTACAGGTCGCCTGTGCCGATGGTCGCGACGTGTAACAGCGTCGCCAACGCAATTAGAATCGCAAAGAGCGCGTGACGCGTCGGCGGTGGAGGCAGCGCCGGCGGCTCTAGCAGAGTTTCTTCCAGGGTTAAGGTGCGGGCGCCTGCGGTCATGGAATATTTTCCTCGCCGGAAGAAATCCCGATTCGACATTCGCCCGGGATGTATTTCGCGGATTCCGCCTTTTGATATTTTTTCCAATGCTCGGGCAAACGCAGCAGTCTTCCTGTGGGCATCTCGATCAACGCAAGCATCTGACGGCATTGGGCAATCAAAGTGTTGTCCTTCGGTCGTGTAATCCGGAATGCGCACCAAAACCGCGCGCGTTCCGCCTGATCAAGCCAGCCATCAATCACCAGCCGATCGCCAAGTTTGGCTGCGCGACAATAATCAATCTCGGTGCGCACCACCACCGGATAGGTTTGCTTTTCTGCCATTTCTGCCAGGGGAAGCCCGAGTTCCTCGGCGAGATGCGTGCGCGCGATCTCGATGAAACGCAGATACGCGATATTAGAGACGACGCCTCCGCAATCGGTATCGAAAAACATCACCTGCACTTCTGCGCGAGTTTGCGGTGGGGCCATGATAGGCTTTCAAATTTCAAATTTGAGATTTTAGATTTGCCCACTTCTGCTTCGCGATGCGCAGCGGATGAGCAGGCGGCAATTTGCGAAGGAGTTCTTCATTAAAGGCGATTGAGCGCTTTTTTCGATCTGACTCGCGCCGGGATTGATTACTCAGGTGCCGCTGGCCCTTAATGTTGGAATTCTGAAGATGGTCTGCCCAGGCGCGCAATTGTTTGGAGCAAGATATGGCGAGAGATTTCAAATTTGAAATTTCAGATTTGAAATTCGCAAAGCGCGGACGTTTCTCCATGAAGCACAGTTTCGACCGCGTCTCGCCTGCTGAGCCACGCGCAATGTAAATGAACGCAAGGAGTTCGTTAGTCGTGCCGCGCTCGAAACCTTCCGCGATGTTATCTGACACGGACATGCTGCTGCGCTCGATTTGGTCGCGCAAGCTGAAACTGATTCTGAAGCGTGGATTCTCAGTAAGGTCATAAATCCCATGGGCCAAGCGCATAGCTCCCTGCCACACAGGCAAATCTTCGAAACGTTCGTAGGTCATGCTCGCGAGTGTGAGATTTGAAATCTGAAATTTCAAATTTCAAATTGTCGTGGTCAGAATCGACAGCACTGCATCGGCCGCTTCTTCGGCACTGACCGCCTTCATGCAGCGAAAATCGATTGGGCATTTGCGGAGAAAACAGGGACTACATTCGACGTGATGTCGCAGGACGACGTGACCGTTGCCGAGCGGCCCAGTTAGACGCGGCTCGGTGGAACCAAAAATGGCGACTACCGGCACGCCGAGCAATGCGGCTAGATGCATCGTGCCGGTATCGTTGGTAAGCAGTAGACAGCATTCGCGCAACTCGTCGATAAGTTCGTCAAGCGTAGTCTGGCCGATCCGATTAACGCAATGATCGACCATCGCGGCCGCGATCTGGTCCCCTATCACCGCGTCGTTCTTCGTTCCGAACAAAACCCATTGCGCCGATGAGTGCGCGCTAATCTTTGCGGCCACCTGGGCGAATCGCTCCGGGAGCCATCGTTTGGCCGGGCCGTACTCTGCACCTGGACAAAGGCCGATTTTCAGCGGTTGATCGGCGACCGTAAGTTGGAAGTTGGATGTTGGATGTTGGACGGTGGATGTTTCCGCTCCGCAATCGCGCGCGATCCGAAGAAAACGCAGCGAATGATGTTCCGGCGGGCCCGGTTTTTGCGGCTCAGGCACGGTTTGGTTCAGCAGCCAGCCCCTCCAATGCCCGCGATAACCAACTTTTCTCGGAATTCCGCTTAGCCATGACTCAAGAGCAACACGCAGCGAATTTGGAAAAAGGATCGTGGCATCAAAATAGGTTTGTCGCCGAATCGACCGTGCCGACTGCAGAAGCGAACGACTCGATATTGGAATAATCGCGTCAACTTCAGGAACTAGTTTCCACATCGGCGCAATCCTGGCTGGCGCGGCGATTGTGACTTGAGCGTCAAGCCGTCCATTCTTGATCGCGCGCACTGCGGGCACACTCATCACGGCGTCCCCCAGCCAGTTGCTTGAACGAATGAGAATTCGAAATGGCTTTAGATCGTGAGCTGAAATTTCCGGCGGCAGGTGGACGCCGCGTTTGTATCGCGCGAGAAGAAAATTGGGCTGCGGCGTTTTCCATCGATTATGGACCCAAAACCAATCTTCCGGTGCAACCCGAATCTGTTGCTCAATAACCGTATTTATTTTTGACGTGAGGTCTGCAATCGAAGCGCCTGGCTGGTCGAAGCGCTCGGTGAACACCATGCGCCAGCGCGCTGGACCTGTTGTGTACACCGCGGCGGCGATAACCGCCGCTCGGGTCCGCTTCGCGAGTAAGCCAGGCAGAGGCGAAGTGGACGCCAGTCTCCCGAAAAACGGCGTCCAGAGCCCATGATCGCCAGCGTGTTGATCGGACAAAACACCCACGCCGCCACCGGAACGAAGCAGGTCGATCACGGGTTGGAAACCGTCTTTGCGATCAAAGAGTTCCAATCCCGTCTGACTGCGACTGCGCCGTACGTGCGCGTCGATAAAGCGATTGCCGAGTCTTTGATAAACGCTGGCGTTCCGTACGTAGCCAACGAACTTTGGCATCAACTGGGCAAATAATTCCCAAATTCCGAGATGACTCAACACCAGAACGACCGGAATGCCGGCGCGAAACCGACTGTCCATCGACTCGATGTTTTCGACCGTGACCCTCTGCAGAATTTTCTCCGGCGACATTTGAGTGAGTTTGACGCTGCACAAGAGATTTGCGCCCAGGCGCCGAAAATGACGGCGCACAAGACGGCGCAATTCGCGCGGCGATTTTTCATTAGCAAACGCAATCGCAACGTTCCGTTTCGCTAGGCGCCGATATTTCCCTGAAACGAGCCACGCGCAAGAGCCGAGGATTTGCCCACCGGCAAAGAGCAACCGCAATGGCAATGCGGCCGCAATGGCCGACCCCGCGCGATAAAGAAGATAAACGACAAAATCGAGCATGGCGAAACCGCCGGTATCGCAGTGTGGCGCGGCAGGGTAGATTTGCCTGCGGCTTGCTTCAACCAATATAATGTGCGCTGTATCGCCGCCGCTGGATGTGCTCTGCCATCATCGTCAGCCAATCCCTACGCGCTATTTGTTTCCTCACCGCAAGGTTAATCCAACCCCCATCAAAGCGAAAATCTTTCTCGCGAACGCGCCGATTTCTCGTTAGGGAAGTAGAGCTGCTAACGGAACTAAAATGAGCAAGCGCGAAAAAAATCTTTGGCAGGGCATCGATGCCAACGCACAAAGCGCATTGCACGCCCGCGATTATCGCACTGCATCTTTCGCGGAGGAGCTTTCGCGACGAGGCTTGGACGCCGGCGAACTTGTGACCGCGGACCGGAACCAGCAAGACGTCAAAGCAGCTTGGATCCCAGGCGTGGAAATTTTCCCACGAAAGGTTCACGCACAGCGTCACCGGGGTTTCTTTGGCGAATTTGTGCGGCGCGACGAAGGGATTCTCGCGCAGATTGGCTTCTGGCCGAAGCAATGGTCGGCTGCGCGGATGTTCGCACATACGGCAAAAGGTTTTCACGTGCATCCGCCCAGCGTTCCCAAAGATGGCGTTGCAGCGGATTGGTTGCGTCGTGCGTTTATTGATGAGCCGGAGAATTATTCGCTGCGTCGCTACGATGATGAGCAATGGGACGTGATGTTTTTCTTGCAGGGTCGCCTTGAGATAATTTTGTGCGACATCCGAGTTGGCTTTCCCAGGCGGGTGATGCGTTTCTTCGTTGATGGCGATAACCATCGGAGCAACAATAACGTCGGAATCGTAGTTCCCCCGGGTGTGGCGCATGCCTTTCGGGCTGAAGGCGCAGAAGATGTGATCATGGTTTACGGAACAAGCACCATTTTTCATCCGGAATTTGAGGGGCGCATCGCGAGCGAAGTCGAGAGTGCGGAGTTACCTGAATCCTGGCGGAAATTCCTCGGTAGGGGCGATTGACCTCAATCGCCCATTAGGGCGGTTCAGATGAACCGCCCCCTACCTCTCATGAAGCGAAGCTTCGATCCGGCCGTCCTGGAAATGATGGATCGGCCGCAGCCGCTTTCGGCTGAGCTAGAGCGCGACCTGGAACGGATCCGGCAACTCAATCGCTGGTTCGGCAGCTATCGGCTTGTGTTGGATTTTATGCAGCGCTGGATCAACCCCGGCGAGCGAATGCGAATTGTCGATCTTGCCACTGGCTCTGGCGACATTCCGCGATTGATTGCCAATTATGCCCGAAAAATCGGCGCGCGCGTCGAGATCGACGCTTTAGATCGACAACCTGCAACACTGGAAGTCGCCACAAGGTTGAGCGCGGGCTATCCAGAAATTCTCTACCGCGAAGCCAACATTCTCGAATGGAATTCCGCTGAAGCATACGACATCGTACTCTGCACGTTGACACTCCATCATTTTAGCGATGAAGACGCTGTAACTGTGTTGCGGCGGTGTCGCGAGTTATCCCGAAGATTTGTTCTGGTGTCCGACTTGCGGCGCGGATTTTTCCTCCGGGCGGGCGTTTGGCTTTTGACCGCGCTGATTTTTCGTGAGCCGATGACGCGCTATGATGCTCGTCTTTCTGCCGTCCGCGCATTTTCATTTGCCGAAATGCGCGACCTCGCTGTGCGCGCTGGCTGGCGAAATTTCAGCCACAAAAAATTTCGATTCGCGCGACAGGCGATTTGGTTGGGCGGATGACCGAAACCATCCTTGACAATTTTGCATTGGAAGCAGTATTGAAGATTAATCTCCACGCGGAGATGTCTTATGCCGCTGTTAAGGCCAGACCCGACGTTTTATCCATCGCCCAGGTTGGCGATGCAAGCGCCTCCGGAAAGGCATGCATTTGTTGCGGCGCTTAATCCGCCCGGCAGCAAACTTAACGACGCGCTGCTGGTCGTCGATGTTGATCCTGAGTCGCGCACGTACGGCCAGCGCGTCGGCGAGGTGAAGATGCCTAAGTTCGGCGATGAACTGCATCATTTCGGTTGGAACGCATGCAGTTCAGCGCTCTGCCCGTACGCGCCGCATCCCCACGTGGAACGCCGTTATCTGGTTGTCCCTGGGCTACGATCTTCGCGTATTCACATCATCGATACGAAACCCGAATCGCGAAAACCGAAGATCGTCAAAGTGATCGAGCCCGATGAAATTTTTGCGCGCGCCAACTATTCGCGTCCGCATACCGTTCACTGCGGGCCGGAAGGCATCTACATGAGCGCGCTGGGCGCGCCGAATGGCGACGGCCCGGGTGGCATCTTCATGCTCGATTGCGAGACGTTCGACATTCTGGGGCAGTGGGAGATGGATCGTGGCCCGCAATTTTTGCAATACGATTTTTGGTGGCACTTGGGATTCGACACACTGCTCAGCAGCGAATGGGGCACCCCGAACATGATCGAAGACGGCCTGCAGCCGGAACTGCTCCTCGGCAGCAAATACGGCCATCAGATACACGTCTGGGACCTGCGCCGCCGTCGCCATTTGCAGGCTCTCGATTTGGGCAAGGAACAACAAATGGTCCTCGAGATGCGACCCGCGCATGACCCGACGAAAGCGTACGGTTTTGTCGGCGTTGTTGTTTCGCTCAAGGATCTGTCGGCGTCAGTCTGGCTGTGGCACCGCAGCAACGGCGCGTGGGATTTGAAGAAAGTAATCGAAATTCCAGCCGAACCAGCCGACCCGGAGAAGCTGCCGCCGATGCTCAAGGATTTTAAAGCCGTTCCGCCACTCGTGTCGGACATCGATTTGTCACTGGACGACAAATTTCTATATGTCTCCTGTTGGGGAACCGGCGAGTTCTTGCAGTACGATGTCTCCGATCCATTCAATCCGAAGAAGACCGGGTCGGTGCGCATTGGTGGCATCATCAATCGCACGCCGCATCCGAAGAAGCCTGAGCAGCCGCTCGCCGGCGGCCCGCAAATGGTGGAAGTAAGCCGCGACGGCAAACGGATCTATTTCACCAACTCACTTTACGTCGCATGGGACGAGCAATTCTATCCGGATGGCGTGGGCAGTTGGATGGTGAAACTGAATGCCAGTGGCGATGGCGGCATCGCCTTTGACGAAACCTTTTTCCTGGAGAGCAGCGACTACCGAGTTCATCAAGTTCGCCTCGAAGGAGGCGATTCCTCAAGCGATTCATTTTGTTTTCCGTGAGTGGCCTCTGGCCGTGGCTGGTGGTCTTTGGGCTCGGTCTTTTTCACGGGATCAATCCAGCGATGGGCTGGTTATTTGCCGTTGCGCTCGGGTTGCAGGAGCAGAAACGCGCAGCAGTGCTTCGTGCGCTGCCGCCGATCGCGCTGGGGCACGCAGTGTCCATCGGGATCATCATCGCGGCGGTCCTTGTCGCCCGCATTAGCCTGCCGCACCAAGCTCTAAAAATTGGCGCCGCCGCGATCCTGTTTGCTTTTGGCTTATATCGTCTCTTCCGGACGCGTCATCCCAAATGGGTGGGGATGCGAGTCGGTTTTGGCGATTTGACTCTTTGGTCTTTTATCATGGCATCGGCACACGGCGCAGGATTAATGCTCGTCCCATTCTTTCTTGCGCCACCGGACAAACCGAACACGCATCACATTGGTTCGCTTGCCGCCAGTGAACACTTGTCCGGATTCGCAAATTTCAGCGGGCCTTCTTTGCTGACAGCTGCCGTCGCAGTTCACACGCTGGGTTACCTAATCATGATGACTTCGATCGCCATACTGGTTTATGAAAAACTCGGGGTCGACCTGTTGCGCCGAGCGTGGTTCAACATCGATTTAGTCTGGATGTCCGCGCTGATGCTCACCGGCGCATTTATCCTCTGCCTTTGATTTGTGATCGCGCCGCGTAATTACGTTTCATTATTCGCATAGCAGACGTAGTTGGATAAAGCTGGCGGCGTGAAAATTTTGACGACGGTCGCGGCGGCGCAGGCGCAGCCGCATGCAAAACAGCGCGTGCTCGTGCCCACAATGGGAGCGCTACACAAAGCGCATGCCGAATTGATTCGCGTGGCGCGCGACCATGCCGGCCGCGACGGCGAAGTAGCGGTGAGCATCTTCGTGAATCCACTTCAGTTTGAACCAGGAAACGATTACGAGCGGTACCCACGGCCGGAAAAAGCTGATGAAGAATTTTGCCGGAAGGCCGGTGTCGATTTCCTGTTCCGTCCCAGCGCAGCGGAAATGTATGCCGACGACCGCTCGGTGTTCGTTGAAGAATTCTCTCTTTCGAAGGTGCTGGAGGGCAAGTCGCGCCCCGGACATTTTCGCGGGGTTTGCACCGTGGTCGCGAAGTTGTTCAATATTCTTGCGCCGGACGCGGCGGTGTTTGGCGAGAAGGATTTTCAGCAGCTGGCGATCGTTCGTCGCATGGTGCGCGATCTCAATTTCAAGATCGACATCATCGCCGTGCCGACGATGCGCGAAGACGACGGGCTGGCATGCAGTTCGCGCAATCAATATTTGAACGATGAAGAACGGAAACAGACAGCGATTTTATTCAAAGCGTTGCGCGCCGCAGCAGATGCTGGCCAAAAATCCGCTCAAGAAATCGTTAGTCTTACACGAAATCTGATCAACCAAGCGCCGCTGGCGCGCGTCGATTATATCGAGGTCGTCGATACGGAAAGTTTCCAGCCGATTGAAGTCGTTAGGCCAAATTCCTTGCTCGCGATTGCAGTTTTTTTCGGCAAGACTCGTTTGATCGACAACATTCGGTTGCGATGAAGGAATACGATTTCGCGATAATCGGCAGTGGCATCGCTGGTCTGAGCTTTGCACTGAAAGCGGCCAGACATGGGTCGGTAGCCGTCATTACGAAACGTAAAGGCGCCGACACAAACACCGCCTGGGCGCAGGGCGGAATTGCATGCGTAACCAGCGATGAAGATTCATTCGAGCTGCACGTGCGCGATACGCTTGAAGCCGGTGCGGGTCTGTGTGACGAAGCGATCGTGCGCACGGTTGTAACCGAAGGCCCGGCGCGCATCCGAGAGTTGGCAGAGCTCGGCGTGCAGTTCGATCAGCGCGAGGTCTCAGGTCATCGTGAGCTTGATCTGGGCAAGGAGGGCGGGCATTCGAAGCGGCGCGTGTTGCATGTGCGAGACGCGACCGGGAAAGAGGTCGAGGAGATATTGCTGCGCGAACTCGCGAAACAATCGAACGTCGAACTTTGGGAAAATCACATGGCGGTGGATTTGATCACCGCCGCCAAGCTCGGTTTCGCAACAGAAGACCGTTGCCTCGGAGTCTACGTTCTGGATGAAAAAACCGGAGAGGTAGAAACGATCCGGTCAGATCGGACCGTGCTTGCGACCGGCGGTTGCGGCAAAGTTTATTTGTATACGACGAATCCGGACATCGCGACCGGAGACGGTGTGGCGATGGCATGGCGCGCAGGTGTGGAGATCGCGAACATGGAGTTCATCCAGTTTCATCCCACATGTCTTTTTCATGCCGAGGCGAAATCATTTCTCATTTCCGAAGCGGTCCGTGGTGAAGGAGGCATTCTGCGTAACCACCGCGGCGAAGATTTTATGAAGCGTTACGATGCGCGTGGTTCGCTGGCGCCGCGCGATATCGTGGCCCGCGCCATCGACGCAGAGATCAAACGCTCAGGGGCGAAATGTGTGTTTTTGGACATCACGCATAAGCCACCGGAATTTATTCGTGAGCGTTTTCCGCACATTTACCAGACGTGCCTGCGATTTGGGATCGACATGTTGAAGCAGGCTATCCCTGTCGTGCCGGCAGCGCATTACCAATGTGGCGGCATTAAGACTGACGTGAATGGCGCGACCAGTTTGCCCGGCTTATATGCAATTGGCGAGGTCGCCTGCACGGGTATGCACGGAGCGAATCGGCTTGCGAGCAACTCGCTGCTGGAAGGGTTGGTAGTGGCGCATCGCGCCGCGGCGGCCGCTGTGCAGACACGACTGGCCCGAAAACGAAAAATCCCGCTGCCGGAATGGCAATCGGGAAATGTCCAAGATGTAGATGAACTGGTGGTCATTTATCACAACTGGGACGAAATCAGACGCCTCATGTGGGATTACGTAGGAATTGTGCGTACCGATAAGCGACTGCAGCGAGCCAGCGCGCGGCTGCGAAATCTCCAGCGCGAAATCCGCGAGTTCTACTGGAATTTTAAGGTATCAATCGACCTGCTGGAACTGCGCAATCTCGCAGCGGTAGCGGCGTTGATTGTTGATTCTGCATTGTGCCGGAAAGAGAGCCGCGGCTTGCATTACACACTCGATCATTCAGAAACGGATGACCGAGAATTCAAGCGCAATACGCTGCTCAGCCGCGGTTGAGCCAAATGTAGGACAGAATATCGAACTCAATGCCCGCTCGAATACTTTCGGGGCAGCGCAGCCTCCTACAAAGACTTCGGAAGATTCGGCTTGCCTAGGAGCGTAGAATCGCATAGAGAATGCGGGCATCCGCACTATGAAGAGACTTCTTGCGGCTTGTTTGAGTCTAGCAGTTGCTGGCTCGGTTAAGGCCGACGAACAATCCACTTCCCCATACGCGACCGCAGCAGACTTCGCCAAGTATGCGATGAAGCTGCGGGAGCAAGCATTGCTGAAGGTAGAGCCGCAAGTTTTTATCCCGACTAGTTCCCGTCCGGCCATCCAGCGTTACCCCTGGAAAACGAACATCGTGACGACCGTGTTTTGGGTTGGAGAACAAGCCGGCGGCAACAATCCGGTCCCCAACTACAGAAGTTCATGGGACTTTAACTGGACGGCGAATTACGGCGGAACCGATAATCCTGATCCGGGCGCCCGGCGCAATTACATTCCTGTGGCATTTATTCCGAGGCAGAATCCCTTTTACTGCGCGCTACCGTACAACGATGTCACGCATGGCCAATTCAAGCCGGAAGCACCGCTAGTGATTCCTTGGTTCAAACAAGCCTATACGGGGCAGGGACAGTCAGTATGCTGGCACCGTTGGGTAGCCATCCGCAAAGGCAATCGCACTTGTTATGCGCAATGGGAGGACTGCGGCCCATTTCGCACCGACCATTTCCAATATATCTTTGGAAATGAGCGTCCCAGGCCGAATCTAAACCATGGCGCCGGACTGGACGTTTCCCCGGCAGTGCGCGATTACCTGGGACTGGCGCCCACTGACGTGACCGATTGGGAATTTGTTGAAGTTGGTGACGTGCCCCCCGGGCCGTGGCGAAGCTACGGGGAAAATAATCACTTCGTCATTGCGCGTAGTAAGACCGACCAGAGGATGGCTGAGCGAAACGTTAGCACTGCGAAGAAGTAGACGTCCCGATGGTGCAGCGGCAGTCTAGCGGCCTGGAGAAGATGCCGGAGACAGACCGAGCGAAGGCGTACGCGTGGCTTTTGTCGGTGCGCTCCCGTCGGGCTGCGGACTTGGATGAGAAGCTTGCGGCGTGGCCATTCGAATCAGTTCCGATACGGTGACGAACTTAAAACCCTTGGCTTCGAGCGCATCGAGAGTGGAGGGCATTGATTCGATTGTCCCTGGGTGAATGTCGTGAGATAACACAATCGAACCAGACTGCGTCTCCTTGAGAATCCGATTGCGAACCACAGCCGGGCCAGGCCGTTTCCAGTCATACGGATCGACATCCCAGAGAATGATCTGGTAGCCGAATTCGTCGTGGATCCAGTGTTTTCCGCGGTCTGTGATAGATCCGTAGGGTGGCCGCATTAATGTAGGACGCTTGCCGGTTGCGTTTTTGATCGCATCATCGGTTCGCCATAATTGGCGGCGAACACTCTCCTCCGACATCTTTCCGAAATTGGGATGCGACCAACTGTGGTTGCCAATTTCATGGCCTTCCCGTGCAGCCCGCGTAACGATCTCTGGATGTTCCGCGACATTTTCGCCGATGACGAAGAACGTTGCCTTGATATGGTGCGCTGCGAGTAAATCGAGCAGTTTTGGGGTCAGGGTCGCGCTTGGGCCATCGTCAAAGGTCATTGCGATATAAGGACCATCCGTGTGAACAGAGTTGAACGTGATATTCTGCTCCGTCGGAGCTTTGCGCCCGCTCTTTTCTGGAGTTTGCGCGGTAATTTCCGGGTCGGCTCCAAGAGTGTGCGTCGCGACCAGCACAGCAGCGCAAACGAAGTACAAACGGAGCAAGAACATTAGTGTGAAAACGGTGGATGAATCGCGTGTACCTAGCAGAGGTCGCCAGCTAGGCAAGGCGCGGCGCCATTGAGGTTACAACGACTTTTCGCGTTTTCGCAAAAAGCGAGTGTTCAACCTTTACGGAATTTTTCCAGTTGCGCGATAAGCTCCGCGCCCGGCAGGTATCCCTCGAACCGCCAAAGTTTCTGCCCATTGCCGTCGAGAACGATAAGCGTGGGAAATCCGTGCACGTCATATTGGCGCGCGAGCTCTTGGTTTTGCTTTTTCAATTCAGCGGCTTGCTCCTGCCAGCGAGAACGGCCGGGCCACGGGAAATCGAGTTCCAGGAGAACCAAATTTTTGCCGGCGTACTCTTTGAACTCGGGCTGGGAGAAAACATCTTTGTCCAACTTAATGCACCAGCCGCACCAGTCGGAACCGGTAAAATTAAGCAGCAACAGTTTGTTGCTGGTCTTGGCCTCCTCCTGGGCTTTGTGGTAATCGTCCAGCCAGCCGGAGGCGGCGGCGCTGCCAGCCGGCGCATGGGAGACAAAGCAGGCTGCAACAGCAAAGAGAATCAAACGATGCTTTTTCACATCGTCACCTTGAACTAGACCACGACCGCGCGCAAGCACGGCCAACCACCGTCCGCGCGGCAGCGATTCTGTTATCCATGTCCGCAGATAGCCCGGCGGCAAAACGCCGGGCTATAAACGGCACTCTCGATCTAGCGCAGATGCTTCGAAACGAGCTTGGTCATCTCGAACATGCTCACTTGGCTCTTGCCATTAAATACCGGCCGCAGTGAGTCGTCAGCGTTGATCATGGTTCGTTTCTTTTTGTCCTGCAGACCGCGCCTCTTGATGTAGTTCCAAAGCTTTTTGGTAAGCTCAGAACGTGGCAGCGGCGCTGACCCAACAACGGCAGAAAGCTTGTCGTCAGGCTGGACCGGTCTCATAAAGGCGGGATTCGGTTTGCGTTTGGAAGTTTTCTTTTTGGTTTTCGGCATGGACGCTGATTAGCGTTTCGCTTGAAAGAGAGCAACACTAAATTTTGAATAAACAAAAATTTTTTTTAGGCAGTTCGCCGCACCGCCAAGGCCGCCACATCATCCGGCAACGCTTCTTCGGCTTTAGATGGCGCTGTCTCAGCCAATATTCTCCCAAGGAGCGCCTCGGCGCTGGGCGCAGAGTGATCGAGCATTTTTTCCAGGAATTGTGGACCCAACTGGGACGCTTTGCCCTTCCTTGAGCCGAACAAACCGTCCGTGTATAGCACGAAAGTGTCGCCCGGTTTTAGATTGACAATCGTTTCTGTAAGTTCTGGACATTCCACGAGGCCTAACGGCGGCGCGACAGAAGTGATCGTCTCGGTGGCGCCGGTGCGACGTGCAATCAAAAGAGGCGGGTGCCCGGCGCCGACGATACTCGCGCGTCCGGTCGAAGGATCCACTGCGACGCACATCGCGGTCATAAAGGAGCGCCCGCCAAAAATGCTGCGAAAATCGTGATTCACCGCTTCCATCACTCTGGCTGGTGTGTCGTGTTCCACGCTGCCGTGGTGAAAAAGAAGTTTGGCCAGAGTCGTGAGCAGCGCCGCAGCGGCGCCGTGACCAGTGCCATCAGCGATCCAGAATAAAATCCTGCCATCCTTCATTCGTAGCCATCCATAGATATCGCCGCCGACTTGGATTACCGGGCGATAACAAGTCGCAACCTCCCAACCGAGCAGCGCCGGTGGTTTTTGCGGAATCAACGATTGTTGCGTCAGACGCGCAGCTGCCAAATCGCGCTCAAGATCACGGCGCCAGTTCTCCAGTTCGTCGTTCTGCCGCTCTAATTGCCGCCGCATGGAGCGCAGGCGAAGCTGAGTCTCGATTCGCGCCCGCAACACCGCGGCATTGACCGGCTTGGTCACAAAATCATCCGCGCCAGCCTGCAGACAAGATACCTCGCTCTCTTCACTTCCGTGCGCGGTCAACATAATGGCAGGAATTTGCGCGACTGCCGGATTGTGGTCCGAGCGAAGGCGTGTTAGCACTTCCGCGCCGTTTAGCCCTGGCATATCAAAATCAAGCAGCAGCAGCGAGGGCGGCCTGGCGTGAATTATCTCTAGCGCTTCGGAACCGTCCTTGCACACGCGGCACTTGTAACCAGCAGCCGTGAGCAATTGCGCCAGCAGCCTGCGACTCAAGGCATCATCGTCTACTACTAAAATCTCTGCATGCGAACCGTGCGACATTTCATCTTTGGATTCGGATGAAATGCGCTAGGTCATTGTATTCGTGCCGCTGTTTCTTAAAGGCCGAGCAGGTTGAAGAAAAAGTGATTTAATGATTGGCAAGAAGTCGGACTCCGGATACGATTGCAGCAGTACTTTCCACTTATGAAATTTTCATTGTTGCTTGCTCTCCTCGCGGCATTTCTGCTGGCCTCATGCGCTGAAGAGCCACCGCCGCCAACCAGCCGCCATAGGATGGCGAATTATCCTCCCACCCGGACGGAGGAATATCCGCCGCCGCAACAGCCATTCAACCCCAACGGACCAGTTCAAACCACGGGAACGCCACCGGCGGAGACTACGGCAGCTTCGCCCGCGCCCACGGCTGCGCCGACGAAGAAGATTGCAAAAGGCGATTATCCGTACGGAATTCCTGTTCCCGGCAAACCGCACCTGGTGGAGAGTCCCTATTCACCTGGCAAATATATCGATGTGGAAGGATTCCCTCCGGGAACCGAAGTGAAGGATCCTTATACCGATAAGATCTTTCTCGTACCATAACAGGGGTGCTGCCCTGATAGTTTGGCGGGTTTCTCCGATGCTGAATGCTAGATACTGGATGCTGGATTAGCGCAGCTGATTTTTCATCAAGGATCTAGCATCAAGTATCCAGTATCGCTTTTTCATTTTGTATGGAGTTACGGGTAAAACGGGCGCCTCGAATTGATCTGGAAATTACTGTACCGGGCGATAAGAGCATTTCGCATCGCGCGGTGATCATTGCGGCCCTGTCGAATGGGGTGTGTACTCTACGGGGATTTCTTCCCAGTGAAGATTGCATGCACACGGTAAACGCACTGCGCGCTTTGGGCATCAAGATCGAACAACCTGAGCCGACCACGTTAATCGTTCACGGGAAAAAGCGGGTCCTTACTGCACCTAAAAGCGAGATTAATTGCGGCAACTCGGGTACCACCATGCGGCTTCTCGCCGGCTTGCTGGCAGGACAAACATTTGAAAGTCGCCTAGTCGCGGATGCGGGACTGTCGCAACGTCCGATGGATCGCGTGATAGCGCCGCTCTGTGAGATGGGAGCGAGCATCGTTGCCGAAGGGCCGGAACAAACAGCGCCGTTGCGCGTCCGCGGCGGCTCGCTGCGTGGAATTCATTATCGCCCGTCTGTGGCAAGCGCACAGGTCAAAGGTGCGTTGCTGCTCGCTGGTCTTTTTGCCAGGGGCAAGACCACTGTCGAAGAGTCGTTACCGACACGAAACCATATGGAAAAAATGTTCAATTATTTCCTGGTGCGGACGGCGTCTGAAGGCGACGGCAGTGTCACTGTATTCGGCGAGCAGGTGCCGGAGTCGCGCGACTTTGCCATTCCCGGCGACATTTCTTCGGCGGCGTTTTGGCTGGTTGCCGCCGCGGCGCAACGAAGAGGGCATCTGCTTATCCGCGACGTTGGTTTAAATGATACTCGAACCGCGTTGCTTGGCGTTTTGCTCCGCATGGGTGCGCAGGTGCGCGAGGCTGTTGAAGACGTCGATCAGCTTGAGCCGCGCGGAATTGTCGAAGTCACTGGTTTTCCGCTTAAAGGAACCGTCATCCAAGGCAAGGAGGTGCCACGACTTATTGACGAACTGCCGATTTTGTCTGTTGCAGGCGCCTTGGCAAACGGCAGAACAGTTATTCGGCAGGCAGGGGAACTACGCGTTAAAGAAACTGATCGCATTGCGGCAATCGCGCATAATTTGCGCACCATGGGCACACAGGTGGCCGAGCTGAACGATGGCCTCGAAATTTCTGGGCCGGCCCCTCTGCACGGTGCGCAGGTGGCGAGCTTCGGCGATCATCGCATCGCAATGGCGTTTGCCATAGCGGGTTTCTTCGCTGAAGGGGAAACTATTGTTCAGGACGCCGAATGCATTCGTGAGTCTTATCCGGGATTTGAAACGATGCTTGAAGAGTTCACGAATCCGAAGCGGATGCAGATCAGCACTCCAGTGATCGGCTCTCTTAACCCCACTGCGCCCGACCAAGGCTAGGCGAGTGCCATAGGATACGTAGGATAACATCGGACACATGTGACCTATGGGATTGCAGACTTGTCAGCGAGGCTTCCATCGGGTGATTGCTATTGATGGTCCGGCTGCTTCTGGAAAAAGCAGTGTCGCGCGAGAACTCGCCCGGCGGCTCGGCTTTATCTACGTGAACTCGGGAGCCGTTTATCGAGCGATCACGTGGTACCTCCTGGAAAAAGGCATCAATGCAGAAGACAGCAATCGCATCGCCCAAGCTCTCGAGTCAGCAGCCATTACCTGCTCCATTCAAAACAGCGAGTCGCGCATCTTGGTCGATAATGTCGATCCCGGGGACCATTTGCGCGATGATTCTGTGAACGAAAGTGTTTCCCGCGTCAGCAGGTTGCCTCTTGTCCGCCAGATTGTTGCCCAGAAGCTGCATGAGCGTGCGCAGAGCGACGACTTAGTCGTCGAAGGACGGGACATCGGTTCCGTGGTTTTCCCTCGGACGCCTTACAAATTTTACGTTGATGCTTCGCCTGAAGTGCGCCTCCGGCGTCGTGCTGCGCAAGGGGAACGCGACGAAATCACGATGCGCGATCACGCCGATTTTTCGCGGTCGGTCTCACCGCTCGTCGTCGCGGAAGACGCTCATGTGATCGATACGTCGCATCTTACGATCGAGGCAGTCGTCAACAAAATCATGGCACGGCTTAAGCAAATCGGTCTGCGGATTTAGAGATTTAGCGATTGAATAAAGAGAAATCGCTAAATCACTGAATCGCTCAGTCGTTAAATGAATTTCTACTATTGGCTTGGCTATCACTTTTCCCGTCTGGCCGGCCGATTGTTTTTTCGCCTTCGTGTAGTTCATCGGGAGCGCATGATTCAGAAGGGGCCGGTGATCCTCGCCATGAACCACCAGAGTTATCTCGATCCACCGCTTGCCGGGACTACTTGCGATCGGGCGATATACTTTCTGACCCGGCGAACACTTCTGGAATCGCCGCCGCTCGGCTGGCTTTTGCCCAAGCTGAATGTGATCCCAGTTAATCAAGAAGGCGTGGATCGTGGCGCCATCAAGGCTTTGATTCGTGTTCTCAAGGCGGGGAACGGGGTGCTGGTTTTCCCGGAAGGTTCGCGCACGCTTGACGGCAAGTTGCAGTCAGCCGAGCCAGGATTGGGCCTCGTGATTGCAAAAACGCTCGCGCCAGTCGTGCCGATGCGGATCTTTGGCGCCCACGAAGCTTTACCCCGAGGCGGTGGCGGTTTGCGTTTTGTGCCAATTACGATCGTAATTGGAGAGCCTATTTTTTTTTCCGCAGCCGATCTTTCCCCGCCGGGGAAAGATGTCTACCGGCGATTGAGCGAACGCGTTATGGATGCAATTGCGGTGTTGCGCCTGGACTGACGCGGCCTTGCGGTTGTGGGATCGACTTCGATACTAAGGCGTGAATTCAGGTAAGCCTCTCGAAAAATCCCGGGAATCCCGGGTCTCAAAGAGCGCTGTTGTAGTGATGCTCATCATCATTGGCACACTGGCCTTATTGGCCGTCTTTGCCAATGTCCAGCGTTTTCGGCGTGATCAGGTAGAGACGGTTGTGGTCAGACCGGCAACTACACCAGCGCCGCGGGCGCGTTAACTTTCGTTTGACTAGTCGTTGGCCTTCCATTTCCTTCGTCCGATTACAAAAGATCAAATACAGTTTACTTCCTGATATGAAAAAAGTTTTTGTCCTTTCGATGCTGATCTCTTTTGCAATGATTTGCTCCTGCCAAAAACAAGATTCGGCCGGCGAACAGCAACTTGCTCAACGGAAAACGGAACTGGACGCACGCGAGAAAGCACTAGACGAAAGAGAGAAAGCAATGGCGGAAAGGGAAAAAGCCAGAGTAAGAGCCCGCACGATTCCCTCTGACCTCCAGTCACGGGCTCCGGTTCGCGACCCCGCGCAGGTGAAAGCTGAAAGAGACAAGAGATTACAACAGCTCCCTCCCGACCTTCAGTTGCAGGGTTTGATCGCCGACCCATCGCAGGCGAGAGACGAAAAAGATACCAGAATGCAAGAGCGACTCGCCCAACGACAGCGTAGGATGGAAGAATTACAAAAAGCGAGGATGGCTCGCGCAGCTAAATCTTTGGCGGCGCAAGCCACGTCGCCAACTCCATCTCCTGCGACAGAGTCTACTTCGCCGTCTCCTTCGCCTACGCCGACGCCTGAGTAAATTCGAGCTGTTGTTTACGCGCCCCGGCCAAAACTGGCCGCTAAATTTGCGCCGCGCCCTGCAAGCTCGCGAGCGTATTGGAGCGTGTCGATAGAATCGATATTCTTGTCGCGCCGGATAGCTTTGATTCTCGGGAAACGCAATGCCAGTCCACTGGCGTGACGCGTGCTGGGCTGGATTGAATTGAAGGCGACCTCGAGCACGACATCCGGTTTTACTGTACGAAACCGGCCGTGATCAGCGATTGTGTTCTGTTTGAAGTGCTCGGTTAATTCCGCAATCTCCGCATCGGTCAATCCGCTGTAAGCTTTGCCGATGGGCAAAAGGTCGCCGGTCGTTTCATCGCGCACGGCGAAGGTGTAATCGCTCAGAACATTATTGCGCTTGCCATGGCCAAGCTGCGCGGCGACAACCACCACATCGAGTGTCGCCAGCTCTTTCTTCAGTTTGAACCAAAACATCCCCCGGGTGCCGGGTAAATAAAAGCTTTCCGGGTCTTTGATCATCAGACCTTCATTCAAACGCCGGCGAGCCTGTTGAAACATTTGTTCGATCTCGGCGGCAGAATGGGCGGGGATCACTCTCGCAATTTGGAATTGTGAAGGCAAACGCAGGCCGTCGAGGTCTCTTCGCCGCTCGCGCAACGGAGTTCTTAACAACGACTGCCCTTTCAGCCAAAGAAGATCAAAGATGACGAACTCGACCGGCACGTCCGCTGCCGCGCGCGCGAATAGATCCGTGCCGTCGCTTATGCGGCCGAGCCGCCTTTGCAGATCGAAAAAGGTGAGCCTCCGATCTTCCTGGAAAGCGATAATTTCGCCGTCGATAATCAGCTCTTCCTGGAAGTTCCTAGCTTGATCTGCCAGCTCGGGAAATTGGCTGGTGATGCGCCGCAAATCGCGTGAGAAAATTTCAACGCGTTGTGCAGTGCGATGAAGCTGTGCGCGGATACCATCGAATTTGTCTTCAACATAAACTGTAGCCGGGGTCGCTGACCCGGACTGGCCGAAGTCACCGGCCGCAGCGACAGCAAACCGTTCCCACACAGCTTCTGCAGTCGGTTGAGGAGTCGCAAGCATGCACTTGATCGGACGAAAGAGCGACAGCTCCGCCCGATGCAGTTCCTTTCGCGAAGCGAGCAGCGCGGTCTGGCCAATGTCGCCCGACAGCATGCTGGCCTCTCTTACTTCTTCGAGGGGAACATCAAACGCCTTCGCAATCGCTTCGTCCACCAAACCCTCCCGCAATCCGATGCGCAGGTCGCCTGTCAGGATTTTAACGACGTACTGACCTTCGCGCGCGGACAAGATCGACAAGCGATTTTGCAGCAGTTTCGCCTTGGCGTTGGGGCCGCGCGCTCGATGCAGGTTTTCGAACAACTCGCGCGATTCACGGATACCGAAAGGCTGCGGCGCCGTTCGCCCATCAAGAACTTCGAACGCACTCTTGCCAGCGTCCCCGTGGGCGCTGGCGATGCGATGAAGTTCTGTGTCGTCAATATTGGTGGCGGCTTGCAGGGCGCGGAAGATTACCGCCCAGCCAACCTGTAGTGTGCGCAAATCGCTTTCCGCAAATGCTCTTCCCGTAAAGTAGGGAGTCGCGATCGGAAGCTGCTCGTTTGTCAAGCCGCGTAGATAATCGGCAAGCAGTCGAATTTTCTCCAGCTTTGCCGAAGTCGCCGCAATCGCTTCACCAAGATTCGCAAACGCGAGAAATTCGGATGCTGTAGTGGCGGCTGTGTCAGCCGCGATCTTCATAGACGCAGGCGACACGCCTGCCGCTACAGGCTTCGCGAACGGGAACTCCATTTGATTTTCCTTGCTCAATGCCCAAGCTTCGATGCCGCGCGCGCGGAGATCACTGGCAAACTCGGCGGCAAACCCGTGGAGCGTAAACACTCGCCGTGGCTGTACCAGTTCGACGTAGCGAACCAAATCGTCATAATCCGCATGATCCGAGAGAGGAAACGCGGCATCGACCCCGTAGCGATAGACCGCGTTTGGATCGACCGCCCAACCACTGATCATCGCTACACGTTTGTGCGGGATTCTTTCCAGCATTTGCGAGCGATTCGCGCTCGGTGGGCAAATAAGAACTTTTCCTGCAACATCGTTCGGGTTATACCGCGCATACTTGCAGAACGACTGCCCGAACTGCTCGTGGATGCGTGTCATCCGATAAACCGACGCGTGGAGCATGGGTGTTAGGCCCGCTCCATCAAGCGAGCACAATATCTCCTGAGCTTTGCCTAACGAGTAGCCCAGAAGCACTGGCACCTGGACGGCTTCGATTGTTTCGCGGCAGAAAGCGACTATTTCGTCAATGACTCGCTCCGTTGGCGGAAATCGATAGCGCGGCAGGCCAAATGTGGTCTCCATTATGAGTGTGTCGGCGTGGTGCCACTGCGCCTGCTCAGCGGATTTTCCGGGACGCAGCTTGAAATCTCCCGTGTAAAGGAGTGTTTCGTCAGCGGCAAAAAGGAAACATTGCGCTGAGCCAGAGATATGACCAGCGGGCAATAACACCATATCGAATCCGTGTATCGCCCGTTTTTCACCAAATGGCAGAACATGTTCGGTGCGCCGACCCGGCATCCGGTGTTGAAGCAAACGCGACGTCCGCTCGGAAACGATAATCTCCTCGTGAGGCGCTATGTGATCGCTATGCGCATGCGAAACGAAAGCGAAGCGCTTTGGATCCCATGGGTCCAGCCACAGGTCCGATTGTGGCAGATGAACTCCGCGCTCGTAACGAACTTCAATCATTTAAAAAGAAGTTTACTTTCGGATTCGAGCGAGTTCCATAGAACCTGTAAAATCTATGAGATACAGGCAAAAAAGATCTGCCGCCGCAGTTTTCACTTTGATCTTACTTACCATCTGCGCTTCCAGTGAGGGCGCTCCTCGCGAAGAACCAAGAATCGTCGAAAAAGTGACACCGCTCCCGTTTGCGTTAGACAAAGATTTCGAGTTTCGAAAGACGAAGCTTTTCTTGTTAAGTGCCAATGCGCCAACGGCAGGTCAGCGCGCCCGGCAGACCACGAGCACAATTAGTGGGAAATCGCTCTCTGGCACTTCGCCGAGCCAGAAAACGGCGACGCTTCAGGACGCTCCGATCACCTTTGAGCGCCAATACCGGCTCTTCGGAGCGGTGACGGCGCTCGATCAACGTCAGCGTTTCGGCAATTACTTCGATTTCTTTTGGCGGGCCAAGCGGCCCTCCGACGTCACTGTGCGTCTGGAGTATCGCCAGGAAAAATTACACGACCACGTCCAGGCGCAGGAGATTATCTATCGAAACGTGCGCGGCACTCACAAGACCGAATTCAAGGTCATTGGCGACGATTACTTTGACGATGGCCGCGTGATTGCCTGGCGGTGCCTGTTAATAGCAAACGGCCAGATCGTGGCCGAAAACCGCTCCTATATGTGGGAATAGTGTGGCAGCCCAGCCATGTCGGCCGCCTTCCTTGGTCGTGCTCGAGCGCTGCGGCCCACTAATGCGTCCCCTTCTAGGCTGCGTTTCGAATCAAATTTCGGGAGCTGCTGAAATTCCGTGAGGTTTGACAGTATGCCTTTTGGACTGGTATCCTTTAAGGAGTAACCGTGGATTCATCTATTCAAGTAGGGGTGAGCGGCCCGACCGTATGGGTGAAAGTCGAGGGGAAAGGTAGTTTCCTCAATAGCGGCAACCTGAAAGAGTTCGCGCGTGAGATGTTGGACCGTGGCTATCGTGAATTTGTGGTGGACTTGGCAGATTGCGCCATGATGGATTCCACATTCATGGGGACCATGGCCAGCGTGGCCTTGCGATTGAAGGAGCTCGGCCAGGGTCACCTTCACATCGTTCATTGTAGAAATCGCAGCCAAGAGCTTCTCTCCGGGCTGGGTCTGGATCAAATATTCGATATTCATGCAAACGGAGCGCGCGCGCCCGAATGTGAGACGCTCGAGCAAACTCCTAGAGGTCGGTCGCTAGAGGCGGAGAAAAAGGAGCAGGCAGAAACGATGCTGGAAGCGCACGAGGCGCTTTGCGAGGCAGCACCGGAAAATCTGTTTCAATTTAAGGACGTTCTCGATTTCTTAAGACAAGACCTTCATCACGAGACGCCTTTGAAGTAAGCTGGCCCTTGCACGATGTGGCCGACTCTTCTCCTCGGACTGCTTGTCGCGTCTTTTGGCGGATGGATTCTTACCGCCTACCTCCAGACGCGGCGGATTCGCACGCTGGAGCGTTCTCACGAGGAGATCCAAGTCGAGGAAACGCTCGTTTTCGATTTCCTCCACGGTCTCGGCGAAGCCTTCCGGGAGACCATTCGACCTCAGGAACTGCATCGACTCATCGTCGAGGGAGCTACGCGCATTCTCGACGCGCACGGCGGAGCGCTTTATGTGACCGATCGCACCGGCGCCAAACTTACACCGGCTTTTATCTCCAAAGGTTGTCCGCCGCTGGTCGATATTTCGCCGAATATTTTGCAACAAGCGGCTGCCAACCCCGTCGTACTTGAAAGCTTTCTACGGCTACACACGGTTGTCCCTGGCGAAGGACTAATTGGGCACATCTGGCAAACAGGACAATCTGTTTGGTTGAACGATTTCTCGGAAGCACCGGAGCTGGCGAAATTGCGTGGCACCGCTTTTGGCAGTTCGTCGGTCATGGCTGCGGCGCTTCGGTATGGAAATCAAGATCTGGGTGTGCTGGCACTCGCCAATGGTCCGACGGGTGCGGCCTTTTCGCAGAGTGATTTCGTCGTTTTTAAATCGATCGCTGAGCAATCTGCCTTTGCGCTCTACAACGCCATTATTTATTCGATGGCGAACGAAAAGAAACGGCTGGACCACGATCTTGAGATTGCGCGGGACATCCAGCGCATTTTGCTTCCATCAGAAGCGCCGGCCATTGATGGATTTCAGATCAGCGGTATCAATGTGCCGGCCCGTCAGGTAAGCGGCGATTATTTCGATTACATTCAGGTCGATGAGGAGCGGCTCGGGGTCGCGATCGCAGACGTTTCGGGCAAAGGCGTGCCGGCATCGCTGATCATGGCGATTTGCCGCAGTGTTTTGCGCGCTGAGGCGTCGCGAAACCCCTCTCCGGCGGATGTTTTGCGAAAGGTGAACCGTCAGCTCTATCCCGATATCAAGGAAGACATGTTCATCAGCATGGCCTATCTTATCCTGAATCATCAGCGCAATGGCATCACCCTCGCGCGCGCGGGACACGACGCGCCGTTGCTTTACCAGCGCCAGCCGCAAACTGTTACGCCGGTAAAGTCGCCGGGAATGGTCGTGGGAATTGACAGTGGCAGCGTGTTTGATAGGCTTACGGTTGACTTCGCCGTCCCGCTCGAGCGCGATGATTGCCTCGTCCTCTACACCGACGGTGTGACCGAAACGCTAGATACCGAGGGAGACGAGTTCGGCCTTGATCGTCTGATGCAATCGGTCCGCGCCAGCGCACACGATGGCGCACAGGCGATTGTAAAGAAAATTATTCAGGACGTGCGCGACTTTACTGGCGCGGCACCTCAAAATGACGATATGACATTGATTGCCATCCGCAAAACATGAAAAAAATTCCTGTTTCTGAACAACACAAAGTAACGAGAGAACCGGCACCGTTGAAGACCTTGCCTTCATTCGCCACGTCCGCCACCGCAGCTGGCACCGAGCAAACCGACACCGAAGATCCGATGGCTGGCTTGCAAGCCGATCTCGACCGGTTCCGCGATCTGGCATTGCGCAGTCAGGCCGATTTCGAAAATTATAAAAAGCGCTCAGCCCGCGAAAAGGAGGAGGCGATCAAATACGCCAACAGCGCGTTGCTCGAGCGGTTAGTGTCAATTATCGATAACTTTGAGCTTGGTCTCGCAGCCGCAAAAGAGCATGGCGAACAGTCTCCCATTTATTCGGGGATGATTCTGGTCCAAAAACAACTTAATGATTTGCTGGCGGAAAATGGGCTGCAACCGATCGAGGCCGAGGGCAAAAAGTTTGATCCAAACGCGCACGAAGCAATTGGACATGAGCCGAGTGATCAAGTTCCCGAAGGGATTGTGCTGCGCCAGGCCCGTCGCGGCTATCGATTTAAGGATCGATTGCTTCGACCTGCAAAGGTGGTCGTTTCCAGCGGACCGGCAAAATAGCAGGCCTTCTTGCCTCTCGGTCCCATCAATCCCATAGACTTGTAGACATATGGCCACCACCGAGAAACGCGATTACTACGAGGTGCTCGGCGTTGAACGAAGCGCCACCGATGAGGAGGTCAAACGCGCCTATCGCAAACTCGCGGTGAGGTTTCATCCAGATAAAAATCCGGACGACCCGCACGCCGAGGAAAAATTCAAGGAATTAGGCGAAGCGTACGATGTCCTCATGGACCCCGATAAGCGCGCTGCCTACGATCGCTTCGGTCACGCCGCATTTGCCCCGGGCGGCGTCGGTTTCGGTCGCGGCGCTTTCCATGATCCATTCGAGATTTTCCGTGAAGTGTTCGGCGGCGTCGGTTTTGGCGGCGGAATTTTCGACACGTTCTTCGGCGGCGGCAGGGGAGCAGGCACGGAAGATCGGCGGCGCGGATCAGATTTGCGCTATGACATGGAAATCAGACTGGAAGAAGCGGCTTTTGGTGCGGACAAGCAGATTGAGATAGAGAAACTGGATACGTGCGACAAATGCCAGGGCAGCGGCGCTGAACCGGGTTCGCGCAGGATCAGCTGTCCCACCTGCGGCGGCCGTGGTCAGGTCGTCAGTTCACGTGGATTTTTTCACATTTCGCAGACATGTCCTCGCTGTCATGGCGCCGGGGAAATAATTGAAAAGCCATGCCCGAAATGCCGCGGCGAGGGGCGCGTGGAAAAATTGAGCCGCGTTAACTTGAAAATTCCAGCCGGCATCAGGGAAGGCACACGGCTGCGGTCGTTAGGCAATGGCGAGGCCGGCATCGGCGGTGGTCCTCCGGGCGACCTTTACATCGTGATTCATATCAAGGAACACAAAATCTTTCAGCGCGAAGGCGACGATCTGTATTGTGAGGTACCAATTCCGTTCTCCATTGCGGCCTTAGGCGGCGAGATTGATGTGCCAACTCTGGAAGGCAAAGCGAATCTGAAAGTGCCCGCCGGCACCCAAAGCGGGCAAATGTTCAAACTCCGTGGAAAAGGGATCGTGAACGTCAACGGACGCGGTCATGGCGATTTGTTCGCGCGTCTGATTGTCGAGGTGCCGTCGCGCCTGAATTCGGAGCAGCGTCAGAAGCTGGAGGAGTTCGCAGCGCTTTGCGGCGAGGAAAACACTCCGATGCGCAAAAGTTTCTTCGAGCGCGCCAAGGAATTCTTCAAATAACCCCGCAGCTTCCGTGGTTCACAATGGTGTCAAACTGATCGAGTGCCCGCGCGATGCCTGGCAAGGTCTCAAGCGGCAAATCCCCACGGACCTGAAGGTTCGTTACTTGCGCGCGTTGATCCTGGCGGGGTTCAAGCACATCGATGCTGTGAGTTTTGTCTCTCCCAAAGCCGTCCCACAAATGGCCGATAGCGAGAAGGTGCTGGAGCAAATCGACGTGCCGGGGGATGTCGAAATCATCGGCATTGTGGTAAACGAAAAAGGCGCGGAGCGCGCGATTACCTCCAAGGCAGTTGCCACCTTGGGTTTTCCTTACTCCATCTCAGAGACGTTTCTGCGCAAAAACCAAAACCAGACACTCGAAGACGGCTACAAAGTGTTGCAATCGATTAAAACAATGGCTGACAAAGCGGGGCTCGGCATGGTCGCTTACATTTCCATGGCATTCGGAAATCCGTATGGCGATCCGTGGAATGAGAATGAAGTGTGCCAGGCAGTAAAGAAATTAGCCGGCATTGGTATTCGATCCATTTCGCTCGCTGACACGGTCGCAGTGGCCAATCGTGATCTGATTCGCCGCGTGGTTGAATCAGTCACGAATCAATATCCCGAGTACGACATTGGCGTGCATCTGCACAGCGCGCCCGGGGAAGCCGCAGCAAAAGTGCTAGCCGCTTATGATGCAGGTTGCCGTCGATTTGATTCGGCCATCGGTGGCCTTGGTGGATGCCCATTCGCGCAGGATACGCTGGTTGGAAATATTCCCACAGAGAGCGTGATCGCAGGGCTTCAACAGCGCGGTGTGGAGCTGCCGATAAGCAAATCGTTGGCGGACGCGCTAGCGTTGAACTCACTTATCGCAGCTAACTATCAGTAAGGCGGTGCACCGCTTTTACATCTCACCGGAGAATTGGAATCCTGGCGCGCTCGCGTTGACTGGATCGGAGGCGCACCATGCGCGCAACGTCCTGCGCATGAAAGCCGGGGAGAAACTTGTCCTTTTCAACGGTCAAGGACGGGAAATTACCGCGGAAATTGTCGATTTTAGTAGCGACGAGATTGGTTTGCGAAAGTTGCACGAAGCAGAAACGCCGCCGCTGCATTGCCGGATCGTTCTGGGACAGGCGATTCCAAAAGGCAGAAACATGGAGGTGATCGTGCAGAAGGCGGTCGAGATCGGCGCGGCCGAAATTGCGCCGATCATTTCGGATCGCACCATTGTGCAGGTCGATTCCGAAAGCGCTGCGCAAAAACAGTCGAAATGGCAGCAAATCGCGATTGAAGCCGGCAAACAATGCGGTCAGAACTGGCTGCCGCGCGTGCACACGCCAAAAAAACTAGCGGATTTTTTCTCTGCTGTAGAGGCAGGCGTGTCGCCTGCAGAGTCGCTCACGTCGCAGCCGACACGGCTGCCACTACAGAAAAATATCGCGCAATTCGATCTTCGGCTAATCGGATCGCTTCAGCCCGATGCCCAACACTTGAAAAAGATTTTGGCCGATTATTCGAGTGAACATCAACATCGTCCTCGTAACGTATTGATGCTTGTTGGGCCGGAAGGCGATTTCACGCCTGCGGAACTTGCGCTCGCGCGGCGACATGGGTGTCAGCCGATCACACTCGGCCCGATCATCCTGCGAGTGGAGACTGCGGCAATATATTGCCTGAGTGTTCTCTCTTACGAATTGCTGATTGAGTCAGGCGGTTGAAACTGGAAAGGCTATTCGGCCATCGCCGCTTCAACGGCGGATTCGCTGGGAAAATCGGGTGCGTGCGCAGTCCGGTCCGGCGGCGCGGGTTGGATTGAAACAATCGTAAATTGAGCGGCGCTGTGCGCAGTGCTTAGGGAAACAGTCTCGCCGACTTCATGACCGAGCAGCGCCTGGCCGATGGCGGTTTGATACGAAATGATGTGACGGTCGGGGTCGCCATCCCACGCGCCCAAAACCGTATAGGTTTCTTCCTTGTTCGTCGTCACGTCGCGCACGGTGACGATTGTGCCGATGGAAACGCGGGACGTGTCGGGATTCTCAAACGAAGTGCCGCGCGCGTTGTGCAGCATTTGATCCAGCTCGGCTTTGCGTCGCATCAGCACGCTCTGCATTTGCTTGGCTGCTTTAAATTCAAAATTCTCGCTCAGATCGCCGTACGATCTCGCGAGTGCGATTTCTCTGCTGTTCTCGGGAATTTTTACTTTTACGAGTTCTTCGAATTCGGCCTTACGCTTTTCCAGGCTGCTCCAGGACACGATAAGCGGCGCGGCCTTCTCCGGTGCTTCCACGCCTGCGATCATGCTTTCCAGTTCCGGATAAATCTTCACCACCCGCGCCAGGAGCGAGCGTTTCGTCAACTCGTCGAATAGCGGACTCAGCTGGAGTCGCCGCATCGCGTCGCGCGCAAGAGCGACATCGGCGTTTTTAAAAATGTCCCCAAGCAATTGCCGATCTTCGACCAGAGCACGGTGCAACTTGCCGGCGCGTCCCGGAGCGTTGTGCTTTTCCCGCTCCAGCGCGGCGAGAATCGCGCCGAGCAAATCTGGCGTAACCAGCTCGTTCCACTGTTCCCGTTCGCTGCACAGCCAGGTGAGCATCTCGCTTGTGGCTGAGTGTTCCCGAATGCTTCGCTCCAGCATTGTCCGAAGGTCAGCATGCTGTCCGCCTTCATCCAAGATGCGCGCAATTTGCGCGACCATGCGTGCGTAACTCCCTTCCATCAAGTGTAAGGCGCGCTCCGCCCAGCCCGGACCGAGCGCCGACGGTAACGCTTCCAAGACCCGTTTCTCTTTTGCCGCCGGCAACTTCGGCAGGATCGATATCAGGCGCTTTTCTTCATCAAGAATTAATTTCGAAAGAGTCAAACCAATATGGGTCGTGTGGAGTGATGGGACGCGCCCAAGCAAATCGTCGCGGGCCATGATGAGCTCGAACGCGAGCTCAGGATGCATTTTCTGGTTGCGCGCTGCCGTGTTCTCGATGGTCACGATGATTGGCTGAAGCTGCTTTTCAAGCTCCTTAAATTGCTGATAAAACTTAATGATTTGCTCGAGCGCCGCGATTTGCTCTTTCGGTTGGCGCGCTTTATTGAAAGCGGCGATCAATTCATCAGCATGCGATATGCCTTCGCCGCGGATTTGAATTGGCTCGGTCTTTTTTGCAGGGATGGAAAAAGCGCCGCTCGCCTTGAGCGCCTTCTTCGTTGATTCCCACCAGCGTTTCCATTCCGCCTCGGTGAAAACATCGCCGACCAGCCATTCATTGATCTGCTGCGCGGTGCCTCTTCCGCCCAAACTTTCCAGAATATTTCGCACCAGCGCAGCCGGATTTTCCCTGGCCAAATTTTTGATCGACACAATGTCGGTTGCCTTGCGTGCGAGAAAATGCTCCGGCGCTAGCGGCGTAAGATTCTCCGCAGCGTACTGGACCTGCATGGGATGGGACTTCTTGCCGGCAAAATCGATTACGATCTGATTGAGCAGCAGGTTCCACTCGCGCACGCGACCGAATCCCCAACTCTTGTGCAGACAGAATGTGCCCGGCTTTAGTTTTTCCAGTTGCTCGGCGGCTTTGGAGGTAAGCTTTCCCGATTCGACGAGCTTTTGTAAGTCAACGTCCATTTTTTGCAGGGGAGACAATATCACCTCATAGGAGATACGCCATAAATCGCATGGGACGAGCGCGCAATTTACGATTGCCGTGCGCCGCACGGCATGAAAATCTCGCGCTGTGACAACCAGCATCTGGTTTTGGATTGCATTCACCGCGGGCGTTTTTATCGCGCTGACGATCGATCTCGCCCAATTCAAGCACCGCGGACGCGAACTGAGCATGCGCGCGGCGACCCAACGCACTGCCATCTGGATCGTGCTCTCGCTCCTTTTCAATTTGCTGGTTTGGAAACTGCGCGGGCCGGACAAAGCCCTCGAATTTCTTACCGGCTACGTGATCGAATACTCGTTGAGCGTCGATAACATCTTCGTTTTCGTGATCATCTTCGCGTATTTCAAGGTGCCGTCGATGGCGCAGCATCGCGCCCTGGTGTGGGGAATCGTGGGCGCCCTTGTCATGCGTGGCATCATGATCTTGCTCGGCGTGACTTTGGTATCGCGGTTTCATTTCATTCTTTACATCTTTGGAATCTTCCTGGTGGTGACCGCCATTCGAATGCTTTTTGGAAAGGCCGGCGAGCCAGATTTCGGGAAGAGTCTGGTGATGCGTTTTTGTAGGAATTGGATTCCCATCACGCCGGATTTTTACGGCGAGCATTTCAAAGCGCGGGTGGGGAATCGCTGGATGCTCACACCACTCGGTGTGGCATTGATCGTCATCGATGTAATGGACTTGATTTTTGCGGTCGACTCCATCCCGGCAGTGTTTGCGATTACCCAGGACCCGTTCATCGTTTATACGTCCAATATTTGCGCCATTCTCGGCCTGCGCTCGCTCTATTTCGTCGTGGCGCGCTTGATGAACCGTTTCGTTTACCTGAGGACCGGTCTCGCCTTCGTGCTCGGTTTCGTTGGGCTCAAAATGATCATGGCCAAATATTTTCCCGTGCCGACTCTAATTTCTCTCGGCATAATCGTGCTCATTCTTGCAATTACAGTCGTGATTTCGGTTCTGGCGACGCAGAACCGCGGCGGCGCTGACAATCGAAAATAAGTATTGCTTTTGCTGTTCGGAATTATTTAACTGGTTTGGAACGCCTATGAAAACAATTCTTGCCCTCGCAACGGTCGCTGGCCTTGCCGGCGGAGCCTTGGCCGATATTCAAGACCCGCCGGGGAATGACTACGGGCCAACGCGCAAGCTCGGTCGCGGCCTTTCGAATTTTATCATCGCACCGACTGACTTTTTTGTGACGGTTAACCAAGTCAACCAAACGGAAGGCAATTCCGCCGGGGCCGGTTATGGCGTTTGGCGCGGACTAGGGCGCGCGGGCGCGCGACACGTAGCGGGACTTATTGAAATTTTGACGTTTCCGTTTCCAATATGGCACCAAAGCTACTATCCGATTCTGCCGCCGGACATCCCGTACATTCATGCCGGCTATCCGGAATTTCCTCCTGAGGTCGGTAACGAGTCCAAATACCCCTACGTGCGCGACTCGCACCAGGATTTCAACTAGCATTCCGGTTTCCCTCCAGCTTGCTTGTTGTTCGGATAGCCAGCAGCTACCTCGCGCGTCCGCGCGCTCACCAGAGATTTTCTCTCAGCGCTGCGTGAATCTCATTAACACCTCGCTTCAGCGAGGTGATACTCAGCGCTACCTCGCGCTAACCGCTTGAGCGGTTTCTTCCCCGCGTCAGAAAAACCGCTGAAGCGGTTACTGACTTTCGTTCGCATTGTACACCCAGCTGAAGCAGGATGTTAATGAGATGCGCCTTGTCGATGTGAGAATCGAAGACGTCGCTTTTGGCGGAAAAGGCGTCGCGCGAGAGCAAGGCAAAGCCGTCTTTGTTCCGTACACTATCGAGGGCGAGCTCGTTTCGGCCGAAATCGTGCGTGAGAAAAAACAATTCGCCGAAGCGGAACTGGTCCAGGTAAAGGAAAGTTCTTCGGATCGCGTCACGCCCCAATGTCCTTATTTCGGCCGGTGCGGTGGATGCGCTTACCAGCACATCAGCTACGAACATCAGCTTGCGATTAAGTGGCGACAGGTGCGTGATGCTCTCCAGCGGATCGGCAAGCTCAAGGACGTCCCGATGCGGCCCATCATCCCTTCGCCCAAGCAGTATGGATATCGCAATCGCATAACTGTTCACGCACAGGATGGAGTGATCGGTTTTTTCCGGCGGGATTCCCATCGATTGATCGACATCGAGCGTTGCCCGATTTCGAGAGATGAAGTTAATCGCGCGCTCGCGGAATTACGCGCGCAACCATACGTGCGCGATGGCCATTACACACTGCGGACTTCATCTAGCGCCCGCGCGTTTTCCCAAACGAACGACGAAGTCGCAGATATGTTACGCGATTTCATCGTCGACCTCGTTCCACCGAACCAGGAACTGTTGATCGACGCCTATTGCGGCGCCGGATTTTTCGCGAAGGCCTTGCTCGACAAATTTGAGCGTGTAATCGGGATCGACTGGGACCGTTTCGCAATTGCAGCCGCAAGGGAAAACGCTACCGACAAGGAAACCTACATCGCCGGCGATGTGGAAGAGGAACTCAGACGCTCACTCGTCGATGCTGTAGAGGCGGCTGTCTCAGCCGCAAACCTTGACGCATTGCGCGTGAGGACACGGGCCACTACACTCATCGTCGATCCTCCGGCGACCGGGCTGAGCGCGTCCGTGCGAAAAGCAATTGCTGATCTTGCGCCGGCGACGCTCGTTTACGTTTCTTGCAACCCGCCGACGCTGGCGCGCGATTTGAAAGAGTTGCAGGAGAAATTCGCGATCAATTCCGTTACGCCGCTCGACATGTTTCCGCAGACAGCCGAGATCGAAGTAGCGGTGTATTTGAGCAAACGTTCAACGCCGAACTCGTGACAAATACCAGATCATCGATCCCCCAATGGGCAGGCCGATCAGGGTTTTCGGATCCTGCCGGAGCAGCGCGTTAAGCGAATCCCCAATGAGATTGACAGCCAAGACTATAATGGCCAGCCGGCGTCCCCACTGCGCACGTCGTGCAAGCCCAATCGCGCTCAATCCGCACGCAATGCCGACCAGTGTCATCAGCGCAATCGATGTGCCGCGCCCGATCTCTTGAAACTGGACGCGCGCGTCCGGTTTCAATCGCCAGATCGCTTCGAGAAAACTTCCGGGAAACGCCAGCGCCAGTATTGTAAGCAGACAAATGAGAGCGCCGGAGGCGAAAAAGAGTGCCAGCAAAACTGTGCCGATGGTTCGCTTGCGAGCGTTTGTCACGCGTAAACCAAGAGATCAATTTCTTCCGGCAGCGAGTGTGAGACTTCACGAATCACATTGCCGCGCAGCAGATTCATGAGCGCGCTGCGTTGTGGCGCACCGAGAATAACTCGCGACGCCCCGAGGGTCGCGGCGACGTCGACAATCGTTTCTGCGGCCGATGGACTGACTGCATAACAAAACAGCGGCGTGAAATCCGCGGCTTTCTGTTTTGCTTCAGTGAAGATCGCACTTGCCTCGGCGTCTTCTTGCCATTTGCGGCCAACGTCCTGCTCGGTCATGAATGGTTGTTCGCGCACAAACAGCAAGTAAAGGCGAGCGCCTGCTTTGCGCGCTTCGCGCAAGGCGAAATCGAGGGTGCGACCGGTACCGCGAATCGCGCACAGGGTGGTTTCAGCGCCGAATGAAGCCAATGGCAATTCGGTTCGGCGACCATGGACTGCCGCTACAGAAGAAGCTGCTGGCGCGATAGCTTCCCTCTTCATCCGCCGTTCCTGCACAAGTCCGCGCAAAATTAACCCGACGGCGAGAATGGTGACCGCAAAATAGCGCGCATTCGGTTTGTCGATGAGCAGCGACATTTCGATCGCCGCCATGACAAGAAAAGTTCCAAACATCAGCGTGCGCTCCGAGGTTTTGATCGACAATTTCCGGTCAGTTGAAGTGGCGCCGAGATTGGTTGCGATCGCGCCGACTACGCCGACAGCATAAAGATCGGCGAGACCAGCCATGTCTTTCACAAGCAACACCAGGAACATCGGCACAAACGTGGCGAGCAGCATACCGGCGCTTGGCACGCCCCATTTGTTGAGCCGATGGAAAATGGGCGGTACCTCCCGGTCACGCGACATGAGGAATTGAATCATGATTAGATCGACAATCGCCGTGTTGACCGCTGACAATAGAAGCATCGCGAAGACGATGCTGACGATGAAACCGAAGGCGTGACCGAGAGCTGGGCCTAACGCGCCGCCGACAAAAACTTGGCCCATGTAACGCAGCATGTAATCGCGCACACCTTCCGCGCCCGGGGCGTTCACATCTCCGTTTACGATCTGCAATCCGTTTAGGGCGTGCATGGCGAGTCCGAGCAGTGCAGTGAAAATGCAGACTTCGATCATCACCATCAGGATTGCGGGTGTGGATGTTTTAACGACCGATGGATGCTCATCGGTACTGCCGGGATCGAGCTTCATTACGCCGGTGGCGTTCGCAATCGCTTCGACCCCGGAAAGTGCAAGCACGATGCCGACGAAGCCGGCCCAGTTTTGCGCGAGCGCTCCGTGCAGCGGTTGCAGATGACCGAACGCAGTGCCGAGATGCGGCAGGCTGAAGAGGCCCAAAGTGACGACAACAATTGCCGTAGGAACTGAAACCAAAAATGCGAGGCCACCAGTTTGTTTCGGTCCAAGCAGGTTGAGTAATCCGATGATAAGGATCGAGGCGGCGGCGAATTTTTCCGGATGGGGGACGCCAAGATATTGGAATGCGGACAGCGCGCTGATGGCCGCCGTCACTAAATAATCAGCGATAAGCAGAAACGCTCCGACAATCGAAATCACTTCCGAGCGATGCCGGACCGCTGCATACACGCCGCCGCCGTCAGGGTAGAGGCGGCAGATGATGATGTAGTTGATTCCGACGAGTGCCGTTAGCACGCACATTGCTGCGATCAGCCAGAATGAACTGTAGCCGGCTACAGCGAACGCAAGCCCAATGACGTATGCCTTGCTGGTTCCCCAGTCGCCGTACAAAATCGCCGCCGCGCGCTTCCAATCCACATTGCGCGGCCGCTTGATGTTAGTTGGGATCAATGCTTTGACTCAAACGAAGCGTCGCTCGCGCGACGAGCCGCTTCACTCTGCCAGGAGTCGATTCCACGACCTCCTTTGCCCTTTAACGTTGCTGACGAGGTTAGCTGTTGGGCTGGAGCCATTAAATACTCTCGATGCCGCGCATCGTTCGCCCCGATCCGCACCGCTTTTGGCGCACTCGGAATTTGGGTCCCCCGTTGGACCAGCCACTCGCTGATCCATTAAGCGAAACAAAGAACTGGGAAAAAATTTGTCTCTCAGTCGGGTTCGGTCAATGAAAATCGAAAGCTGGTGCTGGACCTCGCCGAGCGCGCCCGGCGGCGCGGAACGCTTGCGCAATCCGAATAGCGCAACTAGCGTTTGCGTCGGGCAATGGAGTTTGCCCTTCTTCGGCTGAAGAAGAACCGCACTTGAGCTGATGACTCCTGCAAAAGGAAGGAGTCATTATGCTTAATAATGTTTGGTTCATTGCTTGTATCTGGATGGGCTTGGCGCTTGTTGCCAGCCTGATTTCAATCCGGACCGGCATTTCAGTGGCGCTGATCGAGATCTTGATCGGTTTGGCTGCTGGCAACCTGGCAGTCGGTTTTGAGGGCGGCACACTGCAAGTTGGTTTGGCTGCTGCGCAGTCCAACGGCGGACAACTGCATCATCTGCTGCAATCGACCGAGTGGACGAATTTTCTCGCCCTTCTCGGGAGCGGCGTCCTCACTTTTCTCGCCGGCGCGGAAATCGATCCGCAATCACTCAAGGCCAACTGGCGGGCGAGCTTCTTCATCGGCGTGTTGTCATTCGCGGTTCCATTCGGCGTTGTCTGGTTCTTTGCGCAATACTTTTTCGGATGGGCGTTGCACGAGGCGCAAATTGCTGGCATCGCGCTTTCGACAACGTCCGTGGCGGTGGTTTATGCAGTTATGATCGAGGGCGGTTTCAGTGACACGGCAATGGGCAAGATGATTCTGGCTGCGTGTTTCATTACCGATCTCGGGACCGTGCTCGCATTGGGCACACTGTTTGCGACCTACAATCTTGCGCTACTGTTCTTTGTTATTGTCACGCTGATCGCTCTGTGGTTCATGCCTAAGTGGACGCAAGCGATCATCACCCGGTTTGGCGCGACCCGCGTGAGCGAGCCGGAAGTGAAATTCATTTTCTTTGTCTTGTTTTTCCTGGGTGCTCTGGCGACCGCGGCGAAAAGCGAAGCCGTTCTGCCTGCGTATTTAATCGGTCTGGTGGTCGCAGGCGTTTTCCTTCGCGACAAAACGCTCGTGCATCGCATGCGCAGCATCGCATTCGCGGTGTTCACGCCTTTCTATTTCATCAAAGCTGGTCTTTACGTCTCCCTGCCCGCGCTTTGGACTGGCCCCTTGCTCATTGCTGCATTGCTGATTTTGAAAATGGCGACGAAAATCGTCGGCGTGTTTCCACTCGCGCGCATGCACTGGATGAACAAACGCGAAGCGAGTTACACGACACTTCTCATGGCCACCGGCCTCACCTTCGGCACGATTTCCGCGCTGTTCGGTTTGCAAAATCACCTAATCGATCAGCGTCAGTACAGCATCCTCGTGACGGTGGTAATATTAAGCGCGTTTGTGCCTACGCTCATCGCGCAGAAATTTTTCCAGCCGAGCGTGAACGCAATGCACGCCTGGGGTCGACTCTACCGAAAACGCATGCGCATCCTGAGCGTGGAAGATGTGAATTCGGAAGATCAGGAGTGAGCGCTTGGCCCCGCCCCAGAAAGAGCTTGCCAGTGAACGAGCGTGCAATGGAGATTCTCCGCCAATAAGCAATGGCGCAGTTGATTGAGGATGTTGTTCTCGACGCGAGTGCGGGCGTGCACCGGCCGCGCAATCTGGATTGGAAACGCGCGGCCGCGTTGCTCTATGGCGATTGGGGCACCAGCAAAGCGTACGTGATCGGTCTGGCGTTTGTCGCCGCCGGATTTTCATCGCTGCCGATCATCCTTGCCGTTTGTGCGCTTACCGGTTTGGTCGGGATCAACTACGTAGTGATTTGCCGTCATTTTCCTGATGGGGGCGGTGTTTACTCCGCCGCGCGGTCGCAAGGGAGATTGCTCGCAGTGGTAGGCGCACTTTTGTTACTCGCCGATCTCACTGTCACGGCGGCGCTGAGCGGTTGGTCCGCTCTCACCTACATCACGTCCGGTGCGGAAAACGTCGCATGGATCAAGATGCTGCGTGATCATATCGCGCTCACCACGATTGGTGTGCTTTTGATCATGGGCTTGGTCAATTTTCTCGGGCCGAAACATTCCGGGAGTTTCGCGGTGGCGCTGGCGTTGCCCACGGCGCTGGTGGTCATTCTTCTGATTGCGATCAGCGCACCGCATTTCACCACGCGCTTTCTCGAGCCGCGACACCAGAGTCTGGGCACCGTCTGGGTGCAATTTGTGGGCGTGATCCTGGCGCTGTCGGGCGCGGAGTCCATCGCGAATCTCACCGGCGTGATGAAACTCGATCCGGGATCGACAATGGAACACCCGAACGTCGCGCGCGAGTCGGTCAAGGCGATTACGCCCGTGGCGATCGAGGTCGTGCTTGGCACTGCGTTCCTCGGCTGGGCAATGCTCTCACTGCCTGCAGTGCTCGGCAAGACACTGCATCTGACCGACAAGGGCGAGATCGCCGCGATTCTGGGACAGCGGAGTGAAGACATGCTGCGCTTCATCGGCGAGGAATTTGCCACCGCCACATTTTCGCCCGCGGTCGGGCAAATTTTTGGCTGGATCGTTGGAATCGTATTCTGCCTGCTGCTCCTGAGCGCGGCCAACACAGCGATCGTGGCGATGATCGGTCTGCTTTACATGATGTCGCGCGATCGCGAGATGCCGCGGCAATTCCGGCGCCTCAATCGGCACGGCGTTCCCATATGGCCGCTGTTCATCGCCACCGGCCTGCCAGTGGTCGTGCTGCTTTTTGCGGCAAACTTTACCGCGTTGGCTGGTCTTTATGCCATCGGCGTAGTCGGCGCGATCACGGTCAACGTCGGTTCGTGCACATTCAATCGGACCATGGGTTTCACCTGGTACGATCACGTGCTCTTTGGCACCACGTTCGTGATTTTGGCGTTTGTCGAGCTGACGCTGGCACATACGAAACTCGATGCCCTTCAATTCGTGCTTGCGGTTCTGATCGGCGGCTTGGCGTTGCGCGCTTACACATTGAAGCGTCAGGGTCTCACCACTCTCACGGTGACGCGCGAAGTCGCGAAGATGGTCACGCCTGGCCTCGTGGCCACCATGCGACCACGCTTGGAGGAAGGGCAAAAAATCATGGTGGCGGCGCGCGGGATTACACCCGTGCTCAGCTTCGCCATCGACGAAGCGCAGTTGCGCAAAGCCACGCTCTTTGTGCTGTACGTTAAGGAAGTCGCCGTTTATTACACAGCCGCAGGCACACCGCTTGGTCGCGCCAAATGGCGCGACGATCCGGAAGCAAATGCGATCATGTGTTCGGTGCTCAAACTCGGCGAGGAGCGTGGTATCAATGTTGTGCCGGTTTACGCGGTAAGCCAGGACGCCGCCGCGACCATTGTTGATCTTGCGGCGACAATGGGTGTTGATTTCGTCGTGATCGGCGCGTCCCAACGCACGGCCATGGCGAAGTTGCTTCGCGGAAGCGTTGCCAGCAATGTTGCTCAGCATTTGCCGGAATCGATTCAGTTGCTCATCTTCGGTTAACCTTTGATTGAACGTTGAACGTTGAACGCTTATTGCCATGACTCCGCCCAAGGTCCTCATCGCCGATGCAATTTCGCAGCGCGGAGTGGATGAGCTTTCACGCGACAACGTCCTTCATGTCGAAGTCAAGACGGGGCTTAGCGAACAAGAACTTATTGGCCTTATCCCGCCATTCAGCGGTCTGGTCGTGCGCAGCCAGACAAGAATCACCGCGGACATTTTGAATGCGGGCGCCAAACTTCGCGTCGTCGGCCGCGCGGGAGTGGGCGTGGATAATGTCGATGTTGAGACGGCGACGCGCCGCGGGATCGTCGTGCTCAACGCGCCGGGTGGAAATACCGTTTCTACTGCCGAACACGCGTTTTCACTGTTGCTCTCGGTGGCGCGCAAGATTCCGCAAGCCGATGCAAGCATTCGTGGCAACAAGTGGGACAAAAAGAATTTCGAAGGCGTCGAGCTCTACAATAAAACGCTTGGCATTATCGGAATGGGCCGAATCGGTAGCGAGTTGAGCCGGCGCGCGATTGCTTTCGGGATGCGGGTCATCGCCTATGATCCGTACCTTTCCGCAACTCGCGCCCGCAGCCTGCAAATCGAACTGGTGGATGAGCTCGACGATTTGCTCACAATCGCGGATTTCATTTCCCTGCATACGCCGCTTACCGCAGAAACGCGTCACATTCTCGACGCGGAGAGGTTGCAAAAGACAAAACGCGGCGTCCGGATCATCAATTGCGCCCGCGGTGGTTTGATCGACGAAACCGCGCTCCTCAAGGCATTGCAAGATGGGCATGTCGGCGGCGCGGCGCTGGACGTTTTCGAAATTGAACCGCTCCCAGCCGATTCGCCATTGCGCAGCGCGCCCAACCTTGTGCTTACTCCGCATCTCGGGGCATCGACAGCTGAAGCGCAGGAGAGTGTCGGCATCGAGATCGCACAATCGATTCGCGCGGCGCTGCTCGAAGGCACCATTCGCAACGCTGTGAACATGCCAAATCTGGATGCGAAAACGCTGGCCATCATCGGACCGCACCTGCGCTTCGGCGAAAAGCTCGGCAGATTTCTGTCGCAGATCGCGCCGAAGCGCGCTGACTCCTTCAACATTAATTACAGCGGCAAAGTCAACGAAGTGGATACGACCGCCATTACGCGCGCAGTGCTGAAAGGATTCTTGCAAATTGCCGGTGGCAGCGAAATCAACGAAGTCAACGCGCCCGCGTTCGCCGAAACTCTCGGCCTGAAAGTGAGCGAATCGCGTCTGAGCGCGCCCGGTGATTACACGGACATGCTCGAATTGTCGGCCGTCGGTGAGGGGAAAACTGTTTCGGTGGGCGGCGCATTCTTCGGCGCGACGCCGCGAATTGTCAGCATCAACAGCCGCTCGGTCGAAGCGCGTCCGCATGGCGTTGTGCTCGTGTTGGAAAACACCGATCGCCCCGGGATGGTTGGACGCATTGGTACGCTGCTCGGCGACCACGGCGTCAACATTGCCACGATGTCATTGAGCCGAAATCAGGTCGGCGGCACCGCGCTCACGGTCTTGAATCTCGACACCGCGCCGAGCGAAGAACTGCTGACCGAAATTCGCGCCAGTGAAGACATCCGCTCCGCGCAAGTAATTCAGATGTAACCAGGAGCGACGGCTTGGGCAGCCTTCACTTCTTAGGTCTTGTCGCAGTGGTGTGAATCCGATAGAACGATCCATTATGGACTTCGGCGCTCACTCAATTATCTGGATTATTCTCGTTGGTCTTGTCATTGGTGCGATCGCAAAACTGTTGATGCCGGGGAAAGATCCTGGTGGTTGCATCGTCACGATTCTGCTCGGCATCGCGGGTGCGCTTGTCGGTACGTGGGTCGGTCGCCTTTTTATGGGCGACAATTACGTCGCCGGCTGGATCATGTCGATCGTCGGCGCGATGATCTTGTTGCTGCTGTATCGATTGCTCTTCAGGCGCGGCGTATAAGCAAGTAGGCAGTTGCTTCTTCCACAGATTTCACAGATTTTCGCAGATTACACTGCAAGCAGACACTTGCGTTCATCAAGTACTGCGATCTCTCATTGCTTTTCACTCATCACTCTTCACTAGCTAGTCACTGTTTCATCATGGCCGCGCCAAAAAGAAGCCGCGTGATTATCGCATTTGCCGCGCTCTATCTGATTTGGGGCTCCACGTTTCTCGGTATTCGATTTGCCATCGAAACGATTCCGCCGTTTCTGATGGCCGGCGCGCGATTCGTGGCTGCGGGTCTGATCATGTACGTGATCGCGTGGTCGCAGGGCATCGCCAAATCGACTTGGGCAAACTGGCGTACGTCGTTTATCATCGGGGCCTGTTTGTTACTCGCAGGTAACGGCGGAGTGACGGTCTCAGAGCAACACATCGACTCGGGATTGGCGGCGTTGATCGTGGCGATTGTTCCCATTTACATTGTCCTGCTGGGCTGGGTGACGGGAATGGCGCCCAGACCAAGTCCAATTGTCTGGCTCGCTCTCGTAGGAGGTTTTGTTGGGGTGGGGATTTTATTCGGGCCGGCGTTCCATTTTTTCTCAAACGGCGGACGCCATCCCGCGATAGGAATATCGATTCTGCTGGTTTCCTCTTTCATCTGGTCTGCTGGATCACTTTACTCGCGCACTGCAAAGCACGCGGCATCTCCGTTTCTGACTGCAGCCCAACAAATGCTCTGCGGCGGCGCGCTGCTTTTGGTGGCGGGCATTGTGACCGGTGAACTGCCGCGCTTTCATCCCGATTCCATCTCGATCTTATCGCTCGCTTCATTTATTTATCTGGTGATCATTGGAGCTGTGGTTGGATACACCGCTTACATTTGGCTGCTGCGCCACTGTGAGCCGGCGAAAGTAGCCACTTATGCCTACGTGAATCCGATTGTGGCAGTCCTGCTGGGCGCCCTTTTTGCCGGGGAAACTATAACCGTGCGGACGTTGATTGCCGCTGCTTTGATTATCGGCTCAGTTGCTCTTGTAATCACGGCGCAGCAACTAAGAGCGAGAGTCGAGCCGCCTATTAGCGCTGCGCTAGAGCCTGCGGATTAAAAAACAAGGAGGGGCGGTCTCTAGTCCGCCGCATGAAAGGGCGGATTGGAAACCGCCCCTCCTTGGGTTTTAATCTGGCATGGCCAACGAGCAGAAAGATCGACAGCAAACGATCGAAGTAGCCAAGCGCAATTGGCAGGCCGAAGTGGAGACTGCGCAAACGTATCGCGATCTCGCCGAGCGCGAGCGGGACGAGAAACGCAAGGGCGTTCTTTTGCGCATGGCGGAAGCGGAAGAGCGCCACGCGCAGCGTTGGGAGAAGAAGCTGAGAGACCTCGGCGCAGAGCCGCCCGTTTACAAAGACACCATTGCGCGCCGGTTGAATCGCTGGTGGAACAAGATTGCGGGCGCTGAGATTGCCATTCGTCGCATGGAGGCAACGGAGGAACGGCAGGAAGCGGAATTCCACGACCAAGCACAGCGGGCTTTCGCAGGCGAAGAAGACGTGCAGGAATTTTTACGGAAAAGCGCGCTTGAAGAAAAGGCGCATGCGCGAGTGCTGAGCGCGATGGCGCCACCGGTTAGCCCGCGCACGGCACTGGACAAAATCCTAAAGCGCGAACGCTGGCACGGGCGAGGGGGCAGTTGGGTGGCGGACGCGATTTACGGCGCAAATGATGGATTGGGCGCGGTATTCGGAATTGTGTCAGGCGTGGCCGGCGCGACGAACAATCAGCAACATTACATTTTGATCTCTGGTCTCGCGGGCATGCTCGCTTCCACGTTGTCGATGGGCGCGGGCGCATATCTCGCCGCGAAAAGCGAAGCAGAAGTTTATGAAGCGGAAATCTCGCGTGAGCGCGCAGAAGTAGAGGAAAATCCGGAGGAGGAAATCGAGGAGATGTCGCTCTTTTATCAATTGCAGGGATTCACTCCCGAAGAATCGCAGAAAATGGCGGAGCGCCTTGCGGAGCAGCCGGAGCAATTCGTGCAGGCGATGGCGCAAAGCGAGCTCGGCCTGTCGGAGCATCGCTTTCCAAATCAATGGACTGCCGCGACCTCGTCTGCCATTTCCACTGCGATCGGCGCTTTTGTTCCAATCATTCCATTCTTTTTCTCGGGCGGCGTTACTGCGGTAGCCACTTCCTTCGCCATCAGTTTGGTGGCGCACTTTCTGGTCGGCGCGTTAAAGTCGCTGATCACCATCCGTTCCTGGTGGTCGTCGGGATTGGAAATGACCTGGATCGGCGTCATCGTCGCCGTTGTCACCTACGGCCTCGGCCTGGCCTTTGGGGCGTTAGGTTAAAGAAGCAAATAATTCCAGGAAAGCGCCACCGCTTGCATAAGACCCCGCTTTGCATATCGGTGGTAACACTTGTCTCAAATCCATCTCGCAAACTTCATATGCATCTACGTCTCATAATTTGCTTTGTCTCCGCGGCGCTCACAGTGCCGGCAGGATTCGCTCAAACTGAAAATCAGGCGACTGTTGATCAGTTGGTTTCCAAGAATATCGAAGCCAAGGGCGGGGCCGATGCGCTTCAGGCGCTGCAATCCCTGCGTCTGAGTGGCAAAATGCTGGTGCAACAGGGCCAGCTCCAGCTCGCTTATCTGCAAACGAAAAAGCGGCCCGGCGAAGTGCGAACTGAAGGAACAATCCAAGGCATGACCCAAATCGAGGCGTACGACGGAAAAGAAGGCTGGAGAGTCTCGCCGTTTTTTGGACGCAGAGACCCCGAAAGAATGTCGGCTGACGATCTGAAGTCTCTACAGGAACAGGCGGAGATCGATGGGCCGCTCGTGGATTGGAAGGCAAAAGGAAGCACTGTTGAATATCTCGGGACCGAAGAGGTGGATGGAACGCTGGCGCACAAACTAAAGGTGGTGCGCAAAAACGGAGACGTGAGCTTTGTCTATCTCGATCCGGATCACTTCCTCGAGTTCCGTATCCTGACTCAGCGAACCAGACACGGAGCGTACGAGGAAGTTGAGACTGACCTCGGAGATTACGAGAAAACGGCCGGCGTATTCGTTCCGACCTCAATCGAGTCCGGCCGCAAAGGAGACCCTGACAAGAGAAAGATCATCATCGATAAGGTCGAAGCCAACGTGCCGGTTGACGATTCGATCTTTCATTTTCCAACTGCTTCCAAATAAACCTTACCCGCTTAGTTATGCACTCTTTAAAGCTTTCCTTATTCGCTGCGGTTCTTCTCTGGAGCTTTCTTTCTCACGCCCAAAACCCACCGTATAGTTCCGCGACCATCTCCGGTCTCGGTGCGCGGAACATCGGTTCTGCAGCTATGAGCGGTCGCATCTCGGCCGTCGCTGCAACACGAGAACCCTCTGGTAAAATCACGCTCTTTGTCGGCGCGGCCAGTGGCGGCGTCTGGAAATCCGACGACAGCGGCACGCGGTTTCGACCCGTCTTTGACGAGCAGCCTGTGCAATCCATCGGCGCCATCGCGCTCGACCCAAAGAATTCGAAAAATGTTTGGGTCGGAACGGGTGAATCGTGGACGCGCAACACCGTCTCCATTGGCGACGGAATTCATAAGTCAACCGATGGGGGCGAAACCTGGACACATGCCGGTCTCGAAAACTCCGAGCGCATCGCAAAGATCGTGGTGAGTCCAAAGAACAGCGATACGGTTTTCGTGGCTGTGCCGGGCGCGCTCTTTAGCGATTCGCCCGATCGCGGTCTTTACCGAACGACCGACAGCGGCAAAACGTGGAAGCAAATTCTGAAGGGGTCTAATCCGTCCACCGGCTGCACGTCGATTGCCATCGATCCGATGAATCCAGACGTGATGTTCGCCGCGATGTGGGATTTTCGGCGTAAAGGCTGGGAATATCGGTCCGGCGGCGATAGCCCCACGGCGCCTTCGGCAAGCGGTCTGTTTCGATCCTCCGATGGCGGCGAGACGTGGGCGGAGATCACGCCTGAGGCCAACAAAGGTTTCCCGAAGAAACCATACGGCCGCATCGCAGTGGCCGTTGCGCCGTCGAATGCGAAACGCGTTTACGCGTTTGTCGAATCGCCTGACAGCGCGCTGTTCGTCTCCGACGATGGCGGCCTGACATGGGACAAGCGCGACAAAAGCCAGTGGATGGTATGGCGTCCGTTTTATTTCGCGAATCTGATTGTCGATCCAAAAAATCCAGACCGCATGTTCAAGCCCGATGGCTCACTGATTGTCAGCGAGGATGGAGGGAAGAGCTTTGCGGTGGTGGGCGGTTTTCAAGGGGCCCACGGCGATGCACATGATGTGTGGATCGATCCAACCAACACGCAAGTCGTGTTTGTCGGCGACGACGGCGGAACGTGGTACTCCTACAACGGCGGCAGCAAATGGTGGAAAGGAAATAACCTGCCAGTATCACAGTTTTATCACGTCAGCATGGACGATAACGATCCTTACCGCGTTTACGGAGGTTTGCAGGACAACAGTTCGTGGGTGGGCGAATCACAGTACCCGGGCGGCATTACTAACGCGCAGTGGGAAAACATGTACGGAGGCGATGGTTTCTGGATGTTCCCCGACCCCGCCGATCCTGATTACATTTATGCCGAATACCAGGGCGGCGAGATCGCGCGGATAAATCGGCGTACGCACCAGGCGCGCAACATCAAGCCGCGACCAAACTACAAGGAGAAACTCCGGTTCAACTGGAATACGCCTATTGCATTGTCGCCAAATCAAAAGGGAACCATCTACGTCGGCGCGCAATTCTTGTTCCGTTCTCGCGATCACGGCCAGACGTGGGAGCGCATTTCGCCCGACCTGACTACGAACGATCCGCAGAAGCAGAAGCAAGAACAATCCGGCGGCGTGACCGTGGACAATTCATCCGCCGAAATGCACACCACGATTTATTCCATCAGCGAATCGCCCAAGCAGAAAGGACTCATTTGGGTCGGCACGGATGACGGCAATCTTCAGCTCACCCGCGACGGTGGCAAGACATGGACAAATGTCATCGGCAACGTCCCCGGTTTGCCAAAGAATTCGTGGGTGAGTTGGGTGCAGGCCAGCAACTTTGACGCTGGCACGGCCTACGCCACGTTTGATCGGCATACGTTTGGCGACATGGCGCCGTACGCTTTCAAGACGACGGATTTCGGCAAAACCTGGACGCCGCTCGTCACTCCGCAGGAGGTGAAAGGCGTTCGCGGCTACGCCCATGTGATCAAGGAAGACTTGGTGAAACCTGACCTGCTGTTTCTCGGCACAGAGTTTGGGCTTTGGGTCTCGATCGACGGCGGCAAAAACTGGGCACAATTCAAAGGCAACCATTTTCCAGCGGTTGCGGTTCGCGATGTGGCAATTCATCCGCGCGACAATGATCTGGTTCTGGCGACGCACGGTCGGGGCATCTGGATCGTGGATGACATCACACCGCTCCGCGCTTTGACGCCGGATCTTCTGACTCAGGATGCCGTTTTCGTTTCAGCGCGTCCCGTGCAGCAGCGAATTGAAGGCAGCGGCGGCTGGGCCAATGGCGATGCGGTGTTTGTCGGCGATAATCCGCCCGACGCGGCCGTGATCAATTACTATCAGCGCGAGCGTCATCTTTTTGGGAGATTGAAGCTGGAAGTGCTCGACGCTTCGGGCCGCGTCATTGATGAATTGCCAGCCAGCAGACGCCCTGGCCTGAACCGGGTAACATGGGCGATGCGGGCGAAACCGCCGCGTGTCCCGCCTGCTGCGCAGATTGCTTTCGCGGGAACCAAAGGACCGCGTCTCGTGCCCGGAGTGTACACCGTCCGCCTGACAAAGGGCGGGAAAGTTTCGGAAACGAAGTTGACAGTCGGTCTTGATCGGCGAGCGAAGTTTAGCGAAGCAGACCGCAAAGCGCAGTTCGATGCCGCGATGAAAGTCCATGCTCTATTCGGCGACGAAAGCGCGCTGTTGGAACGGATTGTCGCGTTGCGAAAAGCGTTGGCCGAGAGCAGCAAGTCATTGCCAGAGGGCGATCCGCTTCGCAAAAACGTCAGCGATTTCGACGGAAAAGTTGACGGGGTGCGCAAGAAAATCGTCGCCACCACTGAGGGAGGCGCGATCACAGGTGAGGAACGGTTACGAGAACACACCGATCAGCTTTACAGCGCGATCCTCAGTTACGAAGGCAAACCCGGCGGCTATCAGCTCGCTTATATCGACACACTGAAGCGGGAACTCGGCGATGCGACCAAAGAATTCGACCAATTGCTCGCACAAGATCTGGCCGCCTTAAACGAATCGCTCAAGGCCAAAGGCCAGCAGCCAATTGCAGTGCCGCCAGCTAAGGTTGGTTCAAACGATTCCACACGTCACTTGGGCGGCGTTGCAATCACAAGCGGACCGCTTTCGGACGAGTTCCACATTTCCTACTGAGACTCTCGCGGGAGCGCTCACGTACGCGCATTGGTAGGACTGGCAGTCCTCTTCATGCCGCCTTGGGCTATCCGACAAAACCAAATTCGCCCGTTCCCTGCGAGAATACGCATTCGGCAAAATCATTTCCTGGTGAGTATAGATTCACGGAGCACGGCGACGTCCACGCCGAGGTTTGCCAATGCGCTGATCAGAGCGTTCGAATCTTCCTCGTCAAGCTGCATGTTCGAAGCCGAGCCTCCGGGACCTGCAAAACCGAAAACCACCCGCATTTTTTTGCGTCTGTCTGCCGCACCTGGGAGAACAGCTACGAAAGCGACAAGATCAAGGTTCAGGACCGTTCCGCTGGGAAGGCTCACAAGGTTGTTCTTCATGCTCCGGATTGTCAGACTTGCGATTTATTCGGCAATAGAAAAGTTCTATTCCCTGAATCATGTCGAAAGGGATGACGCCGCCAAATTGACACTACGCGAAGCCGCGTGTTCGGTGAGGCGGTTTGCGCAAGCATACTGCCGTAGCTCTGAAAGGGCGCGCTTAACGATCCGCGTAAGCAATGATCTACCTAGGTGCGAGGTAACAACCGTGTTACTTTTGCTATCTTTTCCATCAACAACTCCCGGCGCCTTCGCGGTGTGCAATTACCAGAAAGGTCAATCATATGAAAACGAAACGCATACTATTCTTGATGGGAGCCGTAGCGCTGAGCTTGACTACGACCGTTACATCTGCGGCTACAGCTAGCTCGCCGATGATGACGCGATCCGCCACGGCACGGCCAGCACCGCGTTTTACGTCAAATACAATGACGGACACACATCATTTCCGCCATTTCCGGAATCGGACGTTCATCTTCGTCGACGCGTTTGGCTTTCCCGTCTTCTATCCGTATTCCTATTCGTACTACCCGTACGATTACTACGGTTACAACGACTACGGATACGGCAATGTGCGGCTGGTTGTAGAGGTACAGCGCCGGCTCGCTCGCGCTGGTTATTATCATGGTCCCATCGATGGCATCCCGGGGCCTGAAACGCAACGTGCGATTCGCGCTTACGAACGCGATCACAACAGGTGGCCCCGCAGTGCCGGGCCAAGCAAAGACCCTTGTCTATTGCCGTGCTAACATTCAATTGGTTCTGCGGAGGGCTCGGAGGTAACGTCTCGCCAAGAAATGGAGCGCAAGCCTGCTGTCGCGGTTGTTTTTCATCATGTCGGTCCTTATCACCATGCGCGGTTGAATGCGGCGGCCGACAGATTGTCAGTGACCGGCATTGAATGGTCGGCTAAAGGATATGACTCATGGGGCGCAGCAGACGCGCCTGTACGCTATCACAAAGTTTCTCTCTTTCCTGAAGCAACAGGCCACTACCCCGGAAAGGCTGAACTTCGGCGAGCGTTTTGGTTAGCATTGGAGCAGGCAAATCCTGACGTGGTGGCCGTCAACGGCTGGAACAATTTCGGGTCGCTGGTTGCCGCGAACTGCTGTGTGCGTTGCAGGATACCTATGATCGTGATGTCAGAGAGCGCTCGCAAAGACGAAACTCGCACTTGGTGGAAGGAAATGATCAAGCGGCGGATTGTAGATGTTTACTCTGCCGCGCTCGTCGGTGGCCAGCGCCACGTTGAGTATCTCGTTGAACTTGGGATGCCGCGGGAGCGCATCTTTGCCGGATACGATATAGTCGATAACGCTTTCTTTGCGCGACGGACGGTCGAAATTCGGAATTCGAAATCCGAAATTCGAAAAAAGTATGGGCTGCCGGAAAATTACTTTCTTGCATCAGCGCGATTCATCGAGAAGAAGAATTTGCCGACGCTCATTCGAGCTTACGCGTCGTACAGACAAGAATCGGAAGCAAGCGGCAATCCGCCGTGGGACCTTGTTCTGTTGGGCGACGGCCCGTTGCGGGAAGCTCTCAACTCTCAACTCTCAACTCTCAACTTGCATTCCCATGTGCACCTACCCGGTTTCAAACAGTACGACGAGTTGCCGGTTTACTACGCATTTGCCAAGGCGTTGGTCCATCCCAGCACGACTGAGCAATGGGGCCTGGTTGTGAATGAAGCCATCGCGTCTGGGCTACCGGTGATTGTGTCGGACCGCTGCGGATGCGTACCAGAGCTTGTGAACTGGAACGGCTTTACCTTCAATCCACTCGACGAACGCGACTTGGCCGAGCGGCTACTAGAGATGGCTTCATTGTCAGACAACGAACGAAAAAAGCTCGCAGACGCTAGCTACAGGATCGCGGCGAACTTCGGACCGGAACGTTTCGGCGACGGATTGGAGCAAGCTGCCAGCGTGGCGATGCAGCTTAAGCAAAAAAAATTTGGAGTAATCGATCGGGCACTGGTATTCGCGGCTGCAAGATATGGACGATGAGATGAACGATCCGGTCGCTGCCTATTTCGACAAACTCCCGCAGACTCATAAGCGGCAGTTCGTGCAGAGCGCTTCCGGTGCGAGCTTCTATTTCCGAACGCGCCTGAAGCTGGTGTGTGAACTGGCCGGCGCGTCGGCGGGGCGCCTGCTCGACTGCGCGGCGGGCACCGGAGAAATCACCCGCGCATTGCTAAAATCCGGCAGATTTTCTCGTGCAACCGCAGTTGATGTTTCGCCGACGATGTTACAGAGCGCAAAGGAACTTCTGCGGTCGGAAATTAAGAACACAGAGCTCGAATTCGTTCAGTCGGACGTGTTCGATTTCAACCCATGTGGTTCCTGTTTCGATCTCGTTCTCTGCCTCGGATTAATTGCCCATGTTGGCCGGCTGGACATCTTATTGCCGCATCTGAAATCGATGCTGACGCCGGATGGGCGTGTCATTCTGCAGACAACACTTACCGACCACGTTGGGACGCAGATTGTGCGCGTACTCACTGCGCGGCGCGAGCTGGCGCAGCGCGGGTACCGCATTTCCTGGTTTTCACAACGCGATATTGCCGACGCGTGCGATGGCGCCGGTCTGCGGATCTTGGAGAAGCGGCGGCACAACCTAGGAATTCCCTTTGGAGACCGGCTCTGGCCATGGGCAAATTTTCAACTGGAAAAGCGTTTGCAAAACTGGGCGAGCCGGCATGGGGCGGATGCGATTTACCTGCTCGGACGAAATCCTGAGAAGAGATAAATGTCGAATGGGGGGAGTCGGCCACGCATTGATTAAGAGGCGGCGTCCGATTCGAACCGGGCTTCCGCCACATCTAACCAAATGAGAGTCGGCTTTTTGGTCAGCAGCGTTTCGCGCGAAGCGGGCGGACTTTTTCAGAGCGTGCGCGGACTTGCCAAAGCGGTGACCCGCGCGAGCGCGAGTGCGCGCGTTTTTGGTATCACCGACGAACAGAGTGCGGTCGATTTGGAGGAATGGCAGCCTCTCTCTGTTCAGACGTTTCGACCGCAATTGCGCGCGTGGGGCTACTCGAACCAACTTCTGCCTGCCATGCTTGGCGTTGATCTCGAGATTTTATCGACCCACGGGCTGTGGAAATATTGTTCCGTTGCTTCGCTGCGATGGCATCGCCGGATGGCTCGACCGTACATCGTTCACCCGCATGGCATGCTGGAATCATGGGCATTGCAAAATGCGAAGTGGAAAAAAAGAATCGCCGCGCTGCTTTATGAAAATCAGCATTTGCGCGGCGCGGCGTGCCTGCGCGCACTATGCGAAGCTGAAGCGCAATCGATCCGCGCCTACGGATTGCGCAACCCGATTTGCGTTATTTCCAATGGCGTTGATTTGCCGGATCTGAGCGAGACCCCAACGCTGCAAGCTCAGGCATTTGCTGAAGGCCGAAAAGTTCTTCTTTATCTGGGTAGACTTCACCCGAAGAAAAACGTGGCGAATCTAATTCGCGCATGGAAGCAAATCCTCAACTCGCATCCTTCGATCAGGGCTTCCTGGGTGCTGGCTGTCGCTGGCTGGCCCCAAGGCGGATATGAACAGAAGCTCAAGCATCTCGCAGGAGATCTCGACACGGCTGCCACTCCGGGACCCGCCTCTATTGCCTTTCTCGGTCCGCGATTCGGCACGGATAAAAATGAATGTTATCGCGCGTGCGCCGCATTCATCATGCCCTCATTGAGTGAAGGCCTTCCAATGACGGTGCTGGAAGCATGGGCGTATTCGAGGCCGGTACTGATGACACCCGAGTGCAATTTGCCCGAGGGTTTCGCTGCCGGAGCAGCACTGCAAATCGGAACGGCTCCGGAGGAAATTGCAGCGGGTCTAAAGCAAGTGATCGAAATGAGTGATGACGATCGACGAGCAATGGGCAATCGTGGTCGCCATCTGGCAGCAACAACATTTTCATGGCATCGAATTGGTGAACAAATGCGCTCGGTTTATGAGTGGGCGCTCGGCGGTGGGCCGCTGCCGGAAAGCGTCAGGCTTGACCGACGCTGAAGGAGGTCAGAAGTCGGAAGTCAGAAGTCCGAAATCGAGCTATCGAACGATGAGTAGTGAATCTAACAACAAACGTGTTAATTCTGCCAAGGACTTGGATGTTTATAAAATTGCCTATGAGCTTGCCATGGCAATTTTCGAATTGACCAAGCGTTTTCCGCCTGAGGAAAGATTTGCCCTGACGACGCAGATTCGGCGCTCATCGCGATCGGTTTGTCTAAATCTGCGCGAGGCGTGGGCGAAGCGGCGATATGAGGCGCACTTTATTAGTAAGTTGACGGATTCCGACGGAGAAAATAGCGAGACAGACTCTTCGCTCGATTTCGCTAGAGACTGTCAATATATCTCCGAAGATGAGCATCAGGCGTTGACAGCCAAATGCGCAGAGATTGGGCGAATGCTCGGGCGAATGATAAAGAAGTCGCAGTCGTTCTTGATCGCATGATGCTGATATCCGACATCTGACTTCCGACCTCTGACCTCTTTCCCATGCTGGATGTTGAACAAAATCGCCGGGCTAGGAAGTACACATCAGGCGAGATGACTCGTCGGGTCCTTTGGACTCTTGCCCAGCCGCTTTTCCGGTTCAGCCCCAGGCCGTGTTTCGGCTGGAGGCGATTTCTACTCCGCTGTTTTGGAGCCCAAATTGGCCGCAACGTTCATGTGTATCCTTCCGCGACGATTTATTTCCCATGGAACCTCGAAGCCGGAGATGAAAGCGCCATCGCCGAGCATGCGTTTATTTACAATCTCGGCCGCGTGAGGCTGGGGGCACGTGCAACAATCTCGCACCGCGCTCATCTTTGCGCCGGAACACATGATCATACCAAGGCGGATTTTCCTTTGCTGCGTCCGCCGATTACGATCGGCTCCGAGGCGTGGATTTGCGCGGACGCGTTCGTGGGGCCGGGTGTGACAATCGGCGAAGGGGCGATCGTTGGTGCAAGAGCAGTCGCGATGAAGGACGTGCGACCTTGGAGCATTGTGATCGGGAACCCAGCGCGGGAAACCAAAAAACGCGAGATTACTCAATGATTGAGCAATCCGACGCGCGCGCGCCCTTGTCGGTGCTTGTCCCGGTTAAGAATGAAGCTCCTAATCTGCGGGACTGCCTTGCCAGCGTTCTGTTCGCAGAAGAAATCGTGGTAGTTGATTCGGCGAGCACAGACGGCACCCAAGCGATTGCCGAGACGGCTGGAGCCCGAGTCGTGCAGTTCGTTTGGAACGGGAAATTCCCACGAAAAAAAAATTGGGCTTTAGAAAATATTCCCTGGCAAAATGAATGGGTTCTGATCGTCGATGCCGACGAACGCGTCACGCCTGAACTCGAACGCGAAATCAGCGAAGCAATTCGCCGCACTGACGTGGACGGATTTTATCTGAACCGGCGGTTCTGGTTTCTGGGCGACTGGATAAACCATTGTGGTTATTTTCCGAGTTGGAATTTGCGCCTGTTCCGGCATCGGCTGGGTCGATATGAACAGATCGAAATCGACGACAGCGTTCTCTCGGGAGATAACGAAGTGCATGAGCACGTATTGCTGAATGGCCGCGCGGAATATCTGTCCGCTCCGATGGAGCATTACGCTTTTCCGGACATTGCCACCTTCGTCGAGAAACATAATCGCTATTCCACTTGGGAAGCGGCGGCGTCGGTAACGCTGCATGAGCGAGCAGGTGACAAGACATTGCGAGCGACACCTTTTGGAATAGCCGTGGAACGCAAGCGCTGGCTAAAGAAACTCGCGACGCGGGCGCCATTCCGTCCGAGCTTACGATTCCTTTACCATTACGTCTGGAAACAGGGTTTTCGCGATGGCTATCGCGGGTGGGTGCTCTGCCGGCTGCTCGCCTGGTACGAGCGCATGATCGTGCTCAAGCAGCGCGAAATGAGAAAGCAACGTCCCCCTGTTTCGCTGTAGGGCGTCTGTGTCAGACGCCAACCGTCAAAAATTGGCGTTTCAAAAAAACGCCCTACAATTTCATTGCCGCGCAATTCTTCTTCCCGTTAGACACACAGCCCAGCTACACGCCTTCGACCAAAATCATATTTGTCCTGGCCGTGCGATGCCGCATTTTGCGCGGCTCGCGATATTCGTCACTGTTCAGCCAGTCTTTGGCGTGCTGCGGTGAATCGAATTGAAGCACGACGATGCGCTTCGCTTTCCAATCGCCTTCGAGCACTTCGGTTCGACCGCCGCGCACGATGTATTTGCCGCCGTACTTCTCAACGGTCGCGCCGGCGAGTTTTTTGTACTCTTCATAACCGGCTGGATCGACAATACCGATTTCAACAATGATGTATGCAGGCATTGCCTCAGCCCCCGTTGCGGTCGTCTTTCGCAGCTAACTCCGGAATTTTCTTTCGGCGCCGCAATCGCAACCAGTTGTTCCAGGTTTTGCGGAGGCTATCGCGCGGTGTTTGGTATTTTTGATTCAGCTCGTTGCTCTTCAGAATCTGCTCGAGAATTCCTTTCACCGAAAAATCATCGGTGTTCACGATTGTGTAAGCCGTCCCAACGGCGGCGGCATGATGCGCGTCGCTGGCCGCGGTCATGGGCAGCCCGCGAATCTGCGCGTATTTGAAAGCGTAACGGTTGTAGCGGCGGAGTGTGGTCGCCGCATTGAAAACCTCGATCGCGTCCACAGGCAGCGTTTCCAGAGTGGAAAAACGGATGCCGGCGCGGAACAAATCATATGGGTGTGGAGGAATAGCGAGACCGCCGCGTTCATGGATGATGTCGCACACTTCGCGCGCCGGTTTTCCTTTCAGGTAGGGCAACTCCGCTCCGATGCAGAGAAGGTGGCCATCGGCGGTCGTCACTTCTACTCCGGGCAGAACGAGAAAATCATTGACCGGCATTCCGTCCAATCGCATCAGACCTTTCTCGAGCAAATAATTAACCGCGTCGCACGTGTTGTGATCGGTGATGGCGATGCCGTTCAAACCTTTGGCGCGCGCGGCCGCGATCAAATCTTCCGGGCTGGAAACACCGTCACCGGAAAAAAAAGAATGCGTATGCAGGTCGATATTAAACGGCATGTCTGTGAGAAGGGTTAAAAGAGTTACAACAGTTACAATGTTAAAATTAAGAAAGGACGATGCAGGCGCCGATCATTTGTAACCGTTGTAACGCTTGTAACCTCTTACACGAGCTCCTCAACAAGAATGCCTGCTTCGGGTTCGGGTTCCTTCTGAATGCGATTGAATTGGTGATCGTACAAGCGGCGATAGTACCGGGATTTTTCGAGTAGCTCGGCGTGTGTGCCGATCTCCTTGATGCGGCCGGAATCCATCACAATGATTTGATCGGCGGACAAAACAGTGGAAAGCCGGTGGGCGATGGCGATCACTGTGCGTCCAGCAGCCAGTTTTGCCAGGGCCTTTTGAATTTGCTGTTCTGATTCCGAATCGAGCGATGACGTGGCTTCGTCGAGTAAAAGGATTGGCGCGTTCTTCAGAATAGCGCGTGCGATGGCGAGGCGTTGCTGCTGTCCGCCGGAGAGAAGACATCCTTTGTCGCCAATCACTGTTTGGTAGCCGTTTGGCTGCGCCATGATGAAATCGTGTGCGTAGGCAGCTTTTGCGGCGGCGTAAATTTCTTCGGACGTAGCGTCCAGCCGGCCGAACTGGATATTGTTGAAGATGGTATCGTGAAACAAGAACGTCTCCTGAGTGACAAGCCCCATTTGCTCACGCAAGGATTTTTGCGTTACCGAGCGCAGATCTCTGCCATCGATTTCCACAGCTCCGGCGGTCGGGTCGTATAGGCGCAGGATCAGTGAGAGAATCGTGCTCTTGCCCGCCCCGCTGGCGCCGACCAAGGCATGCGTTTTCCCTGGTTCGAAACGCAAAGCCACATTGCTGAGGGCATCTCTGGCCGTGTTTGCATAACGGAATGTGACATTTTCAAAATCAATTCGACCGCCGGACGAACTCACCATTACCGCGTTTGGCACATCCTGTACAGTGGGCCGAGAATCGAGAATCGAGAAAATAGCTGAAGTAGCGGCGATCGATCGCTGCATCACAACATGGATCTTGCTGAGCGTCTTGATCGGTTCGTAGAGAATGAAAATTCCTGAGATCAGTCCGAAAAACCGGCCCGCGCTCAGATTCGCGGCGTAAACGTAAAGCAACGCCATTCCTACACCGATTGCGGCGATGATCTCGACCAACGGGCTGATCGCTTCCGTCGACCGCATGATGCGCATCATCTGCGAGAACTGCATTCGATTGCTGCGCTTGAATGCCTTTTCTTGATGCGCTTCGCGCCCAAACGACTTAATCACGCGAATGCCGGCGAACGTCTCCTGCATGGTCACCACCATTTCGCCCATTCCTTCCTGTTCGCTTTGCACTGCTCTCCGGGCGCGCCGCCCATAAATGCGTAGCGGCAGCAAACACGTCGGAAAAAGAATCAGAGTAACCACGGTGAACTTCCAATCCATTAGCAGGAGCACACCGACTGCGCCCACAATGGTCATGGGCTGCTTGAAGATATCGCTGCCGACGGTGGTCAAAGCCATCTGCATGACCCGGGTATCATTGGTGATGCGCGACATCAAAAAGCCGGACCGCATCTTGTTAAAGAAATCCATCGAATGGCGCACCATCTTGCTAAAGAGCTGGTCTCTGATATCGGTGACGACCTTGTTGCTCACCCACTGCATGCAGTACGTGCTCCCGTAGGAACAGAGGCTGCGTACTGTCATGATCGCCGGAATGGCGAGGCAGACTAGAACGATTGAATTGATCTTTGGGCCCGTATCCAGGATGTGAAGGTTTGAGCGTATGGCGCTCGGATTGGGAGCGGCGCCGTGGAAAACAGTGCTGGTGACACGGGCAATGGCCAATGGGAAAAGCGAACTGGCCCCGCCGTAGGCAAGACCGAGCGCCAGGCCCAGGACGAAGCGCATCTTATACGGCTTGACGTAACTGTAGAGTCGCCGATACGAACCGGAAGCCGCGCGTAACGTTTCCCAGAATGACTGCCTTTTCCTAGCTGCCTTTGCGCCGCTCATGAGCTTTGCGCCGCCGCACGAAGCGACAGCAGCGAATCCATAGCACTGATCACCGCTTCCGTCGAGATTTGACTCATTGCAAAGCGCGGCTGGACTGGCGAAAACTCCGTCACTGGCGCGGCTGATTTTCCTTGTAAAATGAGTGCTGGACTTTCCCGGGGGCGCCAATGGAACGGGTTAGTCGGCCCAAACAGGACTACCTGCGGAGTGCGGGTCGCCGCCGCCAGATGCATTGGAGCGGAATCGACCGTCACAACAAGTCGCGCCTGGCCAATCAAGGCGGCCAACGTTAGCAAATTTGTCTTGCCAGAGAGATCGATGATGTGTTGCTGCACCTTGTTCTTGATTGCCGCGATATGCGCTTGCTCGTTCGGCGACGGTCCACTGGTCAGAACAAGATCGATATCGTTGTTTCGACCGAAGTGGTCAATCACCTCCGCCCATCCCTCGGGCTCCCAGAGTTTTTCCCGGCGGGTCGAGCCGGGATGCAAAATCACGTAGGGCCGGGTGATTGTCCAATCGCGCCGCAGCGCGTCGGCTTTTTCGCGGGCCACTTGTGGCAGATGCAGATACGGGGCGCGGGAGGCAGCAGCTCGGACCCCAAGTGGCTCAAGTAAAGTCAGATTGTAGTCGATTGTGTGCACGTCCCGCATTCGGACGGGAACAAAATCGGTGTAAGCAGGTGCGCGCATCTTCGACTGTTCGCGCACCCGATAAGACACCACGCGTCTTCGCGCGCCGGATAAAAGCGCCAGAAAGCCCGAGCGATCATTCCGTGTGAAATCGATGCAGCAGTCAAATCTGCTGACAGTAACGGAAAAAAACAGAGCGAGATCACGGAGATTGCGTCGCGCCATCAAAGTGCGATCGACATTTGAGATTGCCGGCAGCAGTTCAACACATTCATTGGAGACGACGAGCGTGAGTTGTGCTTCTGGGAAGCTTTCACGCAAAGCTGCGACGGCGGGGGTCATCAAAATCAGGTCGCCGATTCGCTTGAGTTGCAGGAGAAGAATCTTCACGGCTTCTGACTGTAGCGGCGCTCAGTGAACGCCGAAATAAAGAATCGGCGGTCACAGACCGCCGCTATAGGATCGTCATCGCGCCATTTGCATGGCGGTCTCGTATGCGTCCAGCAATCGTGTTCGAAAATGGTCCCAGGTGAAATTTTCAACCATGCGATGTCTTGCCGCGCTGCCCATTTGCTGAACGATCTCAGGATGTCGATACAAATGCTCGAGCGCCGTTGCGATGGCGCCGACATCTCCGGGTTTCACGATGATTCCCTCGATGCCATCGCGCACCACGTCGCCTGCCTCGCGCGTAGTGATTTGAGGCAACGCGCACGCCGCCGCTTCATATGTGACTTTGGCGCTCCCTTCCCATTGGGACGGAAAAACATGCACCGTGGCTTGGTTGAGATAATTCTCCGGATCGCGCACGAATCCGACAACGCGAATGTTATCGCGCCAAAATTCCTTGAGATAGGGCTTCGCTTCGTCGTGCACGAAACCAATCAACCATAGCTCGGCATTGGGCAGATTGAGGCGGTGCCATGCTTCGAGCACATGTTGAATGCCTTTTCGCTTGATCAATGCGCCTGCAAAAACAGCACGAAATTTTGAGGGCCGCGGGCCCGGCTTGAAGCGCTCCACGTCCACCCCGCGCGGCAAATAGAAGAGTTTTTCCTCCGGGAAACCGCGGATACGAAAGGTCTCGGCGGCCGTCTCTGATAGGACGAGCAGAAGATCAGCGTGTTTGTACTCTTCGATAAAACGCCTCCGGTGGAGCAACAGTCTGGCTTTCCACCTTCGAAAACCCGATAGATTGCCTGGCGATGCGGCAATTTTTGCCTGTTCGAATTTCTGTTTGCCGCCATCGCGATGCCAGGTTGGGACCTCGACGATCGAAGGGATGCGGTGTTGTTTTGCAATTTGCAGGGAGCGCAAACAGTCGCCCGACCAGCTATGAAACAGATCATAACGCCCGGTCGCCAAATGCCGTGACGTGGTCCAATCAAGATACTTTTTTTTCGCGCCGTAGTAATAGGGCCGATCAAGAAAGGAAATGAGCCGTACCGGATGCCAGCGCAGAGAATGGATGAGTGAGCCGGGAATTTCGCTCTGCCGGTTGCCATAAGCGATTGCTTTGCCGAGGAATCCCCCGCGATACGAGGCGCGCAGAGTTTCAAATGCATCCGTATCCAGGCCGGAACCCCCGATGCGAGCAAAAATCGAATAGAGCAGACTTTTTGGTAAAGTGCGCGCCGCGGTTGCGGCAGAACGTGGTGGCGCAGGAGCGTTTAAGATTTCACCCAGCATCGGGTTAGAAGTATTCTGGCGAACGTGGAGCATGTAAAGTGGCGTTCTGAGTTGAAACGGAAGGACAATCCGCCGTTCCCAAGATGAAAGAACGACTCAGACTCGGTTTTGTTCGGCGCGGCTATTCTCCTACCGGTGGAGCAGAGGCGTACTTAAAGCGGCTCGCGCATGGAATCATCGAGGCTGGGCACGAGGTGCAAGTTATCGCCACGAATGAATGGCCGCAGGATCAATGGCCATTCGGACCGATCACGCGCCTGCGCGCAGAATCCGTCATTGGGTTTGCGGATGAACTGGAACAAATTCGGCCGCAGCTCGACTGCGACGTTTTGTTGAGCCTTGAGCGCGTCTGGAGCTGCGACGTTTATCGCGCCGGTGACGGAGTCCATCGAGCTTGGCTCGCGCGCAGAAGAAAATACGAGCTTCCTCTGAAGCAATTTGCTCGTGCTCTCAACCGGAAACATCGCGATCTATTGCATTTGGAGGAGTCGCTTTTCGCTAGTCGCAAAGCCGCGCGGGTGATCGTTGCCTCACAAATGGTCAAGGACGAGGTCGTCGATTTTTATGGCTATCCGGCAGACAGGATCGATATCGTTCACAACGGCGTTCCGCTCGACAAATTCCGGTTCGATTCCGAGCTTCGGGAAAAATCGCGCGAAGATTTAAAACTGAAACCGGATCAAATTGCGCTGCTGTTTGCAGGCTCTGGCTGGGAACGCAAAGGGTTGCTGTTTGCGATCCAGGCGACGGCGCTCTGCAAGAACCGAAAAATGCGGCTACTCGTCGCTGGCCGCGGAAATGAGATACTCTACAAAACGAAACGCCTGCGCTTTTGGCGCGAGGAACCGGTGCGGTTTCTTGGCGAAGTTGCAGATCTTGTGCCTGTTTACGCGGCTGCGGACATCTTCATTCTGCCAACGATCTACGATCCATTTTCCAACGCCTGCTTGGAAGCGCTCGCCTGCGGATTGCCAGTAATCACAACGCGTTCCAACGGCTTTAGTGAAATCATCGAAGACACCGTCCACGGATCAATTGTCGATCACGCTGGCAACCTGATGGATTTGCGTGACGCTATTCGCTCTTGGTCCGATCCGTCGCGCCGCGCCGCTGCGCGCTCGGCGAACATTGAGCGGGCGTCGCAGTTTGATATTTCAAAAATCGTCGAGCAAACGATCAGCGTTTTGACCCGCGTTGCTTCTGCGTAGCGTGCGCGTCTCGCAATGATGACCCCTCTGCTGAAGTTTCTGCTGTCCTCAGCGGACTGGCCCGGATCAGATCAGTTCTGAAGCGCAGCGTCAACGTCTGGGAAAATCTTAAACACCTGATCGAGGCGTGAGATTTCGAAAATCGAGCGCACAGTCTCCTGCAATCCAGCCAGCGAGAATTTGCCGCCGTAGCCTTCCACCTTTTGCATTGCTTCAATCAAAGCCGCCAAACCCGCGCTATCGATGTAAGTCACGGCGGAAAGATCCACGACTAGACGTTTCGGCTTTTGCGCGATCATGGCATTGAGTGACGCCGTGACAGAAGGGGAGACATGCAGATCGATTTCGCCTTTCAGCGGCAACACGTCCGAATGGTCTCTTCGCGCCGTCGGGCCAGATGCGGATGCGTTTTTTTTCATTTCACCTTCCAATCGTCAATGGATCACCATCCGAGCGTATCGATAATGGTTTCCACATCCGACAGATCATCAATCAAAAAATCCGGCTGATATTTCGCCAGTTCATCGCGGCTCCATCTGCCGGTGGCCACCGCAATGGTGCGCGCTCCGAGCGCTTTGCCACAGGCAATATCACGCGGCGTATCGCCGATGACGTCGATCTCAGACGCGGCGAACTCGCGGCCGTGCTTCTCTTTTGCGCGGGCGCGAGCGAAACGCCCGAGCTGATTGCGGTCCTGGTGATCATCGGCAAAAGCGCCAAATTCGAAAAAGTGCCAGACACCGTAGTGCTCAAGTTTTAGTCGCGCTCCGCGGGAGACATTTCCAGTGAGAAGGGCGAGCACCAGATGCGGTCGCGACTTGAGCTTTTCGAGCAACCGGAGCACGCCGGGGAGCAATTTGCCTTTGCGCCGTGGCAATTCCAACGACAGAAAATGCACGTAGCTATCCAGAAACGCGCTTACGTTTTCGTTCGTCGCAGGAATTTTATGCTTATCCAAGATGCTGACGACGATGCCTGAATCGGTCATGCCGGCGATTTCGATGTCGCGCAAATCATCAGCGATCCCGAAGCGCTCTTTAAAAGCGGATTTGAGCGCTTGAACACCCGCGCCCCCCGAATGGATCAACGTGCCATCGATGTCGAAAAGCAGGAGGCGCTTTTGTGTCTTTGTCATGTCTGGTGTTTTGTCCCTTCCGTCCTTTTCGTCTTTCCGATCTAAGGGACCAAAGGGACATAAGCGACGTAAAGCTCAAAGCCGCGGCGTGTGCATCAGCAGCACTGCGATCATGCTCCCGAGAAATACGAGCAGCACAATTGCAAGGCCAATAAACATTGACTTGCGAACCGGGTCGCTCTGTTGTTCTTGGCTCCGGAAATGCGACGCGTTGGTAAAGCCGGAGGGAGCTGCGCTCGTTCCCTCAGGAGTGGTTCCTGAAATGGGCAGGTCTGGCATACCAGCCGATCTTAATCGAATGGATCGGATGGGACAAATAAGACGAATGGGCGGGCGTAACGATTGACCACGCGCAACGGCACTCGCATAGTGGCGCTCTCATGGGGATTGAGTTCACGCGCAACTTCTGCATCATCGCGCATATCGATCACGGCAAAACGACGTTGTCGGACCGGTTGCTGGAGCGCACGGGCACGATCCAAGAGTGGGAAAAACAGGATCAGCTCCTTGATTCAATGGATCTGGAACGGGAGCGCGGGATCACGATTAAAGCGCATCCGGTAACGATGCGTTACGTGAGCAAACGGGGCGAGACGTTTCGGCTGAACCTGCTCGATACTCCCGGGCACGTCGATTTCGCCTATGAAGTTTCGCGCAGCCTCGCCGCGTGCGAAGGCGCCTTGCTAGTGGTGGACGCCGGGCAGGGTGTAGAAGCGCAAACCGTGGCAAACGTTCACCTGGCTCACAAACAGGGGCTCACGATTGTTCCGATCATCAACAAGATCGATCTGCCGAATGCTGACGTTGCTTCGGTAAAACGTCAGTTGGAAGAGATCCTTGCCATTCCCGCCGAGGAAGCGATTGAAGCGAGCGCTAAGCTGGGGATGGGCATTGACGAAATTCTTGAGGCAATTGTCGCGCGCATTCCGCCGCCGCAAACGCCAGCAGACGAGACGCTGCGCGCGCTGGTATTTGACTCTGTGTTTGACGTTTATCGTGGCGTGATCGGCTATGTGCGTGTCATCTCCGGAACAATGGAAGCGAATCACGCGATCATGTTGATGAGCAACAACACGCGCTACGAGATCAAGGAAGTAGGCGTGTTTACTCCGAAGATGCGCGTCGAGGAAAAGCTGAATAGCGGCGACGTTGGTTATTTCATCGCGAACATCAAATCAACCGCCGACATGAAAATCGGCGACACCATCACCGACCAGCGGCATCCCACGCGCGAGCCGCTTCCCGGTTTCCAGGAAATTCATCCCATGGTTTTCAGTGGGATCTATCCGATCAATACCGGTGACTTCGAGCATTTGAAGACCGCGATCGGCAAGCTACGCCTGAACGACGCCGCATTTGTCTATCAACCGGAAAGCTCCGTTGCGCTTGGCTTCGGTTTTCGTTGCGGATTCCTCGGTTTACTTCACATGGAGATCATCCAGGAACGGCTTCGGCGTGAGTACGACATGGACATCATCGCGACGAGTCCAAGCGTGATCTATGAGGTGTTGACCACGCGCGGAGAAAAATTGTTGATCGATAACCCTGCGCATTTGCCCAACCCGAGCACTGTCCAAGAGATTCGGGAGCCGATTGTAAAAGCGTACGTGCTCTGCCCAAATGAAAACATCGGCGACATCCTGAAATTGATTCTGGAAAAGCGCGGCCAGATGGAGCATACCGAGTCGCTCGATACGCGCCGGGTGATATTGCATTGCGAACTGCCGCTCAACGAAATTCTCGTCGATTTCAATGACAAGATTAAGAGCATTACGCGCGGCTACGGTTCGATGGATTACGAACATGCCGGGTATCGGCCGGCGAAATTGGTGAAGCTGGACCTGCTCGTTAACGGTGAGCCGGTCGATGCATTTTCGACAATCGTGCATAAGGATCGTGCCGAGGCGCGCGGTCGCCAACTGGCGGCCAAACTGAAGGAAGTGATCCCGCGACAGCTTTATCAGGTGGCGATTCAGGCAGCTATTGGCGGGAAAATTATTGCGCGCGAGAGTGTTTCGGCGTTACGGAAAAATGTGACCGCGAAATGCTACGGTGGCGATATCACCCGTAAACGGAAATTGCTGGAGAAACAAAAGGAAGGAAAAAAGCGGATGAAAAGTATCGGGAAGATCAACATCCCTCAGGAAGCGTTTATTGAGGTGCTCAAAACACAATGACGAATGACGAATGCCCAATGACGAAGGAATGTTCGAATGACGAATGCCGAAATCCGTGTGTGTTAAGTTCGTCATTCGAGCTTCGTCATTTAATTCATGTTCACATCTCGTCACATTAAACACAGCAGATTGCTCCTCCGGCATGCCCGGAAGTACCTGCGCTACAAGGACGACCGGCTGAGCGCCTCGGACCGGGAACAAATCCTCGCTGGAATGAAAAGCCTCCGGGACGCGTTACGTGAGAAAGATCGCGAGAGAATTCACGGCACAGCTGATGTGCTTGATAAGATGCTACACAGGCTGACTCCGGTCACCTGGGAATCCCATTGGCGAGAGAATTGCGAGGTGATTTTGGTGGCGATCGTTGTGGCCGTAGGCATTCGCTCCTATTTCTTGCAGCCGTTCAAAATTCCCACCGGTTCGATGCAACCGACTTTGAATGGAATCGTCGGTCATCCCAGCACAGAAGCGGCTCCAAACGTCCTGCAACAGATCGGCGAGTTCATTGTTCTGGGTCGCAATTACATCAATGTGGTTTCGCGTGAGGATGATCAGGTTCTTGAGATTGCGCCAAAAAAAATCCTCTTCTTTTTTACTTTTTCGAGACTGATCTGCCAGCGGCAAAACTTTCTCGTGTACGCGCCCACCGAGACGCTCAGTCATGATTTTAGCGTTTTTCCAGGTCGGATTTGTCACCGTGGCGAGATCATTGCCAGAGGCGCAATCGACACAGGCGACCAGGTCTTTGTGGATAAATGCAGCTACAACTTTGTTAAGCCTCATCGTGGCGATGTTTTTGTTTTTAGGACGAATCATATTCCAGGGATTCGGGAAGACCCGGAGGCAGGCTCGCCATTTTATATTAAGCGGTTGGCAGGTCTGCCCGGCGATCGGTTGCGAATCGACCCGCCATTTCTCTACGTGAATGACAAGAAAGCGGATGGCTATGGTTTCGCTCGGGTAATGTCGGCGAAACCTCCTTATCGAGGCTACGCCCTGGGCCATGAATATCTGTCGCAACCTGATCGTTCATTCACCGTGCCGCAGGACGGCTATTTTGCCTTGGGCGATAACAGCTACAACAGCTATGACAGCCGCTATTGGGGAGCTGTGCCTGATGCAAACCTCGTTGGGCGCGGATTGTTTGTTTATTGGCCATTTAATAAGCACTGGGGGCTGATTCGCTAGGCGTGGTCTATTGAAATGCAGTGGTCGCTTTCTGTGCTCATGCTCCTGCTCTTACTTAAAACCCAAGTTACAAGAACATAAGCAAGAGCAGGAGTAAGAAGAGCTCTTACTGAGATGCTGCAACACGTACCGCGCCTGTATCCGCTACTTGGGCTCTGCAGTGGATACGCGCTTGTGATGCTTTTCAATCCGGTGCGGCGGGCGCTGGGGGACGGTTTTCGCTGCATTGGGCGCTACAAGCGCATCTGGATCAGCTTCGCGCTGCTGGGGTTTGGCTATTTCGCTTTCCAGTTTGCTACCTTCACGCCGATTCGAAACTGGGCTGATCTCGATCCAAACCAGATTATCTCTTTGCCAAACTGGTATTGGCCGCGATTTACAGAGGTATGGAGAGAGACTCTGTTGCCTGCGCTCGAAGGCATCGCAGGAATTTTCGATAACGCCACTACCACCTATCCGCTGTCGGTCGTAGCTGCGGTGTTCATGCTGGTCAACTGGCGCGGCTTACACGGCGCGTTAGTCCGAGCGTTGTGGAAGCGCTACGGTTTCTGGGGTTATCTCGTTTATTTGATTCTGTTACTGAGCGCGCTGGCGTCGCTCTTGAAGCCGATTGTATTCTGGCGACTACCAGAATGGAGCGGCCTGGTACCGGCTGCCGGGCTCCTGCGCATCTCGGCTACAGTGGATGCCAGCGCGTTCATTTTCGAGTATCTCCTGGGAGTTTATATCCAAGTGTATCTCATCACGGTCTGCCTGGCCTGGATAAAGGGCGTTAGCTTTGAAGAAGGAGAACTCTTCCGCTTCGCCATGCGGCGCTTCAGTTACGTTTTGGAATGGGCTGGTATTGTCGTTGCCGTCAGCACGTTGATCGTCCGATTACCGCTGGTCCTTGCCTACTTTACGAATATTCCCGGCGTCCTTGATTACCTGCCGATTGCGCGGGTGCTGATGGGTGGTTTGATCATTGGCTTTTGCTCGGTTCAAATCTCGCTGGCGCTCCATAACGAAACGTTGGTCGAGGCGTTGCGTGCTCACAGCCAGTTCGTCCGGCAAAATGCGGGTCGCTTGGGTTGGTTTTTGGTCATTTGCGGGATCCATTTTTTTAGCATCATGATCTGCGATGCCATCGTGCGCAGCGCAATCGCGGATCGATTGGGCGCACTTCTCCTGTGGAAATTCAGTTTTGCTTTTCTCCGCGGAATCGTCACAGGCTGGCTTTTGGCGTCGTGGGTCTGTTTCTTTCGGCAATGCGAAACTCGCCCCGTAAACCAGGAGAAATGGATCCAATATTGAGAAATCAGCCTGCAAGAAAGCGAACGTGAACGCCGCGACTATTACGCGCCAGAGCAAATCGAATCTCGCCCTGGCATTCATTTCATTAGGGCGCGAGCGCAAACGCGACATGACTGTTTTCTACGCGTTCTGCCGCGTGGTCGACGACATTGCTGATTCTTCGGGGCTCAGCGTCGCGGAGAAGCAAAAGCAGCTGTCGGCGTGGCGTGCAATGCTGCGTGCAGCAGCCCAAGACGAACCGCCCCTCGCTCGCGACGTGAGAGGTTTGATAAACAAATACTCGCTCTCACCTGAGATGCTCGAGGAGATTATCGCCGGCGTGGAGATGGACTTGAGAATCTTCCGATATGCTACGTTCCAGGATCTGCGCGTTTATTGTTACCGTGTGGCCAGTGCGGTAGGTCTGGTGAGCATCGAGATTTTTGGATATCGCAATCCCCGCTGCAAGGAATATGCGCTCGAGCTCGGACTCGCCTTGCAGATGACGAACATTATTCGTGATGTCGGCAAAGATTTGCAGGCCGGGCGAATTTATCTGCCGCAGGAGGATCTTGTGCGTTGCAACTATTCCGAGACTGAGCTGCGAAATCGACAGTATAACGAGCGGTTCGTCCACCTCATGGAATTCCAAGCCGCGCGTGCGCGAGAGTTTTTTTCGCGCGCGGCTGCGGCGCTTCCATCTGAGGATCGCAGGACGATGGTGCCGGCCGAAATCATGGGCTCGATTTATCGCGGCCTGCTTCGCAAAATGGAGCGGGACAAGTTTCGCGTTTTCCAAAAGGATTATAGCCTTGGCAGGTTGGAGAAAGCCGGCCGGATCGCGGCGCAGCTATTGAAGTCTTTTTAGGTCTGCCATGCAACATTCTCGGTGGTTGCGCAGTTCAATCGGTCAACGAGCGTAAACTTATGACAAAAAATCTTTTCATTACTATTTGGGTTCTTGCGCTAAGCACTTTGATTCTCAGTTCATGCGATACGCCGGTTGGGCAGGGCGCGGCATGGGGCGCTGCCACTGGCGCGATCATCGGCGCCGCGGCGACCGGTAATGTCCGCGCCGCGTCAATTGGCGCAGCCGCAGGAGCCGCGGCCGGCGCGTTAACCGGCAAGATTGTCCAGGAGAATCAAGCTGCACGTTATGGTCCGCCGCCTCCGGGTGGTTATCCGTATGCGCATTGGGCCGGAACGCCCGGTTTTTATTACAGCCCCTACACGGAACGTGTTTACGATCTTCGCGGGGTTCCGCCAGGAGGACTTACCCGCGACGTTGATACCGGCCGGCTTTTCCGCAAACCGTGAGGAGAAAGGACCAAATTCCAACATCCAAGCTCTAGAGAAGCTCCAAGTACGAAGCTCCAGTTTGAGCAATTCCCTTAGGTTTGGTTATTGGAGCTTGGGGTTTGGAATTTCAGCTCTTCGTGCTGCCGGCTTTGCGCTGCAATTCATCCACGAGCGCTCGCGCTTCATCGGTCATTTTCAGCAACTCCGGCCAGGGGCGGTGATAGTTTTCACCCGGCAACTTGCGCGTTGCGTCGAAGCCCATGTGGGAGCCGATGTTTTGATCGCTCGGTGCATGGTCGAGCGAGTCGCTTGGATTTTTGATAACGGTCGTGTCGCGGGCGGGATCAGTATTCGCGCACAATCGGAAAAGCACTTCGCTCGTGTTGTGGACATCGCAATCTTCGTCCACTGCCACGATATATTTGCTGAACATCATCTGGCCCATGCCCCAGAGACCGTGCATCACCTTGAAGGCCTGATACGGATATTGCTTTCGAATGCTGACGAACACGAGATTGTGGAACACACCTTCCGGCGGCAGCGTCATGTCCACAATTTCCGGGAAATTCATTTTGAACACGGGCAGGAGAATCCGCACGCACGCATCGCCGATGTAATAATCTTCCATCGGCGGCTTGCCCACGATCGTTGTCGGATAAATTGCGTCGCGCCGGTGCGTGATGGCCGTCACATGGAAAACTGGATAATCCTCGACTGCGGTATAGAAGCCGGTGTGATCGCCAAATGGACCTTCGGGACGCATCTCACCGGGCTGAACATAGCCTTCCAGAACAAAATCGACGTCTGCCGGCACATCGAGATCGATCGTCTTGCAGCGAACAAGCTCGATTGATTTCTTTCGCAAAAACCCAGCGAAAAACAGTTCATCCAAACCATCCGGCAGCGGCGCAGTCGCGGCGAATGTATAAATGGGATCGCCGCCCAGTGTCACTGCCACTGGCATACGCTCACCGCGCTCGTAATAGCGCCTGCCGTGGCGCGCGCCAACCTTGTGAAGTTGCCAGTGCATCCCAGTCGTGCGCTCGTCATAAACTTGCATCCGGTAAATCCCAACGTTTCGTGCACCCGTCTCCGGATCACGGGTATGCACATTTGCCAACGTGATGAAGCGGCCGCCGTCCTTCGGCCAACACTTGAGAATGGGCAAATCGCGCAACGAAAAGTAATCTCCATTGCTGATCCGGTGCACGATTTCCTGGCAAGGCGCTTCCTTCACGTGCTTCGGACGCGCGTGCAGCAGGTGAATTCCTTGTTTGAGCAAACTCCAACCTTCGCGCAGATCGGTTGGCGGCTTCGCTTTCAGGATGAGCTGAATTTCCTGGGCGATGTCCCCAACGTCTGCGACTTGCAACGCGAGCGCCATGCGCCGGTGCGAACCCATGGTGTTAATTGCAACTGGGAACGGGGATTTTTTTCCATCGACAATCGGTTGCTCAAACAGCAGCGCCTTTCCGCCGCCAGGCGATTTCATCTCGCGATCCGCCCATTCTGCTATGAGCAAATCGGTATCGACGGGGATCGTGATGCGTTTCAACTCGCCCGCTTCTTCCAGAGCGGCGAGGAAACTTGTAAATGAGCGGTAAGCCATTACTCAGGCGTGCCCGAACCGATTCTGCTCAGTTGCGTCGAGAAAAGCGAGCCAAATCTTGCCTAACCCTACCGCCGTTCCATGTACTGGAACGACACGACGCGCCCATTTTCGAATGTGACGGTCTTGTACGGGACTGGAATGCTCGGCGGGATGTAAGCGTAATAGAACGGATCGTAGAATGGGCTGCCGAAGAACACAAACGAGTGCCCGTGATGACGTGTCCGGGCAAAAGCAGCACTAGGGCCGAAGCCATAGCCCCACCCCCACGGCCCATAAGGTCCTCCATAGGGGTAGGGAGCAGTTTCGTAATTGATGTAAATCCATGTCTCGGTTGGGTGCCCGCGCATGTTGCCGGTGATCTTGCGCCCCGGCGAGCCCCAAGCCAGCCACACGGCGTTTTGAGACATGCCCGGGCGAATTTGGCCTCGACTTACCAGTGCCTGATCGTTGGCAGAAAGACGTTGGTAGATTTCAGGATGCTTCGAAATGCGGTTCTCGGTCGTCTCACAACTCGTAATAAGCAACGCGCTGACTGCCACGCCAAACGTGAGCCCTCCGGAAAGAATTGAACGCTTCATGCTGACGATCATACGTCCAGCCCATATCGAGTCAATCACCTCGGGTTGTTGATTCGATGCTGTCCTGCCCGTAGAATTGCACACCAATGCAGGACCGCTACGGCCATCGGATTTCCTACCTGCGTGTCTCGATCACCGACCGATGCAATGAGCGCTGCACGTATTGCATGCCGCTGGAATTGCAGGAGTGGTTACCGCGCGAGGAAATTCTGAGTTTCGAGGAAACGTTGCGTATTATCCGGATCGCGGCGGAATTGGGTGTTTCGAAAGTACGAGTGACCGGCGGCGAACCGCTGACGCGCCGCGATGTAGTCTACTTCGTCGCGCAGATCCCGAAAATTTCCAGAATTAAAAGCGTCGGCCTATCAACGAATGGAACTTTGCTTGCGCGCCACATTACATCTGAAAAGACAATGGCGCTGGCGTTGCGCGAGGCCGGTGTCCGATCAATCAACATTTCCCTCGATACAATGGATCGAGATGTGTATTCCAAGATCACCGGTCGGGATTTCCACGCTCAGGTTCTGGAGGGGATTGATGCCGCAATCGCAGTTGGTTTCGATCAGATCAAATTGAACACCGTCCTGATGCACGGTCGAAACGAGGACCAATTGATCCCGCTGATCGAATTCGCCGCGGCGCGCAAATTGATCCTGCGTTTCATCGAGATGATGCCGGTGAGCACGACCGATGTTCTCAGCGAAGACAATTTCATGTCAACGCTCGAGGCGAAACGGTCAATCGAATCGGTTTACGGAAGTCTGATCCCGGAAGCGGAATTCCGAACAAACGGGCCAGCCACTTACTACCAAATCCCGGGCCGCGAACAGCGGATCGGTTTTATCGGAGCGATGACCAACCTGCATTTCTGCGAGAGCTGCAACAAACTTCGTCTCACCTGCGACGGGAAATTGCGTCCGTGCTTGGGAAGCTATTTGGAGTTTGACATCATGAAACCGCTGCGGGCCGGTGCGAGCGATGAGGAGCTGAAGCAATTCTTTCTCGACGTTGTCGAACGCAAACCTGCTCAGCACGATTTTCGAGACAATTATCAACCGAACCGCAAGATGATCGCCATTGGCGGATGAGGACTCAGCAGTGGAACGCATTTTCCTGTCTTCTTGAGCGAAGCGAAACATCTCTGATTACTCCCGGGTGAGAGGGAAGAAATGGCCAGAGATTCTTCGCTTCGCTCAGAATGACAACACGGCAAAAATGAAACGATTAACTCACATCAGCGACGATGGCCGCGCCCAGATGGTCGATGTTTCGGCCAAGCCGATGAGCAAGCGCAGAGCTGTCGCTACCGGAAAGATTCGGCTCCAGCGTGAAACGCTTGATCTAATTTCGAAGGATCAAATTGCGAAGGGTAACGTCTTCGCCACTGCGCGGATTGCTGGCATCCAGGCTGCAAAACAAACGGCGCACCTCATCCCGCTTTGCCACGCCCTGCCGGTCGGTGAAGTTAAGATCGACATCGTCGCTTCGAATGAGGGCGCAGAGGTAAAATGCGCCGCGCAGACGGTTGCGCAGACCGGAGTCGAGATGGAAGCGCTCGTGGGCGTCACTGTCGCATTGCTTACGATCTACGATATGTGCAAAGCCGTGGACAAAGAGATGCAGATTTACGATGTGCGTTTAATCAGCAAGACCAAAAACCGCGTGAGCCGTGGCGACCGGGCGGCGGAGTGATGGAGTAATGGAGTAGTGGAGTAATGAAAGATAGACAGCACGCCAATACTCCAACACTCCAACACTCCAACCATATCACGGTTGGCATCATTACGATCTCCGATCGCGCGAGCGCGGGTGACTACAAGGATCTTGGCGGGCCCGCGTTGAAGGGGGCGGCGCAAAGAGCGGGGTGGCAGGTACTCGCGGAAGCGATTGTGCCGGACAATGCAACACACATTCAGGAAACAATCCGCTCGTTTTCTCAGCAAGGCTGCGGTTTGGTTCTGACGACGGGTGGCACCGGCATCGGTCCACGGGACGTTACGCCCGAAGCGATTCGCGCGATCATGCGCGTTGAGTTGCCCGGGTTTGGCGAAGTGATGCGGGCCGAGTCGATGAAGATCACGCCCAACGCTATCTTGTCGCGCAACCTCGCCGCGGTTGTGGACGGCTCCCTGGTGATCGCGCTTCCCGGAAAACCGAGCGGCGCGGTGGAATGTCTCGGCTTCGTGCAAGGAGCGATTCCGCACGGAGTCGCGCTCGCCCAGGGGACGCCGACTTCGTGCTGATGCTGTAGCCGCCGCCCTGTGGGCGGCGTTGCACGCGATCGTTTAATTTCTAGAGGATCGCGCTTCGCATAGCGAAGCGGCTACAGCTCAGTCGGGCCAAATGAGCAGGCGCATTAACTGCGCGCCGTAACCGGTCAACTGTGCGTTTGCACTGCGGCCGGAGACGATATCGCGGGTCAGAGACGAATAATTAATCGAGCTTTTTTTGATGTAACTCAGCTCCGGCTGGGTCACGCGTTTGTCGCTTGGTTCTATTTTTAGCGGCACGCCGGAAGACGCAAAAGAAACTTCCCACGAAGCTTGCTGGTTTTGGCTTCCGGCCAGCATCCAGGGGTAAAGTTTCGGCAATTCGAAATGGCGCGATTTGGGCAGGGTCACTTTGTAGAATGTCTCTTCGCCACTGAGAAACTGAGCGACGGTAGGGGATGGGTTTTTGCGGAGCGCCAGATAGAGCCGCGCAACGTCTATCCCTGCAAGATTCAGGCCGTTATAAATGCCGTTATGATTCGGGTCATTTCTGAAGAATGCGTCATGCCACGCTTCGAATTGATGGCTGAACATTAAATCCAATTCCAAATGGAGATGCGCCCGTTCCCGGTTTATCCCAACTCCAGTGTAGCCCATGATGGCGATGGGCTGGCCGCGTTTGACCGAATCGCCGGGGTGCACTTGGATGGAACTCAGGTGTCCGTACAAGCTGTAATAATCTGAGCCGTCCCAGCGGTGTTCGATCACAATGTATTTCCCATAATTCGAGTAGCCTGGCACGAGATTGGTGTGCACGACTTTCCCATCGGCAATGGAGCGCACTTCATCAAGCGGTTCGCCGTTTGCATCGCGATGCAAGGGGCGAATATCGATTCCTTCGTGAAAGCGTGTGTAAACGATGCCACCCGCGGTGCCGGTAGGATCACGCACAAAGCCGTATTGGCCGCCCTCCCATGGCGTCGATTTCGCGCCTTTGTAATCGCGTTCGACGTACTGGTAAAAGGCCGGACCGTTGCCCGAGAACAGGGCGTCATTGTCCGTTGGCAGAACAAGATCGAGAGCTTGATTTTGCGCGGGCTGAGCCCTCATCGCGATTGACGAAAAAATGGCGAGGACAATTGCGACAGCGAGTAATCGCATGGTGGATCAACGCGATTGGCGTTTTCGTTGGCCGATCAAGCGCCAGTCTTTTTTCATCAAGTCAATGTCGGTCGCAGTAAGGCCCGAAGGAATGTAGATTTTCCCATCCGAAACGCGCTTGTCGATTTGGAGCTCGGTAATGAATCGGCCATTGATGAAAACAAAGAGGAAGCTGCCGCGGTGCTCGATGCTTAAAGTATCGAGCACGACGCGGCCGTGCTCGTCGAGCTGAATGAGCGCGCCATAAGTTCCGTCCCGGGCCGGATACGCAGAAAACGCTATGACATCTCGCTCCGAAATCCACGGCATCTTTTCGATGGCAACCTCTTTGGCGGAAAATTGGGCGCGCACTGATGTGGCGAAGACCTCGGTGTCTCGAGGATTCGCCTGGGCATGCACGCGGAACGAGCAATGCCGTTGTTTCGCAACACCTGCGCTCGTCAAGCAAAACAGGCAAAGAGCGAATGCGCCGAGAATCTTCATGCCGATTGATAAAGGGTTTGACAGGAATTTTGCAACTCCGAAAACTTTCGGGGCTGTTTAACTCGCTCATGAAACGCCGCATTGTTTTGCTCTCTCTGACACTTTTTATGGCCGGGGCCATCTTTGGCCAGGACGCCGCGCCAACGGCGACACCACGGAGGCGGGGTTGGTTGAGCCGCATTCTCCATCCATTTTCTCCCGAGGTGGTCCCGCAATACAAAGATCCACGGCTGCGCGGGCTTGCTCTCGATCTCCAAATCACGCCGCAGACCGTAAAGCTTTCTGAGGTTCGTCAGCTCGGAATCAAAGTGACGCTGGCAAATCTGTCCAAGCGTCCCGTGCCGCTCGACTTTCCGACAAACCAGCGGATTGAAATTTATTTGATGAATTCCGCAGGAGACATCCTGACAAAGTGGTCTGACAATCACGCTATCGCGGAAAAACCCGGCACGATTCTAGTTAATCCGCAAGAGCGGATCGAGTACAGCGAAACAATCTCGACGCGTGAGCTCACGCCGAACAAGGTCTTTATCGCCGAAGCGTTCTTTCCCCAATACCCCGAGTTGCGCATCCGGCAAAAATTCCTGGCTGTGCCGTAGCAAGCGTGGAGTGATGGACTAATGGAGTAATGGAGTGATGTCTGCTGACGCACCTTCAACACTCCAACACTCCAATACTCCATTGCTCCTTTTCTCCGACTACCATACCCATCCACAGGGACACCGGGTGCAGCGGTACACGCAGGCGTTACTTCAGCCTTGGGCGGATTCAGCGCGCAGATCAGGGTTAACGGACATCGCCTTCACCGATCACGATCGTTATCACACCGGAATCGACTTCGATGAAATCGATCGTTTACGGGAAAGAAATCCCGATTTGCAAATCCGAGCGGGTATTGAGCTTGATAACGACCCGGTTCATTCCCCAGCTGGACGCAAATGGGTCGAGCGAAATTGGGACAAGCTCGATTTTGTCCTGGGCTCAGTTCATTTCCTTGATCGCGCGGATCAGATGTTCGACAGCGTGCCGGATGGCGCCGTGCAATTTGAAGGCCGGGATATCGACGCGATCTACATCGATTATTTTGGCCGTGTCCGCGAAATAGCAGCAACGGGGCTGGTCGATTGCCTCGCCCATCTGGATCTGATCAAAATCCACGGTCATCGACCGGGCGCAGAGATCGGGAGTTTGGTTAATGAAACTCTCGACTTTATTCGCGCGCGGAATCTCGCGACCGAGCTTTCCACCGCTGGATGGCGCAAGCCGGTGAACGAACTTTATCCGGGCGACCGGATCATTGAGCTGGCAATAGAGAAGGGGATCCCTTTCACCACCGCCTCTGACGCGCATTCGCACGCGCAACTCGGCGACAATTTTCCGCGGCTCGTTCAAAAAATGGCGAATCTTCGGATTCGCCATGTCTGCATTTTCGAAAAGCACAACCGTAGCGAGCTGCCGCTATAACTGAAGGTCGAGCTGCGATCGTCTCTCTGTCGAAAGCGTTTGTCCCGTTTCGAAGGGCAGCGGCAAGATGAAGCCCAGACGTTGGGCGAGACGTTGGCAGGTTTCGGGCGCGAATCCTTCGAAGTGATTGCTGGCGAATGCCCAGACATTGCGCACTTCGGGAAGATGCCGCTCAATTTTAAGCGACCAGCTATCGAGTGCAGCCTCTCGTTTCCACAGGAGTTTTTCATAACGATGCACGTGCTCTCCATCGACATTGTATTTGGTCGCATAGTCGCCGAGTAAGCGCAGATAGAGAAAATCCGTGGTGCACGGCAGAAATTCAAACGGGGCAAGATTTCTTTCGTTAAGTGGAGTGGTATCAGCCCACACCCAGCAAATCCGATACTTTTCCAAGAGGCGAATAAACTGCGGTCGATGCCATCCTGGATGTCTAAATTCGAGCGCGAACCGGAAATCCCGCGGCAGTTGTTCGAGAAATTTGCGCAGCGCCGTTTTGCCGTCTTTTGGCGTAAAGGAGGGCGGAAGTTGGATAAGAATCACCTGGAGCTTTAGCGCGAGCGGCTCAATCGCCCGAAGAAACGAATTCAATTCTGCTGTGCAATCGCGCAGCCGGCAGGTGTGCGTAATCTCACGCGGGAGCTTGCAGGCGAAACGAAAAGCAGCAGGCGTGATCTCTATCCAACGCTGAATGGTCGCTTCGGCCGGGGCGGCATAAAATGTTGAATCGACTTCCACAGCCGGGAAGTAATTGGCGTAAAATTCGAGCCATTGGGACTCTGGCAAATCCGAGGGATAAAAAGAGCCGCGCCAGTCTTCGAAGCTCCACGCACAGGCGCCGATGCGAATTTTATGCTGATCAATCAGATTCAATGGGCTTAGACACTTAATCGGTTTTGCCCGTTTGGAAAAGGTGTTACTGTAAACTCGCGGTGAAGATCAGCCATCAAGTTTCGGTTTGGCCGACTGATGACCTTGACGGAATCGATAAGTCAACTACCCTGCCACACCCCATGGACTTTCTGATTCGCGTCGTTTTGCTTTGTACAGCTGCCACTTTGATTTTTTCTGAATCGGTAGCGGCCTCGGTGGTCTTTCAACCGGGCAAAAAAGCCAAGTTTGTCGCTCCCGGGGAAGAAGAAGTCAGCGAGACGGCGCTGGAATTGTATAATACTGCGCAGAGTGCCGAAAAGGAAGGCAACCTTAAACGAGCGATTCATGCGTACGCAAACATCGTGCGGCACTATCCCAAAGATGCTCTTGCCCCGAGTGCCCTCTATCGCGGGGCGCAATTGCAGGAACAGGAGCACGACTATCTCGCCGCGGCGGATTCGTATCGGCGCTTGGTCGAAAGATATCCCAGCAGCCCGCACTTCGATGAAGCAATCGAGGCGCAGTTTCGCATCGGCGAAATGTATCTCGCTGGCAAAAAGAAGAAGATTCTGGGCATCTCGTTTGGGAACTCGCTGGATCGGGCGGTGACGATTTTCGCGAACATTGTCCGCACCGCGCCATACGGGAAATACACGGCGCGCGCGCAATTCAACATTGGCCTCGCTCGCGAGAAACAGAATGTGCCCGAAATGGCGGTCGAAGCGTACCAGGCTGTGGTGAACAAATTTCCAAACGAGCCGGTCGCAGCGGATGCACAATATCAGATCGGTTACATCTGGTTGATGGCAGCACGAAAGGGTACCACGGATGCGGCGGCAACTACCAACGCCAAAACAGCTTTTCAAGATTTCCTTCTCCATTATCCACATAGCGAGAAAGCCGCTCAGGCGCGTGCAAACCTGGCCCTTCTTGAACACAAGGAAACGACCAGCTCCTACCAAGTAGCTAAATTTTACGATAAACAGAAATATTATCGCGCGGCGGTAATCTATTACAATGAGGTGATTCGGCAGCAGCCTGGCTCAACCGAAAGTAATCTGGCGAAGAAACGGATCGACCAGTTGCGCGCGAAGGTCGGCGAGGCTGCGCTTCAACCGGCCTTACCCGCGGCACAAACTGCCAAGAAAAAAGGCGAAGCGCATGGGGCGCGGACTGCCGGAACCGAGTCCGCGAAGCCAGGTGCGGCAAATAACGAAGCGCCGTTGCCGGCCCCGGACAGCGATGGTTCGCTTCCGCCACCGGCTTCACTTGCGCCCGATATTACCACTGCGCCTGACCATCTGCTGCCCCCGCAGGGCTCGAGCACAGGCTCGGATACGTCTTCCGGCCCAGCGGCATCCGCCTCACCGGCGCCTTGAAAGCTTCACTTGCGACAATATTCTGCTTCGCCCTTTGTGGTTGCCTCGGCTATCACGTTGGCCCGGTAAAGCCATATTATCTGCGTGACGTTCACACAATCGCAGTCCCAACTTTCAAAAATCGCACTCTGGTTCCACGCATCGAAGTCTTAGTCACTGATACTGTAATCAAGCAGTTACAACAGGACGGGACGTTTCAGGTTGCCAGCGGGGACAAAGCGGACGCCACTTTGACAGGCGAAGTATCTCTCATCCGTCGTCTGCCGGCGCGCTCGGTGCGCGGCAACGTGTTGGCCACAACTGAATTTAGTTTGGCGTTAACCGTAAAATACTCTCTAACCGGACGAGATGGCACAGATCTGGCGCCACCCGGCCAGGCAGTCGGGACAACCAGTTTCTTTGTGAGCAGCGACGTAACTACCGATGAACGGCAAGCCTTGCCACTTGCTACTGGAGATCTCGCCACCCGATTAGTTAGCCAGCTAAGCGAGGGCTGGTGATGAGTGATGAAAGGTGAAGAAAGGCTTTGGACCATCCTCAACGACAAGCTCGATACTCTGCATGCCGCGAATCGTTTGCCTCAGGCGATTCGCGTTGCCGAAACAGCTCTTGAAGTCGCCAAGCGCGCTTTCAAGGGCAGCGAGACCCCACTTGCCACCAGCTTCGAGAAGTTAGGCCAGCTACTCGAGCAAAAGGGAGATTACACCGCGGCCGAGGCATACTTGCTGAAGGCGCATGCAATTCTGGAAAAGGTAAAGCCGCCGAACCACCGGGCTATCTTCCGCTCAGCGCGTCGACTGGCATTCTTATGTGATAGCCTGGGCCGATCCGAGGAAGCAATCGATCTCTATCAGAAAGCGATAGCCGCCGGCACACAGATCGAAGACGTTCCTTATTCGGATATCGGAACGATGTTAAACAACGTTGCGATGATTCTACGCAAGTCGGGCCGGCAAAAGGCGGCAGAACCATGCTATCTACGTGCTTTGGAAATTTACGAGAAGCAACTGGGACCCGACCATTCCGACGTTGCGTCGGTGCTCAACAATCTGGCGGTGTTCTACACAAACGAGCGCCGTTACACTGAAGCTGAGAAAATACATCTTCGCGCTTTGGCCATCCGGCAGAAATTGCATCCACCGCCGCTCGCCGACATTGCGCAATCAAAATGCAACCTGGCGGTGGTCTATCATTCACGCGGTGATTACGCCAAGGCCGCAGAGCTTTATCAATCGTCGCTAAAAACGTGGGAGGAAGTCCAGGAAAAGCCCTCCAAGGATTACGACATCGTCGTGTCCAATTATGCCGATCTTTTGCGCTCTGTCGGTCAGGTACGCAAAGCGCATCAGTTGGAGGTGCGCGCACGCAAGAAGCGAATGGGCTGATTCAACGAAATGTCGCTCGCTTTGCTCCTATCGTACTGTCGCTGATTTAACCTTGCAGGTCGCTTGGCGCGCACGCATTGTACGCCGCTGCCCAGGCTCGCGTGGCGGAATTGGCAGACGCGTACGGCTCAGGACCGTATGGGGAAACCCGTGGAGGTTCGAGTCCTCTCGCGAGCAGTAAGCCCCTCCACCTTCAACGGGGATAAAATACAAACGCTACAATGCCAGTTTGGATAAGCTGGCTACTTCTTGGCCGCAGCTTTCCTTCTGGCTGCCCACCGCGCTTTCATTAGCTCGGAGAGCTTTCTTCGGCCGGCGGCCGTGAGTGTGCCCTTTTTCTTCGCAGAAGCCTTCTTTGCGCCGCCTGCTTTCCTTCTTGCCGCCCAGCGAGCCTTCATTAACTGGGAGAGCTTTCTTCGTCCCGCTGGAGTGAGCTGGCCCTTTTTCTTGCTAGGAGCCGGTGTTGTTGCGCCCCTTTTTCTTGCCCAACGAGCTCTGGCAGCTGCCGAAAGCTTTGCTCGCGTCCCAGGCGAAAAGTAGCGGCCACCTGTGGGAGCTGTTGCTCGCGCAGGCGCGCCTGCCAGAAGTGAGGAAAGACGTTTTTCCAGGTTATCGATTTGTCGGCGAATTGAGATCGCTTCTTGTAGAGTTTTAACGGATATATCCATGTGTTATGAGATAGCTGGGGTTGGCTGGGAAGGCAATTACAATTTTCATAACAACTTAACGCCTGACTACTGACCGGCGCTGCCGATTAGTTATATCGAAGTGATAACCAGCAAAATGAATTACCATAGGGGTGCGAGTTGGCGTTCCATTAAATATTGAAGAAATGACTACGCAGCCTGCGCGGGTCCAAAAAATGTTCGGGTCCATTGCCAGGCGCTATGATCTCGCAAATCATTTGCTTAGCTGCGGGATCGATTTCTATTGGCGGCGCCACGCGGCTGAAATCATCGCCGAGTGGCGACCACACAGAATTGCCGATCTTGCGACCGGCACTGGGGATTTGGCGCTAGCCTTGCAAAAGAAATTGCCGAATGCGGAAATCGTGGGCGTCGATGTCCTGCCGGAAATGCTAAATCTTGCGCAGCGAAAGGGCGTGCGCCAAATCATGCTTGCCGATGCGATGAATCTGCCATTCGGCGATGCTTCATTCGATTGCGTGACCATCGCATTCGGGTTGCGCAATCTGGAAAACTGGGCAACTGCGCTTGCTGAGATGTCGCGCGTGCTTAAGACGAAGGGACATTTGCTCGTGCTCGAGTTCTCACTGCCCACAACGCCGATCTTGCGCGCAATCTATCGTTTCTATTTGCATCGCTGCCTACCGTTGTTCGGTTCTTTTCTGACAGGGACGAAAACCGCCTATGATTATCTTGGTGATTCGATCGAGGAATTTCCGAGCGGCGGTGCGATGTGCAAGTTGATGGCGGAAAACGGTTTTACGCGTCCGACGTTTGAACTCCTGACCGGCGGAATCGTCACAATTTACACTGCCCAGAAATCATAACTAGTGTCATCCTGAGCGGAGCGAAGCGTAGTCGAAGGATCCCGTGTCGAAAGCTCAAGCAAGGCCACGGGGTTTCCTCGCCTTTTGCCCGGCATGACGCGCAACACAGCTTTACGGTGTCACCCTGGGGACCGGCGTCGTTGTTGGCGAAGGCGACGCAGCGGCTTGGCCGGCCAGCGGTAATTTCAAGGTGTTCAAGTCCGCATTGCTGATTGCAAAGGTACCTTCACGTCCGTCCACGCGTGCGCACCACGTGCCGTCATTGTTTTGTGCGCCGATGCTCAATTTATGGGACGTTTTGTTATCCGGTGAAGTTGTGAAGGCGAGCACAAGCTGTGGTTTTTCGAAGCCATGTTGAGGCGTCGTGGCTCCGAGCCAGCGCACCGCATGCAAGCCGGACAATGTGTTGAGCAGAGATTGTACATTGGCTTGATTGATCTCGCCGCTTCCTTTTAGCCAGTGCCAGTGATTATTCTGATCGCGCTCCAGCGACAACTCCTTCTCAGCCGTGACGCTTACGCGATGGATTTGTTCCGGTTTTAACTTGAAGATCGTCAACTCCTGCCATTGCAGAGGATCGGGTGAAATCTGATCCAGCAAACCGCGATGGACTGTTACGACGAATGGCTCATCCGTCAGCCGGGCGTAAATATTATCGCCTTCTGATTTTCCAAAGGCGATCCCAGCAAACGGCTGCTCACCGGCTTTCGTTTCAGCAGTGTTTTCCGAAGCAAATGAGCTGAACATCAATTGTATCTGCGGCTTATCGAGGCCGTATTTCGGCAGATTGGACGCGACGTCTTCTACAAACCTTGTTACTCGCTCACTTTGCAGCGTATCGATCAGGCGCCCAACGGCCCCTGAATCCGCTGGCGCATTGTTTCGCGTGGCGATGGTCCAATTTCCATCTTTGCGCGCGAGAACGGTTTTGCCTTTGCCCGGGGCATCGATCGTAATTCGATCGAGGACGTTTGTGTCGATGCGAACCAAATGATTGTCTCGCAGATCAGCCGGTTTCGTGTTTAGGATCTCTTCGATCTTTTTCGGGAGCGTATAAACGGACCCGCGCGAAGCGAATCGCACGTAGATCTGGTCTTTTTCCTTATCTGGCACGCTGCCGATCTGCAGCGTCTGGCCTTTGTCTTCCCGCCCAAAGACCTTGATCGACTCACCGATCTCAACCTTCTGCTCCTTTTTCTCGGCCTGATCAAACAGCGTGATCGATCCGCGTGGCTCGGCCAATCCATAAGGACGCAGATCACCACGATCATCGGCCACAAATTGTTGAATGTGCGCTGACGTGATCTGCGAAATCAGGTCGCCAACTTTCCCGTCGTCGGCCCGCCCGCGCAGCGGCTTGATGATGTCCCAGTGATCGCCTTTCTTTTCCAGCTCCATCTCGCCGGCAGGCGTCTTCAATATGCTGCGGCACACCTGCGCAGTAGTCAGGTCGGTTAGTTTTCTATCCCGAAATTCCTCCGGTTTTTTGTCGATGTCTTTCCGAATCGACTGTCTGGCGAGGAATGTTTCCTTCGAATTTTGAAGGCGCACATACATCCTACCTTCCAGGGCGGCATCCTTCCCAAACCAGATTTCCGGTGGTCTGGCTTGGCCGAGCAATTTGAGTTTTAGCTTCGGATTGTTGAGGCCATACTCAGTCAGCTTGTTCTTATCGGCCTCAATATCTTTCGCCGGGATGGTTCCCTCCTTCTGCCAGGTCTCCAAATCGGACAACAAATTCTCCACTAGAGCGCCATCTGCTTGATCCTTGATTGGCGTTTCAAGCCGCCACTTGTTTTCGCGGCGCCGTATCTCGATCTGTTGGTCGCCATTTTTAATGACGATCCCGTCGATTTTGTTTCGATCGAAATTGACCACGTTCTGCGCCTGCTGCCTGGCTTCCTCCGTGCTCGGCCGTTTCATTTCAAGAAACCTGAAGTAAGCGACACCAGCGATCGCGACGAGCGCCAGGATAAGGGTATACCTCCAGTTCATATCAAACCCGCCGTTGCCACCACACCATGGTTCCGATCACGGCAGGAATCAGCGGCATGACCACCAGAACAATCCAGCGTAGCCGGCGCAACGCCTCTTCGCTGAGACTGAAGGTGAGAGGCTTCGAGATTTTTGGGGCGATACCGATAAGCTGTTCCCGACTAAGCAGCCAGTTCACGCTGCCAGAGATGAAATCGAGCCCCTGCTGATCTTGCGTGATCGCATTGTCCTGAACAAAGGTCGCGTTGCTAACTACTACCAGACGCGGGGAATTGATCCGCACCCGCTGATCTGCGCTGCCACCTTTTTCGACTGCTGCGCCAATTGTGAGCGGCACGTTGCTGCTTTGCTTCGCGTCGGCCTGCAGTTTTGCCTGGTCATCCGTGTTGTAATCCTTTTCGGCAAAATAACCCTTTTCAGCCTGGATCAGCGGTTCCAGCAGGATGTTGACAGCGCGGACGCGGTTCGGCTCGAGCGTCAGTGAAGATGTGCCACCGAAAAAGAGCGCCCGCACATCGGCCAACCGCTTTGTGACTGGGCTGTCGCCTAGAAAGTGCGCTTGCACATCCCTCGTCAGTGCCAGTTCCTGGATTCCTGTGCGCAAAAAAACCATCAGCCGATCATCATTCACTTTGACGCCCAGCTCGTTTAGAAAGCCACGCAGCTTCGGCGTTTTCGCCGCCGGATCGAGGAGAAGCAGTATCCGCCCCTGTTTATCCCAGAAGTCGTGCAGCAATTTCATTTCACGATCGGAAAAATCGTACTGCGGTCCGATGATCAGGACCGCGTTCACGTCGGCCGGAATCGCCTCCAGGTCGAGAAGGTTCAGCTCCTGAAACTTGATGTTTTCATTTTCGATAAATGTTTTCAGCACGGAGATGGGACTGCTGCCTTCTGAAAGCGGCGGTTCCTTGTGACCGGTGACGTAGCCAAGCGTTTTCTTTTTTCCTTCCACAAGGTCGATCATTGCGCTGGTGACGGCTTGCTCTCCTTTGAATGCGGCTACGCGCGGGCCTTCGCCGGAGGCCATTCCGCTCTGGTCAATGTCGGCCATCTCCGATGCCTTAACCGTTTTGTTGCGACCGTCGTAATCGAGCACCAAGAGGCTCTCGTCCGTGACGACTTTATATTTGTCGAACAATTCTTTGGCGCGGGAAAGATTCCGCTCAGGATCGAGGTGCTCGACGTCGATCTTTCTCTTCCCGGCATATTGATATTCCGTCAGCAAATTCTGAACGTCCGCGCTAATCGGTGTATTGGGTGAAAAGAAAACGGTGACGCGCATCTTGCCCTTCAGCGTGTCAAGGAAACGCTTCGTCTTATCTGACAGCGTGTATTTTTGGTCGCGGGAAAAATCCCAGCGCGCGTAGTGCTTGAAGGCGAAGGAATTCACCATCGCAACGAGAAATAGGATCAATACGATCTGGACGAGAACATTTAGACCGATCCGAATCCGGCCAATTTTCTTTCCTGAGCGCGTCCGCGGCTTCTTTGTCTGGTCAGCCATTTGTTAGAGCCTCCATTTACGGGATTGGAATGCCTGATGGGTGAGCGTCAGCATCACAATGGTCATGCTCACATAGAGCACGATCGGCCGCGTATCGATTATGCCCCGCGAGAATGTTCCCATGTGTTCGATGGCGGAGAAGTAGCCCAGCAAATCGCGCGTTGTTGAGGTGACATCCAGAATGATGAACTGGATCAGGCCGAGAAAAAACAACAGCGTAATTGCGCAGAAAGAAATGATGGCCGCGATGATCTGGTTCCGAGTTAGAACAGAAGTCAAACAACCAATCGAGAGATAAAACATCCCCAGCAACAAAAGCATCAAATAAGAACCCCAGTATGCCCCGCCAGAATGCGCGGCCGGCTGGTTTGTTATTTTCTGAAAAATCCAGAAGTAAAGCACAGTCGGGATCCACAGGATCACGTAAAAGACCAGCGCACCGAAAAACTTCGAAAGTACCACCTGCCAGTCGCGCACGGGGACAGTCGTAAGCGGCTCGATGGTGCCGAGCTTAAATTCTTCGGCGAAGAGGCGCATCGTGACGAGCGGAAAAATCAGGACGAATGCGAACCAGAAGAAGACCGAATTAAAGAATGCTTCCTGAATCGTGTATTGCACCTGGCGCTGGTTCATGAAGGAGACCTGAAAATAGAAATCGATCCCGCTGACGATGAGAAAGAAGATCAGCACGATGTAGCCGATCGGAGAGTGGAAATAGCTGCGTACTTCGCGCGAGAGCAGGGTGTAAAACTTACGCATGGCCTCGAAGCGATGGAGTGATGGAGTGATGGAGTGATGGAGTAGTGATGTACTCTTCTGGATCTTCGGCGATACGCGCGATCCAATCTTCGTCATCGCGTTTCTGTTCCAGCTTTTCGATCAAACGCAAAAGACGGTTTTCGACTTCATAGTGGAGCAAATCAAAATTGTGGAAGCGTTCGACCGAGATTTGTTCAGTTTGTCTCAACCCGATGACACGGGTCATCGTCTCGGCCATTGATCCGAGCGCGTAATAAAGAAATTGAATGTATTCGGTGACGAAGCGTCTCCCATATCCCTCGGAGATATTCGCCGAGATTGATTGAGCCGCATCGGCGAATTGTGACCTAAGCTTAAAGTCGATTTTCGCCTCGATGAAAGCAATCTTCCAAACTAGCTCGAAGAGTTCGATAGCCTTCTGCCAGACAATCAATTTCATGTAACCGCGATTCTTGTTTCGAAGTTCAGTTTCGTAATTCATTGTCCCACCACTCCATTACTCCGCTACTCCATCACTCCATCACTCCATCACTCCATCACTCCATCACTCCATCACACGACATCCGGATGCGTGAGCTCAACGAACACATCCTCGAGCGTTGCTCGACGCTGAGTAAGTTCGCGCACGGCCCAGTGGCGAGCGCTGGCCAGCCGAAAGACTTCTTCGCGCACATCGACACCCGACTCCACCCGCAGCGAGAATCTTTTCCAATCATCCTCCCCGTCGGTAACCACGTCGCGCACTCCTGAAATCTTCTTCAGTTCCTCTGCGCCGTTGTCGTTCCCGACTTTTGCTTCAAGTAATACGCCGCCGGCTTGCCTGATTTTCCCGAGTAAGTTATCCGGCGTATCGCACGCCTCGATTCGCCCCTTGTGAATGATGATGACCCGGCTGCACGTCATCTCCACCTCCGGTAAAATGTGCGACGAAAGCAAAATTGTGTGCTGCCTGCCTAGGTTCTTGATTAGCTCGCGCACTTGCCGGATTTGATTTGGATCGAGACCAATCGTGGGCTCATCGAGAATGAGAAGGTCCGGCTCCGCCAGCAGCGCGTCCGCCAGGCCGACGCGTTGGCGATAGCCTTTGGAGAGAGTGCCGATCAACTTGTTCTTAACCTCCTTAAGACCACAAAGCTCCTTTACGTCGCCGACACGCTCCGCAACGCGGCGATGCTGGACTCCCTTTAGCGCTGCGCGATAATTGAGATACTCGATCACGCGCATGTCGCTGTAGAGCGGTACATTCTCCGGCATGTAGCCGAGGTGCGCCCGTGCCTGAAGCGATTGTTCGAAAACGTCGAAGCCGGCGACCGTCGCGCGACCTGAAGTGGGCGGCATGAAGCCGGCCAAAATGCGCATGGTCGTGGTTTTACCGGCGGCGTTTGGACCCAGAAATCCCATGATTTCCCCCTGGCTAACTTCGAAATTCAAATCCTGGATGGCAGGCTGGCCAGCGTAGCGTTTAGTCAGATTTTCGACTTTAATCATTGCGCGATATTTCGATGAGACAATGGAGCCGCAATTGCGTTGCCATTTTTTTTAACGTGCCGTCAGGCTCACCGCGCCGAGTTCGCGATTTTGCCCACCGGCATGGATTACACCGACAGTGAAATTAACGCTCGAGCCACTTTGTACCGAGGCGAGCAGCGCCTCGACTTGCTGCACAGAAGTCACATCGGATTTGCCCACTCGATAAACGACCACGCCGCGCTCAATTCCTGCTTCGTCCGCTGGACTGCCCGGTTCCACTGCCGTAATCAGCACTCCGCGTCCGCGCGCATAACCAAGCGCATCACTTAACTCCTGGCCCAAATTCTGAAGCTGCATTCCGAATAACTTTTCTACCTTGGAGGCAGATGTTTCGACGCTCGCGGCTTCATTTTTCGACCCGGCCCCTTTCTGGGCAATTTTCTTGAATCGATTGACGCTGTCGCGCACTACCTCTGCCGGAATCGCGAAACCCAGCCCCTGAGTTGGGACACCTTGCGGCGTGAACGCCATTTTTGCCGAGCTGATGCCGACCAGCCGCCCAGAAAGATCGATCACGGGCCCACCGCTGTTACCTGGGTTGATGGCCGCATCGGTTTGCACCAGGTCCTTGTACTCAACGTCATCCACAGTGATGTTACGCTTCACCGCGCTAAGGACACCTCGGCTGATGGAACTGCCGTAGCCGACAGCGTTGCCCACCACAATCACTGTCTGACCGAGCAAGTTCGGAGAAATATTATCCAGATTGATAAAAGGAAATGCGGTTTGCGCGTCGATTTTGATGAATGCCAGATCGGTCTTGTCATCGCCGGCAATGTAGTGCGCGTTATAGGTTTTGCCGTCGTTCGTCGTCACGTGAATTTTCAGGTCCGCGGCGCGCTCGACCACGTGCTGATTGGTCACGATGTAACCGGCCGGGTCGATAATGAAACCGGAGCCGAGACTTTGCAAAGTCTGGCGAATCTCACGCGGGCGAACGCGGTTATAGCCGAAGAATTGCGCATAAAAATCCTCGAACGGATCGCGCACCGTGCGCCGTACTACGCGCTCAGTATTAATGTTGACCACTGCTGGCAACACCTTGGCGACGGCGAGAACGGCTGGCTCCGATGCTGGATCGGCCTGGGCAAAGGAAGATTTTGCGCCGGCGAAGATCAGCGGTATAGCGAGCGCGCAGATCACGTGCCTGGGTAGCGCACGCGTCCCGTGTGCGCTACTCGAAGTTCTCGGTGCCAGCTTCATAATTGCTTCACAATTTCTGCCGGAATCAATCGGCGCAACTCCGGATGCACTTCGGCGATTCGCATGAGGTCGAGTTCATCTTTTTTCCGCTTTGTGGGTCTGCGCTGCTCGTCCTGCCAAGCCCACACTTTGCCGCGAATAATATCTTCCAGACTGGCCACCGAAACTGCGACGCCGAGAACTTCGCGTTCGCTCGCGTTAGCAAGAAAATCTTGGTAGCGGGCATCGGTAGTAAACTGAACGTTGAGTTCACTGCTCGGGCGCTGGGCATTCATCGAATGCTCGAATCGCTTTAGGCGAAACCCGGCAGCTTCCAGTTCCCGTCCAATTTGTTCAAGATTCCCTGCGACCACAACAAGATCGACATCCACGGTGTAAACCGGTTCAACGTAGCAATTCACCGCTAGCCCGCCGATTAAACACCACGGCCTATTGTGGTTCAACACAGCGACGACCTCCGCGAAATCCTGCGCGCCGCCGTTTGTTACCGAGTCGTAGATTTCAGTCGCAGTCATGTGCGCAGCAAGTAACGAAGCCGCGTTTGTACTGTCAACTTGCCGCGTGGCGTAATCGTCGGAGATTAAATTTGCTATGCGTACATCAATTGATGCTCGCGCAAATCTGGACCTGATCGAAGAGAATTACCGGCGCTGGCAGGAAAATCCAGAGTCGGTCGATTCGGGATGGGTGGCTTTCTTTGAAGGATTCGAGCTGGGAAATCTGCCGCAGCGCGACGGAACCTCGAAAACTTCCGGGGAGGCTGAAGCGCGCGAAGCAGCGTTGCAGACACGCGTCGATGGTCTCATCTACGCATATTGCTCGCTTGGGCATACTATTGCGCGAGTCGATCCGCTCGCGGAGAAGCGGCCGCAAAATCCGTTACTGAGCTTGCGCGAGTTCGGCTTCAACGAATCGGATCTCGAACTTCGCGTTTCATCGAAATTTTTCCTCGATAATCGGGCGATGACTTTGCAGGACATGGTCGCCGGCCTCGAGAGAATTTATGCCGACTCCATCGGCTCGGAATTCATGCACATCCAGGATCCGCGTGTGCGCGAATGGATTCGTAAGCGACTGGAGACCCGGCCGCAAAAGCATTCGACCCCGCGCGCGGTTCAGGTGGCGCTGTTGCGGGCGCTGCTCGAAGCCGAAGCGTTCGAGATTTTTCTACACACGCGCTACGTGGGGCAGAAACGGTTTTCTCTTCAGGGCGCGGAATCGCTCATGGTGATTCTTGATACGATTCTGCATAAGTGCCCGGAAGGCGGCGTCGAGGAAATTTGCATGGGCATGGCGCATCGCGGCCGGCTCAATGTGCTCGCAAATTTTCTGCGCAAATCGCTCAAGGTAATTTTCACCGAATTCACCGAGAATTACGTTCCCGAGCTGGTGGCCGGCGATGGCGACGTCAAATATCATCTCGGTTATCACTCAGTGCGCAGACTTGCTTCCGGCGCCGAAATCGAGATACGGCTTTCGTCGAACCCCAGCCATTTGGAAGCTGTCGATCCTGTGGTCGAAGGCAAAGCGCGCGCCCGGCAACGAATTCGCGGGGATACCGAACATCGCCGCAAGGTTCTGCCGCTGCTGGTGCACGGCGACGCAGCTTTCATCGCGCAGGGAATCGTGGCCGAGACACTGAATTTGTCGCAATTACCGGGCTACAGCACCGGCGGCACTATTCACATCGTGGTGAACAATCAAATCGGCTTCACCACGCTTCCCAAAGATGCGCGGTCATCTTCGTATGCAACCGATGTCGCCAAAATGATCGAAGCGCCGATTTTTCATGTGAACGGCGACGATCCTCTGGCGGTGAAGTTTGTTAGCGATTTGGCGTTCGATTTTCGCCAGCAATTCGGGCGCGACGTGGTGATCGACCTGTATTGCTATCGCCGCTATGGCCACAACGAAGGCGACGAGCCGTCATTCACCCAGCCCGATCTTTACGCGAAGATCGAGAAGCGTCCATCGGTTACGCAGCTTTACAAACGCGAGTTGCTCGAAGCCGGAACACTTAGCGAAGACGATGCCGCCTCGCTGGAGACAGAGTTCGCTTTGCGGCTGGAGATGACGCGGGACGAAGTCAAAGCCATCGAAAAGCGCAAGGCCAGCGAGAAAGCAAAGTTCAGAGAATCAACGGCGATTTTTCAGCCGGAATACACCAGCGAGTCTGAGCCGACTGCAATCAGCGAGAAAACGCTTGAAACCATCGTCGATGGTCTCACGCGCGTGCCGGAGGGATTCGAAATTCAGCCGAAGATCAAACGCATCGTGCTCGATCATCAGCGCAAAATCTTCGAAGACGGTGGCCCGTATGAATGGAATTACGCCGAGGCGCTCGCTTTCGGATCGCTGCTTCTGGAAGGGATTCCGATCCGATTGTCGGGCCAGGATAGTTCGCGCGGCACCTTTAGCACGCGTCACTCCGTCCTTTACGACGCAAAAACAGGCAAACCTTACGTGCCGCTGATGCATCTCGCTGAAAAACAAGCGCGCATTTGCATTTACAACAGCCCGCTCTCAGAAGCTGCTGTGCTCGGTTTCGATTACGGTTATTCGCTCGATTACCCGAAAATGCTCTGCCTGTGGGAGGCACAATTCGGTGACTTCGCCAATGGCGCGCAGACGATCATCGATCAATTTATCGTTTCAGCGGAATCGAAGTGGCAACGGCCCAGCGGAATTGTCCTGCTACTCCCGCACGGCTACGAAGGCCAGGGGCCGGAACACTCGAGCGCTCGGCTGGAACGCTTTTTGCAAGCGTGCGCCGAGGATAACATTCAAGTCTGTGATCTCACGACTGCCGCGCAGTATTTTCATGCGCTGCGGCGCCAGACGAAGCGCGAGTTTATTAAGCCGCTCATCATCGCGACGCCGAAAAGTCTGTTGCGCGCGAAGTTTGCTTCCTCGCCTGCCGAAGAATTTATCCACGGGCGGTTCGAAGAAATTCTCGGCGCGCCCGAAGCTGGTCCCGCCGACAAAACGAAGCGGATCATTTTTTGCTCGGGCAAAGTGTACTACGACCTGCTGAACTATCGCACCGAGCGCAAGATTGACGACGCAGCGATTATTCGCATCGAGCAGCTTTATCCACTCGCGGGAAAAAGACTGCGCGAAATGCTCAAGCCATTTCCGAAGACCGCGAAGTTCGTCTGGTGCCAGGAAGAACCGCAAAACATGGGCGCATGGACCTTCATCGAACCGCGATTGCGCACCATTTTCTGCACCGAGATCGCCTACGCCGGCCGCGAAGCGAGCGCCAGCCCCGCCGTCGGCGCGCTGGCGCGTCACAAGCGCGAGCAGGCCCGATTGGTTGCCGATGCGTTTTCACTTTGAAGTCAGCGGAGTGAGACGAGCTTCCAATTGATTTTTCCGTCCGCGATTTCAAGCCAGGCTACGCTTGGCGGCGAGCCGCGGTTAGGCCGGGTCACGCAGCCCGGATTGAGAAACAGAACCTTCCCGCGTCTTTCGTTTCGTGGGACGTGCGTGTGACCGTGTAATAGCACATCGACATCGTCTGGCGGTTGATCGGGCGGAACGTGTTGCAGGCGAAATTTCGACCCGCCTCGCACGAGATCGACAACCAACGGCCATTCAAAATTGCTGTCACAATTTCCGCGCACGAGCGTGACGCGCGGTCCGACAGCGTGCAACTCATCTAGAATCGCTTCGGCGCAAACATCGCCAAGATGCCAGATTTCATCTGCATCTTTTGCCATCTCTTTCACGCTTTCCGGCAAACGATTGTGCGTGTCGGCGAGAACAAAAATGCGCCAAGCGTGTTTCGATTTCCCGTGCATGGTCATGCCGCCTTTTAGGCTTCCAACTCCGCGACACTGCAAGAGAATAGCCAGCGCTGGCAAGATGAAGAAATCAAGGAAGAAGCATCCGCTCGCCATCAATGGCATGCACCACGTGTCGCTGCGTGTGCGCGACATGGAACGGTCGCTGGCGTTTTATCGCGACATCCTCGGCTTTTCGGCAAAGATATCGTTTCTGCTCGATGGACTTCGCTTCGCTATGTTGGAAACCGGCAATGACGTCTATATCGAGCTGGTGGAAATGAAACAGCCGATGCAGCCGGTCGGCGACAGCGAAGTGTTCTGGCATCTCGCACTGCGGACTGATCATCTGGAGAAATCGCTTGAAGCAGCCATTAACGCTGGCTGTGAAGTCACTGTGCCGATCCGGCCATTGGATTTGCAGAATGATGTGACGCAAAACCCATGGCCGGTGCGCGTCGCTTTCTTTCGCGGCCCAGACGGCGAATTAATCGAACTGCTCGAAGACAAAACGGGCTACACCTGAGCACGCGGTAGCGTTCTTAGGGAAGTGGCAATTGGCCTACACCATGCCGCTACCTAAAACGCCCTCACGGTCCGCAGGATACGTTACCCACGATGGTGTACGTGGCGGCCGGCTGGCCGTTGTCGCGTTGCCCTTTAACAAACGTGTGATCCACCAGGAGGGTTGATCGCTCCAGGTTTTGCGTTTCTGGCGTGTCGCCGGTAAACGTCCTTCCGTTTACCGCTCCAAGCAGGTCACCCGGAGCCGGGTTGCCAACTGCGGATTTCGGGACGATGAGCGTAACCGTTCCATCCGCGTTAAAGCTGCTCCCCGGCAACGGCCCAATGGGAGTTTCCGTGGGAACGCCAATCACCAGACCGACCACCTGAGTAGCGATTGTTCCATACTCAAAGGTGGCCGTTCCGTTTCCGTCCGTCCTCATGCCGACGAAAAACTGTTCGGCTGCCGGATCGTAGGATTGGGCAGCGTAGGAGTTCCAGACTACTCTCCACCTGCTGTTGGGCGGCACGCTGGCCAGATTGGTTGCTTTCATCTTGAACATGAGATTGTTTGTGCCCGGAGGCTCAGCGACAGCAACATAGTCGATCGCAAGCGAGGCAGGCGCTAGCCCCTGGAGCGGTTGTTCCGGATGGCCCGGCGGTGTTTTTTGAACAATCAAGCCAGTACACGTATCCCCGACGTACGGTGCGGCGACTTCGTTGTTGCCGCATGACGTGCCGACACTATTTACTGCCAGCACCTTGTAATAATATGTCACGGTCGTGTCCGTGGCAGTTAGGTCGTCATAGGTTGTCTGATTTCCCGAAACGCTCGTCAGTAGGGTCTCAGCACCGCTGGCAATGCCTCGCATGATCCGATAGCTGGTGATATTAGCGTTACCTGTGTCGGCTTCGGACCAGGCGAGGTGAACAACCGAGTTGACTCGCTGCACCGTCACCGACGGCATGCCCGGCGCCGATTTCGCACGCAGCGGATTCGGTGGATCGAAGCTGGCGAGCAACCGGCGCCCGCTCGATTGCCGCGCGATCACGCCTCTGGCCGTATAGGCGTTGCCCTTCGCGGTAAGAGCGGCCTGAACGCACGGGCCGTCGGTGCATCCATCAACGTAGCCAACCTGCGCGCGTCCCTGCTTGTCAACGGTCATGTCAAAGAAGTCGAGCAGATTGCGGCAGATGTCGGAGCCGCCGTGCATCCAGATGCAACCGCGCTGCAGCGGGTCCTTAGGTGTGGCGTCGGTAGTCGTCCAGTGCAACCCTCCATCAAACGTACTGGCAACATAAAGATGCCAGATACCACTGAAACTGTTTGCGGACTGATCGCCCGATGTTGTGGAACCGTAGAACGCGACTCCGGCGCGACCAGCATCGCCTGCAACTGCCGCAGGGAAAGCAATGTTCTTCAGACCATAAACTGCGCCCACGTCATAAATGTTCTGCCAGGTTTGGCCGCGGTCGGTAGAAGTCGCCACAACTGCGTTTGAGCCGCCGGTAGCGCTACCAGCCACCGTGCTGGTGGACATTGCAAAATAGACTCGACCCGTGCTGTCGATGCCAACCGCTGGATCTTGAAGATTCGCGTTAGCGCGCGTCTGATTACTTGCGTTTTGAACGGGGCGTACACTCCACGTGAGACCGTTGTCTTCCGAAACGACGACGGCGCCAGTTCCACCGCAGCTGTTGTTGGGAAGATAAACTGTGCCGTCTGGCGCGACTTTAACATGGCCATGCAATCCGCCGCATTGCGACGTGTAGGTTGGCACTGGTGGGCCGTACGTCGCGCCTCCGTCATCGCTCCGCAAACAAAACGCGGTGACCAGGTCTTGTGAGCAATAGTATACTGCATTCGGGTATAGTCCGTGAGGTGGAACAGGCGTGTGATACGGCCCGCCGCCGATCGTCTCATGATCAACGCCGGAGCCGAGCGGCCCGGAGCTTGGTGACCACCCAGCATAGGAAGGCTGCCCCAATTGATCGAGACCGTCAGTGTCCGTGAATGAAACTTTACATGTCGGCGTGAGGAGTGTGAGTTCTCCTGCAAACACGCGCCCAGTCTGACGATCAGTGAAGCCGATGGGATCGGAGTCAACAAACTGCGATGTCGGCGCTGCGCTGTTATACCAAGTCGCACTCTGTCCATTTCCCGGACAGCTATCATCGAACTTAATAAAGAGCGTTTGGAGATCCGATTGAAAATTGGTTACGCCGCTCGCTGAATTTGGTGAATTCCAATTAACTCCAATCGAGGGTTCACCCGCATCGTGTCCCGTGTATTCGACGGTGTGCACCGTGGGTCCCTGGCTGCTGTCGGTAACCTGCACGAGTGTCCCAGGTGCCTCGAAATTCTGAAATCCGATCTTCGGCCCTCGGTCCAGAGGCGCCGAAGGAGCCAGCGCGGTTCCCGCTGATGCCGACACGGAAGTGGCGCTGCCGGAGTACTGGAAGCCGGCAAAGGCGCTGAAGTAAACTACATGCACCGAAAACTGCCCGGTGCCGACATCGGGATTGCTTGGATCAAGATCAACAACTTCCGGCGGCGTTCCTCCATGTGCCGATTCACCACCCGGCACAAGCGGCCCCGAGTTATCGCCTTTGTGAACGTAAAGATCATAGTCGCTCAGGCCGGAAGGGTCGGCGCAACTGATAACAATCCGCGCTTTGAGTCCAGTCCAGTTAGTTGGCGTGCCGGATAGCGTTACTACGAACGTGTCGCAGTTTACGCCTTCGACACAGGTGCTTTCGCCCAGCGAGCCACCGCCAACGGCCGTTCCCACCCAATTCACAGCTGGACCGCCGGGATTCAGCGTTCCGGAACTGGGCTGCGCTGAGTGTAAGCGGGCTGTGAACAGCCCAAATACAATCAGGAAAATACCCGTAACAAAAAAAAGCGCGCCGATAGTGGCGCGCGCCGTCATTGAAGGAGAGGAAATATTTTTCATAGGCAGAACCTTTGTAAATTCTGCTCTAAGATTCGGGAAAATGAGCGATCGCGGTCGCCTCATCGAGCCCGGTTTTTTCTGAAGTTGCTACAGCCGTTGAAGCGCTTTTTCGGCGAGCACCTTCGACTTCTTAAGTTTCGTGGCTTCGTCATCCGTTCCGCCGAGGCCGATCGAGAAGAAGGCATCGCCTTTTAAGACATAAAGGGTTCCGCCGAATCTGTTGGGGACCCAATAAGCATCGTCTCCAAGGTTGGCGATCTTCTTTGGCGTGGGTCCCAGCTCCTTTTCGGCGCTCTTTGGCTCCGCCGCTGCATCTGCCTCTTTTTCGTTTGCGTAACGGCCAAACTTCTTCTTCCAGAAATCTTTTGGATTGCGCTCATTCTTCTGATCCGGGCGCTCCTGTACGAGTGCCAGATTCACCGATCTACTGAATTCCGCAGTTGTGTAAAAACATTGCGAGACGTGGAAAAGATTGTCCGAAGCTTCGCTGCTCTTCGTCTGCTTTACCGGCGACGCTGCAATCGATTCGACTTCCTCTTTCAAGACAAGACTACAGGCGTCGCGTCGGCCTGTTCCTCGGCGTTCGCTGCATGCACAGAGAATCAACAAAAGAGATGTGGCCAGACACACAACCAGCAGCATGCGCATGGAAGAACTTCCACTAACGCACAGGTGCGAACAACATGCATATTTTGTTCGCACCGTTAATCGCCATCACGTTGCTTCGCGAAATGACGGATGTTAGCGTCGCGTGCTCGCCATGAGCCAGAACTATAAAGACACTTTGAACCTGCCGCGCACGGAATTTCCGATGAAGGCGAACCTTGCCGCGCGCGAGCCGGAGATGCTCCGGGCTTGGAAGGAGACGCACCTGTACCGGCAAATCCAGAAATCGGGAGAGGGTCGAGAACTGTTTGTTCTGCATGATGGACCGCCCTTTGCCAATGGCGATGTCCACATGGGCACTGCGCTTAACAAAATTCTCAAGGATCTCGTCGTGAAATCGCAGACCATGCTGGGTAAATGCGCGCCGTACATTCCCGGCTGGGACTGTCACGGGCTGCCGATCGAATACAAAGTGGTCAAGGAATCGCGCGAGCTTTCTCCCCCGGAAGTCCGCAAAAGATGCGAAGCGTTTGCACGAAAATTCGTCAACATCCAGCGCGAGCAGTTCAAGCGCCTGGGGGTCTTCGGCGACTGGGAAAATCCCTACCTGACAATGGATCCGAAATACGAAGCGGAAATTCTGCGCGCCTTCGCTGTGTTCGTCGAGGAAGGGTTAGTTTATCAAGCGCAGAAGCCGGTCTTTTGGAGCACTGGCGCCCAGACCGCACTGGCCGAGGCCGAAGTGGAATATCAGGAACGCGACGACACGGCCGTCTACGTGAAGTTTCCGATTATTGGTAGGGCGCGCCCGCCGGGCACGCCGGATGGCACAAGCATCGCGATCTGGACGACCACGCCATGGACATTGCCGGCCAATCTGGCGATCGCTATTGATCCCAAGCAAAATTATGTCGTGCAAGAATTCTCGCGCAATGGCGCCTCTGAGACTTTGATATTGGCGGAGAAACTCGTTCCGCAGTTTTGCGCGAACACCAAGTTTACTCCGGTTGGCGAACCACGTGGCTTATTTCCCGGAGGAAAGCTCGAAAATGTTGCGGCGCGCCATCCATTCCTTAATCGGGAAGTCACGGTGTTGACGGCGGATTTCGTCACGATGGATACCGGCACCGGCGCGGTGCACATCGCGCCTGGTCACGGCGCAGACGATTACAACTTGGGAATGAAGCATGCTCTGCCGATCTTATCGCCGGTCGATGATCACGGGCGCTTCACTGATGAAGCCGGTCTGCCAAATCTGACCGGCAAATACGTCTTCGACGCTAACCGCGACATTGTCGAACTGCTGCGCGCGCGCGGCATGTTGCTTGCGGAACAGACGTTTCATCACTCTTATCCGTACTGTTGGCGCTCGAAAACACCGATCATCTTTCGCAATGTCGAGCAATTCTTCATCCGCATCGATGAGCTCCGCGGCAAGGCGCTCAATGCCATTCATAACGAAGTGAAATGGATTCCAGCGTGGGGCGAAAACCGCATCGCAGGCACAGTCGAATCGCGCCCGGACTGGGTCATTTCCCGCCAGCGAAGCTGGGGCGTGCCTCTTCCCGTTTTCTATTCCAAGGATGGAGAAGCCATTCTCGATGCAAAAGTAATCCGGAAGCTCGCTGATCTGGTCGGGAAGCGGGGTTCAAATATTTGGTTCGAGTTAAGCGATGCGGATCTTGCACGCGAGCTCGGACTTCCACCCGGCACAACGAAACGCAACGACACGATTGATGTCTGGATCGACAGCGGCGTTTCGCACAGGGCCGTTTGTGCGATGCATCCCGAATTGCGGGATCCCGCCGATGTGTATCTCGAAGCGACCGATCAACATCGCGGTTGGTTTCAATCGTCACTAATGACCAGCATCGCACTGAACAATCGCGCGCCGTACAAGATCTGCGTAACGCACGGTTTCGTTGTCGATCTCGATGGAAAAAAGATTTCAAAATCGGGAACGTACGAGAAGCCAACAGCCGCGGATCACTTCGTCGGCCGGTACGGCGCCGATCTACTGCGGCTGTGGGCGAGCAGCATCGATTATACGTCTGACGTTCCGTTCTCTGAGGAAATGTTCACCCGTCTGGGCGACACGTATCGCCGCATTCGAAACACGCTGCGAATTTTGCTTGGGAACCTTTATGATTTCACCCCTCACCCTGCCCTCTCCCCATCGAGGGGAGAGACGAAAAACGACACCCCGCGTGCCAACAGTCGCCTCTTCCCTGCGAGGGGAGAGGATGAAAGTGAGGGGTCCGTTGGAATGGCGCTCATCGATCGCTGGATCCTGGAGCGCCTGGATGAAGTGATTCGCGATTGTCGAGCAGCCTACGAGGCGTTCGAGTTCCACAAAGTCTATCATTCGCTCAATCAATTTTGCGCCGTCGATCTGAGCAGCCTCTACATCGACATCACAAAGGACCGGATGTATTGCGACGCGGCGGACTCCCCGCGCCGGCGCGCGACGCAGACAGTGATGCATGAAATTTTCGGCGCGTTATGCCGATTGCTCGCGCCGGTTCTCACCTTTACCGCCGAAGAAGCGTGGCGCCATTCGGCTGTAGCCGGCATCGGCGATGCCGGCCAGCCGGGGTCACCGACCCCGGCTACAAGTTCAGTTCACCTTGAGGAATTTCCTCAACCACAGCATCGACATAATGACGCGAGTGCTCAGGTGCCGGAGCTGTTGAGATTACGCGGTGTAATCGCGCAGGCCATTGAGCACGCGCGTCAGGAAAAACTGATCGGCAATACGCTGGAGGCCAGAGTTGTTTTGCACTCGGATTCCGACGTCACGAAGAAAGTAAGTCAGGAGGAACTGGAAGAATTCTTCATCGTGAGTGACCTGACGATCCATCAGGCGAAAGAAGCAAGCGCTTCGGTCACGAAAACGCCGTACGCAAAGTGTGCGCGTTGCTGGCGCCATCGGCCAACGGTCGGCGCAAGCAAGACGCATCCCGATTTGTGCGATCGGTGCGAAAGCGTGGTGCTCAGAATGACCAAATCCGAATGACGAATGACGAAGGAATGTTCAAATGGCGAGTGAAGTAAGGACGGGGACTACGTTCGTCATTCGTGCTTCGTCATTCGTTCGTCATTGGTCATTCGGCATTCGTCATCCAGCTGCCTCGCAGGATTGATAATGAGATTCATCCTTTTTCTCTCACTTCCGCTCTACGCAGTCGATCAACTGACAAAACAGTTGGTCATGCGATTCATTAGCCCGTATGACGCCCGCATTGTCGTGCCGGACTTTTTCAGTTTGGTTAATGTCACGAACACGGGCGCGGCGTTTGGATCTTTCAGGGGCAACAACACTTTGTTCGTTATAATTTCCGTAGTCGCGTTGGTAGTTGTGACGGTTCTGCTCGTCCGACGCAGCCAGCCCGATCCGTGGCGCGACCTCTCACTCGCGCTACTGCTTGCCGGGATTCTGGGGAATCTGACTGATCGTCTCCTTTACGGGCATGTGATCGACTTTCTCCTTTTTAATTTGCACATTCGGTACGCCGATCCGTGGCCGGCGTTTAACGTGGCGGACTCGTGCATCTCGGTCGCCGTAGTGCTTTTCATCATTCACTCGTTTTGGAAACAGAAGAGCGCTGGGTAGGGACGCCGCGCCATTCCGAACACTTTCCGCGTCGGCGCAGCGCGCTGACCCTTCCGACGCGGGCCGTTGCGTTTCGCACAGCGAAGCGGCTACAGTGAGCCTGTGAAATATTCGCCAATGGAAAAAGCGGCGCGCAAGATCGCCGAGCGATTGCGCGGCGAAGGGCACATCGCGTACTTCGCGGGTGGCTGCGTGCGCGACATCGTTCGACGTGTCACGCCGAAGGATTACGACGTCGCCACGAGCGCCACGCCGGAGATCGTCCAAAAGCTTTTCCCCCGCACGCATGCCGTCGGCGCGCATTTTGGCGTGATCATCGTCCTCGAGGACGGTTTTCAATTCGAGGTGGCAACTTTTCGTTCGGATGACGCTTACATCGACGGAAGACATCCCAGCGCGGTGCATTTTTCTTCGCCTCAAGAGGACGCGCAGCGTCGCGATTTCACGATCAACGGGATGTTTTACGATCCAGTTGGCGAGAAGGTCATCGACTTTGTCGGCGGCTGCGCCGATATCGACGCGAAACTCGTGCACGCAATTGGCGACCCGGCGCAACGGTTCGCGGAAGACCGGCTGCGCATGCTGCGTGCAGTGCGGTTTGCTACGGTGCTCGATTACCAGATCGACCCGAAAACGTGGGATGCGCTCATCGCCAATGCAGCGTCAATCAACCAGATCAGCGCCGAGCGAATTCGCGAGGAGTTGGTGCGCATTTTTGTTTCTCTTAATCGCGCACGCGGCTGGGACCTACTCGATTCCAGTGGATTAATGGCAGCGATTCTGCCCGAACTGGAAGCGATGAAAGGGGTGCTGCAGCCGGAACAGTTTCATCCCGAAGGCGACGTGTTCGTGCATACCCGCCTGATGTTGCAGCTGCTTCCAGAGGAAGTTTCCGTTCCGCTGGTTTTTGCCGTCTTGTTTCACGACGTCGCGAAGCCCGTCACGGCGACGGTAGATAAGACGGGCCGCATCCGTTTTAACGAGCACGACCGCATCGGCGCGCAAATGACGGAAGCGATTATGCGGCGCCTGCGATTCTCTGGCGCTGAAATCGAGGCGACGGTCGAAATGGTGCGGCAGCACATGGTTTTCAAGGACACGCCGAACATGCGCGTGGCAAAGCTGAAACGTTTCATGGCCCGACCGACCTTTGAGGAAGAACTGGAGCTGCACCGAGTCGACTGCGAAAGCAGCCATCGAATGCTCGACAACTACGAATTCCTCCTGCGCAAGCGTGAAGAATTCGCTAACGAACCGATCATTCCGCCGCCTCTGGTGCGCGGCGACGATTTGATCGCGCTCGGTCTGAAGCCTGGTCCGAAGTTTGGCGAAATCCTTGAGGCAGTGGAGACACGACAGCTCGAAGGGGCACTGTGCACGCGAGAGGAAGCGCTGGATTGGGTGAAACGGGAGTATTTGTCAGGCGCGAATAATTGACGAAACCTCGAACATCGAATGAGAATCTTGATGATCAGCGCGGAAGGGCCCCCGCTGCAGCGAGCGGGCGCGCTAGTGGACGTGATGGACGCGTTGCCGAGCGCGCTACGTGCGCGCGGACATGAGGTAAGCGTAATCCTGCCTTTCTACCGCGAGATTAAAGAGAATCGCGCGTTTAAGAAAAAGAACACCGGCATAACTGTGGATGTGCAGGTGGGGGACAAAGTTTACGTTGCTCGGTACCTCGAGGGGCGCAGCGCCAGCGGCGTGCAGTTATTTCTGATCCGCTGCGATGGGTTCTTTGACCGCGTTGGAATTTACGGTGAGCGCGGCAAGCCGTACGAAGACAATGCCGCGCGATTTATTTTTTTCTGCAAAGCGGCGCTCGAGTTGGCTCGGCGATTGACGCCGCAACTGCAAATCTTGCACGCGCACGATTGGGCTGCTGCCCTCGTGCCGGTATTTGTACATGCGCAGGGGCTCCCATTCAAAACCGTGCTCACCATCCATCATATGGCTGACCAGGGCAGTTTTTGGGGACTCGATTTTGCGCTCACAAATTTGCCGGAGCGCTTTTTCACTCTGCACGGAATCGAATTTGTTGGGCGATTGAATTTTCTCAAAGGCGGAATCCTCTATTCAGACCGGATCACGACCGTAAGCGAACATTATCGGCGCGAAATCCTGACGCCAGCTGGCGGCCATGGTCTGGATGGTGTGCTGCGAGAAAATGCGCATCGGCTGAGCGCCATTTTAGACGGCGTAGATTACACGCGCTGGAATCCGGCGTCGGATCGTTTGATCCCCGCGCGCTATGATGCGAGGCGGCTTCGGGGAAAACAGGTTTGCCGTGAGGCGCTCCTGAAGGAAATGAATCTTGAGTCTGCGCCGTGCGGCCCTGTCTTTGGGATGGTGACTCGCGTCGTTCAGGAAAAAGGCTTCGAAATTCTCGTGCCGCTTCTCGATCGACTTCTTTGGGATGATGTCCGCCTGATCATTCTCGGAGAAGGTGACCCAGCGTATGAAACCGCGTTAGCGGTGGCAGCTAGAAAATTTCCAACAAGGTTTGCCTATCAAAGAAAATACGACGAAAAGCTGGCGCACCTCATCGAGGCAGGGATGGATATCAGTCTAATTCCATCGCGTTTTGAGCCAGCGGGTTTGATCGCAATGTACAACTTGAAGTATGGCGCTCTTCCGGTGGCCCGCGTGACCGGAGGAATCCAGGAGATCATCGAAGACTACGATCCGATAACGGACAACGGTTACGGTTTTCTCTGCTACGAATATTCCAGCGAGGCTTTCTGGGACGCGATTAAACGCGCGCGCCAAATTTTCCGAGACCGCCGCCTCTGGACAAGGCTGATGAAACGCGCAATGGCGCGCAATTTTTCGTGGGACGCATCAGCGCAGCGCTACGAGGCTCTGTATACAGAACTCGTCGGCGCAACTGGCGAAGCGGCTGGGTAGCGTGTAGCTCGGGCACCGCGGCCCGATTAAGCTTTCCTGTTGCCAAGTCCGGCCATCTATGGAATTTTGGACGGCTTTTTCTCTCCAGAAAACGGCTTATGGCTTACGCAATTATCAAGACTGGCGGCAGGCAGTTTCGCGTCGCGGAAGGCGACACAATCGACGTCGATCTTCTTGATGTCGAGCCGGGCAAGACGGCAACCTTTGGCGACGTGCTGATGTTTGCCGATGGCAAAAATGTGACGCACGGCAACCCGCTGATCTCCGGAGCAAAAGTAATTGCTGACGTAGTCGAGCAACGAAAGGATAAAAAGGTCATCGCCTTTAAGTACAAGCGGCGCAAAGGCTATCACCGCACAGTTGGGCATCGTCGCAAATTGACGCGCGTAAAAATTAAAAGCATCAGTGTAGGAGCGAAAAAGACTGCGGCGAAGGAATAAGACGCGTCGAAGACTATCAACCAGCAACTCTCAACTAAAACTTTCTTCAATGGCTCACAAAAAAGGACAAGGCAGCGTTAAAAACGGGCGCGACAGCGTCAGCAAACGGCTCGGTGTGAAAAAATTCGGCAGCGAAATGGTCGTGGCCGGTAACATCATAGTCCGCCAGCGCGGAACAAAGTTTTTACCCGGGAAAAACGTTGGGCTGGGTAGGGACTACACAATTTTTGCACTGCTGGACGGCACAGTTCGGTTTGATCGCGGTGGGCGGCGGGTGAATGTGGATCCTGCAGCGGCTTCGTCATCTTGAGCGGAGCGAAGTGCAGTCGAAAGATCCCGTTGAATTACGATTGGATAACGCGACGGGATCCCCGACTTCGCTCGGAATAACAATGCTTGCCGAGCCACTTCCGTCTGCGGTATAAACCAATTTCGCTGATGATGAGATACAACACCTTCATTCTTTTTGGCGCGCCAGGCAGCGGCAAAGGCACGCAGGGCAAAACGCTTGGGACGATCCCGCGCTATTATCATTGCGCTTGTGGCGACGTATTCCGCTCCATCGACACGCGCACGAAGGTCGGCAAGGCATTCCTCGACTACTCAAGCAAAGGTCAGCTCGTCCCGGACGATATCACCGTGGAGCTTTGGAGAGAGGCAATCGATGCGGCCGTGGAAGCGCACAAATTCAAGCCGGACATCGACACGCTCGTGCTCGACGGGATTCCGCGGAACATCGGACAGGCAAAAATCATGGAGGAAATGATCGACGTAAAGAAGGTGTTTCATCTCGCGTGCCCCGACCGTGATACGCTGTTTTACCGGCTCAAGAAGCGCGCTTTGAAGGAGAACCGCCTCGACGACGCGAATGAACAGGTCATCCAACGACGTCTCGACACTTACGAGACCGAATCTAAGCCGGTGCTTTCATATTACGCGCAAGAGCTCGTCACCGTGGTTGACGCAACTCAGCCGCCGTCCAAAGTTCTGCTCGAGATTCTACAGAGCGTGAACGACGGCGTTTATGAACCAGCAGCAGTTTGAAAATTTCACTGCGTCCAGCCTCTACTGCGAAAAATGCAAAGCCGCCATGCCGGTGCGCGAGCGGCTGCTCTTAGTCCTGTCAGACCGCGAGATTTTCGATTATCTCTGCACGGGGTGCGGCTCGTCGGTAGGCCGGCGCGAGGTCACGGCCGGCGAAAAACTGATGGCGCAAACGATGAGTGGGCGAGCGCGGCGTGCGCCTGTCTCCATTCGGGTTCACTGAATTCCGAAAAATAAAGCGTGGTAGAGCGCGACTGCCCGGCGCGCCGAAGAGGTGGACGGCCCGGCGCTTCGTCCCTACCATTGCCGGGATGGCTTCTGAAGGTGTGCGCATCGTTTTCATTGGCGCAGGAGAAATTGGCGTGCCGACGCTGCAAGCACTGCTGAAATCAGAACACGACGTTGCAGCTGTCGTGACACAACCCGACAAACCGGTCGGGCGTCAGCAGAAAGTCGAGCCGCCGCCGATCAAAAAAGCGTTGATTGGTAGGGCGCGACCACCGGGCACGCCGATCTTGCAACCGGCGCGAATTAGAAATCCGCAAGCGATCGAAGAGCTCCGCGCACTCGAGCCGGACGTAATTGTCGTGGTGGCCTACGGCCAAATCTTACCGCGTGACGTTCTTGAAATCCCCAAAATCGCCTGCTTGAATCTGCATGCATCGCTTCTGCCGCGCTGGCGCGGCGCGGCCCCGATCCAGGCTGCCATCGCTGCAGGCGATCGCGAGACTGGCATCAGCGTGATGTACATGGATGAGGGGCTTGATACCGGCGACATCTTATTGCAACACTCGATAGACATCCTGCCGGACGATACCGGCAGATCGTTGCACGACCGGTTGGCGCATATTGCGCCCAACGCGCTGCTCGAATCTTTGCGAATGCTCGCCACCGGAACTGCGCCTCGCATTCCACAGGACAACTCGCTCGCGACTTACGCTGCAAAGCTGAAACGCGAAAATGGCAGGATCAATTGGTCCGAGCCCGCGGAAGTAATCGAGCGAAAAATCCGCGCGTTTAATCCGTGGCCAGACGCTTTTATGCAGATCGACCGGCAAAAATTAAAAATATTTTCCGCAACGGTTGTCGATCTCAGCGGTCACCCGGGCGAAATTTTGCGCAGCGAAGGGCAACTGATCATTGCCGCCGGCAAGGGTGCCCTTTCGTTGGGCGAAGTTCAGTTGGAAGGAAAAAAGAGGATGACCGCGCAAGAATTCTTGCGCGGGCACGCTTTGCAGCTGTAGTAACTGTCTTGTTTTCAAGCAAAGGATTGGGTTGGAGCTAAGGCCTGATTGAGGGCGAGGAGGAGTTTTCGCATGACGGCAGTGAGAGCAACTTTGTGCGGTTTGTCTTTTGTGCGAAGACGCCGGTAAAAG
>WNGA01000102.1_pt1 | contig 107269 bp, 100 predicted proteins | sample 5400061 | NCBI WGS metagenome assembly WNGA01 (sample SAMN13153366, study PRJNA577476) | soil metagenome | isolation source: 100 cm soil or saprolite under grassland replicate 2 | place: USA:California | collected 2016-06-15 | reverse complement strand
CCCTCGGCCAGGCGGTGGGGGACAAAACCGATGGAGGTCACCCCGAGGGGAGACACGCAGGCTACGGGTCACCCCACCGCCGGCCGGAGGCTACTCGGGTCATCCCCGAGATCCCACGACCCTGGAGCCTGACACTGAGTTGCTAGGCTACCGGATCGCTCTCGGCGCCACCGAACCGTCGGCCGGAGCGACCGCCTACACGGAGGGGCCGGAGCGTGGCCCCGGCCCCTCGCGGGACACGGGCGAGGGGGATGCCCGCGCCCCGGCTCTGAATTCCCCGCTTCCCCCGCTGGTCAGCAAGTCTAGGTCAACCCGGCAAATCGGCCGCCGGATCGCCCGCGGAGCGTAGAACCCTCCGAGTGGAATCGGTCGTCGACTGCGCGTCGGGGGCGGTGAACGAGCTCAGGCAGAGACCGGGCTCAGCCAGCCGGCGTACCTGTCGATCTCGCCGTGGACCGCCCCGACGAACTCGCTCTGGATCTCCTTGGTGATCGGCCCGCGGCCGTTGGCCGCGACGGGGCGGTCGTCGACCTCCTTGATCGGGCACACCTCGGCCGCCGTCCCCGTGAAGAACGCTTCGTCGGCGAAGTACAGGTCGGTGCGGACCAGGTTCTTCTCGTGCACGGTGTACCCGATGTCGCGGGCGATCGTGATCACGGTGTCGCGCGTGATGCCGTCGAGGCACCCGGCCGACAGCGGCGGCGTGTACAGCTCGCCGTCCTTGATCAGGAACACGTTCTCGCCGCTGCCGTCGGTCACGTAGCCGGACTGGTTGAGCATGATGGCCTCGTCGTACCCGGCCTTCGTGGCCTCGATCTTGGCCAGCACCGAGTTGATGTACTGCCCGGTGGCCTTGGCGCCCGGCGGGATCACGTTGGGATCGAGGCGCTTCCACGACGAGATCTTGACCCTCGCGCCCTTCTCCAGCGCCTCCTCCCCCAGGTACACGCCCCACGCCCAGACCGTGATCGACACGTTCACAGGGGCGTTCAGGGGATTGATCCCCATCTCGCCGTAGCCCCTGTGGACCAGCGGCCGGATATAGCACTCGGCCAGACCGTTTGCCCGGACGGTCTCACGGATGGCGTCTTCGACCGCCTCCAGCGAGTACGGAACGTCCATGTGGTACAGGTGCGCCGAGCGGAACAGGCGTCGGGCGTGATCGTTGAGACGGAAGACGGCGGTGCCCCTGGAGGTGTCGTAGGCCCGGATCCCTTCGAAAACGCCCGTTCCGTAGTGAACGGAGTGCGTGAGGATCGGGATCCGTGCCTCGTCCCACCCGACGAGCTCTCCGTCCATCCAGACCTTCTCGACGGGCTGAACCGGCACCGGCGCCTCCTTCCGACCCTGCGCGAACGGGAAGCCCGCGCCGCTCTGAGGGCCACAGCATACCCACCGAAGCGAACCAAGCATGGACGTAGCGGCCGGCCGGACGTTACGAGGATGGAAATTCATCCCCCTGGCCGGCGTCAGGCCGGGAGGACGATCGGCCGGCGTCAGGCCGGGAGGACGATCGGCCGGCGTCAGGCAGGGAGGACGATCGCCCGGGCCTGCTGGGCGCCGATCTCGGTGGCGATCCGCTGCAGGACCTCCGGGGGGATCGGCGTGTCGACGGTGACGCACATCAGCGCGAGGCCCCCGGCGCCGCTCCGGGCCACCTGGGCGCCCGCGATGTTGATGGCGGCCTCGCCGAGCATCGTCCCGATGCGGCCGATCACGCCAGGGCGGTCCTCGTACCGGAAGAAGGCCATGTGCGTGGCCGGCGCCATGTCGACGTCGAGCTCGAACACCTGGACCAGGCGCTCGGCGTCGCGCTTGCCGACGAGCGTCCCGGCCACCTGGACATCCCCGGCGTCGGTCTCGCCGCGCAGCGTCACCAGGTTCACGTAGTCGCGCGTGACCGTGGACTTCCGTTCGCTGAGGGTGATGCCGCGCTCCGCGGCGATGATCGGCGCATTCACGTAGCTCACCGGCTCGTGGACCACCCCGTGCAGGCACCCCTTCAGGGCGGCAAGGGTCAGCACGCGGGTGTCGGCCTCGGCGATGCGGCCGGTGTACTCGCACTCCAGCGATTGCAGGGCGCCGTCGGCGAGCCCCGTGAGGGTCGCGCCGAGGTGCTCGACCAGCGGCAGGAACGCGCGGACGGCCTCGGGGACGTCGGCGCCGGCGGAGACGTTCACCGCGTACGGCACGAAATCGCCGCGCAGCGCCAGCCGAACCATCTCGGCGATCGCGGTTCCCGCCTTGTCCTGGGCCTCGACGGTGGAGGCGCCGAGGTGCGGGGTGACCACGACGTCGTCCAGCTCGAACAGCGGCGACTCGGTCGTCGGTTCCACCGTGAAGACGTCGAGCGCCGCGCCGCCGAGGTGGCCGTCCTTCAGGGTCTTGGCCAGTGCGTCCTCGTCGACGATTCCGCCCCGGGCCGTGTTCACCAGGCGCGCGCCGTCCTTCATCAGGGCCAGCTCGCGCTCGCCGATCAGACCCTCGGTCTCGGGCGTGCGGGGCAGGTGGATGGTCAGGAAATCGGACTGCACCAGCACCGCCTCGAGGCCCGGCATCAGCTCGACGCCCATCTCCTTCGCGCGGTCGCGGCTGACGTAGGGGTCGTACGCGATGACCCGCATGCCGAACGCGGCCGCGCGGTGGGCGACCATGGCGCCGACCCGGCCGAGGCCGATGACCCCGATGGTCTTCCCGGCGAGCTCCACGCCCTGGAACCTCGACCGCGACCACTCCCCCCGCTTCAGGGCCCGGTCGGCCTGGGGGATCATGCGAGCCTGGGCCAGCAGCAGCGCCAGCGTGTGCTCGGCCGCGCTGAGGATGTTCGACTGCGGCGCATTCACGACCATGACCCCGCGCCGGGTGGCGGCCTCGACGTCGACGTTGTCGAGCCCGATCCCCGCCCGGGCGATGACCTTGAGGTTCTCGGCGGCCTCGATGACCTCGGCGGTCACCTGGGTCTGCGACCGGATGATCAACGCGTCGTACGGGCGGATCTCCGCCGCCAGCCCGTCGGTCGCCAGGTCCTCACGCACGTCGACCTGGAAGTCCTTCCGGAGCAGGGCGATCCCCCGCTCGGACAGCGTCTCGGTGACCAGGATCCGCATGGTCCGCCCATTCTCCCGTGCGAGGTCCCCGGCGACATCCGTAGGATCGGGCTGGGTGGAACGGTTCGAGTCGAAGCTCGACGCGCCGCGGCCCGGCGGCTCGGCGGTCGTGGTCCCCGACCAGGTCGTCGAGGCCCTCGGCGGCAACGTCCGCGCGAGGGTGACCGGGACGTTGAACGGTGTGGAGTTCCGCTCGAACCTGATGCGCTACGGCGGCGTCGTCTGGCTCGGCGTCCACAAGGCGACGCTGCAGGCCGCCGGCATCACGCACGGCGACCCCGTGACCGTCGAGGTCGTGCTGGACGAGACGCCCTCGAAGAGGCCGCGCGGTGGGCCATCAGCTCGATCGAAGAGGAGCCGTTGCTGCTCCCCCGGGGCCACGAGGACAAGGCTGGCGGCGCCGAGACGCCTTCGGCCTGACCTCCGGGGTGCCGCTACGCGTCGCCGCGCCGGGCGACGTGGGCTCGCTCGGCGGCGAAGACCTCTTCGGCGGCCGCGACGGCACTGCCGCGCTTGACGGGGTAGCCCATGGAATCGAGGGTCATCTCGAGGGCGGCCAACCCGCGGATCATGTCCAGCCGGTCGTAGTAGCCGAGGTGTCCGATGCGGAACACCTTGCCCTTCAGCGGACCCTGGCCAGGAGCGAACACGATGCCGTGATCGGCGCGGACCTTCGCGACCAGCTCGTTGCCGTCGATGCCCTCGGGGGCGCGGATCGCCGTCACCGCCCAGGCCTTCTCGGGGTTGTCCCCGAACAGGTCCAAGCCGAGCGCACGGACGCCTTCCTTCAGGCCCCTGGCGAGGACGCGGTGCCGCTCGAGGGCAGCGTCGGCACCGTCGGCGAAGTACAGCTCGAGCGCGGCCCGCAGCCCCTGGACCAGCGAGATCGCCGGCGTCCAGGGGTTCTCCGGGTCGGGCAGGTCGTACGACGCCTTGTAGGCCGCCCAGTCGAAGTAGAACCGGGGGCAGGTCGCCGTCTGGTTTGCCGTCCACGCCTTCTGGCTGACGGCCACGAACGCCAGACCGGGCGTCGCGCTCAGCGCCTTCTGGGAGCCGCCGCACGCCACGTCGACGCCCCACGCGTCGCACTCGAACGGCACCGCGCCGACGCTTGACACGCAGTCCACGGCCAGCAGCACGCCGGCGTCCCGGGCGATCTCGCCGACCGCCTCGACATCGTGGAGCACGGCGGTCGAAGTCTCGCTCTGCTGGACCAGGATGCCCTTCGTCGGGGCCTCCTCGACGGCCGCGCGGACGTCCGCCGGCTTCAGGGCCCGGCCCCACTCGTAGTCGATGGTCCGCACATCGAGGCCGTACACCTTCGCCATCTTGGCGAATCGCTCCCCGAAGTACCCGGCCACGGGCACGACCACACGGTCGCCCGGCGAGAACATGTTCGCGACCGACGACTCCAGGGCGCCCGTCCCCGACGACGTGAACACCAGCACGTCGTTCGTCGTCCGAAACAGCCGCTGGAGCTGCTCGGTGACCTCGCGCAGGAGCTTCCCGTACCCCGGTCCGCGGTGGTACACGAGCGGTTGCGACTGCGCCTGCAATACCTGCGGCGGGACCGGAACCGGGCCGGGTGCCATGAAGATCTCGGGCTTGTCCATGAGAAGGCTCCCCTGCTCGACGGGCGGTCCGCGGATCCGGGACAGGCTATCACCGCCTCGTTGGCGGACCCGTTCGATGCCAGTCGCCGCTTCGGGGCGAATCCTGCAAGCTGTGAGGATGAGCAAGAAGGAGCGGCGCGATGACCCCAGGTTCTGGGCCGGTGTCCCGCTGACGTTGAACGGCGCCGGGGTACCCGACGACTGGGAGCCGGAGATGCCGAAGGTCACGCCGGTCGACGACCCCACCCCGCTTCGGTGGCTGTCCGAACGGCTGCGCCCGGGGTCGTGGCCGTACCGCGTGGACTGGCTCCTCCCAAGCGGCTTCCCCGCGTATGCCCGCGTGCTGCACCCCGCCGGCGACGAGGAGGGCAGGCCGGTGGTGCCGTGGGCCCGAGTGGCGGCCTGGAGCGGACGGCTGCTCGAAGCCACCTCGAACTTCTTCGACATCGGCACGCGGGAGGACGGAGCGAGGTGGGGGTCCACGCCCGAGGACGGGGAGCTGAACGATGACCTTCTCGAGGCCCTGGTCGAGATCCTGCTTCCCGCGACCACGACACCGGACGCCACCTGGTTCTGCATCTGGCCAGGCCGGGCGGGCTTCCACCTCGTGTGGCCCGATGCTCCGGTGTTCGACGTCGGCCCCAGCGGGAGCGGCGCGGACGCCTATCTGATCCCTGCTCCGGTCCGGGCCGTGCTGGGCGACCTGCCCGCGTCGCCCAGTTGGTGGTGGCCGGAAGACCGCGACTGGGTCGTCGCCACGCAGATCGACGGGTACTCGACCTACGTGGCCGGTTCCACCGACGTCATCGGGGCAATCCTCGCGGACGAACGGCTGGAGGCGTTCCCGGCGAGACCCGACGACCCCTGGGACGGAACGTACGAGGGCCAGACCGTCTGGTGGGATTGAGTATCTTCAGCCGACCCGCCGAGCTCAGATGTCGCGCAGGACCTTCCAGACGTCCTCGCCCTGGGGGCGGAAGTCGAAGTCGGCGTGGCCCCGGTGGAGCTTGCCGTTGCCGTTGGCCGCCGTCTTCCGGTTCAGGCGGAAGAGGCGCTCCCAGAGCGTCCGATGACCGTTCGCCCGGCCGACCGACCGGGCCAGCGAATCCAGCCGTGCCTCGCGGATCAGCTGGAGACGGTTCAGCTCTCAGCCAGGGTGGGTGACGTTGGGTGTGAACATGGGCTCACCCCCATGGTCCCACGGAACGGACCGATGTTACGCACCTCAGCGAGGTGGCGCCAGCGTCCGGAGATCCACGTCGGCATCGGCGAGCGCCGCCGGGTCGGGCCGGATGGCCGCCTTGATCAGTGGCATCGAGCGCCGGACGTCGCGGGGACGGTTCACGCTGAGCACCGAGCGGAGCACGCCCTCCGACAGGTAGAACGCGGTGAACGACCGCTCCTCGAGCGAGCCCCGGAACACCAGCCGGTCCCAAGTCAGCGCGAACCCCGCCATCTGCAGGTTCATGTCGTACTGGTCCGACCAGAACCAGTGGGCGTCGTCGAAGGGCTTGCCGGCGCCCAGCATGTTCCGCGCGGCCGCCGGCCCCATCTTCAGGGCGTTGTCGAAGTGCTCGATGCGCACGGGACCGAACACCGGGTGGTCGTGGCGCGCGACGTCGCCCGCCGCCCATACGCCGTCGGCGTTCGACGCGAGCGTTGCGTCGACCACGATCCCGTTGTCCACCGCGATGCCGGACCCCTCGGCGATCTCGACGTTCGGCTGGACGCCCACGCCGACGACCGCGAAGTCGCACTCCAGGCGAAGGCCGGACTTCGTCACGACGGCCTCCACCCGGGAAGAGCCCTGGAACCGGTCGACGGTCTCGCCGAAGTGCAGCGCGACCCCGTGGTCGCGGTGGAAGGCCTCCACGACCCGCCCCACCTCGGGGCCCACGATCCGGAAGAGCGGCGTCTCGAACGGCTCGATCGCGGCGACCTCCACCCCGAGCGAGCGGAGCGACGCTGCGACCTCCGCGCCGATGAACCCCATCCCGACGACCATGGCCCTCCCGCCGCCGGCCGCGGCGGACTTGATGCGCTCCGCGTCGGCCACCGTCCGGAGGTCCATCACGCCCTCGAGGTCGAGGCCGGGGATGGGGAACCGGCGGTTCCGCGACCCGGTGGCCAGCAGCGCCAGGTCGTAGCCCAGCACCTCGCCGCCCTCGAGCACGACCTCCTTCGACGAGGGGTCGATCCGCTCGGCTCGGACGCCCGACCGCAGCTCGATCTCGTTCTGCGCGTACCAGTCCGGCGGACGGAGGTAGGCCTCTTCGAAGGCCTGCTCGCCCCGGAGGAACTCCTTCGACAGCGGGGGCCGCTCGTAGGGCGCGTGCTCCTCGGCCCCGACCAGCACGATGGGACCATCGAACCCCTCCTGCCGCAGCGTGGACGCGGCCGACCCCCCGGCCATTCCCCCGCCCACGATCACGACCCTCTGCGCCACCGTTCCTCCCGGTTCTCACGCGGATGGCGGTGATCCTACGGGCAAGCCGCGGCCGGGCGACGCGTCAGCCGGGCGCGGGGGCCGACGCCCGCGCGCGCTGGCGAGGCAGGCGGGGCCACACGACGTACGCCACGCCGAGCACGAGGTAGAACGCGGCCAGCAGGAGCATCCCGGTGCGGAACCCGATCGACAGCACCGCCGGGAAGAACGCGCCGGCAACCCAGGCCAGCTGGAACACGACCTCGTATCGCACGAACACCCGGCCCTGCGCGCCGCCCGGCGCCGAGCGCTGCATGAGGCTCTGGAACGCCAGCCGGCCGAACTCGGTCGACATCCCGGCCAGGAGGCCGAAGACCGCCAGCAGAAACAGCCCGAACTCAGCGAATGCCAGCAGCGCGGCGACGCCCGCCACGAACAGCGACGCCAGGACCACCGCCTCGTCGCGCTGCAGCGCCGACAACCTGGGCGCGATCACGTCGCCGAGGAACGCGCCGGCGAGCCCGGCCGCCAGCACGACCCCGAACCACCACTTCGGGGCGCCGTGCCGCGCGGCCGGGCCGCTGGCCCGCAGCGCGAAGGCGAGCAGCACCACGAGGAAGCCGTTCGCGCCGCGGAGGCCGGCCGTGGCGGCCGCCGGCGCGGCCAGCGCGGGGACGTTCCCCCGCCGGCCCACGGCCTCGGCGGCGGAGTCCGGCGCGTCCCGGCGGGCGCGGGGAAGCCGCGTGATCAGCACCGCGGTTCCTCCGTAGCACAGCGCGGCGAGCACCAGCACGGCCGGCGCCCCGCCGAGCTTCAGCGCGAGCAGCCCCGGCGCCGCCGCGACGACGCCCGCCACCACCGCCATGCGGTTCATCCGCGCGTTCGCCTGGACCAGCGCCTCGCCGTTCGGCGCGTAGGCCGTGGTTAGCCCGTTCTTCGTGATGGCGTGCACCCGGGACAGCACCAGCAGCACGAACGCCAGCGGGAACAGCAGGATCGTGTCGAACCGTGGCGCGGCGAACAGGGCCACGACGGCGCGCCCGGCTCCGGCGCCGAACGAGATGGCCCGCCGGAACCCGCCGCGGTCGAGCAGCGGCACCATCACCGGCGCGGCGAACGCCAGCGGGGCCATCGTCAGCCCGAGGTACAGCGCGACCTTGACCTTGGCCTGGCCTACGGGGATCGAGAAGAACACCGAGTCGGCCAGGGCGATCGCCACCATCGCGTCGCCCGCCACGCTCGCCATGTGGACCAGCGTGTACGTGTCGAGCGGATCCTCGCTTCGCCACATCCGCTGGACCGGCCGGGTGGCCACGCCGAACGCGTGCCCCAGCCCGACAAGCGCGCGGGCCGCGACGTCCAGCGCTCCGGACGACCGCGACGGCCTCGCGCCGGACACCGCACGACGATCCGGAGGACGCTCGGGGCGGGGGTCGCGGCCCACCGCCCTAGGAGGAGAGCCGGTCACGGAGCAGCTGCTGCACGAGCTGCGGGTTGGCCGAGTTGCCGGTCTTCTGCATGACCTTCCCGACCAGGAATCCGATCGCGTTCTGCTTGCCCCCGCGAAACTGCGCCACCGGGTCCGGGTTCTCGGCGACGACCTCGTCGACCACGGAGCCGAGCGCGGACGCGTCGCTCACCTGGCGAAGGCTCCGCGCCTCGACGATGTCCTCGGCGGGGTCGCCGGTGGCGAATGCCTCGGCCAGCACGGTCTTCGCCCCGGTCGACGACACCACCGAGTCGCCCACGAGCCGGGCCAGGTCGGCCAGGTGCTGCGGCGACAGCTTGCTGAACTCGAGCTCGGTGCCCGACTCGTTCACCAGCGCGGCGACGTCCTGGGTCAGCCAGTTGGCGGCCTGCACCGGTGGCGTCCACAGCCGCACCGACTCCTCGAAGAACTCGGCGGTCGCGCGCGACCCCGCCAGCAGTCGCGCCTGCTCGGGCTTCAACTCGTACTGCTCGACGAACCGCCGGCGCTTCGCGGCCGGGAGCTCGGGCAGGGCCGACCGGATCTCCTCGATCCACTCCGGCGAAGGTTCCAGCGGCGGGAGGTCGGGCTCCGGGAAGTACCGGTAGTCGAACGCGAACTCCTTGCTGCGCAAGGGATTCGTGGCACCGCCGTCCTCGTCCCAGTGCCGGGTCTCCTGGACGAGCGTCCCGCCGGCCTCCAGGACTTCGATCTGGCGGGCCGCCTCGTAGCGCAGCGCACGCTCCACCGACCGGATCGAGTTGAGGTTCTTGATCTCGACCTTCGTGCCGAGCTCGGTGGAACCGGCGGGCCGGACGCTGACGTTCGCGTCGCACCGCATTGACCCCTCCTCCATGCGCACGTCGCTGACGCCCAGTGCCTCCAGGGTCGAGCGCAACTCGGTGACGTACGCCCGGGCCTCCTCCGCGCTGCGGACGTCCGGCTCGCTCACGACCTCGACGAGCGGAACCCCCGCCCGGTTGTAGTCGACCAGCGCGTACTCGGCGCCGGCGATGCGCCCGGTCTGGCCGGCGTGCGTGGTCTTCCCCGTGTCCTCCTCCATGTGGACGCGGGTGATGCCGATGCGTCGCGTCTCGCCGTCGGCGAGCTCGACGTCCAGGTGCCCGCCGACGCAGATCGGCAGGTCGTACTGCGAGATCTGGAAGTTCTTCGGCATGTCCGGATAGAAGTAGTTCTTCCGGTGGAACAGCGAGTGGGGCGCGATCCGCGACCCCAGGGCCAGCCCGATGCGGACGATGTACTCGATGGCGGCCTCGTTGGGAACCGGCAGCGTCCCGGGGTGCCCGAGGCAGACTTCGCACACGTTGGTGTTCGGCTCCGCGCCGAACGCGTTGGCGCAGCCGCAGAACATCTTCGTGGCCGTGGAGAGCTCGACATGGCACTCCAGGCCGATGACCGTCTCCCACTCCGTCATGACGTGCTCCAGCGTAGCGGGTCGCCCGGCGCGGATCAGGCCACGCCGGCCAGCGGCGCGTGGCGAGGCCACGGACGGGCCTGCTCGAGCTGCCGGGCGACGCCGAGCAGCAGGCCCTCGCTGCCGTTCGGCGCCACCAGCTGCACGGCCAGCGGCGTGCCGTTCGAATGGATGCCGGCCGGTGCCGAGGCGCCCGGGTACTGGGCGAAGTTCCATGCGCCGGCGAAGGGCACCCACCGGGCGTTGCCCCAGAAGTTCGCCCACCACGACCGCGCCGGCCAGCCCTCCGCCGCGAGAGGCTGCTTCGTCATCACGGGCGTCACCAGGACGTCGAACCTGGAGAAGAACTCGCCGGCCCGGCGCTTCCACCGGTCACGGTCCTTCTCCCGGACCCGCCCCAGGCGCTCGAGCCGCCGGCCCAGCTGGGCGTGCCGCCGCTGCCGGGGTTCGAGCCGCCGCTCGTCGAGGTCCTTGGTCTCGTCGGCCGTGGCGGCCATGAACCAGGCCACGATCGCGTTCGCGGCGGACTGGGAGTACGGGGGGTCGGCTCGCGTGACCTCGTGGCCGGCGTCGAGCAGCGCCTTCGCGGTCTGGTCCACGGCCCGCAGAATCTCCGGGTCGACCTTCACGCCGGGCAGCGGCACCTTTGTCGACACCGCCACGCGGAGCTTCGACGCCGGAGGCTCCACCCTGGCCAGGGCCGGGTCCGCGGCCATGACCGACAGCACGAGGGCCGCGTCGTCGACGGTGGTGGCGAGCGGCCCGTTCTCGGCGAGTCCGCGCCAGCTGTTCACCCCGACCCCGGACGGGACCACGCCCACGCCGGGCTTGATGCCGAACAGCCCGCAGCACGCCGAGGGGATGCGAATCGAGCCCATGCCATCGTTCCCGTGGGCGACCGGGACCATGGCCGAGGCCACGGCCGCCGCGCTCCCGCCGCTCGACCCGCCCGGGGTCACGTCGAGCTTCCACGGGTTGTGCGCGACGCCCCGCGCGTCCTCGGTGATTCCCCACACGCCGAGCTCGGGCAGCCGAGTGATGCCCACCACCACGGCTCCGGCGTCGCGCAGGCGCTTGACCACCTCGTGGTCGGCGGGCGCCGGGTCGTCCGGCGTGGCCTGGGAGCCGTAGCGGGTGGGCTCGCCCTCCACCTGGACGTTGTCCTTGATCGCGACGGGCACGCCCGCCAGGGGCAGCGTGCCGAGGTCCGCGCGGGAGGCGACGGCTTCGGCCTCCGACAGGGCGGCGTCGCGGCGGATCCGGAGGAACGCCCCGACCCGTTCGTTCAGCGCGTCGATCTGCTCGAGGTGATCCCGGACCGCGTCGGACGGTGTGGCCGACCCGGTGCGGACCGCCTCCGCGATCTCCACTGCCGTCTTCCCGACGAGCTTCCCGGCCATGCTGCCTCCTCGCCCGAACCACACCCGTTCGACGCGGAGCATCCGCCGAGCCGGCCCCTGCTGCAAACCCGGTCGCTCGACGGCCGGGCCCTCCGGATTCCCTGACTTGACAGGATCGAATGCTGTCGCTAAGTTAGCCGAGTTCAGTTAGTCCGGTTAGGCGAACGCCGGTAACTTCCGGCCGGGAAGCCGGCCGCCGGGGCGAGAAGGAGGAGCGCGGATGCTGCGTCGAGTGGGTGAGTTCACCGTCCGGCGGCGGAGATGGATCCTCGTCGGCGCGCTGGTGGTCTTCGCGGCGGCGGGCGCGTTCGGCGGAAAGGTCGCCAAATCGCTGTCCAGCGGGGGGTTCGACGATCCCGGGTCCGAGTCCAGCCGGGCCGCCCAGACCCTCCAGGACGAGTTCGGCACCGGGAATCCCAACGTCGTGCTGCTGGTGCGGACGAGGCACGGGACGGTCGACTCCCCCGCCGTCCGTGCCGAAGGGCTCAGCCTGACCAGGCAGCTTGCCGGCGAGCGGGGCGTCGACGCGGTGGTCTCGTACTGGTCGCTGCGCGGCGCCCCGCCGCTGCGCAGCACGGACTCCTCCGAGGCGCTCGTCCTGGCCCGTATCGAGGGCGACGACGACACGGTCCGCGACCGGGTCGAGGACCTCGGCCCGAAGTACACGATCAGCACGCCGGAGGTCACGGTGGGCGTCGGCGGCCGAGCCGAGGTGTTCCGGCAGGTCGGGACCACCGTGGAGAGCGACCTGCAGAAGGCCGAGAAGATCTCGATCCCGATCACGCTGGTGCTGCTGATCCTCGTGTTCGGCAGCGTGGTGGCGGCCGGCCTGCCCCTCATGATCGGTGGGTTCGCCATCGTGGGGACCTTCGCCGTGCTCCAGGTGCTTTCCTCGCTGACCGACGTCTCGATCTTCTCGCTGAACCTCACCACGGCGATGAGCCTGGGCCTCGGGATCGACTACGCGCTGTTCATCGTGTCCCGGTACCGGGAGGAGGTCCGGCACGGCCTGGCGCCGCACGACGCCGTGGTCCGCTCGGTGGAGACCGCCGGCAGGACCGTGCTGTTCAGCGCACTCACCGTCGGGGTGTCCCTGGCCGCGCTGCTCGTGTTCCCGCTGTACTTCCTGCGGTCGTTCGCCTACGCGGGGATCGCGGTGGTGGCTCTGGCCGCGGTCGGCGCCGTGTTCATCCTGCCGGCACTCATCGCGGTGCTCGGTAGGAGGGTGGACTCGCTCGTCCTGTGGCGTCGCAAGCCCAAGCCCGAGGGAACCGGGTTCTGGCACCGCCTGGCCACCCTGGTCATGCGCCGGCCGGGCGTCATCGCGGTCGGGATCGTGGCCGTGCTGCTGGTGCTCGGCGCGCCCTTCCTGAAGGTGAACTTCGGCCTCCCGGACGACCGGGTGCTGCCGACCTCGGCCTCGAGCCGGGTGGTCCAGGACCAGATCCGGACGCAGTTCACCTCCCGCGAGGTCAACACGATGCCGGTGGTGGCTCCGGACACCGGGAACGGACCGGCGACCCCGGGGCAGGTCACCGACTACGCGACGCGGCTGTCCCGCGTCGCTGGCGTGGGGCGCGTGGACGCCCTGACCGGCTCGTACGTGAAGGGGAAGCTGGTGTTCCCGCCGAACCGGGATTCCGCTCGTTTCCGGACACCGCACGCGACGTGGCTGTCGGTCGTCCCCTCCGTCGAGCCGATGTCCGACGCCGGCGAGACGCTGGTGCGGGACCTCCGGGCGACCCCGGCTCCCTTCGACGTGCTGGTCGGAGGCGACGCGGCCCGGCTCGTGGACTCCAAGCACGCGCTGTTCAACCGGGTCCCGCTGGCCCTCGGGCTGATCGGCCTGGTGACGTTCGTCGTGCTGTTCCTGTTCACCGGTTCGCTGTTCGTGCCGGCCAAGGCCGTGGTGCTGAACCTGCTGTCGCTGACGGCCACGTTCGGCGCGATGGTGTGGGTGTTCCAGGAGGGCCACCTGTCCGGCCTGCTGAACTTCACGCCGACCGGCCTGATCGACACCACCACGCCGATCACGATGTTCTGCATCGCGTTCGGGCTGTCGATGGACTACGAGGTGTTCCTGCTGTCGCGGATCCGCGAGGAGTACCTGCGGTCCGGCGACAACGTGCGGAGCGTGGCCCTCGGCCTGGAGCGAACGGGCCGGCTGGTGACCGCCGCGGCCGCGACGCTGGCGGTCGTGTTCATCGCCTTCGCCACGTCGCAGATCACGTTCATCAAGCTCCTGGGCGTGGGCCTGGCGCTGGCGGTGGTCATGGACGCCACGCTGATCCGGGGGACCCTGGTGCCCGCGTTCATGCGGCTGGCCGGGCGGGCCAACTGGTGGGCGCCGCGAGGGCTGCGCCGGGTGCACGACCGCATCGGCCTGCACGAGCAGCCCGAAGCCAAGGGGCCCGTCGTGGATGGGACCGTCGTTGCTGGCCGGAAGCCGGAACCCGTGGGAGAGTTGGCTTCGTGACGGAGCACGCGACGGCGGAAGCGAAGCCCGAGGCATCGGGCACCCCTGTCACCCCTCGGCGCCGCCGCGCGCCGAGGGGCCAGGGGGAGCTCCTCCGCGAGGAAATCCTCGAGGCCACCGAGCGCCTGCTGATCGCCACGGGCGACCAGGACGCCGTGTCGATCCGGGCCGTGGCGGAGGCCGTCGGCGTCACGTCTCCCTCGATCTACCTCCACTTCGCCGACAAGATGGAGCTGATCTTCGCCGTGTGCGAGCGGCACTTCCAGCGGTTCGACGAGATCCAGGAGGCCGCGGCCGCGGCGGCGCCGGACCCGGTGCAGGGGCTAATGGAGCGGGGACGGGCCTACATCAAGTTCGGCCTGGAGAACCCCGAGCAGTACCGCATCCTGTTCATGACGAAGCCCGCCCAGACCCCGGAGTCCTGGACGTTCGAGCGGGTCATCGGCAGCGTCGCGTTCGAGCACCTGGTGGCCGCCGTCGCGGAGTGCATCGAGTTCCTGAAGCTCGACCCCCCGCCCGACGCGCAGATGGTCGCCATCACGCTGTGGTCGATGGTCCACGGCCTCACGTCTCTCCTCCTCAACCACCCCAAGTTCCCCTGGCCCGACCGCGATGCCCTAATCGAGGACGTCCTGACGATGCCGATCCAGGGCCTGCTTCCCCGGTAGCTCTCGACTACGCCAGCGCAGCCAGCAGCGGGGGGTTGAGCTCGAATCCCAGGTCCTGTTCGAAGGCGTGGGCGGCGCGGAGGATGGCGCGCTCGCCGAGGAGGGGGCCGGTGAACTGCAGGCCGACGGGGAGGCCGTTGCCGTCGAGGCCGCAGGGGACGCTGACCGACGGCACGCCGGCCAGGTCCGCTGGGATCGTGAAGATGTCGCTCAGGTACATCTTGATGGGGTCGTCGGTGCGCTCGCCGATGCGGAACGCCGTCGTGGGCGAGGTGGGCGACAGCAGGACGTCGAACTGCTCGAACGCCTTCTGGTAGTCGCGGATGACCAGGGTGCGGACCTTCTGGGCCTGGCCGTAGTAGGCGTCGTAGTAGCCGGCCGACAGCGAGTACGTGCCGAGGATGATGCGGCGCTTGACCTCGTCGCCGAAGCCCTCGCCGCGGGTCTTCATCATCATCTGGACGACGTCGTCGACCGGCTCCTTCGTCCGGTGGCCGTAGCGCACGCCGTCGTACCGCGCGAGGTTCGAGGAACACTCGGCGGGGGCCAGCAGGTAGTAGGCACTGAACGCGTAGTCGGCGTTCGGCAGCGAGACCTCCTCGCACGTGGCGCCCAGCCCCTCGAGCCGCTCGATCGAGGCCCGGAACGCGTCGGTCACGCCGGGTTCCACGCCCTCGGCGAACGACTCCTTGATCACGCCGACTCGCAACCCGCCCACGCCCGCGTCCAGGCCTTCGGTGTAGTCGGCGGGAGGCTCGTCGACGGTGGTCGCGTCCTTCGGATCCACGCCGGCCAGCGTCGACAGCAGCAGCGCGGCGTCCCGGGTGGTCCGGGTGAACGTCCCCACGTGGTCGAGCGACGACGCGAACGCGATCAGCCCGTACCGGGAGATTCGCCCGTATGTCGGCTTCAGCCCCACCACCCCGCACAACGCGGCCGGCTGCCGAACGCTGCCGCCGGTGTCGGTGCCGAGTGCCCAGGTGGCCATGCCCGAGGCCACCGCGGCCGCCGAGCCGCTCGACGACCCCCCCGGCACCCGGTCGAGGTCCCACGGGTTGCGCGTCACCCCGTACGCGGAGTTCTCGCCCGACGAGCCCATGGCGAACTCGTCGCAGTTCGTCTTCCCGACCAGCACCGCGCCGACCGCCCGGAGGCGCGACCAGACCGTGGAGTCGTACGGCGGCACGTACGGCTCGAGGATGCGCGAGCCGCAGGTCGCGGTGACTCCCTTGACCGCCAGGACGTCCTTCAGCGCGATCGGGATGCCCGCGGCGGGTGGGAGCGTCTGGCCGAGCCCGAATCGGCGGTCGACGTCCTCGGCCTGCTCCCGGGCCATGTTCCCGGTGACGGACAGGAACGCGTTGACGCGCTCGTTCAGGTCCGATACGCGCTGCAGCGCAGCTTCGGCGAGCTGCGCCGCCGTGACCTCGCGGGCGCGCAGCGCGGCGGTGAGCTCCACGGCGGAGAGCGCGAGGGGGTCCGTGGCCACCGCCTACTCCTGCTCCACGATCCGGGGGACCCTGAACCGGTTGGCCTCGACCTCGGGCGCGTTCGACAGGGCCTCCTCGCGGGTCAGGCAGGGCTCCGGCACGTCCGGGCGCAGCACGTTCGCCCGCGGGACCGCGTGCGCGGTCGGCGGCACGTCGTCCGCGGCGACCTCCTGCACCCGCGCGGCATGCTCGAGGATCACCCCGAGCTGGGCCTTCATCCGCGCCTTCTCCTCGTCCGTCAGCTGCAGGCGCGCGAGGCGCGCGACGTGCTCGATGTCGATCTCGACCGGCATGACCGCACAGTCTAGTGGCCCGCGCGAGTGGCCCCGGGGGAGGGACTCAGGCCGGGAACGGCGTCCCGGTGCCCGTCTGGCAGTACTTCCGGAGGCTCTCGAGGTAGTAGCCCCAGTTGAAGTTGTAGATGCCGAACGATTCCTCGTCTCCTGCCGTGTACTCCTGGCGGAACGTCAACCGGCTCCCGCCCTCGTGTTCCCGGATGTCGAAGCGGATCCCCGCGTCGGCCCACGGCTCGTGACCGCCGACGCACGACCAGGCCACCGTGGTCGGCTCCGTGAGCTCGTCAACCCGCATCCTCGGATTGAACACATCGGGCACGAACGTGAACTCGATGACGCTCCCGACCTCCGGCCGGGCCCGGACCTTCGTGGTCCACCAGCTCGACAGCCCCTCCTCCGTGGTCGCGGCGGCGAACACCTTCTCCGGGGATGCGGGCACGTCGACGACGTGCAGGATCTTGTCCATGCCAACCCTGCCCTTCTGCTCGTGTATTCGTCGGCCCCGCCCGCCGCGCGGGCGCTCGGGTCGTCTCGTGCGAGGTGCTCCTACAGCGCCGGCGCCCCCTGGAGCTGCTGCATCAGCGTCGCCGCGTCGTTCAGGCCCCAGTGGCTGACGATCTTGCCGTCGCGCAGCGTGTAGATGCCCACGAACCCGATGTCGATCGGGTTCCCGTTCGGCGGGATGTTCATCAGCGGGAACCCGCCCTGGTTCGTCCCGGTGATCCTGGCCCGGACGACCACCTTGTCACCCTCGGCGATCAGGTCCTCGATGTGGACCTTGCGGTCCGGGAACGACTGCATGGCGCCGCCGTGCGCCATCTTGGCGCCCTCGAGCCCTGGCGGAATCCCCGGCACGCCGGCCGCGCTGTTGTCGAACTCCGGCGCGAAGTGCTGGTCCAGGCTGTCGAGGTCCTGGCGGTCCCAGGCCTCCTCGACGGCCCGCACGACCTCCTTGTTCTGCTCCTCGGACATCGCTGCTCCCCTTTCCGGCTCTTCGCGAGCCGCTCCTCAGGAACCGCCCTCCGTCCACGGGTCCGTGCCGGGATCGCCGCCGGCGGCGACCTCGACCAGCCGCGGCAGGAAGTGGTCCCACCCCGCCGCGTGCTCCCCCTTCGCCTCCTCCGGCAGCCCCCGATGGGTCAGCCGCAGGAGCGTCCCGTCGCCGTCCGGCATGAGCTCCACCTCGACGGTGCTCGCTCCCGGCGGCAGCGGCCCACCCTCCCAGCCCCACGTGAATACGACGCGCCGCGACGGCTCGACCTCGACGAACTCACCGCGGACGACGTTCGTGCCGTCGATGTCGACCCGGTACGTGCCACCGGGCCGGGGTTCGAGCTCGGCCGAACGGCCCATCCACCGCACGTAGCGCTCCGGGTCGGTGAAGTACGCGAACACCGCCTCGCGCGGGGCCGCGATCCGGATATCGCGCACGACGTCGCCGGAGCCGGTGCCCTCTGCCTCAGCCCTGAGTGGTTCGCGTTCCCCCACGGCGCCTCCTCCCCCGCTCGTCCGACTCGGCCGCGCCCTTCAGCCGCTGCAGCCCGACCGACCAGTAGCCCTCGAGCCAGTCCCGGACCTCCTCGATCCGCTCAGGCTTCGCCCGGTACAGCCGGCGCGTCCCCTCCCGCCGCTCCGTCACCAGATCGGCCTCTCGCAACACCCGAAGGTGCTGCGACACCGCCGCACGCGTGACCTCGAAGTGCGACGCGATGTCTCCCGCCGACCGCTCCCCGTCCCACACCAGCTGCAGGATCTCTCGCCGCGTCGGCTCGCTGATCGCCCTGAGCGCGGCATCCATCATCGTCCGCGTATTTAAGCGGATCCTAACGAAAGATGCAACTTACGGAATACGCGATGGCTACCGGCCGACTCGCCGCAGGAACTCGGCCTCGTCGATGACCTCGACGCCGAGCTGCTCGGCCTTGGCCAGCTTCGAGCCGGGGCTCTCCCCCGCCACCACGAAGTCGGTCTTCTTACTCACGCTCGACGTCACCTTCGCGCCGGCCTCCTCGGCGGCTCGGATGGCCTCGTCGCGGGACAGCGCCGTCAGTCCGCCGGTCAGCACCAGGGTCCGCCCACTGAGGGGGCCCTCCGCCGGCTTCTCGGGCTCCGGGTCGGCCATGCGCACCCCGGCCGACCGGAGCTTCTCGATCAGGGCCCGGTTCTGCTCCTCGGCGAACCAGTCGACGACGCTCTTCGCGATGATCGGGCCGACGCCCTCCACGGCCGCCACGTCCTCCTCGGAGGCGGCCGCCAGCGCGTCGATCGAGACGAAGGCCTGGGCCAGCAGCCGGGCCACCGTCGAGCCCACGTGCGGGATGTTCAGGGCAACCAGCAGCCGCCACACGGGCCGGTCCTTCGACGTCTCGATCGCGGCCAGGAGGTTCTCGATTCGCTTCTCCGCGAAGAGGGGCAGCTGCTGGAGCTGCTCCGCCGTGAGCGAGTACACGTCGGCCGGGTCCTGGATCCACCCCATGTCCAGCAGGAGACCGCCGGTCTTGTAGCCGAGCCCCTCGATGTCCATCGCGCCGCGCGAGGCGAACGCGAACAGCCACTCCACGTTCTGCAGAGGGCATCCCCGTTTGTTCGGGCACCGCCAGTACGCGCCGCCCTCTGCCCGGACCAGTGGGGTGCCGCACGAGGGGCACTTCTTCGGGAACCTCCACGGCTTCAGCCCCTTCGGCCGCTTCGACAGGACCGGCCCCACCACCTCGGGGATGACGTCGCCGGCCCGGCGGACGATCACCGTGTCGCCCTCCCGGACGTCCTTGCGCTTGACCTCGTCCTCGTTGTGCAGGGTGGCGGTGGTCACGGTGACGCCGCTCACGAACACCGGCGCGAGGCGGGCGAACGGCGTGACGATCCCCGTCCGCCCGGTGTGGACCTCGATGGCCCGCAGCAGCGTGGTGCGCTCCTCGGGCGGGAACTTGTACGCGATGGCCCACCGGGGGGCGTGCGAGGTCGAGCCCAGCTCCTCCTGCAACGCAATCTGGTCGACCTTCACCACCACGCCGTCGATCTCGTAGTCGACGGAATGTCGGTGCTCCTGCCAGTGCTGGGTGAGCTCGAACACCTCGTCGAGGGTGCTGACCACCCGGATGTTCGGGTCCACCGGGAGCCCGGCCTCCCGGAGCCACGCCAGCGACTGCGAGTGCGACTCGAACCGCTTCCCCTCGGCCCACCCCAGCCCGTGGCACCACAGCCGGAGCGGCCGCGACGCCGTGACCTGGGGATCCTTCTGCCGGAGCGACCCCGCCGCCGCGTTGCGCGGGTTCGCGAAGGCCCGTCCTCCGGCCTCCAGCAGCTGCTCGTTGAGCCGCTCGAACGCCTTCACCGGCAGGTACATCTCGCCGCGCACCTCGAGCAGCGCCGGCGGGTCGGGCAGCCGCAGGCGCTGGGGCACGGCCCGCACCGTGCGGATGTTCGACGTGATGTCCTCGCCGGTCACGCCGTCGCCCCGCGTGGCGCCGCGGGTGTACACGCCGTGCTCGTAGGTGAGCGCCACGGCCACGCCGTCGATCTTCAGCTCGCACGCGTACCGCGCCCCCGCTCCCACGATCCGCTCGACCCGGACGCCCCACGCCTCGAGCTCCTCGCGGCTGAACGCGTTGTCGAGCGAGAGCATCCGCGCCCGGTGCTGCACCGGCGCGAACAGGTCCGCCGGCGGCCCACCAACCCGCTGGGTGGGGCTGTCGGGGACGATGAGCTCGGGGAACTCGTCCTCGAGCGCCCGCAGGTCGCGCATGAGCTCGTCGTACTCGACGTCGGAGACCTCCGGGTCATCGAGGACGTGGTATCGGTACGAGTGGTGGTTGAGCTGCTCGCGCAGCTCCTCGACGCGGGGCTTGGCCTCGGCGAGCCGGCGCTCCTCGGGGCCGGCGGCCGGCTCGACCTCCGCGGTTGCGCGTTTCCTGGGCGGCGTCACGGCCGTCTCATGCGGCGACCTCGACGCCGCCCGATACCCCGATGCGCTCCCCCTGGACCAGGACCGCGCCCAGGAGCCCGTCGATGCGGCGGAGGTACGCGAGGGCCGACTTGAACGAGTCGTTCCGGGCCAGGATGGCCATGACCGCCGCCGCCGCGGCATCGGCCAGGGTGCACGACTCAGCGACCACCGCGAGGCCGTCCACCGAGTCTGCCGGGAGCTCGCCCCTCCCCATGGTGGTCGACACCCCCACCGCGCCATGGGTGGGGTCGACGATCACCGACAGCCCCTCGCCGTCGGCCCCGTGGTACACCGGGAGCTTCAGCCGCTTGCGGGACCGGATGAAGTGATCCCCGCCCGCGGACACGAGCACCTCGTGGAGGTTCCGCGCGAGATACCGGCCGACGTGGTCGATCAGCGCGCCCTGCACGGTGAACACCGGCCCCACGCCCGCCGACGCCGCCGTCCGGGCCATCTCCTGAACGAGCGGCGGCGCCGTGTCCGGGACCTCGACCGGGCGCTTGCTGTTGCGGAAGGCCGGGTCGCGCACCGAGTACGACTGCAGCTGCTCCCACATCGACAGCGCCGCCGCCCGCGACTCCTCGTAGAACTCCTCCGGCGCGTTCACCCGCAGCACGAATTCCTGAATCTGCAGGTTGAACGAATGGGGCTTCTTCTTGAGCAGCGGCACGCGACGGCCTCCCGGCCGGATCCGCGAAGGATCCGAGAGGCCGATGATACCGGCGACCGACGACACGCCCGCGAAGCTCGGGAGGAAGTTCCGACTACTCCACGCCCGCCAGGAACGCGTCCAGGCCCGCCTGGTCCTCGTTGAAGACCCAGGACTCGAGGGCCCGGTCCCCGCTCACGTGGAAGATGTGCACGAATCGCCCCTCGAACGACTCGTTGTTGTCGTTGCGCGTCGCCCGCACCGTCACCAGCGCGACCGCGTGGTCGTCGTTGGCGACCACGTCGTGGATGTCGAACTCCGGGATCGCCACCTGTACCTGCCTCGCGAAGTGCGCCAGCACCTCCTCCCGGCCGTGGTAGTCGCCAGACAGGGCGTTGTTCCCGGGCTCGTGCCACACCATCGTGTCGTCGAGGTGCTCGTTCATCCACTCCATGTCGCCGGCGATAAACGCGTTGTAGCCGTGCCGAACGAGCTCGGCGTTGGGGTGATCGGCCATGTCTCCTCCTCCTGTTGAAGTCCGGTCGGGCCCGACCGGCCGGACGGATCGTATGGACTCGACCGAGCTCGACGCAACCCCTCGGGGCCCTCAGCGGGGGCGCGTTGCCGAGCCCGCCGCGTGCGGCCGTGCCGGCTGGGGCGGGCCGAACGGGAACCGCCGCAGCGACGTGATCCGGAACCCGGCCCGCTCGACCGCGGCGACGGTGTCCCGGTTGGGGTGGCAGCCGGCGGCCACCCAGCCCCAGGGACGCTCCAGTCGGTCCTGCCACCGGGCGTGGCTCGGGTTCTCCGATCGCACGTGCTCGAAGAACAGGAGCGCGCCTTCGGGCTTCAGCACGCGACGGATCTCGGCGAGGGCGAGCGCCGGGTCGCGGACCGAGCACAGGACCAGCGTGGACACCGCGGCGTCGAACTCGCCGTCGCCGAAGGGCAGCCGCTCGGCCGGTGCCCGCAGGACCTCGACAGGAACCGGCGCAGTGCGGGCGGCCACCCGGGCCCGCCGGAGCATGTACGGATCCGGCTCGGTGGCGAGCACCTCGGTCACCGCCGGCGGGTAGTGCCGGAAGTTCAGGCCGGTCCCGGCGCCGATCTCGACCACCCGGCCGGATGCCGCCGCCAGCTGCTCTCGGCGGTGGTCGGCCATCCCCGCCCGCTCCTGGGGCGCGGCCAGGCGATCGTACGCCCAGGCGAAGACGGGATGGCCGCGCTCGCGCGCCATCGGAGCTACCGGAACGCCCGCAGGATCCGGGCGCCGCCCAGGAGCTCGTCCCGCCGGTAGAGCACGACGCTCTGGCCCGGCGCGACCGCCCAGACCGGAGTGCGGAAATCGACCCGGATGCCACCGCCGGCGGGTTCCACTACGACCGGCACGGGCTCGCCCCGGTACCGGATCTGCGCCTCGGCCTCGAACGGTCCGTCGGACGGGGCTTCCCCGGCGACCCAGGTCGCGCGATCGGCCTCCAGGCCCCGGCATCGGAGCAGCTCGTCCGGGCCCACCACGACCCTGTTGGCCGCGTGGTCGACGCCGACCACGTACGCCCGCTCCCCGAGCGACACGCCCGTCCCCTTGCGCTGTCCGATCGTGAACCGGAACGCACCGCCGTGCCGGGCCAGGACCCGGCCCCGCGAATCGACGACCTCGCCCGCGCGGGCCAGCGAGGGGGCGCGCTCGGCCACGAACGCCGTGTGGTCGGCGCCGGGCAGGAAGCACACCTCCTGCGAGTCGGGCTTGGAGGCCACGGGGAGCCCGAGCCGCCCAGCGTGCCGGCGCGTGTCCGTCTTGGGCCATCCGCCGACGGGGAACAGCGTCCGGGCGAGCTCCTCCTGCCCCAGCGAGTGGAGCATGTACGACTGGTCCTTCGATCGGTCGGCCCCCCGGAGCAGCCGCCACCGGCCGGCCTCCCGCACGGTGCGCACGTAGTGGCCCGTCGCCACGAATTCGATCCCCAGCCGCGACGCGCGATCCAGGAACGCCCCGAACTTGATCTGCTCGTTGCACCGCGCGCACGGGTTCGGCGTCCGCCCGGCCGCGTGCTCTTCCAGGAAGTCGGCGATGACGGTGTCCTCGAATGTGGCCGACATGTCGACGACCTCGAAGCCGAACCCGCCGATCTCGGCCACGGCCCGGGCGTCCCGCTCGGCCGCGGGGCCGCAGCAGCCGTGGTCCACGCCGTCCATGTGGACCAGCTTCATGTGCGACCCCAGCACCTCGTATCCCTGCTCGGCGAGCAGGCACGCCGCGACCGAGGAGTCCACGCCCCCCGACATCGCCACCAGCACCGATCCACGCGATCCGGCCATCGGAGACCGAGGCTAGCATGGGCTCGGGCGCGGCCCACGGGGACGGGCGCTTGCTCTGCCGGTTGACCCAACCCTACCCGCGGGTAGACTTCGCCAGCAGTCCCCCGAGGGCGAAGGAACGATGTCCATGAACGTCGTGGTACTGGCGAAGTACGTGCCGAACCCGAACGGTGTCCCGGAGCTGGGCGACGACTTCCTGCTGAAACGGGAGGGCGTGGAGGGCGCGCTGGACCCCGGCGACGAATTCGCCGTCGAGGCCGGCCTGCAGCTCGCCGAGGCTCAGGGCGGCGAGGTCACGATCGTCTCGATGGGGCCGGAGGTGGCCCAGGGCGGTGTCCGCAAGGCGCTGTCGATGGGTGCGCACAAGGCCGTCCTGATCACGGACGACTCCCTCCGCGGCGCCGACACCCTGGTGACGGCGCGCGCGCTGGCGGCCGCCATCAAGAAGGCGGAGTTCGACATCGTCATCTCCGGGGTCGAGTCCACCGACGGGTACACCGGGACGCTCCCCATGACCCTGGCCGGACTGCTCGGGATCCCGAGCGTGACGTTCGCCCGCAAGCTCGACGTCGCCGACGGGGAGATCCGCGTCGAGCGGCAAACCGAGCTCGGCTATGACGTGGTCGAGGCCGAACTGCCGGTGGTCGTCACCGTCACCGCCGGGGCCACGGACCCCCGGTATCCGACCCTGAAGGGGATCATGCAGGCCAAGCAGAAGCCGGTGGAGCGTTACGGCGTCTCCGACCTCGGCCTGTCCGCAGAGGACGTGGCGCCGACCCAGAGGGTCGCCGGCGTCGACGCGGCCCCCGAGAAGGCCGCCGGCGAGATCGTCGAGGACGACGGCTCCGCCGCCCAGCGCATCGCCCAGTTCCTGCAGGAAGCGAAGGTGATCTGAGCCATGTCGAAAGTGTGGGTCTACGCGGAGGTCCGGCCCGGGAGTGTCGACCCGAGCGCGCTCGAGCTGCTGACGAAGGCCCGGACGATCGGCGACGAGGTGGAAGCCGTGGCGCTGGGACCCGGCGCCACCGAATCGGCCGGCACGCTCGGCGAGTACGGCGCCACGACGACGTTCGCCAGCGACGACGAGGTGTACACCGACACGCTGGGGACCGCCGCCGCGTACGCGCTGTTCCAGCTGGTCGAGGAGCACCACCCCAACCTGATCCTGTTCTCGCAGTCCTACGATGCCCGCGACGTGGCCGGGCGGCTCCAGGCGCTCACCGGGTCCACCCTGATGTCGAACGCGAACGACGTCAGCGGCCCCGACGCCGCCGAGACCCAGATCTTCGGCGGCACCAGGATCGCCAAGGTCGCGCTGGGCGGCCCGGACCCGAAGATCGTGCTGATGCGGCCGAAGTCCGTCGCGCCCGAGCCGGCCGGGGAGGGCACGGCCAACGTCGTCCCGGTCGAGGTCCAGATCCCCGATGACCTGACGAATGCGCGCCGGGTCGAACGGCACGAGGAGGAGGCCTCGGGGCCGAAGCTCGAAGACGCCAAGGTCGTGATCTCGGGCGGCCGGGGGCTGCAGGACCCCGACAACTTCAAGCTGCTCGACGACCTCGCGGCCGCCCTCGGCGGCGCGGCCGTCGGCGCCACCCGCGCGGTGGTGGACTCGGGGTGGGTTCCGTACAACTATCAGGTCGGCCAGACCGGCAAGACCGTGAAGCCGGAGGTCTACATCGCCGTCGGCATCTCCGGTGCCATCCAGCACCTGGTCGGCATGAAGGAGTCGAAGCGGATCGTCGCGATCAACAAGGACGCCGAGGCGCCGATCTTCAAGATCGCGGACCTCGGGATCGTCGGGGACGCGCTGAAGGTGGTCCCGGCGCTCACCGAGGAGATCCGCTCTCGCAAGGGCTGACGTCGGGGGCTCCGCCCTCGACCGCCCCCGGAACCCGCCGGGGTTGGGCGCCCTCGCTCGTATCCGCCGTGGCGGTTCGAACCATCGGACGGCTGTGCCAGTCGGCGGCTCGGACGGCCGTCATCATGCTGACGCTCACGGCGGCGCTGACCGAGTGCGGCGGCAGCACGCCGGTGGTGGAGACGCTCCCCCGCCCCTCGGCGGGGCCCGCCTCGGTCGTGCCCGGCCAGCCGCCCGTCGTGTGGATCTCCGGCCAGTCGGCCGACGTCTCGGGGTCCCGGCTGACGATGGTGGGGGGAGGCGGCTCCAGGACCGTGGTCCGCCGGCTGTCCCGGGGAGCGACGAGGTTCTTCGTGCTCCACGAGGGCCGGTTCGAGCGGATGGCCGAGGACGACGCCCTGCTCATCGAGGTCGGCACGCCCATGTGCGTCGAGTCGCTCATGGACGGGCGGAGCCTGATCGCGCTACGGGTGTTCGTCGGCGCCGCGTGCGGCCCGCGGCCGTGATCGGCCGCGATACGGTGGCTCCATGACCGACGACGTCACGACCGTCCACCTGGGCCAGTACTCGCGGGAGTCCGCCAACCTCATCGTCGCCGAGCTCGAGGAGCGCGGGATCGTGTGGTGGTACAAGGACCCGGGGTGGATGGCCTCACTGTGGGAGAAGGGCGTCCGGCTGTTCGTCGACAAGCGGCACCTCGCCGAGGCGAAGCAGATCGCGGAGCGCGTGGTGGCGGAACGCCAGGCGCAGGGCTGGCCGCCGCTCGAGTAGTCGATGCCGGCCGGCCCTGGAAGGTCAGGGAGCCTGGTCCTTGCGCTCGCCGGGCATTTCGAACGGACGCATCCGCTGTTCCTCCAGGGGGCACGCACAGAGCGGGCACCTGGGCGGGGCCTCGTAGGCCAGCACCTGGCGTTCGCAGAACGGACAGTCGGCCTCCATCAGGGGAGGCCCAGCATTGGCCTGTGGCATGTGGCTTGTGCGCTCTGGGGGGAGCGGTCTCAGTCGTGATCGGACGGTATCGCCCGCCGCTTGACACGGCCCTTCGTCGTAGTTCCGGCCGCGACGTGGACGTCCTTCGTCCGGAGATAGGCGGGAGCCCTCCCCGGTCACCCGGCGAGGGCTCCCTTCGGCGAGGCGGAGAGGGGACCGGGCGCTCGCCCGGTTGGGGTCAGGCTGCCTCGCTCTTCCTGCGTCCCCGCTCGAAATAGGGACGAACGGGCTCGTGCTGCCAGCACATCGGCGACCGATTGTAGACGGAGAGCTTGGTGGTGCAGCCCTCCTGGGCGCACACCCGGCCTCCGGGGTAGGTCCGGTTCTTCCGGGGCAGCTCCCGAACCCGGCTGCCTCGGTACTCCTGCGAATCGTCTCTCATGGCGCGTCCTCGTTCGACCGTCCCCCGACGGTCTTCAGCATGAGATACGAACGCGAGACGCCCTCCGATCATTCCCGCCGGGAGGAAGCTTCCCCTGGGGCCCCGCGGCGGCGGTGGCGCAGCGACCCGCGCCGGAGCGACGCCCGGTCAGCCGGTCTCGGCGAAGGAGCCGCCGGCGCGACGGAGGACGTCGGCGACCTGCGCGGTGAGCTGGACGACCCGGGGGGTGAATCCCAGGGTCCGCCAGAATTCCATGGCGGTCTCGTTCGGCCAGAAGACCTTGAGCTCGATCCACCGAACGCCGAGCTCCTCGGCGAACCGGGCGGCCTCCTCGGCCAGCGCCCGGCCGACGCCGCGACCCCGGTGGCCCGCCCGGACCATGACCCCGGAGATCTCCAGGGTTCGCTCGTCCGAGAACCGCGACGGGGTCCTCGCCTCGCCGTAGGCCATTCCGACGACCTCGCCCCCCTCCTCCGCCACCACCAGCAACCGATCGCCCGCGTCGAGGGACTCCCGGTACTTGACCGCGACCTCGTCGTAGAACCCGGGCCGGGGGGTGAACACGCGCCAGTCGCGCTGCATCCGGTCGAGCTCCTGGAACAGCGCGACGAGCGTGGGGACGTCCTCCGGGGTGGCCTTCCTGACCTTCACCCGCTCCTCCTCCTCACCACGCGGGCCGGATTGCCCGCCACCACCGAGTATGGCGGTACCTCGCCCTTCACGACGGCATGCGCGCCGACCACCGAGCCCCGCCCGAGCCTGGATCCGCGCAGGATCGCCGCCGACTGCCCGATCCAGCAGTCGCCGCCGATCCGCGTCCGCGACTTCACGATGCCCTGCTTGCGGATGGGCACGGCCGGGTCCCGGTACTCGTGATCGTAGTCCGTGACGTACGCGCCCTCGGCCACCAGGCACTCCGGCCCGATGTCGACGTCGAGGTAGCCGTCGACCGTGACGTTCGAACCGAACACGGTCTTGTCGCCGATCCGCATCGATCCCTCGTGGCACCGGACGGCGTTCCCGCTGCCGATCCAGACCCACCGGCCGATCTCGAGGTGCCCCAGGCCCCGACGGCACCGGATCTCCGCGCTCCGGGCGACGAACACCATGCCCCGGGTCGCGACGTGCCGGTTCCGGACCTTGAACCGCCACAGGTAGCGGGCCCCGAGCACCCAGTACCGGGGCGTGTACATGCGGTTCCGCCACACGAACCTGAGCCACCGCCGCAGGCCGGTCCCCGGGACCTCCTCGAGGACGACCCGCTCGGCCACCGCGTCACGCATTCGCGGCCTCCGGCGAGGCCGGCGCCCCGGCGCCGCCCGGGCCCTTCGCGTAGAGCAACGCGTTCAACAGCCGACGTTTCACCGTGGTTCGGCCTGGGTCATCCCGTCCGCTCCCCTGCTTGACGAGCCGCCTCGCGGACCGTAGTGGACCGCATGTTGCCACTGTGCGGCATGTACCGCCCCTGTCAATGGCGATCACCTTCGATGGGTGACGTCAGCCCTTCCCGCGTTTGCACGGTGGAAGAGAGCAGTGGTACCACTCTCGGCGTGGTGCGCCGAAGCTCCGCCGTTGCAAACCCAACGAGAAGGAAGCCGGTGGCGCACGCCCCCGATCGAGGTGCGATCAGTGTCCTGGGTGCCGCTCGGGCGTTCATGGGGATTTGGGCGGTTCCGGTGCATGCGTAGTGGCAACTGCGGCGCGATCTGACAGCGGGAACGTTCGGAGGTGAGCAGAGTGAGAACAAGACTTCTCGCGGTCGCCGTGGCGGCGGCCTCGTTGGCGGCCATGGTGGCCGCGGGCCCGGTCTCGGCGACGCCGCAGCCGGCGGTCCCGACGTTCGTCAACGGCCTCGCCCAGGCCGTCTTCTCGACCAACCCCGCCGACTGGTACAGCGGCGAGGTCTGGGTCCAGGCGCCGTTCGACAGCGACGGGGACCACAGGCTCGACCGCATCCACGCCGACTTCACGGCGCCGCAGGAGGTCCTCACCGACGGTCTGAAGGTGCCGGTCGTGTTCGAGGACAGCCCCTACTACGCGGGGACCGCGCCCGAGTACAGCAACTGGGGCGTCGACCACGAGCTCGGCTCGCCGCCGGCGTCGCGGCCGCTGGCGCCGTACTGGACGGCCACGAACACCAGCCCGACGATCAGCACCCGGTACGAGTCGACGTGGGTGCCGCGCGGATTCGCGGTCGTGCACGCGGAGTCGCCGGGCACCGGGTACTCCGACGGTTGCCCGACCTCGGGCGGAAGGAACGAGACGCTCGCCCCCAAGGCCGTGATCGACTGGCTCAACGGCCGCGTGCCGGCGTACACGACGCGCACCGGCGACACTCCGGCGGTGGCATCGTGGACCACGGGCCACGTCGGCATGATCGGCACGTCGTACAACGGGACCATCCCCGAGGCCGTGGCGACGACCGGCGTCGAGGGCCTCGACGCGATCGTGCCGATCTCGGCGATCTCCGACTGGTACGACTACTACCGCGCCAACGGCATGGTCCGGGCGCCGCACTCGTCGTCCAGCCCGTCGGGGGACAACAACGCCTTCCAGGGCGAGGACCTGGACGTGCTCGCCGATGTCGTGTACTCGCGCATCGACGAGACTGGCCAGCGCACGATCTGCCTGCCGGAGATCGACTACCTCAGGGACCACATCGATCGCGCGACCGGCAACCGAAACGCGGCCTGGCAGGAGCGCAACTACATGAAGAACGTCCAGAACGTCCACGCCGCCGCCCTGCTCGCCCACGGCAACAACGACTTCAACGTCATGACGAAGAACGCGGCGCAGTTCTACAACGCGCTCAAGCAGCAGGGCGTGCCGCACATGTTCTACTTCCACCAGGGCGGACACGGCGGCTCGCCGCCCGACGTGCTGATCAACTACTGGTTCACCCGCTACCTCTACGGGGTCCAGAACGGCGTCGAGAACCTGCCGCGCTCCTGGGTCGTCCGCGAGGCGGCGTCCTGCCCGCCCCGTGAGACGACGGTGACCGGCGATCAGTCGAACACCGCGACGCTGGTGGTGGCCGACACCAGCCCGTTCATGATCGGCTTCACGCTGACGGTGCCCCAGACCAACGCCGACGGCACGATAATCAACACGACGCGCCTGATCACCGACATCCCGGACTCCACGCATCTGGTGCTGGCGTCGGCAGTGGCCACCGCCGCCGGTCAGAAGGTGGCCGACGGCGCGGTCGTCATGCTGGTGTGCGGCACCGCCAACCCGACGCCGTACCCCGAGTGGCCGGATCCCGCGTCGAGCGCGGTCGGGCTGCACCCGACGCCGGGAGCTCCCACGCGCGGCGGCCTGACGCTCGCGCCCACGGATCCGAATGCCCCGACGGAGACGCTGACCGACGACGCGTCGATCGCCGGCATCACGTCGGCGAACGCCGCCTCCTCGAACGTGCGGCTGATCTACCAGACGCCGGCGCTCACCCAGCCGGTCCGCATCAGCGGGACCCCGACGGTCTCGCTGGACATGGCGTTCAGCAAGTCGAGGGCGAACCTCACCGCGGCGCTCGTGAGCTACCCGCCGACCGGGGACGGCACGATCCTCACGCGCGGCTGGATCGATCCGGCCAACCGCAACTCCGACTGGCGCGACGCCTCGGTCCGGCCTGGCACCTTCTACCGGATCGACTTCGACATGCAGCCGAAGGACACCATCGTCCCGGCCGGAAACCGGCTGGCCCTGATGGTCCTCTCCAGCGACCGCGACTTCACGATCCGACCGGCGGCCGGCACGCAGCTGACGCTCGACCTGGCGCGCAGCTCGCTGGCACTCCCGGTGGTGGGCGGCTCGACGGCGTTCGCCAACGCAGTGGGCTGAGAGGACGAGACCGTCGCGACTGGCGCCGGCTCCGGCCGGGTGCGCTTGTGGGCGTCGATCCCCAGGATCACCATCCGGTACCCTCCCCTTCGTAGGACGGGACCGGTCGGCGGGCACACGTCAGTTGGGGCGAAGCCACGCTCCTATCAAGCCACGCCGGCCGGTCTCGTAAGTCCGAGGGGCGGCAAAAGCCGTGGTGCCCACGAAGGGCCCGCATGCTGGGAGCCAACCCCTCGGACGGAGACCAGCCTGACACTGACGGCCATGCTACGCGCTTCCTCCCGCCGCAGTCGAGGTCGGTGATCGTTCGGTGCTGGCTCGGAATGCGCCCAATGCCCGAGCGGGCACCCCTCGCCGACAACCCAATGGACCCGTCGGCCGCACCGGCTACAGTCGGAGACGAAGGCGACTATCTCGTCCTCGGCTGCGTCCTAAGGACCTGGGAGTGCCTCGTCTGGCCGCAGCAATGGCCCAGACCTTGGTGTTACGGGGTCCGGCCTCCTCCACAGACATCGTTCCAACAACATCGCCGCTCGCTGAACTTCGCCGGAAATAGCTCGCGGGCGCAGATGCCCTACTCTTTCCTGAGGGTGACCGTGATCACGCCCTCGAGATCGATAGAGACAAAAATCTGGTACGAGCCTGGCTCGGATACATCCCATCCCACCTGAAACGGGAGAGTACCCTCCCAAGCCTCCCCATCCGGATACTGGATTTTGCCACGCGGTTCATCCATGAGACGGGATTCTAGCCCGCACCGAGGGAGTGGGGCTGTCGGGGCGGATGCTCTGCAGGAACGAGAACGGTTGTTACGAGCGTAGCCTGGGCTGGTGATCCTCCGGCGCTGGCTCCGAGTGCGCCAGTGGCCGAGCGCGCACCCCTCGCCCGGAACCCAGTGGACCCGCCGGCCGTATCGCTCGCAGTCGAGCACGAACGTAACGAGATCGTCCTCGACAGCGTGTTTCGTGCTGAGGAGCTCCGAGTGCATCTGCCGCGCCGCCGCCATGACCACCCCGACCGCGTGACAGTCGCGGGCCTCGGCCACAAGCGCCGCACCCTGCTCGCAGAGTTGCGACGGCTGAGAGATTGTCCGCAGGAGCACCGCGAGCTCGTTGTGCCGAGACACGGCAGTTATGTGCCCAGCGCTGGAGTCGGTGAACACCCTCACGACGTTCACCGGCTGAGCCCGGACGTCCCTCGCGGTTGCGTCCTGATCCGCACCACCACTAGCATCTTCTTTGGAGCGCCGGGAAGCCTGGTCGGCATCATTTCCTGGCGCTCTCATCGCGTCATTGGACGAAAACGCGGGGCTTCGTGGTCCCGCCACAGGGAGGGGATGCCCATGCACGCACGTGTTGCCGTGTACGAGATTCCCGGCCATCGAGCGGAGGAGTCGATCGGGGCCTTCCGTAAGGCTGTCGCCGAGATCAGTGGAAAGGGCGTGAAGGAGGTCTACGTCCTGGTAAGCCCGGAGAGTGACCGAGCGCTGACCATGACTTTGTGGGAAAAGGCTCAGGACATGGAGGCAACTCGACTGACGGCCAGTCGTCTTCGAAGCGAGGCGGCCAAGGCTGTGGATGGGACCGTCCAGAGCGTGGTCGAGTACGAGGTGGCGATCCATGAGATGACCGGGACTTGAAATTTCGCCGCTTCGCCAGTTCGCCGGCTAAATGACCCCGCCGCAATCCGCGCCGTGATCGCGGGCCTCGTCCACGAGCCCCGCGCCCGGGCGGAGTGAACGGCCCCGAAGCGCCCCCAAAGGATGTCGCCAAACCGTCCTCAGCGCTCCGAGGCGAGGGGGAGCGTAGCGCGGTTAGGGGCCCCAGGGGCGGCGGAGGAGCTTCTTCCACCTCTTCTCAGCTTCTGGGGCCTTCCGCTTGGGGCGCGGAGGAGAATGCGGGTCAGTTCCTGGAAGCGGGCCAAGGCCCCCCGACCGCCCTCACGCGGCGCGCCCTTGGGACCTGTCAGCCTCGGGGTTTTCTCCACTTGCGGCCACGCTCGCTAGTGTTGCACGCAAGTCGGAGATCGCTCAATCCGTCCCAGGCGCTCCCGGCTGTAGTCGTACGCGCAGAGGGGCCCCGGCTGGCTCTTGATCCTCTCCGTGGTCGCTCTCCATGCGCCCGGTCCCGACCGCCTTACGACGGCCGGGGGCTCAAGTCGGATGGATGGATGCCTGTTGGCCATTGTCGGATTAGCAGATGATTAGCAGCCGGACCCGTTTGCACTGGTCAGAGGTCGCTCCGCGTACAGCAGCAGGTTGTAGAACGCGCGCTTGGGGACGCGCCCGTACAGGACGCGCTGGTCGAACCGGTACAGGCGCCGCCAGTTCTGGTAGGCGAACCAGGCCCACCGCGCTCCCAGCAGTCCGGGGCGCGCCTCCGCCTCGATCGTCCGGACGGCCCAGCCGAACAGGCCGGCCGTGAGCTCCTCGGTCTCGACGCGGACGGCGTCGAATCCCGCGGTCCGCGCCACATCGGCCAACGCGTCCGGATCGAACGTGTGCAGGTCGACGTGCCACTCGAGGTCGCGCAGGACGCGTTCGTCGTCGGTCGCGGGCGCCTCCGCTCGTCGCTGCACGATGCCGGGCCGGAGCCGCCCGGCAACGCGCATGCCGGCGGCGGCGGATCGCTTCGCCACGCTCGCGATTCGGTCGCCGAGCACGGTCGGCTCCCCCGCGATCAGCAGGACGCCGCCGGGACGCAGCACGCGGCCGATCTCCGCGATCGCGGACGCGTAGTCCGGCAGGTGGTGGAGGAAGGCGTGCCCGACGACCATGTCGAACGCGCCGTCCGCGTACGGGAGGGCCTCGGCGTCGCCGGCCGTCGTGCGCAGGTCGCAGCCCAGGCGCCGCGCGTTCGCCCCGCACGCCGCGAGCATGCCCGGCGAGAGGTCCGTCGCGTGGGCCTCCGCGACGAACCCCGCCTGCCACAGGTTCAGCAGGAAGAATCCCGTGCCCGCCCCGACCTCCAGCACGCGGCCGTACCGTCGGCCCGGCAGCATCCGCTCCGCTCGCTCCCGGACGTAGTCGATGCACCGCTCGTCGAACGAGATCGACCACTTCGCGTCGTACTCGGCCGCGGCCGCGTCGTGGTACCGCAGGTTCGCGGTCTTCGCGTCCACGGTCGGAGACGGCCGTTCGCTCATGGGCCCGGCCGGGCTAGCGGCCGGTGAACTTGGCCTGGTCCTTGTCGACGAAGGCGCGCATGCCTTCCTTCTGGTCCTCCGTCGCGAACAGGTCCGAGAAGGTCTCACGCTCGACCACCAGGCCGGTCCGGAAGTCGCTCCGGCCCCCCGTGTCGATCGAGACCTTGGCGGCGCGCAGCGCCACCGTGGGCCCCTCGGCGTACTGCCGGGCGGCCTCCAGGGCGGCCTGGTACACGTCCTCGCCCTCCGGGACCATCCGGTCGACCAGCCCGATCCGCTCGGCCTCTCCGGCCTTCACGAACCGACCGGAGTAGATGATGTCCTTGGCCCGGGACGGGCCCACCAGCCGGGGCAGGCGCTGCGTGCCGCCGGCGCCCGGGATGATCCCGAGCTTGATCTCCGGCTGGCCCAGCGTGGCGCTCGCGGCGGCGAACCGGAGATCGGCGCACATGGCCAACTCGAGGCCGCCGCCCAGGCAGTAGCCATTGATCGCCGCGATCACGACCCGCGGGATCTCCTCGACGGCCGAGAACACCTCCTGCATCGCGGTGATGACCGGCTTGATCTGCGTGGGCGCGAGCCCCGCCATCATCTTGATGTCGGCCCCGGCGGCGAAGACCTTCTCGCCGCCGTACAGGACGAGGGCCCGGATGTCCTCGTTCCCGACGGCATCGGAGGCGACGTCGCGGAGGTCGCGCAGCAGGTCGCCGTTGATCGCGTTCATCGGCGGCCGGTCCAGCCGGATCGTTCCCACCGCGCCGTCCACCTCGAGCCGAACGAGCTCGCCCACGTCAGTTCCTCCTCGGTGAATCGCCGAACGCCGCGCCGAATCTTGGCAGAACCTTCCGGAGGCCGTTCATCCGCCGAAGGACCGAGCGATCCCCTCGCGCAGCGGTGTCAGCTCGACGCCGAACTGCGCGGCCGCGTCCGGCGCGTCTGCCACGGCGTCGGAAGCCAGCACGTCGAGCGTGACTGTCGAGACCGGTCGCCGGGACAGTCGGGCCAGCCGGGCGAGCATCGCCGGCCCGACGTGCACCTTCCACCGGCGGGGCCGTCCGGCCACCAGGTCGGTCAGCCGGTCCGCCGTGACCCGCTCGGGTCCGTCGAGCGCCCAGGTCCCAGACTCGAGCTGCTCCCGGTGGTCGGTGGCGGCCAGCACCGCGGCGACGTCGCCCACGAACACCGGCGCCAGGACCTGCGTCCCCGGCGCGACCACGAGCGCAGGATGGCTCCGGGCCTGGCGCTCGAGCGCGCCGACCCACCGCCCGCCGGGACCCAGGACGTGGTTCGAGCGGATGACGGCGAACTCCAGCCCGGACGCGCCCACGGCCCGCTCGGCGAGGCCCTTCGCCCGCAGGTACGCGTTCGGCGAGTCCGGCGAGGCGCCCGGGAAGGACAGGAGCACGAATCGCCGGACGCCCGCGAGGCGCGCCGCCTCGAGCGCCGTGATCGTCGTGGTGAGATTCGCGCGCTCGTATGCCGAGGCGTCGGGGAGGTCCAGCCCGCCCGCTAGATGCAGGACCGTGTGCGCCCCGCGCATGACCACGGCCAGGTCCTCGGCGTCGGACAGGGCGCCGACCGCGACCTTCGCACCGAGGTCGCGGAGCGGAGGGGCGGCCTCGGGCCGGCGGACCACGGCCCGGACCTCCGGGGCCGTCCCCAACAGGGCCCGGACGGCGTGCGGGCCGACGAGCCCCGACGCGCCGGTGATCACGACGGGCACGGGACCCCTCGCCCTTCCTCGAGGCCGCGCGGGAGGCCCTGCTTCTTCTGCATCTTGTTGCAGATGCTATCCTGCGCTCGGATGTCCAGCGCCCCCGCCTCCACCGCGTCGCAGATCATCGAGGCCCTCCGGGGCCACGGCCTGCGGATGACGCCCCAGCGACAGGCCATCGTGGCCGAGATCATGCGCAGCCGAGGCCACATCGGCCCGGCCGACCTGGCCCGGCGGGTTCAGTCGCAGATGCCCGGCGTCAATCCCTCGACCGTGTACCGGACGCTCGACATGCTCGAGGAGGCCGGGATCCTGTCCCACGCGCACCTCGAGGGGGGGCCCGAGTACCACCGGGCCGGCGAAAACGAGCATGTCCACCTGGTCTGCTCGAACTGCGGCACGGAAGACGCCCTTTCCCTGCAGGAGGCCCGGTCCCTGGAGCGCCTGATCGGCCGCCACCATGGGTTCCGGCCGGACCTCACACACTTCGCGATCTCCGGCCTCTGCGCCGCCTGCCAGGACGGGAAGCGGTAGAACGGCCGTCAGCCGGCCCGGACCACGGGTCCGCCGGCCAGCTCGGACTCGTGGTCGTCGGCCAGGTCGCCCAGCCGCCGCTGGTTCGTCACCGCGGTGGCCGCGTACACGACCGAGAACACCGCGGCAGCGAACAGCACGATCGTCGAGCCGCTCGCGGAATCGACGTAAAACGAGATGTACATCCCGCCGAACCCGCACGCCGCGCCGACGGCAGTCGCCAGCACCAGCATCTTCCCGAACGAGTCGGTGACCAGCCGCCCGACGATGGCCGGCACCACGATCACCGCGGCGATCAGCGTCACCCCCAGCACCTGCATGGTGGCGATCACGGTCGCCGCCAGGATGAACGCGAACAGCCCGTCGATCCGGCGGACGTTCACGCCGTACGCGTCGGCGACCTCGGGGTCGAACGTGGCGAACAGCAGCTGGCGGTACCGCAGGAAGATCGCGCTGGCAGCGAACGCCGTGACGCCGGCCAGCACCCACAGCTGCGTCGCGGTGACCCCGAGGATGTTCCCGAACAGCGCCGCCTCGAAGTTCTGGGTGAACTCGTGGTATCGGCTGAGCAGTGCCACACCGAACGCGAACGACGCCGTCGTCACGATGCCGATCGCGGCGTCCGCGCCGATCTTGCGGCGCCGGGCCACGGCGTTGATCAGCAGCGCCGACGCGAACCCCCACAGCCCGGCGCCCAGGTAGAAGTTCACGTTGACCACGTAGGAGGCGACCGCGCCGCCGAAGATCGCGTGCGACAGCCCGTGGCCGATGTAGGACATCCTGCGGAGCACCACGTACACCCCGACCAGCCCGCACAGCGCGCCGGCCAGCACCCCCGCCAGCACGCCGTTCCGGAAGAACGCGTATCCCCAGGGGTAGGTGAGCCACCTCATCGCGCCCGCTCCGGGAGGGTCATCCCGCTCGCTCCGGGACCGGCGCGCCTCCGTCGTGGGTGTGGTCGCCCTCCGGTCCGTGCGCGTGCGGCGCGGGCTCCTCGCCGAAGTGCGCGGCCGGGACGTCCTCGGCGTGTCGGGCGCGGTCGTGCTCGTCCCGGAACGCCGACGGTACGTCGCCGATCAGCAGCATGCCGTCCTGCTCGACCACGACCATCTCGGCGCCGTACAGCTCCCGGAGGTTGGCGGAGGTCAGCACCTCCTGGGGGCTCCCCGACGCCACCACGCGACGGTTCAGGCAGATCAGGCTGGGGAGGTGGGCGGCCACCGCGCTGAGGTCGTGCGTGGTGATGACGATCGCGATGCCCTCGTGGTTCAGCGTGTGCAGGAGGTGCAGCACATCGTGCCGGGTCTTCACGTCGACCCCGCTGGTGGGCTCGTCCAGCAGCAGCAGCTCCGGGCGGCGGATCAGCGCCCGGGCGATGAACACGCGCTGCTGCTGTCCCCCCGACAGGTTCCGGATGTGCCGGCGGGCCAGCTCGCCGATGCCGAGCTTGTCGAGCACCTCGCGCGCCTCACGCCGCAGCGCGGCCGACGCCCACGGCAGGACCCCACCGTCGGCCGCCCGGCCGAGCAGCACGACCTCCTCCACCGTGACCGGGAAGTTCCAGTCGATGGCCTCGGTCTGGGGCACCACGCCCAGCCGGACCCGCCGCTGCGAGCCGTCCGGGCCGAACCGGACCTCGCCCCGCGACGGCCGCAGGGTCCCGGCGGCGAGCTTCAGGAACGTGCTCTTCCCGGCGCCGCTCGGGCCCACCACGCCGACGAAGGAACCCTCCCGGATCACCACATCCACGCGGTCGAGGACGGCGTCCTCGCCGTAGGTGAAGGACACGTCGCGGAACTGGACGATCGGATGGTGCATCCGGACCTCAATCGTATCGGTTGGTGAACTGCACGGATTCGAGCGCCGCCGGGTTCCCGCCCAGGTCCCGGACCATGGTCGAGACGTCGTACTCGATCAGCCCCGCGTAGCTGTGCCGGGTCTCGCCCGGGTGTCCTGGCAGGTCGTCGTCACGCAGTGTGTCCTCGTATTTCGCGCCGGTCTCCTGTGCGATCTCGGCCAGCACGGGGCTGGGGAACACCTCCGAGCCGAAGATCGCCGGCACCCCCGTCGTCCGGATCTGGTCGATGAGCCGGGCCACCTCGCGGGCCGAGGGCTCGGCGAAGTCGGAGGGCTGGATCGCCCCGATCACCCGCATGCCGTAGTGCCGGGCGAAGTAGGCGAACGAGTCGTGGTACGTGAGCAGCACCCGGTTCGGCGGCGGGATGGTGTCCACGGCCCGGCTGACGGCGTCGTCCAGGGAGCGCAGCGTGCGGACGTACACGGCCGTGTTCCGCCGGTACTGCGCCGCGTGCCGCGGGTCAGCCTTCGCGATCTGTTCGCGCATCAGCTCCGCGTACCGGATGGCCAGGGCGACGTCCATCCATAGATGCGGGTTGGGCTTGCCGCCGGACCGGGGGAACGAGAAGTCGTAGATCCGCTGCGACGTCGTCACCGTGTGGTCGCCGAGCGAGTAGATCTCGACGCCGGGGCCGTGGTTCGCCCGGGCCAGCTGGACGATGGACTGCTCGAGGTCCAGGCCGTTCACCAGGATCAGGTCGGCGTCCGCCAGCATGCGCGCGGTGCTCGGGGTCGGCTCGAAGGTGTGGGAGTCGGCGCCCTCCGGGATGACTCCCTCCACGTCGGCAGCCCGGCCCGCGACGTTCCTGGCGATGTCGGTCAGCGGCGCCACGGTGGTGACCACGAGGGTCTTCCCGCCATGACGCCCGGGAGCGTCGCAGGCGACGAGGGACATCACGACGCTCGCGGCCACGGCCCCCGACGCGAGAAGCCGCCAGTTGCAATGCATTGCAGAAGGTTATCATTGCAACACCTGCGGCGGCCGGGGCGCGGCGCCGCAGGGAGCGCTCCCCTGTGTAGCATGGAGGGCCCACCCGCGATTCGAGAGTGAAACCAAGCATGGCCAAGAAGAAGAGCAAGAAGCGGGGCTGGAGCGGCGGTCCGCCTGCGCGGCCCTCCGGCGCCTCCCGGCCCCCCACCGCCGGGGGCGGCTCCCGGCCGGCCGCGGCCGGCCCTGCCCCTGTCACCGGCGGCGTGACCACCGAGGACGAGACCACGCCGGCGCCAGCGCCGACCCGTCCCGCAGCGAAGCCCGCCGCCGCCCGGCCCGCCCCTCAGCCGACGTCCAACCGGACCGTCCGGAAGGAGGAGGCCCGCCGGCAGCGCGAGATACTCCGCCGCAAGGCGGCCCGCCAGCGGAGGATCCGGCGCTACGGGATCATCGGCGGCATCGTCGTCGCCGCCGGCGCGGCGGCCACCCTGATCCTGTTCGCCGGCTCGTCGGGGGGCGGACTCAAGGAGGTCGACCCGCGAACGCTCCCGGGGATCACGCAGGACAGCGCCCCGTGGCCGCCCGAGACCGCGAACCTCGCCGCGCGCATCGCGAAGATGGGCCTCCCCCCGCTCGGCGGGGAGGCGCAGGCGTACCACATCCACCAGAACCTGGCGGTGTACGTCAACGGCACCCAGGAGCCGGTCCCGACCGGTCTGGGACTCATCTCCAGCAACTCACTTGCCGAGATCCACACGCACGATGCGAGCGGAACCATCCACGTCGAGGCGGGAGCGACCCGCCACTTCACGCTCGGCACCGTCTTCGACGTGTGGGGGGTGTTGTTCACGACTGACCAGATCGGGTCCTACAAGAGCCACGGGACCACTCGCATCCGGGTGTTCTCGAACGGCAAGCTCGTCCGGGGCAACCCGACCCGGCTGCCGCTTCGCGACCATCAGGTGATCGTGGTCACGTACGGCACTCCGGCGCAGGTCCCGAACCCGATCCCCTCGGTCTTCCACCTCTCGGCCCCGCCGACTGTGCCGAAGGCGAAGCCCACGGCTTCGGCCTCCGCCCAGCCGTCTGGGAGCGCGACACCGAGCTCGGTCCCGAGCGCTTCGCACTCGTAACGCGACCGGAATTTCAGTGCTGCCCGAGCAGCGGGTCCAGCACGGCCTCGATCATGTCCGCGGTGGCCGGCCCCAGGAACCGGGCCCGGATCGTTCCCGTGCGGTCGATGACGATGACCCACGGCTCGGACCGGAACCCCCACTCGACGAAGGGCCTGGCCGGCTTTGACACGTCCTGGGTCGGGAACTCCTCGACGTGGATGAAGTTGGCCTTCTGCTTCCCGATCTTCTGGAACACGAGGATCTGCTCGTCGACCACGGGACCGCACAGCTGGCTCTCACAGAACTTCGGCGTGGCGAAGCTCACCACGGTCGGCTTGCCGTTGGCCAGGGCCCGGTCGAGGGAGATGTAGTGCATGTGATCGGGTGGCACGCGCGTGCAGATCTTCTCGATCTGCGCCGGCGTGGTGGCCACCGGGGTGGGGACCGAGAGGGCCCTGGACCCCACCGCCGCCACGACGTCGTCGGCGACGATCGCGTGCCCCAGTCCCACGGCCCTGCGAGTCCCGGACTGGGCGACGGCGGCCACGATCCACAGCCCCGGCGACGGGATGTCGATCTCCGCCCAGTAGACGCCCGGGATCTGCGTCTTCGGTGACGTGTCGCCGGTCTTGGCGTAGCCGGTGAACAGGCTCCACCGAGCGGCGAACGGCCCCCCGGCCCGACTGTTCTCGTCCTTCGCGACGAACACCCCGGGGGTTCCGCCCTGCAGCAGGGACGCTGGCCCCTGCGACAGGTCGAAGATGAAGAAGCTCTTCCCGGTCTGGATCGCGTCCTCCTTGCTCTCGCCCAGGCCGGTGAGGAGTGACAGTTCCTTCGCGCCCTGCAGGAGGGATCGGATGCTGCCGGGGCTCGCGGGCGGAGCGGAGGACAGGGCGGGACCGCCGCCCCCGGTGCACGCCGCCGCCAGCGCGGCCAGGCCGCCCAGCCCCGCGGTGCGGAGCATCGCCCGCCGGGACAGCATCCGGTTCCAGAGCTCATCGGTCATCGGGACCTCGGGTGTTCCATCAGCCCCCCCGATCGTTGTCGACGGGGCTCGCGGCCGGTGGCCGTCACGGTATCGCTTCCGCTCGAGATACGCGGGAGGGCCATCGGGGGCCCGGCGCCGGCCGCGTTCCGTCCGTGATGCGGCACGGGGCGATATCCTCACGGGACGATGCGCGGACGGCGTGCCTTCGGCGGCCTCCCGGTCTTCGGCATGGCCGCGGCCGGCGTCGTGGTTGGGCACTGGATCTCCTACCGGCTAGCGCTCCCTGACGGCCACCTCCGCCACCACGTGCTGCTCACGACCGGACACGGGCACTGGCTGTTCGTGGTGAAGATCGGCGCGGCGCTCGCGCTGGCCGGTGTCGCCACGGTCGTGGCCCGGTTCGCCGGCCGCGTCCCGCCCCAGGGCGGATCGGCGGCGCTGTCGTGGGCGGTCTGCCGGCTGGCCCTGGTCCAGGCCGTCGCGTTCACGGGCATGGAGGCCGTGGAACGCCTCGGCAGCGGCGCGCCGGTGGGCGGGATGTTCGCCCATCACCTCTTCGCCCTCGGGCTCGCCGCCCAGCTCCTGGTCGCCTGCGCCGGTGGCGCATTCCTGTACTGGCTGTCCCGGACGGTCCGGCGTCTCGCGGAGGCCGTCCGGGCGCTCCCGGACGTCGCGGCCCCGCCGACAGCTGTCCTTCGCCCGGCGGCGGTCCGGTTCTCCTCCACGCTGACCGTCGGCACGGTCCCCATCCGCGCCCCCCCTCGCTGAGCTCGCAGCATCCGCCCACCCGCCGAGCCCTTCGAGGGGCGTCGGCCGGGGCGTGGGGCAGATTTCGACTCTCGAGTGAGGAGTAGTCATGCGAATCAGGAGGACCATGGGCGGCGCGGCCGCCGTGCCGGTGCTGTCCGTCGCGCTGATCCTCGTTCCGGCGGGCGTCGCATCCGCGCACGAGGAGCACGACGTCGGCCCGTACTCCGTGGCCGTCGGGTTCGGCGACGAGCCCGCCTACGCCGGAATCGAGAACAGCGTGCAGGTGTTCATCCACACCAAGAGCGACAAGCCCGTCGTGGACCTCGGGCCGACCCTGAACGTCCAGGTCTCGTACGGGAACCAGACCATGGACAAGATGACCATGGAGCCGAACTTCGAGGTGGGCGAGTTCGGCATCCCCGGTGACTACCGGGCCTTCTTCGTGCCGACGCGGCCGGGGGACTACACCTTCCACTTCACCGGGACCATCAAGGGGACTCCGGTGAACGAGTCCTTCACCTCGGGGCCCAAGACGTTCTCGAGCGTGGACGACCCGTCGAGCGTCGAGTTCCCGGTGAAGGACCCGACGACCGGCGAGCTCGGCGACGCCGTCCAGCGGCTGCAGCCCCGGGTGGACGGCGCGGTAGCCGCGCAGCAGCGTCTGACGGCCGAGAACCGCACGCTGCGGGACGACGTCGACTCAGCGAAGTCGCTGGCGACGGTCGCCCTGATCGTGGGCGGCGCGCTGGGGTTGATCGGCATCGGGGTCGGACTTGCCGGCCTGGCTGCCGCTCGGCGTGCCCGCCGGGGAGCCCTGGCCCCCGCGGCCGCCACCGCGGCCACTCGCGAGTAGCGGAGGGATCGCCGGTGCGACGCGCTGGAGTCCTCGCGCTGATCGTCGGCGCGCTGGTGGCGCTGTCGGCATGGCCGGCGTCGGCGCACGCCCTGGTGCGCTCCTCCGACCCGGCCGACGGCGAGGTGCTGCAGCGGTCGCCGTCCCGGGTGGTGATCGAGTTCACCGAGCGTCCGGACGTGGGGCTCACCGTCCTGCACGTCCTGAACAGCGCGGGCTCGCCCGTCGAACGGGGGAAGCCCGAGGCGGTCCCGGGTCAGTCGAAGTCCGTCCAGGTGGCGGTGCCGTCGCTGCCCAAGGGCGTGTACACGGTGACATGGCGGACGGTCTCCCGCGACGACGGCCACGTAACGGCGGGGTCGTTCTCGTTCGGGATCGGCGTGAAGCCGACCGGCGGCCCGGGCGGCGGGGTCACGGTGCCGACGACGCCGTCGCCCACCCCGGTGGGCGTGATCGGTCGCGCCACGTTCTACTGGGGCCTGGCGCTCCTGCTGGGAGCGGCGGTAGCCGGATGCCTGGTCCGGCGGAGTTGGCCGCGGGGGATGCAGGCCCTGCTGGTCGGCGCCTGGTTCGTGGCGGAGATCGGGCTGGTGCTGATGGTGCTGGCCGAGCGCTCGGCCATCGGTGTCCCTCTGGGGACCCTGCTGTCGTCCGACGCCGGGCACCAGTACCTGGACCGAGGCGTGGCAGTGCTGATCACCGGCGGCGCCGTCGGCTTCGCGGTGTTCCGGCCGCAGTGGACGTCGCTGCCGCCGGTAGGAATCGCGGCGGCGGCCTCGATGCTGGTTCATGCCCTGGGGGGCCACGCGGAGGCGTCGTCGCCCACCTGGTTCAACGTCGGGACGCAGTGGTTCCACATGCTCGGCGCGGGCGTGTGGGTGGGGGGCCTGGGCTGGCTCCTGCTGAGTCTGCGCAGCGTCTCGGATGAGGACCGCCCCCGCTTGGCCCGGCGGTTCAGCACCCTGGCCGGGATCGGCCTCGGCGTGGTCGCCGTCACCGGGCTGTTCCGGGCGCTCGACGAGGTGGGGGGCTTCGCCAAATGGGGACGGCTCTTCTCCACGAGCTTCGGCTGGGCGCTGGTGGTCAAGGTCGCCATCGCGGCCGTGCTGATCGCGCTGGGCGCGCGGAACCGGTTCGTCAACGTCAAGGGGGTCGCCCCGGGGACCCGCCCGCCGTCGACCCTGCGCCGGACCGTGATGGCCGAGGTCATGGTCGCCGCCGGCGTCTTCGCCGCGACGTCGCCACGTCCGTGCGTGTCCGGCTGGCCGTCACACCGGGGACGGTCGGGCCGAACCAGTTCGAGGCCCATGTGGCCGACTACGACACCGGCCGGCCGGTCGACGCGACGAAGGTGAAGCTGGAGTTCTCGCTGCCGGGCAACCCCGACGTGGGCACGCCCGAGCTCGACCTGAAGGGCGGACGGGACGGCGTGTGGACCGGGAGCGGCACCGTGCTGTCGATGTTCGGCCGGTGGGCGGTGGACGTCGTCGTCCAGGAGCCGACCGGGGGCGTCGACGTGCCCCTCCGCTTGGAGCCGCGGCTGCCTAGGGAGGACGTCACGCAGCAGGAGCAGCCTGGACAACCGACGCTGTTCACGATCGGCCTGCCGGGCTCGTCCCAGCTGCAGACCTACATCGACCCGGGCAAGGCCGGCACGAACAGCGTGCACTTCACGTTCTTCGGGCCGTCGGGGAACGAGCTGCCGGTCGGCTCGGCGACGGCCTCCGCGCTCGCGCCGGACGGATCGACCGAGCCGCTGCGGCTCGACCGCTTCAGCGCGGGCCACTTCGTGGCCAACACCAAGCTGGACGCCGGGAGGTGGCTGTTCCTGATCACGACCGCGCGTGACGGGACGGCCCTCACGGGGTACTTCCGGCAGGAAATCGGATGAGGAGCTCGACCATGGGAAGAATCGCAACGGCAGGTCCCCGCGCACTGCTGGTGATGGGACTGGCGGTGCTCGCCCTGACGGCAGCGGCCTGCGGCGGGGGTGGCGGGGACGGCGGCGCCAGCACCCAGCCGAGCTCTCGGCCGAGCAGTCCGGCTCACGTCAAGATCGAGGCGCCCACCAACGGCGAGACGTTCAAGGCGGGGGCGACCATTCCCGTGAAGGTGCAGCTGACCGGAGCGAGGATCGTCAGGCAGACGACCAAACACATCAAGCCCACGACCGGCCACCTGCACCTGTACGTGGACGACGCCCTGGTAAGCATGAACTACCAGACGACCAACGCGCTGAAGGGAGTGAAGCCGGGCATGCACGTCATGAAGGTGGAGTTCGTCGCGGCCGACCACATCCCGTTCGATCCGCGGGTCATCACCGCGGTGACGTTCGAGGTGACGAAGTGACGGCCCGGCCGGTCGTTGCCCTCTCGGCCCCGGCGCGATCCGTGCCCGCGGAGGCGCTGGCCTGGGTCGCGGTGCCGGTCGGGGCGGCGCTGCTGATGGCGCGGATCTGGCTGCTCGAGGGAGGCGCGACGGCGGCGCCGGGCATGCTCGCGACCTTCGCAGCGCTCGCCGCGCTCTCGCTGGCTTCACCGGCGACCCAGCCGCGGGCGCAAAAGGCAACGTCGCCGCCGCCGACAGACAGGAGCGCGCTCCCTCCGTGGATGGCGCTGGCCGCGGGGTTCGGTGCGGTGGGCATCGCGGCACTGGCCAGCACGATCGCCGGTCCCGCCCTGCCCGCCAGGACCGGCGTGGCCGCCCTGGCCTTCGTCGTCGTGGGAGCCGTGACCGAGGAGGCATTCTTCCGGCGGCTGGTGTACGGCCGGCTGCTCCGGTGGGGCGGCGCCGTCGCCGTCCTGGGGTCCGCGATCGCCTTTGGGGTGCTGCACCTGCCGCTGCACGGCACTGCGTCGTTCCCGGTCGACCTCGGCGCCGGGCTGGTGCTGTCCTGGCAGCGCTGGGCCTCCGGGAGCTGGGGCGTCCCGGCGGCCACCCACGCGTTCGCCAACGTCCTGGCGGTGATCCGGTGAGGCCCAGGGCTGCACTGCTGGCACTGGCCGGGCTGCTGATCGCCACCCTCGGGGAGGCGTGCGGCAACGGCTCACGGGCGGGTGCCGACCCGATCGAGGTCGGCGCCCTCTACCCGCTGAGCGGCCCCGACCGGCAGGGCGGGCAGGACGAGCTGCGGGGCGTGCGGCTCGCGGTGGACCTAGTGAACTCCGCGGGCGGCGTGCACGGGCGGCCCGTCCGTCTCGAGGCGATCGACACGCCGGGGAGCGACGCGGTCCCGGGCGCGATCCAGCGGCTCCGGGGGCAAGGCGTTCGATTCCTGCTGGGGAGCAACGGAAGCGAGATCTCCGAGGCCGCCGGCGCCCAGGCCTTCGAGCGGGGCATGCTGTTCTGGGAGACCGGGGCCGTGGGCGAGATGATCGGGGACGGCAGCGGTCGGCTCGCCTTCCGGGTCTCCCCCAGCGGCCTCGTCCTCGGCAGCTCGGGAATCTCCTTCGTCGTCCAGCAGGTCGCCGTACGGCTGCACCGCGACCCGGCGTCCCTGCGGTTCGCGGTCGTGAACGTGACGGACGCATATGGCGGAACCGTCGCGACCGGGGCCCTCCAGGAGATCGCCCGGAGGCACCTCGATCTGGTCGGACGGTTCCGGTACGCGCAGGGACGCCTCGACGCGCCGTCCCTCGTCCGCCGCATCGCGGCCGTGCACCCCGACGCGCTGTTCGTCGCTTCGTACATCCCGGACGGCGTCGCGCTGAACCGCGAGCTGGCTCGGCATCACGTGCCGCTGGTGGCGAACATCGGCACATCCTCGAGCTACTGCATGCCGGAGTTCGGCGATCTGCTGCGGCGCATCGCCGTGGGGTCGTTCGCGACCGACAAGCCGGACGGAGAGTCACTGAACGAGCAGGGGCTCACCGCCGAGGGACGAGCGCTGCTCCACCGGGGCCAGGCCGGGTACCGCGCCAGGTACCACGCGGAGATGGCCGCGCCGGCGCTGGCCGGGTTCTCGGCCGCATGGGCGCTTTTCCACGACGTCATGCCCAGTGCGTCCTCGCTCACCCCAGAGTCCGTGGCCGGGGCGGCCCTTCGCGTCCGGCTTCCCATGGGGAGCCTCCCGAACGGCAGCGGACTGGAGCTCTCCGGCCCGGGAACTCCGCAGCCCGGGTCGAACCTTCGGGCGCTGAGCGTGATCTGGGAGTGGATCGGCGTCCGCGACCGCGCCGTGGTCTGGCCGCCGCGCTACGCGACGACCTCCATCAAGATCCTTCCTCTCGCGCCGTGACGCGCCCCACCTGCCGCCGGGCGCAGCTGGGCCTCGCGGTCGAGCGACCCGGTGACCCGTACCACGCCCCGCCCGCGCGGCGGCGGCGGAGGGTCGTGGCGATGGCGGTCGGGGTTCTGGCCGTAGCCGTCTACGTGGCGGGAGCCTGGTCGTCCGGGTCACTCAGCCCGATGGCCCGCCGGCCGATTCTGGACGGTGGCTTCACTCCCCAGCCGTACCGATGGGTGAGCCCGCCGCCGGAGCTGGCCGAGGGCAACAAGCACCCGGACTCCGGCGAGTTCTCCATCGCCTTCACCAAGGGGAAGCTGGAGGCCGGCGTGTTCAGCACGAACGACCAGCAGGCCACGATGGTGATGTCGCTCGGGGCGATCCGAGAGAAGGCATCGGCGAGCTCGGTACACCTGACCGTCCAGCCGCTCGACCCTGCGTCGGTGGGAGCGCCTCCGAGTGGATTGTCCGTCCTGGGCAACGTCTACCGGGTGGAGACGGTGTACGACCCGGGCGGCGAGCCGGTGACCCAGTTCGCGAAGCACCCCCTGGTGGTGCTCGTGTACCCGGCGCTGGTCACACACGGGTTGGCTCGAACGCTGATGTTCTCTGCCGACGGGAAGACGTGGACCCGGGTGAAGACCACGGACGACCCGACCTCGTTCCAGGCCAGCGCGACGGTGTCGCGGTTGAACGGATACTTCGGAGTGGTCTCCCGGGGCGCCGTCACCCCCTCCTCGACCCCCGGGACGGTCGGCTCCAGCGGTGGGTCGCCGCTGCCGTGGATCGTCATCGGCGTCGCCGTGGTGGTCGCCGTGGCGCTGGTCGTCGCGCGGGCGCGCTCGAGGGCACACGAGCGAGAGTACTCTTCCTACCGGGCCTCCTCCCGGACCGCGGCAAAGCAAGCGGGCGCTGGCGGCGGGCACGTCCGATCACGCTCGCGGAAGGGGTCGTCGCAGCGCCGGCGGCCGCCGCCTAAGCGCCGGCGACGGTAGCGGTGCCTCCGATCCTCGCGGACGGGGCCGGCAGCGCGGTCGACCAAGGGGTGGCGACGTGGCTGATGGTCGGTGCCGTGTTCCTCGGGTGGATCGGCATCTCCCGGCTGCGCGGCAGGGCCTTCCGGGGGATGCCCCGGTGGCTCGGGTGGGCGAGCACCGGGCTGGGGGTGGCCGCGCTGGTCCTCGCGGTGGTCCTGCCGCCGATCATCCGGCCCAACCCCCCGGCCACCCGCCCGTCCTCGCGCGCGACGGTCGCCATCGAGGAGCCCGGGCCGGATCAGGTGTTCCACGGCGACCCCGCGCCCGTGCCGGTCCGGCTCACCGGGGGGAAGATCGTGCCGTTCACGTCGACCAGGCTCCTGCCCGACACCGGCCACGTCCACGTGTTCCTCGACGGGGAGCTGGTGGCGATGACGACCTCGCTGCGGAGGACGATCGACGTGCTCCCCGGCCACCACACGCTGACGGCAGAGTTCGTCGCGGTCGACCACGCGCCGTTCGATCCCCGCGTGCGCACGTCGGTCCGGTTCGACGTCGAGAGCTAGTGTCGTGCGTATCGCCGGGCGCCGGCAGGCTCCGGGCGAACCGAGGTCCGGGCGCCGGAGCGAACGACTCAGCAGGAGAGGTTCGGCAGCAACGATCCCGCGAACACCGCGTCGAACACCTTCGCGCCCCCGTTGTGGAACGTTCCCGGCTTCGCCACCTGGGACGCGGTGAGGTCGGCCACGAAGTTCGAGACGTTGGTGAGCCTCGTGCCGTTGTCCTTCATCTCTGCCGGGCTCAGCTGGAGCCAGATGGGCCGAATGGTCTGGACCAGCTTCCGGCCGTCGCCGTCGGCATCGAATCGCCCCTCGACCAGGGACTGCAGCCGGGACTCCAGCACGGGCATCCCACCGGTCCGCGAGTGCGTGGCCGTGTGGCCGTGGTCCGCGGTCACGCACAGGACCCACTGATTGGGCAGGCGTTTGTTGAGGTAGTCCACCAGCACCTGGAGGAACCGGTCCTGCACCCTGACCGTGTCGCCCATCTCCAGGCTGTCGGCGAAGTACTCGTGCCCGATCTCGTCGATGATCTTGTAGTTGAGGAACAGAAGGTCCGGCTCGGCGTGGTGGCCGAGGTTCTCGTGCTCGATCACCGCCTTGATCGCGTTCGTCTGATACGGGATCCGGGCCGGCGTGTGGAACCCGCCCTCCGCCGCGCCGATGTCGTGCCCGCGCCACTTCCCGTCCTTGCGGCCGTCGGCCAGGTCGGCCCACCCCCAGTAGCTCTTCAGCGGCGGGAGGCTGTTCACGTAGGAGGGGAACCGGTAGTAGGACGAGAACCTGGTGGGCAGCTCCCACCGCGGCGCGGTCGACCCGGAGGTGTTCGCCCGGAGCACGACGAGGTGCTTGCGACCGCCGGGGAGGGCCGCCCCCTGCCCCACCATGCCGAGGTGCCAGGGCAGCGTCCCGAACATCGCGGTGACCGCGTTCGAGCCCATGGCCTTCGCGTACTGATCGGCGAGCGTGGGGACCTTGATGACGCCCGGCCCCCTGGACCACGGGTCCCCGAGATGCCCGTCCCCGAAGCGGATGATGTTGTCGACCACCCCGTGCGTCCGGGGGAAGGCCCCCGTGCCGATGGTCACGTGGACCGGCGCGGTGTTCGACGGGTTCGATCCCACCGCCGCGTTCCCGTACCAGGTGCCCTTCGGGATGAGGCCCTTCAGGTGCGACCAGGAACCCGAATGGAGGTTGAGCACGTAGCGGCCGCCCGCGTCCCACACCAGGACCACCACGAGCTTCGGCTTCGGATGGTTGTCCTTGATCGCCTCGTCCATGGAATGCCCGTCGTGGGCGGAGAACGGGAACTTGACGAGCTTCGCTACGGTCGGCGCGATGTCGGCGACGTTCACCTGCCTGTTCACGTTGCCCCGCGCGCGGATGATGCCGGGGCCGTACCACAGCATGGGGACGTCCTGCGTGTAGGCCCAGGGCGTGGAGTGGCTGATCGCACCGCTCACGTAGTTCCAGCCGTGCGGCACGATCATGAGCTGGCCGGAGCGCTGCGGGTCCCATCCCCGCTTGATACGGGCCAGCACGTTGGGCGGCAGGGCGCACGCCGCCTGCGGCCCCGATCCTCGACCGAAGCCGACGCCGGTCCGGTCCGAACCCATGCGGATGGCCCCGAGGAGGACCTGGTTCACCCACAGGCCGGCCGGGAGCGCGGCCGCGCCCGCCAGGAACTCACGCCGGCTGAACCCGTGTCCCCGGAGGGCCGCGTCGGCCCGGACGGCGGCCTGAGCGGCCGCCACGTCGGCGTCGCCGGACGGCATGAGATCCGGTTCGGCATCGGGATCCGGGTCGTGTGGGGTCATCTCGGGCGCTCCCAGGTCACTCGCGAACGATTCACGACGCTATCACGGGGCTTCGCCCGGGTCGCGGGCAAATTTCGGCCCTCGTCCCGGGGCCGTCCGCCGAAGACGCGGGATCCTGGGGGGTCAGCAGGTGAGGTGCGGGAGGATGGATCCGGCGAACACCGCGTCGAACACCTGGTCGTTCGCGTGCCCCTGGCGGATGGTGTCCGCCCTCGCCACCCGGGAGGCCGTGAGGGCCGCGATGAACGTCGAGACGTTCTGGAGCTTCGTGCCGTTGTCCGCGATCTCGGCTGGATTCAGGTGGAGCCAGATGGGCCGGATGGCCTGCACGAGGGCCGCCGTGTCGCCGTCGGAGTCGAACCGGTCCTCCACGACGCGACGCAGCGCGTTCTCGAGGACGGCCATCCCCCCGGTCCGTCCGGGCGACGCGGTGTGCCCGTGGTCGGCGGTGAGGAGCAGGACCCACTGCCCGGGCAGGCGGTGGTCGAGGAACGCGACGAGGTCGGCCAGTCCGCGGTCCTGCACCTTGATGGTGTCGGCCATCTCGATGCTGTCGGCGTAGTAGAGGTGTCCGATCTCGTCGATGATCTTGTAGTTCAGGAAGAGCAGGTCCGGCTCGTCGTGGTGGCCGAGCTGCTCCTGGATGATGACCTCCTTGATGGCTCGGGTCTGCCACGGGACGCGCGCCGGTGTGTTGAATCCGCCCACGAGCGCCCCGATGTCGTGTCCGCGCCACCTCCCGTCGTTGCGGCCGTCGGCGAGGTCGGCGGTCTCCCAGTAGCTCCGCAACGGCGGCAGACCGTTCACGTACGACGGAAACCGGTAGTACGGGCTCAGCCGCTCGGGCATCCCCCAATGCGGCGGGCTCGACGGCGTCGACCCGTTGATCTTCAGCGCGGCCGTGTGCCGGGCGCCGCCCGGGAGGCGCGCGCCCTGCCCGAGCATGCCGAGGTGCCATGGCAGCGTGGCGAAGAAGGCAGTCCGCGCCGCCGACCCCTTGGCCTTCGCGTACTGGTCCGCGAGCGTGGGCACCCTGATGACCCCCGGGCCCCTGGACCACGAGTCCCCCACACGCCCGTCGGGGAACCGCATCGCGGTGTCGACGACGCCGTGGGTCCGGGGGAAGGCCCCGGTGCCCATCGTGGCGTGGACCGGCGGCGTGCTGGTCGGGCTCGAGCCCGTCGTCGCGCGGCGGAACCACGTCCCCTTGGGAATGAGCCCCTTGAGGTGGGGCCACGACTGGGGATGGAGGTCCAGGACGTAGCGGCCCCCCCCATCCCACACCAGCACCACCACGAGCTTCGGCTTCGGCGGGCTGGCCTTCAGGGCCTCGGTCATGACCGTCCCGTCGGGGGCGGAGAACGGGAACCTGATGAGCTTGGAGATGGTCGGGGCGATGTCGGCGCAGGTCACGAAGCGGTCGACGCCCCCCCGGCCCTTGATGAAGCCGGGCCCGTACCAGAGCATCGGGACGTCCGCGGTGTAGTGCCAGGGCGTGCAGTGGCTGATCCGCCCGCTGACCCAGTTCCAGCCGTGCGGCACGATCACCACCTGGCCGGAGCGCTGGGGATCCCATCCCCGCTTGATGCGGGCCAGGACGTCGGGCGGCAGGGCGCACGCCGCCTGCGGCCCGGGATCGCGCCCCGCGAGGAACGTCCCGCCCAGCCGCACGCCACCCGCCGCCGCCAGCGCCCGATCCATCCACAGTCCGGCGGGAACCGCCGCCGCGCCCGCAAGGAACGCCCGACGGCTGAGGTTGCGCCCCCGCCGTCCGGCGGCGCCGGCCCGGTCGTCCGCATTCTCGTGCCGGGGCGCCACGTCTGCATCGGGAAACGCTTCGAGTTCATCCCCGGAGTTCGGGTCGTGAGGGGTCATGTGGGGGCGCTCCCGGGTCGGTCGGCGGACGGCAGCGGAACCTATCACGGCCCCGCCGGTTGGTGAAGAAGCCGGCGCGAGGAAAAGGAGGGGGTGCTAGAAGCGCGGGGTCTCGGTGTAGGAACCGAACACCTCGCGCAGGGCCCCCACGATCTCGCCCTCCGTGCAGTAGGCGCGGGCGCAGTCGACGAGCGGCGGGACCAGGTTCTCGTCCTCGGTCCGGGCGGCCGACCGCAGCCGGTCCAGCGCCCTCGAGGCGGCCTGGTCGTCGCGGGCGGCGCGCAGCCCCCGAACGGCGTCGACCTGCTGGACCTCGGTCTCCGGCCCGATGACCAATGTCTCGATGGGCTCGTCGAGCGGGTTCACGAACTCGTTGACGCCCACCCTGACCAGCCGGCCCTTCTCGTACCGCTCCTGCTCGCGGAACGCGGCGTCGGCGATCTCGGACTGGAAGAACCCCCGCTCGATCCCCACCAGCATGCCCTCGAGCATCGAGCCGCGGCCCAGGTCCTTGATCTTCGCGAAGTACTCCTCCGCCGCCTCCTCCATGCGGTTCGTCAGCGCCTCGACGAAGTACGAGCCACCCAGCGGGTCGATCACGTTCGTCACGCCCGTCTCGTAGGCGATGATCTGCTGGGTCCGCAGCGCGATCTCCGCGGACTTCTCGGTCGGCAGCGCGAGGACCTCGTCCAGCGCGTTCGTGTGCAACGACTGCGTGCCGCCGAGCACCGCCGCCAGCGCCTCGACCGCCGTCCGCACGATATTGTTCTCGGGCTGCTGCGCCGTGAGTGAGACGCCCGCGGTCTGGGTGTGGAACCGCAGCCGCAGGCTCGTCTCGTCCCTCGCGCCGTAGGTGTCGCGGAGCCATCTCGCCCAGATCCGCCGGGCCGCGCGGTACTTCGCGATCTCCTCGAAGAAGTCGATGTGCGCGTTGAAGAAGAACGACAGCCCCCGGGCGAAGCCGTCGACGTCGAGGCCCCGGTCGCGGCCCAGCTCCACGTAGGAGAACCCGTCGGCCAGGGTGAACGCCAGCTCCTGGGCCGCTGTCGAGCCCGCTTCCCGGATGTGGTAGCCGCTCACACTGATGGGGTGGAACTCGGGCACCTCGGTCGCGCAGAACTCGATGAGGTCGCCGATCAGCCGGAGATGCGGCCGCGGGGGGAAGATCCACTCCTTCTGGGCGATGTACTCCTTCAGGATGTCGGTCTGGAGCGTCCCGTCCAGGGCCTTCCAGTCGATGCCCTGCCGTTCCGCCGTGGCCAGGAAGAACGCGAACAGGATCACCGCCGGGCCGCTGATCGTCATCGACGTCGTGATGTCGCCGAGAGGGATCCCGTCGAACAGCGTCTCGAAGTCGGCGAGCGAGTCGGTGGCCACCCCGCACCGGCCGACTTCCCCCTCGGATAGGGGATCGTCGGAGTCCCGGCCCATCAGCGTGGGCATGTCGAAGGCCACGGACAGCCCGCCCTGGCCGTGGGAAAGCAGGAACTTGTACCGGGCGTTCGTGTCGGCCGCGGATCCGAACCCCGAGAACTGCCGCATGGTCCACAGCTGGCCGCGATACATCGAGTGGTACACGCCGCGGGTGAACGGGGCGTGGCCGGGGAACCCGAGGTCGCGCGCGTAGTCCTGTTCGCGGACGTCCTCCGGCGTGTACAGGGCCTGGAGCGGCTCGCCGGACAGCGTCTCGAAGTCGGCGTCGCGCTCGGGCTTGGCGAGGTAGTGCTCGCGCCACCGTTCGAGCTCCCGCTCGAACCGATCGGAGTCCCGCTCACCCATCCGGTCCATCTCCTGGTCTGGCCGGGCGCGCCTCGGCCTCCGCGACCCGTTCCAACAGCATAGATGCGGCCCGGTACGGGTCCACCTGCCGGCCGGCCAGCCTGCCGGCGAGCTCGGCGTCCGCGTCGAGGGCCGCGTGCACGCGCTCCCGGACCCGCTGCGACGCTAGGGTCTGCACCTCGGCCATTAGCCGCTCGTGACGGTCTCGCTCCAGGGCCCCGGTGGACTCGAGGTGCTTGCGGTGGGACTCGATGGCCTCCCACAGGTCCTCGACCCCCTCCCCGGTGGCCGCGGAGGTCTTCACCACCGGCGGCGTCCAGGCGGCGTCGCGGGCCTGTCCCATCTTCAGCATGAGCTGGAGGTCGCGCGCGGCCTCCCCCGCGCCGTCCCGGTCGGCCTTGTTCACCACGAACACGTCGGCGATCTCGAGAATGCCCGCCTTGGCCACCTGCACCGCGTCGCCCCACCCCGGCGCCACCACGACCAGGGTGGTGTCGGTGGCGCCCGCGACCTCGACCTCAGCCTGCCCGACCCCGACCGTCTCGACCATGACCAGGTCCGTCCCGGCGGCGTCGAGGATGCGGATCGCCTCGGGGGCCGCGAGGGCCATCCCCCCCAGGTGGCCCCGCGTGGCCATCGACCGGATGAACACGTGCGGGTCGGTGGCGTGGGTCTGCATGCGCAACCGGTCTCCGAGCAGCGCGCCACCGGTGAACGGCGAGGTCGGGTCGATCGCCAGCACGGCGACGCTGCGATCGCGCGAGCGGGCCGCGCGCACGAGGTGCTCGGTGAGGCTCGACTTGCCGACGCCGGGCGAGCCGGTCAGCCCCACCGTGGCCGCGGCGCCCGTGTGCGGGTACAGCGCGGCCGACAGCGGTTCCAGCTCGGGCGCGCCGTCCTCGACCAGGGAGATCGCCCGGGCCATCCCCCGCCGGTCCCCCGCCAGGACCCGCTCGACGAGCGCGTCGACGTCGATCCCCATGTCGAGCGGCAGGGTACCCGTCCGGCGCCGCCATCCGCCGGAGGCGCGAGGCTACGCTCGGGCCGTGAAGCCGGTCGTGTGGAGCCCGGCCGCCAGCTCGTCAGCCGAGCGCGCGCTCGTCGAGGGGGCGCAGGCGCTCGCCGAGGGCGCGCAGGACGGCCTGCATGATCCGCGGCTCGCTGTCGAGGACGACGGTGAACTGCGCCGGGGACAGGATCATCAGCGAGACGTCGGTCTCCGCGGTCACGGTGGCGGTGCGGGGACCCCCGGAGAGCAGCGCGATCTCGCCGAAGAAATCGCCGGGGCCGAGGATGTTCAGCCGGCGGCCCCCCCGGGTCACCTTCACCGACCCCGCGGTGAGGACGAAGAGCTCGCGGCTGTGGTCGCCCTCGCGGACGAGCACCTTCCCCGCCGGCTCCGTGATCTCATCGGCCGCGGCCACGAGCGCGCGCAGCCCCCGTTCGGATACGCCGGCGAACAGGGGCACGTTCCGAAAGTGCTTGATCACCTGCTTCGGGATCCGGGCCATCGCGGCGCGGAGCCTATCCCAACAGCGCCCCCGCGGCGACGGGCCGGCGAACTGCGCTCACGTCACCGACAACAGCTTGTTGAGCCGGGCCAGCTTGCCGGGATGCCGCGTCAGGCCCTTGACCTTGATGCCGCCCTTCAGCATGGACCCGGTCACGGCGCGGCCCTCCTTCGTCATGTTGTCCGGGAGCCCGAACCGCAGGGGGACCGACGACAGCTCGATGAGCGTGTCGGAGTCGGCTCGGACGAGCAGATGGGGCTTGCCCTGCAACCCGTTCGCCACCCCGACCCTCCCCGGCGCGATCTGCAACGTGATGGAGACGCCGGCGTCGGGCGCGGTGATCCCGATGACGGCCGGCTTCAGCAGCGCCTCCCGCTCGGGATGCTGCTCGAGGTTCGCCTCGATGAGCCCACCGAGCATGGTGGCCAGGCCGTTCGGCTCCTCGTCGGCGTACTCGATCGTCGCACTCACGCTGCCCCCTTCACGGCTTCAGCACGACCTTGGTCGCCAGGCGGGACTCGAACAGCTCGTACATCTCGGGCGCCTGGTCGAGCGGTGCCCGATGCGAGATCAGGGGAAGGGGGTCGATGCGGCCGAGCCGCACCGCCTCGATGGCCCGGTGCCACCACGCGTGGATGGGACAGATGCCGGCGAACTGGATGCGGAGGGCCCGCGTCCAGTAGACGCCGAGCTGCAGGGGCACGGTCTCCGAGACGAACATGCCGAGGACCGTGACGGTCCCTCCTCGGCGGACGATCTCGACGGCCGTCTCGTAGGCGGGCTCGCTCCCCACCGCCTCGATGACAACGTCGGCCCCGCGCCCCTCGGTGAGCTCCGCCAAGGCCATCTGCGGGTTCCGCTCGGCCACGTTCACCGGGGTCGCGCCGACCCGCTCGGCCAGGGCCAGCCGGTCCACCATGGTGTCGAGGGAGAGGACCCGCGCGGCCCCGTGGAGCCCGGCGGACTGCACCGCGAAGAACCCGACCGGCCCGGCGCCGACGACGGCGACCGTGTCCTCCGGGCCGATCCCCGAGATGGCCGCGCCGTAGTACCCGGTGGTGAGGATGTCCCCCACGAAGAGGGCCCGCTCGTCGTCCATCCCCTCGGGCACCGGGAGGAGGTTCACGTCGGCGTACGGCACCCGGACCCGCTCGGCCTGGGTCCCATCCAGCGAGCCCCCGAACGGGCCGGCCCCCAGGTTCCGGAAGTCCTCGCACAGCGACGTCTGGCCGCGGCGGCAGAACCAGCAGTTGCCGCACACGATGTCGAACGCGATCACCACCCGGTCGCCGACAGCGATGGCCTCGACATCGGGCCCCACGGCCTCGACCACCCCGATCCCCTCGTGCCCGATCACGTCGCCGGGGGACAGCGGCGCCTTCCCCGTGTAGAAGTGGAGGTCGGAGCCGCAGATGGCCGCCGCGGTCACCCGGACGACCGCGTCGTGCGGATCCACGATCTCCGGTTCGGGAACGTCGGCCACCGCGATCTTGCGGACGTCCTCGTAGACAACTGCCTTCACGCGCCTGGCCTCCTGGGAGCAGCTCGGCGGACCCTCGGGGTGTGCGCGGCCGGCCCCTCAGGCCCGCTCGTCGGCGAACTCCGTGGGAACCGTCTGGGCCAGGTTCACCAGCTCGTTCGCGGCCTTGACGTAGCGCACGATCGTGGGGAGGTCGCCCTTCAGCTTCAGCTTGCCCTGCATCATCCCCTTGACCGGGTCGAGCTCCTTGCGGATGACCTCCTTCCACCGGGAGTACGGCGCGCTGATGATGAACTTCGCCTTCTCGCCCTCCTCGGGGCTGACCAGCTTGCCCTGACGGCACTCGCCGTGCCACAGGTCGAGCCACGCCCAGATCTCGTCGGGCACGCCCTTGTCCGGCTCCGGCTCGAACACGTAGGCCACGTCGCCCTCCCACGTGGCCGCGGCCTCCTGGTACTCCTTCGACTGGTTGATGCGCACGACGTACTCGTCCAGCCATTCCTCGCTCGGGAACAACGCCATGAGCTTCCCCTTCCCGTTGGTCGCCTCGGGGAGTAAAGCACGCACTCCGCAGCCCCAGCCAATCGGCCGCGCGGCCGTCAGCGGGCCCGGGCTCCCGCCACCGCCCGCCGCACGAGGTCCGGGAGGATCCGGGCCGCCCTGCCCCGGAGGTCGACGTCGGCCTCGACCAGCGTCTCGCCGGCCCCGACGTGCACGACCGGCGCCCCCGCGGTCCGGGCCAGGCGAGGGAGCGTCGCCGCCGGCTCTCCACCTCGCCGGCCGTCCCCACCACCAGCATCGCGGCGCACGTCGCCGCCCGGGCGGACGCCTCCTCGAACCGCAGGGGCCGCTCGCCGAACGCGACGAACCCCGGGCGGGTCGGCCCGCCGCACACGTGGCACCGGGGCAGGACCGACTCCAGGCTCGGGACGAAGGCGGTCCGCAGCCCGGCGATGGCCCGGGCCAAGCCCCGCAGGAACTCCGCCCGGGTGACCCGGTCCTCGGTGCCGCCCACCAAGCACACCCGCCGGTGCAGGGACCCGTGGATCTCGACGACGTGCAGGCTCCCGGCCTCCTGGTGCAGGCCGTCCACGTTCTGCGTGATCACGGCGGTGAGCAGCCCGGCGCGCTCGAGCTCCGCGATGGCCCTATGGGCGGCGTTCGGCCCCGCTCTGCCGAACGAGGCCCGGAGCTCGCCCAGGAAGTCGGCCAGGCGGTCGGGGTGCGCCATGGCCTCCGCGGCGAGCCCCTCCCACGTCCCGAACCGCTCCGGGTCGAACCGGTCCCACAGCCCACCGGGATCGCGGAACGTGGGCACACCCGAGTCCGCGGAGATTCCCGCGCCGGTGAACGCGACGACGCCTCCCTCCGCCAGCGCCGCGACCGCCCGCTCGAGGGACCGACCGGCCATCAGCGGGCGGCCGCCGGGGACGCGGCCGGTTCCCTGGACGAGGGGCGGGACGCGGCGTTCACTTCTGGAGGGCGACGAAGACGAAGCCGATCACGTTGAACGCGCAGTGGGCGGCCATGTTCGCGACGAGGTTCCGCCGCCATTCGTAGATCGCCGCCAGCCCGAGCCCCACCGAGACGAGGACCGTGACCAGCAGGACCCAGTCCTGCCACGGCGCCGGCTGATAGTGCACCGCACCGAACAGCGCGGCGGAGATCGCCGCGGAGAACCAGAAGCCGTGCCGCTCGCGGAGCGCCCGGAAAAGGAACCCCCGGAAGAACAGCTCCTCGGCGACCGGGGCGGCCACCAGCACCAGCACGCCGGTCAGCACCAGCGCGAAGCCGGTCAGGTGCTCCGGGAGCTGGTCCGGGGCCTTGATGGACCGGTCGGTGAACAGGTCGATGATCTGCTGGACCAGCACGCCGACCCCGACCACCGCGACGACGTAGAGCACGAGCCCGGACCCGAAGCCGATCGCGGCATCGACGCGCTTCCCTGGATCGAAGCGCAGCGCGCTGACCGCCGGGCGGTGGCGGATGGCCATCCACCCGGCCACGGCCCCGAACAGCCCGGCCTCCGAGATCAGGCCGATCCCCACGAACTGCAGGTTGGTCAGATCGCCCTGCCCCGTCGGATTGGCGACGAGCCCGCCGACGACGGCCCCGCCGACGAACCCGACGAGTCCGACGAGCACTGCCTCCCAGAAGCCCCACGTGGCCGGCACGCCCCATGCCCCCCGCCTCCCCGGCCGAGCCCGGCCACCGTGCGGCGGAGGCAGGTCCGGCCGGAACGGCAGGTCGGGCCGGGGCGGTTCGCCGGGCGTCCCCCCGGCAAGCGGCGCGATGGGATCCGACGGCTGGCTCACGTGGAAGCCTCCGCCGGGTGTCTGGCGGGCGCCGGCGCGGGCCGGTTTCGCCGCCACCACGGCCCCTCCACCATCGGGAGGTATTCGAGCCCCGCGATCCCGAGCCCGAACGCGAAGCCCGCGGCGGCCACTCCCGTGTCGTTGACCACGTAGGCCACGATACCCGCGAGCAGCAGCGTCACCACCGCCGCCCGCCACTGCGGCCATCGTTCGAAACCGTCCCGCACGACGGCCTGGGGCCGGAGCGCCAGGTACAGCACGATCGGGAGCCCGATCACCACCAGCCACGACAGCGGGCTGTCGATCAACAGGCGCGCGCCGGTCCCCAGGCGCTCGAGCGCCAGGCGCGCCACCGAGCCGACGCCGCCGCCGTGCTCCACGAACCGCGTGCCGTGGGTCGGTGACGACGCCACCGTGACCTGGGCCACGAGCACCCCCGCCATGCCGGCCACGACCGTGCCGCCCGTGATCAGCGCGTCGCGCCACCGCAGTCGTCCCCGGGTCCGCAGCGCCCACCACAGGCCGGCCGCGACGAACAGCGTCAGGCCTCCCCCGAGGTTCGCGCCCAGATCAGGGAAGCCGACGAACAGCCCGACGGCCACCAGCAGGCAGTACCCGGCCCAGGGCGACAGCACCGTGGCGACCCACAGCGCCCCGGCGAGCACCAGGCCGATGTCGTTGTTCGGGAGGCCGTAGAACCGCGCGCCGTCCAGGGCGGTCCCCCCCAGGAGCGTGAACGCGGTGTCCGGCCACCCCTGGAGCGCGTCCACGACGAAGTACCCGAGCATCACCCCGCCGAGCCCGGCAGCCGGCCACAGCGGGCCGAACCGGCGGAGCTCCAGGGACAGCGCGGCTACGATCAGCGCGACCGCGGCGAGCAGCGGGACGACGCGCGCGTATGACAGCGTCCCCAGGCGACCGGCGGCGAGCAGGCCGACGCCGAGCGGCGCGGCCGACAGCGGCAGGATCGTGCCCAGCCGGCCGACCCGGGGCGGGACCCGGTCCCGGCGGCGCAGGAGCAGGATCGGGACCGTTCCCGCCACCATGACCCACACGAGCGCTCCGAGGGCGACGGGCGTGGCGATCCGCCGGTTCTCGAGATGCTTGCGGTGCAAGGCGAACGGCGGGCCGGATCGATCGGCGATCTCGATCGGGCTGCCGTGCATCTCCGACGGCACGGCGATGCCGAAGAATCGCAGGACGGTGGGGCCAACGTCCTCGTTCGACACCAGGCCGACCCGCCGGGTCGTGTCTGACCGCAGCGCGTGCATCGGGCCCCGGGCCCCGAAAACCCTCGCGGGCGGGCCCTCCGCCACGATCACTGGCGTGAGCTCGTCCCGGGCCCGGTCCATGGCCGGCGACGGTTGCGGGCCGAGGACGATCAGCAGGACCCGTCGGACGTCGGGCACCACCAGAGGCAGGCTCCTCGACAGCCGGTCCAGGGCACCGCGCAGCTTCGCCGGGTCCCGGGTGACCGGCGGCGCGAGGCTCAGGTCGTACACCTGGAGGTCGCAGCCCTCCGAGCCCGCGGTGAGGCCGTCACGGTCCATGGCGACGAGCGCCGCGCCGGGTCCGAACGCGCACGCGGAGCGGCCGTGGGCCTCGAGGACCGATCCCAGGAGCCCGGGTTCGGATCGGTGCTCGTTCGCGCTCGCGATCCGCTCGAACCCGGCGACCTCGAACCCCTCGCCGGCCTCCCGGACCCGAACCGGGTCGAACGGCACCGCGCTCCGGACGCCGGTTCCCAGCGTCAGGTCGTGCCCCGGGCCGGCGTCGCCCTCGACGGTCCGGACGCTGAGCAGCCCGGCTCCCCCGGCGCGGGCGATCGCGCGGAGGCCCGGGACGGCCATGAGGTCCTCGAACGTGGGGCCGTCCACCAGGACGACGACGGCGGCGCGGTCGGTGGTGGGCGCGGGTGTCGCGCCCGCCGGTCTCCAGGCGAGGGACACCGTCAGGACGACCCCGAGCGCGGCGATGGCTCCGGCCCGGGAGCGGCCGGTCACGCGAAGGCGGGCGAGCGCTCCGGCTCGCGCCGGACCTCGGCGCCCAGCGCGGAGAGCTTGTCCTCGAGCGACTCGTACCCGCGGTCGATGAAGTGCACGTCCGAGATCTCGGTCGATCCGTCGGCGGTGAGCGCCGCGATGACCATGGCCGCGCCGGCTCGGATGTCGAGCGCCCGGACGGGCGCGGCGGACAGCCGCTCGACGCCCCGGATCACGGCGTGGTGGCCCTTCGTGAGGATGTCGGCGCCCATCCGTTCGAGCTCCTCGACGAACATGAACCGGCTCTCGAAGACGTTCTCGGCCAGGATGCTCGTGCCCTGCGCCGCGGCCAGCATGGCCATCATCTGGGGCTGGAGGTCGGTGGGGAACCCCGGGTACGGCAGCGTGACGAAGTCCACGGCGCGGGGACTCCCCTCCATCCGGATGCGGACGCCGTCGCCCTCGTCCGTCACGGACGCGCCGTTCTCGGCCAGCTTCGCCAGCGGGAGCTCGAGGTGATCCGCCCGCGCCCCGGCGAGCAGCACGTCGCCGCCCGCGGCGACCGTCGCGATGGCGAACGTCCCGGCCTCCACGCGGTCCGAGGCGACGACGTGACGGGCCGGGTGGAACTCCTCCACGCCCTCGACCTCGATCGTTGTCGTGCCGGCGCCCGCGATCCGCGCGCCCAGGGCCACCAGGAACTCCGCGAGGTCCCCGATCTCGGGTTCCCGCGCGGCGTTGTCGATGACCGTCGTCCCCCGGGCCGCGACCGCGGCCATCAACAGGTTCTCCGTGGCGCCCACGCTCGGGAAGTCGAGCGACATCACCGCGCCCTGCAGCCGCCCGGTCGCCTCCAGGTACCCGTGTTCCTGTTGGAACTCGATCCCCATGCGCTCCAGGCCCCGCAGATGCAGGTCGATTTTCCGCGACCCGATGTTGCAGCCGCCCGGCATGGCCACGCGGGCGCGGCCGAACCGGGCCAGCAGCGGGCCGAGCACGATGATAGACGCGCGCATCCGGCTGACCAGCTCGTAGGGCGCGTCGTGCCGTTCGACCGACCCGGCGTCGATCTCGACGGCGTGCCCGTCCCACCGGACGCCGGCCCCCATGTGGTCCAGCACCTCGACCATCGTGCGGCAGTCGGCGATGCGAGGGACGTTCTCGAGCACGCTGCGCCCGGGCGCGAGCAGCGCCGCGGCCATGAGCTTCAGCGCGGAATTCTTCGCCCCGCCGATGGGCACGTCGCCGTACAGAGGCCGTCCCCCGGACACGACCAGCATCTCCATGAGCCTGTCATTCTAGTGCTCCGTCCCAGGGGTCCCTTGCGCACCGAGGCCGTCACTGCGCCCGCAGGGCAAGGAGTAGAGGACCGACGCGTACCTGTTGGTACGCGAGCGACGAGCGACGCCGCCATGCGGGATGCAGGGGCGGCCGAATGCCAAGGGACTTCTGGGACGGAGCACTCGTGCGCCCGGGGTGGGCGGATCGCCCAGCGGGACGACGCCGAACGGCGCCCGTTCCTCACCTGGGCGACAGGACGACCCTGCGGCCGGTCGTGCCGGTGGCGCCGACGCGGACGGTGAGGACGACGGGCGAGTACCCCCACCGCGAGAACGTCACGCGGTAGGTGCCGGCCGGGATGTACCGGGCGTGGAACGTCCCGATCGAGTTGGTGGTCCACGACCGGGGGGTTCCCTGGATCCTCGTGCGGACCCTGACGCCCGGGAGGGGGTTCCCGGCGGAGACCGCGAGCCCGGCGATGCGGCGGGGCCCCGAGAGACTGGGCACGGTGGCCCGCACCAGGGGCGAGGTGGCGGAGACGTTGCCCGACGAGTCCCTGGTTCTGACGCGGTAGACGACCCTGCCCGAGGCCCGCAGGTCCACGTACGTACGGTTCCGCATGGACGCCACCTTCACGCCGTTGCGGTACACGTCGTAGCCCATCACCCGGTGGTCGTCCCTCCCCACGGACCAGGACAGGGCCACGCGGGAGCCGCTGAGCGGGATCGCCGCCAGCCGCTGGGGGGCCGACGGGGCCACCGTGTCGAGCGGCGGGACCGTGATCCTCGACGTGTTGCTGGGTGCCGACCGGTTGCCGGCCGTGTCCACGGTCACCACCTGGTAGCGGTACGTCTCGCCGTGGACCACGTCCTCGTCCGCGTACGAGGTGCCGGTCGCCTCGGCGATCTCGGTTCCGTCGCGGATGATCGAGTACTCGGCGACCACGGTGCCGTCCGTGGGGGGGCTCCAGGTCAGGTCGACGCTGTTGCCGATGGCGGTGACCAGGTCCGTCGGGGGAGACGGCGTCACGCCGTCCCCGCCGCCCCCGTTGTCCACGGTGACCCAGTCGACCCCGGTGGTACCGTAGTTCTTCGCCGCGTCGTACGCCCGGGCGTACAGCGAGTGGGTCCCGTCCGGGAGCCCCGTGGTGTCCCACTGGAACGAGAAGGGGCCGGAGGAGCTCGTGGCGGCCAGCGCGTCGTCCACGTAGAACTCGACCTTGGTGACGGCCACGTTGTCGGACGCGGACGCGGCGACGGTCGTGGTGCCGGAGGCCGCCGATCCGCCCGTGGGGGTCTCGACGGATGCCGAGGGCGGGGAGCCGTCGCTCGAGGAGCTCGTCGGCCCGAGGAACCAGACCCGAGGCGAGGGAGGCGAGAGGCTTCCGTCGCCGTCGACGGCCTGCACGTAGTACTCGTGGCTCCCCCCGATGGGGTCCGAATACGTCGTCGACGCGACCCGGGCGATCCGGCGGTTGTTCCGGTAGACGTCGTAGCCCGTGACCCCCCGGTCGTCCGTGCTGGGCGTCCAACTCAGGTCGGTGCGGGCGGCGGTGCCGGTGGGCGAGTACAGGAGGTCCGGCCGGCTCGGCGGGGAGTCCCCCAGCGCCCCCGTGAACACCGGGTACGGGAGGGGGCTCGCGAAGTTCCCGTCACCGTCGACCGGGATCACCTGGACGTCGTAGCGGGTCCTGGTGGGCAGCCCGGTCGCCGTCAGGGACTTCATCGACGCCGGCAGCCAGCACGTGGCTATGCACGGGACGACGCGGTAGTACGCCACCCCCACGCCGTCATGGGCCCCGGACCAGGAGAGGCTGACGGTCCGATCCGTCGCGGTCGCCTTGACGGCCGCCGCGGTCGGCGGCGTGTAGTCGGTCCGCTTCGGCGTGGTGACCGAGACTTTCGCCGCCGCCGACTGATTGCCCTTCCGGTCGAACGCGACGATCGAGTACGTGTAGGTCGTCTCGGGCGAGAGGTTCGTGTCGAGGAACCACGTGGTCGGGCTGGTGAAGACGGAGGCGCCCCTCTGGATGAGGTAGCCGGCGACGCCGAGGTTGTCCGTGGCCGGCGACCAGGAGACCCCGACCGTGGCCGACCCCAGGGCGGTCGCCGTGAGGCCAGTGGGGGCGCCCGGCCGCGTCGTGTCCGCCGGGGAGGTCACCCGGTAGGTCACGCCGGGAACCGAGGCCACGTAGTCGCCCAGGCTGTTCGAGAAGAACCGGCCGAGCCCGGCCGAGTAGTCGTAGGTGCCGTCGACCGTCGACGGCTTCGACGTGATGGCCACGCTCACCGACGTGGAGCCCCCCGGGGGGAGGACGACGTAGTCCGGCGTCGCGATCACGGTGAGATCGGAGTAGGTGCTGGCGCGGAAGAACCGGAACGTGTTCGGCGCGCATCCGGCGGAGTCCCTGTTGGTCAGGGTGAGCGTGTAGATCCTCGCCTGCCCGGCCGAGGCGCTCTGGCTCGACGGTCCGGGGGCGGTCACCGCGGGGGCGCCGCGGACGCAGGTCTGGGTCGGGACCGAGACCTGGACCGTCAGCCCCGACGGGCCGGCGGACAGCGCCGCGATCGTGATCCCCGTCTCGGGGTCGGTGAAGCTGTGTCCCGGCAGGAGCGCCCCGTCGAGGACATCGTCCACGGGGTAGTACGTCGTCGGGTCGACGATGGTCCCCGGGGTGTCGTCGAGCAGCTGGGTGTCCGAGCCGCCTCCGCTCCCCAGGACGTCGAACCCGGCGAGCCGGATCGACGCCCCTTGGGCCACGTTACAGGCGCCGCAGTCCGATCCCATCCACGAGTCGAACCCCGCGGGCTGGCGGTACTCGACCGTGAAGGCCGTTCCGGTCACCCCGCGGGGGATGTTCAGCGCGGCGAACCCGGAGCCGGGGTTCTCGTACGGCGCCAGGGTGTACTTGCCGGAGGCCGTGACCGAGGGGAACTGGGACGGGCTCAGCCAGCCTGCCAGGGACTTGTGGTACGGGTCCAGCTGGGACACCCGGTGGTACCTTCCCCCGCCCAGGACGTCGAACGGGTCCCCGTACTCGGAGACGTCGCACCCCTGGTCGAAGCGGGTGGGCGGCGTGAAGACGTCGGGCAGGCAGATGTCCACCGCCGCGTGCGCGTTGAAGGTCCCGAGCGTGTGGGAGAGCTCGTGGACCTGCGTGTACAGGCTGGAGGACCAGGTCGCGTCCTCGATGATCTCCGCGGCCGTGACGGTGCCGTCGGGGGTGGCCATCGAGCCCGCGCTGGACGCGGAGGCGCCGTACCCCGTGCAGTTCGCCACCAAGACCAGCCGGGAGAAGTTCGTGTAGTCGATGTCGGCGTTGGCCAGCCGGAACAGCTCGTCGGAGTCGAAGCTCCGGCACCCGGTCTGGGACGCCTCGGCCAGCCGGTAGGGGCCGAAGAACGAGGGGGCGACCTGCAGCTTGCCGTACGAGGCCTCGGTGAAGTAGCTCACCACGTCGCCCCCCGGATTCCCCTGATACAGGGCCCGCAGGGCCGCCTTGTCGAGCGGGGTGGTCGAGTTGCTGAAGTCCGCGAGGATCACGGCGGTGTTCATCTGGCCCACCGACGCCTGAGATCCCGCCGCACCGGTCACGGTGATCTGGGTTCCGGTGTCCGTTCCGACCCACAGGTCGTTCCCCGCCAGGCGGCCGTCGACCGAGATCGTGCTTCCTGGGTCGACGTGGGAGAAGCCGCTGCCGTGCAGGGACAGGACCCTCCCGCCGGGCGTCACCAGCTCGTCCCGGAACACGTCCCGGGAGGGATCGGCGAAGTCGTCCCGGTGGAAGACCCGGTATCTGCCGGAGACCCTGACCTTCTCCCCGAGCCGGGCGGCCGCCTGGACCCCCGGCGCGGCCTGGACGCCGGACCCGGACTCGGACTGCCCGCCGGACGCGCGGGCGACCGCCGCCTGGCCAAGGGGAATGCTCATCACGAGCAGCACGGCGAGCAGTCGCCGCGCGATACGCTTCCGTGTGGAGGTTGGGGCATCGCCCCTGGTCGAGCCCATCGTGATGATGTGTCGGCACCAAGGCGGCCGTGGGGCATCGGAGGGTCGGCCGATTCGAGCCGCCGAACGGGGGGTTTCGCCCTGGGCAGGGGGCGTACGAACGAGCTAGGCCCGGGCAAGCCGGGCTTCGGCCGTGCGGTGGATCGGGATGACCTAGCCCGATCGGCGGACCCGCCCGGCGAAGGGCCAGTGGCGGGGCTGCGCCGCGATCTGCCGAGCGAGGACGGCGGCGATCAATTCGCCCGGGAGTGACCACGAGCGAGGCACGAGAAAGGGCCGGCCCCGCGTGGGGCCGGCCCTTTCCGTGCGTTGGTGCCGGAGCGTCCTACGGTGCGTCGGCCCCGTTCGTGATGGTGAAGCTCTCCGTGCCGCAGGCGCCGTTGATGTCGGCGTTGCCGTTCGTGTCGCCCGAGTACGTGAGCTGCCAGTTGTACGTCCCTCCGGTGCTCGTCGACCCGATGAGGGCCGAGATCAGCTCGGTGTTGGTCGTCTCGTACGAACCGTCACCGTTGACGTTGACGGTCTGGGTGAACAACTGGTTCGCGCCCGTGCAGTTCCCCTTGTAGAGGGCGAACTTCAGGTTGCCGTTCAGGGGGACGCTGCTGCCATCGACGCTGATGTCGGCGAAGTCGTTCGGAACGTAGTCCGGGTACGACGACTGGTGCTCGATTCCGACATGTGCGTCGTCGGTGTCGCAGACGTCCTGCCCCACCGGCGGGGTTCCGCACGCCTGCGCGGTGTTGATGAGCGGCGACGTCACTGACAGCGTGCAGCTGTAGGTGTACGACGCGCCCGGTGCGAACGTGCTGCTCCCTCGGTCCGCGGCGATCTGAGCCGATGTCCGTGCGCAGTTCGGCGCCTGGGCGTCGGTGACGTGGACGTTCGTCAGCGTCGTGTCGCCGGTGTTGGTGACCTTGATGCTGAACGACACGGTGTTGCCGCTGACCACCGACTGGGACTCGGGGCCCTTCTCCACCGAGATCGCCGGGTGGATCAGCGTGACGTCGGCCGTGTCGGTGTCGCACACCGCAGGTGGCCCCGTGGACGTCGGCGTCCCGCAGGCCTGGGCCGTGTTGGTAAACGACGCCTGGACGTTCGACAGCGTGCACTGGTAGGACGTCGAGTTGCCCGGGTCGCCGCTCTTGGCCAGCGTGCCCAGGTTCGCCTTGGCGCAGTTCGGTGCCTGCGCGTCGGTGACCGAGACGTCGTCCAGGGCCACGTCACCGGTGTTGGTCACCGTGATGGTGAACGTCACCGTGCCCCCGCTCTGGACCTGCTGGGAGTCCGGCGTCTTCTGGACGTCGATGGACGGGTGGATGACGGTGACGTGCGCGTCGTCCGAGTCGGTCGCGTCCGGCCCGACCGGCGGTGTGCCGGTCGCGGTGGCCGTGTTGGTGAACGACGTCGTCACGTCGGCCTTCGTGCAGTCGTACTCGTAGGTGTCGGTCGGTGCGAACGTGCTGCTCCCTCGGTCCGCGGCGATCTGAGCCGAGGTCCGTGCGCAGTTCGGCGCCTGGGCGTCGGTGACGTGGACGTTCGTCAGCGTCGTGTCGCCGGTGTTGGTGACCTTGATGTGGAACGTCACGGTGCTGCCGGTCACCACCGTCTGCTCGTCAGGCGTCTTCAGGACGACGATCGACGGGTTGATGTCGATGACCGTGAAGCACTCGTTCGTGGTGGAGGTGGACTGGCCCTCGGAGTACAGCGCCGTCGCGTCCGGGATGTACTCCAACCGGAGGCAGTAGGTGCCGGCTCCCGCGGGCGACATGGGAGGCGACGTCGCCTGGCCCCCGCTGAGGGTCACCGGTCCGAACGAGGTTCCACCGGTGCACGGCGTGGCGGAGACGGTCGGTCCGCACAGGAAGAACGTCACCGTGCCCGTCACCGTCCCCTTGCTCCCCGTCAGCGTGGCGAGGTCGGTGACCGACTGGCCGGAGATGACCTGCGTGGCGCTGACCTGCGTCGTGATGGTCGGTGGCTGGAGCACCGCGGATGCCTTCAGCGAGCGGTCCTGGTTGCCCCCCGTGCCATCCAGGGAGATCAGGCGCATGTGGTACGGGGACCCCGGGATCGCCCCGGCGCCCTGCCCCTCGCCCCAGATGAGCTCCGAGGCGATGTGGCCCCCCCAGGCGATGACCGGAGAGTCCACCGAGGTGGTGAAGGTGAGCTTGATCGCCGTCGAGCTGTCCCCCCTGTAGTTCCCGCACAGCGCGTAGTGGGCGTCGGCGTCGTACGCCGAGCAGGTGCCCAGCTCCGGGAGGGTCGGGGCGCTCACCGTGGTGATCGTGCAGTTGAAACAGGTGAGGTCGCCGGCGACCTGGGCCTTCGGGTCGTGCGTGTCGGGCGGGATGGGGAACGTCGCCGGCGATCCGCAGCCGGAGACGCCCGCGCAGGGATCCGCGCCCGACACCGTCCGGTTGTAGGTCGTCAGGTAGTCGTAGGCGTGCTTCCCGCTCTTCGTGGTGTCCCACTGGAAGATGAGGCTGTGGGACCCGGGCCCCGACAGACCCGAGAGCAGCATCCGGAACGGGACCGAATCCCCCTCCCGGTAGATGGACTTGGCCTCGTTGAGGTCCCCGTTCACCCAGTCGGTCGAGCCCGAGCATGCGGTGGCCGGAAGGGGAAGGGTCGTGCCGTCTGCACACTGGTCGAGACTCGCGGCCGATGGTGCGGCGTTCGCCGTGATCGGCGACAGCACCAGGACCGAGAGGATCGTCGCCACACCCGCCAGCAACGCGAGCGCACGCCTGCCCCCCCGAGGATGACGATGGTTCATTTTTACCCCCCTTTGGATGCTCATGCGTCCGCTCCGTTCGTGACGGTGAAGCTCTCCGTCCCACACGCCCCGTTGATGGCGGCGTTGCCGTGGGTGTCGCCGGAGTAGTCGATGTCCCAGCGGTACGTCCCGCCCGTGTCGGACGAGCCGAACTTGGCCTGGTCGAGCGCCGAGAGCAGGGTGGCGACGTTGTTCGAGTGGTACGTGCCGTCGCCCGCGACGTTCACGGTCTCGGAGTAGATCTGGTTGGCAGTTGTGCAGGTCCCCTTGAACAGCCGGAACGTGATGTGGCCGTTCAGGGGCTGCAGCCCGGTGCCCTCGAGGGTGATCGTGGCGAAGTCGTTGGGCACGAAGTCCGAGTGGGACTTGAGGTGCTCGATGCCGACCTGGCCGTGGTCGTCGTCACAGACCTGGGACCCCGCGGGCGGGGTGCCGCAGACCGTGGCGACGTTGTCGAGGGGCGCGCTGAGCGCCGGGGTGGTGCACGTGTAGGTGGTGGAGGCTCCCGCCGCCAGGAACCCGATGGTGTGGTTGCAGTTCGGGGACAGGGCGTCGGTGACCGCCACGCCCGACAGGTTGACGTCGCCGGTGTTGGTGACCTTGATGGTGAAGGTCGCGGTGTCACCGAAGACCACCGCCGGGGTGTCGGGATCCTTGAGCACCTTGATCGACGGGTTGATCACCGTGAGGTTCTCGATGGACCCCCCGTGGGTGTCGTTGCACCCGTTCGCCGTGGCGTCGTTGTTCCCGTCACCGGAGTAGTTGGCGATCCACCGGTAGACCCCCGGGGCGGTGATGTGCACCGTGCCCGTGTACTGCCCGTTGCCGCTCACCGGCTTGGTGTCCGATCCCACCGGGGCGTTCGCACACGTGGCGTCGTTCGGGCCGTACAGGTCGAAGGTGATGGTCCCGGTGGGGTTGAACCCCCCGGTGAGGGTCGCGGTGTCTTGAAGGTCGTTGCCCGGCGGGTTGCCGGCGAAACGGACCGTGCCCCCCGCGTTCGTGGTCAGGTCGGGGCCCGCGTTGCCCGCGGTGGAGGTCTCCCCGGGGTCGTTGCACCCCGTGGAGTACAGCAGCTTGCCCCCGGTCAGCTTGTCGAACAGGTCGGTGGTCCACCGGTAGGCGCCGGAGCCGGTCGTCTGGAAGTTGTTGGAGACCACCGAGCCGTTGCCGGTGACTTGCTTGCGCGCTCCGGAGTACAGGTCGGCGCCGGAGCAGGTGGTGTCCCCGGGGCCGAACAGGTGGAACTGGACGAAGGTGATCTGGCCCAGGGCCGCCCCGTGGATGAACGCCGTGTCGTGGATGCTCCCCCCCACGGTGACGTTCGTGGTGGCCGAGGTGTGGTCGAGGAACGGGAAGCCCACGCAGTTCGCCCCCTGGCGGGGGTTGAACCGGTTGGTGGACACCGAGTTGTCGTGGTTCCCGTTCACCGCGATCTGGGAGATGTTCGCGTCAACCACGTGCTGGAAGCCCGAGCCGGGCCGCCCTCCACCGTGGACGTCGTAGAAGATCACGCACACCTTGGAGATGTCCTCGCGGGAGGAGAAGGTGTGGGAGTACCCCTTGCCCGAGTTCTTCTCGTAGCCCCAGGACCCCCAGGGGTGCCCGGCGCAGTTCGTGGTGCCGTTGGCGCACCGGCGGTGGGTGCGGTCGGGGTTGGTCCCCTTGGACGCCGTGGCCGACAGCGGCTGGCGTCCGCACCCTGCGCGCCACGCCTTGACGTGGGCCGTGGTCAGCGTGGGGGGGGACGGGTCGACGAAGCGCTGGGTCGCGGGGAAGTCCTTCCCCGCAACGGTGTACCCCTCGGCCCGGTTGCCCCGGTCGACGGGGTGGACCATGCGGTCCAACTTGTTCACGGTGTCCCCGGCACGGAGCTTGGAGACGCCCACCGCGACGGAGATGTTGGCCTTGTCCACGACGTATCCGGGCTCGGTGGGATCGTTCCAGGCGATCGCCACCCCGGTCCCGGCCCGGTCGTAGTTGCAGTCGGTGTTGTGCGTCAGCCAGTTCCACTGGCCCCGGACGAACACGGTGGCCGTGCCGTTCGGGTTGTCGCGGACCGAGCCGTGGATCGAGCCGAGGATCGGGTTGCCCGCGTCGGCGTTGGCTACGATCGGTGACAGGACGAGGAAGGACACAATCGTGGCCAGTCCCGCGAGCAACGCGAGCCTGCGCCTACCCTTCCGAGGACGACGATGAGTCACTTCCACCCCCCCTTCAACTACCGGCCTCCGACTGTCGGCGGCCGTTCAATGACTTGCTTCTCCCCCAGGCGCGAGGCCGAGCCCCCTCTCGGGGGAAGCCGTACGTCGCTGAGTGGCGGCTAACGTACCTCGCCCGGACACAAAGCGACAGACCCCGATCGTCTCGACATCAGTGACCAAATGGACTAGGGAATGCGGACGAGGGTCGGTCCGCAGCGACCCGCTGTCCTTTTCAGGAGATTGCGGAGGACATCGCCGGGGAGATCCCGGTCACCTCGCGCGACGGCGGGCGCGACGGCGGGCGGAGGCCGCCCTGGACATCGCCAGTCCCTCCTCTGCGGTGGGCGCGGACCCGCCGAGGTGGGCCGGGAGCCACCACCGGTCCTCGGGGTTCCTCGGGCGCTGCGGGTAGGTCCGGGCCGCGCGCTCCACCTCCCGCCCGATGCGCTCCATGAGCGAGGCCGTGACCACCATCGGATCCGACCCGGGAGCGCACTCGATGGGCTCACCGAAGCTCACGGTGACCACCACGCCCCGGGGGAACCGCCTCCGCCGGCCGGGAGCCAGGATCCGCTGGCTCCCCCACACGGCGACGGGCAGGAGCGGGGCCCCGCTCTCGATCGCCAGCCGGGCCGCGCCGCTCTTGCCGGGAGCGGTGACGAAGGACCGGCTCATCCCGCCCTCAGGGTGGATCCCCACGACCTCGCCGGATCGCAGGGCCTGCAGCGCCGGCCGGAGCGAGGCCCCCGCGTCGCCCTCCCGGTCGACCGGGATGTGCCGCATCGCGCGGAGCAGCGGACCGCCGAGCCGGTGCCGGAAGGCCTCCTTCATGGCCATGAACCGGACCAGGCGGCCGCGCCGGTACGCGCCCAGGCCGACGAAAGCGAAGTCGAGATACCCGACGTGGTTGGCCGCGACGATGGCGGGCCCGCGCCTCGGGACGTGTTCGAGGCCGGTGACCCGGACGTCCCATCGGATGAGCCGGAACACCGCGAGCGCGACGCCGATGACGAGACGGTAGACGGGCTCCATCGATACTTCCCCAGCGGCTACTCCAGCTCGGCGTGCTCAGCCAGGACGTCCACGCGGTCGTTCGCAACGTGGAGGAAACCTCCGTCGACCGTCGCGCGGACGCGCTCGCCCCCGGACTGGACCTCGAGCGGGCCCCGGCCGAGGAGCGCCAGCAGCGGGGCGTGCCCCGGGAGCACCCCGAGTTGGCCATCGGCGGCCGTGGCGACGACCATGTCGGCGTCGCCCGACCACACCTCGCGCTCGGGGGTGACGACGTGCACCTCGAGCCTGACGTCCGCCACTACGAGGCCTCCTCGCCCTGGCCGGCGAGCTTCCGGCCCTGCTCCTCGGCCTCCTCGATGCCGCCCACCATGTAGAAGGCCTGCTCCGGGAGGTCGTCGTACTCGCCCTCGGTGAGCGCCTTGAACGAGGCGATCGTCTCGTCGAGCGGCACGTACTTGCCGGAGATGCCGGTGAACTGCTCGGCCACGAAGAACGGCTGCGACAGGAACCGCTGGATCTTCCTCGCGCGGCCGACGATGACCTTGTCCTCCTCGGACAGCTCGTCGACGCCGAGGATCGCGATGATGTCCTGGAGGTCCTGGTACCGCTGCAGGATCTCCTTCACCCGCTGGGCCACCGCGTAGTGCTCGTCGCCGACGTAGCGCGGGTCGAGGATCCGCGACGTCGAGTCCAGCGGGTCCACCGCCGGGTAGATCCCCAGCTCCGAGATGGCCCTGCTGAGCACCGTCGTCGCGTCGAGGTGGGCGAACGTCGTGTGCGGCGCGGGGTCGGTGATGTCGTCGGCGGGGACGTAGATCGCCTGCAGGGACGTGATCGAACGGCCCCGGGTCGACGTGATGCGCTCCTGCAGCTCGCCCATCTCGTCGGCCAGGGTCGGCTGATACCCCACCGCCGACGGCATCCGGCCCAGCAGCGTCGAGACCTCCGAGCCCGCCTGCACGAACCGGAAGATGTTGTCGATGAACAGCAGCACGTCCTGGTGCATCTCGTCGCGGAAGTACTCCGCCACCGTCAGCGCCGCGAGGCCCACGCGCAGCCGCACGCCCGGAGGCTCGTCCATCTGCCCGAACACCAGCGCGGTCTTCTCGAGCACGCCGGACTCGGTCATCTCCAGGAACAGGTCGTTGCCCTCGCGGGTTCGCTCCCCCACGCCCGCGAACACGGACACGCCGCCGTGCTGCTCGGCCTGGCGATGGATCATCTCCTGGATGATCACGGTCTTGCCCACGCCGGCGCCCCCGAACATCCCGATCTTGCCGCCCTGCACGTAGGGCTCCAGCAGGTCGATGACCTTGATGCCCGTCTCGAGCATCTGGGTCCTGGGCTCCAGCTGGTCGAACGGCGGCGGGTCGCGGTGGATCGGCCACCGGGTGTCGGAGTCGACCTCGTCGACGTCGAGCGGCTCGCCGAGCACGTTGAACACGTGCCCGAGCACCTTCTCGCCGACCGGCACGCTGATCGGCCCGCCGGTGTTCTGCACGGGCGCCCCGCGGACCACGCCGTCGGTCGGCTTCATCGCGATGGCCCGCACGGTGAAGTCGCCGATCTGCTGGGCCACCTCGCAGGTGATCGTCGTGGTCTCCTCGTCGATGGTCCGGTGCAGCGTGAGGGCGTAGTGGATCTCGGGCAGCGCGTCGGGGGGGAACTCCACGTCCACCACCGGCCCGATGACCCGGACCACCCGCCCCGCGGCGTTGCCGTTCTCGCTCCCGTTCCCGTTCGCCTTCGCCATGCTCAGCTCCATCTCCCGCGCCGTGGCGCGCCTCGCTCGCTCACCCCGTCAGCGCCTCCGCCAGCCCCTCCTCGGCGGCCGCCGAGAGGGCCTCGGCGCCGCCCACGATCTCGGAGATCTCGGTCGTGATCTCGGCCTGCCGGGCCTGGTTCGCCACGCGCGTCAGGCTCTTGATGAGGTCGTCCGCGTTGTCCGTGGCGGCCTTCATCGCCTTCTGCCGGGCGGCGAGCTCCGACGCCGCCGACTCCAGCAGGGCCGCGTAGACCCGCATCTCGATGTACCGCGGGAGCAGCGAGTCGAGGATGGTCTGCGGGTCGGGCTCGAACAGGTACAGCGGGTACGGCCCCTCCTCCTCGATCTCGACCTCCTCCACGACGAGCGGCAGGAACCGGCGGGCCTCGGCGCGCTGCGTCAGCGCGGACACGTAGTCCGTGTACACCCCGAAGATCTCGTCCACCTCGCGGGACACGAACGCGTCGATGATCGTGTCGCCGATCTCCTTCGCGTGGTCGTACGAGGGCCGGTCCGAGAACCCCTGCCACTGCTGCTCGACCTTGCGGCCGCGGAACCGGTAATAGCCCTGGCCCTTCCGGCCGGTCACGTACAGGCTGGGCTCCTTCCCCTCGTCGCGCAGGGCCTGGAGCAGTTCCTCGCCGCGGCGCAGCACGTTGGCGTTGTACGCTCCCGCCAGCCCTCGATCGGAGGTCACGACGAACACCGCGGCGCCCTTCGGCTCCGGGCGCTCCTCGAGCAGCGGGTGCTCGAGGTCCTGGGCCTGTCCGGTGAGGTCGCCGATGGCCCGGGTGATCAGCTCGGCGTAGGGCCGGGCCTGCTGGACCCGCTGCTGGGCCCGGCGGATCTGCGACGCCGCGATCAGCTCCATGGCGCGCGTGATCTTCATGGTCGACTGGACCGACCGGATGCGCCGCCGGATCGCGCGGAGCTGGGCCCCCATCTAGCTACCGACCTCCTTGCGGGGGCGGACCCGCCGCTGGACCTTCTCCGCCGAGTCCTCCTCCTGGCCCTCGACCTCCTCCTCCTTGGGCGGGGGCTTCTCCCCGCTCGGGCGGAAGCCCTGCTTGAACTCCTCCACCGCGGACTTCAGCTGCTCGACGACCTCGTCGCTGAGCGCGCCGCCCTCCACGATGGACTTCCCGACCTCCTGCTTGCGGGTCCGCATGAACTCCAGCAGCTCTTCCTCGAACCGGCGGGCGTCCTCGATCGGGATGTCGTCGAGGTAGCCGTTGGCCCCGGTCCAGATCGAGATGACCTGGTCCTCCACGGGGAACGGCCGGTACTGGGGCTGCTTCAGCAGCTCGACCATGCGGGCGCCGCGGGCCAGCTGGGCCTGGGACGCCCTGTCGAGGTCGGACCCGAACTGGGCGAACGCCTCGAGCGCCCGGAACTGCGCGAGGTCCAGGCGCAGCCGGCCCGCCACCGACTTCATGGCCTTGATCTGCGCGTTCCCGCCCACCCGGCTGACCGAGATCCCCACGTTGATGGCCGGCCTGACGCCGGAGTTGAACAGGTCCTTCTCCAGGTAGATCTGGCCGTCGGTGATCGAGATGACGTTGGTGGGGATGTACGCGGAGACGTCGCCGCCCTTCGTCTCGATGATCGGCAGCGCGGTCAGCGAGCCGCCGCCGAGCTCGTCCGAGAGCTTCGCGGCGCGCTCCAGCAGCCGGGAGTGCAGGTAGAAGACGTCGCCGGGGTAGGCCTCCCGGCCGGGAGGCCGCCGCAGCAGCAGCGACACCTGCCGGTAGGCCTCGGCCTGCTTCGACAGATCGTCGTAGACGACCAGCGCGTGCTGGCCCTGGTACATCCAGTGCGCCCCCAGCGCCGCACCGGAGTACGGCGCGACGTACTTGAACGGCGCCGGAGAGCCGGACGGGGCGTCGATGACCACGGTGTACGCCATCGCGCCGCTCTCCTCGAGGGCGCCGGCCACCTCGCGGACCGTCCCGTCCTTCTGCCCGATCGCCACGTAGATGCACTTCACCTGGAGCTTCGGGTCCCCGGATTCCCAGTTGGCCCGCTGGTTGATGATCGCGTCGACGGCGACCGCGGTCTTGCCGGTCTGGCGGTCGCCGATGATCAGCTCGCGCTGTCCCCGGCCGATCGGCGTCATGGCGTCGATGGCCTTGATGCCGGTCTGCAGGGGCTCCTTCACCGGCTGGCGCTGGACCACCGACGGCGCCTGGACCTCGAGGGCCCTGGTCTCGTCCGTCTCGATGTCGCCCTTGCCGTCGACCGGGCGCCCCAGCGGGTCGATGACCCGGCCCAGGAACTGGTCGCCGACGGGGACCGAGAGGATCCGGCCGGTGTGCTTGACCTCGTCACCCTCCTCGATCTGGGAAGCGTCGCCGAGGATCACGCACCCGATCTGGCGGACGTCGAGGTTGAACGCGATCCCGAGGATGCCGCCCGGGAACTCCAGCAGCTCGTTGGCGAGGGTCGAGGGGAGGCCCTCCACTCGCGCGATGCCGTCTCCGGTCTCGGTGACCCGCCCGACCTCCTCTCGGGACACCCCGGGCTCGAAGCCCTCCACGTGCTTGTGGAGGGCCTTGCTGATCTCCTCCGAGCTGATGGTCAGCTCCGCCACGTCGTCACATCCCTTCGCTTCGCTTCGCGAACCACGCTCGCGCTCATCTGGTCAGGCGCTCCAGCGCCAGCTCCAGCTTCCTGCGGATCGAGCCGTCGATGACCTCGTCGCCCACGCGAGCGACCACGCCGCCCACGACCGAGGGATCCACCACGACCTGGACGTCCACCCGTCTTCCCGTGGCCCGGGTCAGCGCCTCCCCCAGCCGCGCCTGCCGCGCGTCGTCGAGGGGAACCGCGGTGCGAGCCTCCACGACCACGCGCCGGTCCCGCGCCGCCGCCCGGTCGGACAGGTCGCCAAGCCGCTCCACCGGGTCGCCGGTCTTCCCCGCGGCCCATCTTCCCAGGAGCACCGTGGCCCCGGCGGCCTTGCCCTCGAGAAGGTCGGCCATCAGGGCCTCCTTGCGCTCGTCCGGAAGGACCGGGTCGGTCAGGGCGCTCCGGAGGGCCGGCTGCGACTCGACCAGCCGGGACAGCCGGAACAGCTCCTCGGCCACTCGCTCGAGCGAGCCCTCGGCTTCGGCCTCCGCCAGCACCGCCTGCAGCGCGAGGTCCTCGAGCACCTGGCGGAGCCGGTACGAGATGGAGTCCTCCACGGCAAGGTCCTCGAGGAGGGAGAGGGTCCGCTCGTCGAGTCGCCCGCCGAGGAGGTCCCGCAGGAGCCCCCGCTTGGCATCCGGAGGAACGCCGATGTCGGCCAGGGTCTTGCGGAGCTCCGGCTCCCGGCGCAGGAGGTCGGCGAGCGCGAACAGCTCCTCGCGGACGCGCGACTGCGTGCCGCCTCCGGCCGCCGCCGCCGCCGAGAACGCCTCCTCCGCGCGGGCGCGCGGCGAGAACCGGCCCCCCGGTCGCGCCTGGCTCACGGGCTGCCTCCCGCCGGCGACCGGCCGCCGCCGTCGCCCGCGTCCGGCGCGGGGCCGACGCTCGCGGCGAGCTCCTCGACATAGGCGTCCACCAACTCGAGCTGTCGCTCGCCGTCGAGGGACTCCCCCACGACCCGCTCGGCCACCTGCACGGCAAGGATCCCGACCTCGCGGCGCAGCTCGCGTGCCGCGCGATCGCGCTCGGCCCGGATCTCGGCCCGGGCCGCCTCGACGATCCGGTCGGACTCCTCCTTGGCCTTCTCCTGGAGCTCCTTCCGCACGCGGTCGGCGGCCTCCCGGGCCTCGCGGATGATCCGGTCCGCGCCGTCCCGCGCAGATTCCAGCTGGTCGCGATACTGCTGCAGCAGCCGCTCGGCCTCCTGCCGTTCCTGCTCGGCCTTGTCGATGTTTCCCTGGATCAGCTCCGCCCGCTTGGCCAGGGTCTCGCGAATCCGCTTGAACACCCCGACCCGCCACAGGATCGCGAGCAGGGCGAGGAACGCGATGGTTCCCCAGATCAGCTCGTTGGCCGCGGGCAAGATGGGACTCGGTTCCTTCGCCACCTCCACCGCGAGCAGCCCGAAGCTCGGCATCGCGCCCCCCACTAGACGATGAAGGCGAGGACGAAGCCGATCAGCGCCAGCACGTCCGTGAACGCGATGCCGATGATCATCGTGGTGAACAGCCGGCCGGCCATCTCCGGCTGCCTGGCCTGGCCCTCGACGGTCTTGCCCACCATGAAGCCGATCCCGATGCCGGGTCCGATGGCGGAGAGGCCGTAGCCGATGACGCTGACGCTGCCGGAGATGCCGGCGGCGATCAGAGCGATCAGTCCCATACCGTCTCCTTTCTCAATGCTCTTCGCTCGTGGCCAGTTGGATGAAGACCGCGGTGAGGATGGTGAACACGTAAGCCTGGACGACTGCGATGAATATTTCGAGGCCGACGACCATCACCGCCATGACCAGGGCCCCGAGCGCGAACGGGATCGTGATCGGGGTGACGACCAGGTACGCCGTGGCCAGCAGGAACACGACGAGGAGGACGTGACCCGCCAGGAAGTTGGCGAAGAGCCGGATGGCCAGCGTGAACGGGCGCAGGATCAGGGCCGTGGCAAGCTCGATCGGGGTGAGGAGCGGGTAGGCGAACCACGGAACCCCGGGCGGGAACATGACGTCCCGGAAGTACCCGATGAATCCCTTCTTGCTGATCCCGGCGTAGTTGTAGATCAGCCAGGAGCCGATGGCCAGGAAGGCCGGGACGGCGATGCGCGAGCTCACCGGGAACTGCAGCCCGGGGATCACCTCGAGGATGCTCACCGCGAACGCGAACGCGAATAGCACCATGAGGTAGGGCTGCCACACGAGGCCCTCGCGCCCCATCACGGCCTGCACGACGTCTCGGGTCACGAACTGGTAGAGCCCCTCCATCACGTTCTGCAGTCCCCGTGGGACGACGCTCGGCTTGCGGAAGGCCACGATGAAGACGATCGCGACGACGGCCATGGCCAGGAACTCCAGCAGCACGGTGCGGTTGATGCAGAGGTTCACCCCGCCGACCTTGAAGTCGATGATGCAGGGCCAGTTGAACAGCTCCTCCTTGGACGGGATCGTCTTGCGGAACCCCTCGCGGGCGAGCACCTCGAACAGGGGCGGCACTATCCCGTGCCCCCGACCCGATCGTCCGCGGCGACGTCGAGCTCCAGGGGCGCCCGGATCCGCCCCGCGAGCAGGGCCCAGGCCTCGTACGTCGCCACGACGAGCGCGGTGACGATGGCCGCGAAGCCGAATGCGGCGACGTCGCCGTCGGCGGCATCCACGGCGAACAGCGCCCCGAGGATCACGCCCAGGCGCGCCAGCCAGCCGCCGAGGACCGCGCCCTGCATCGCCGCGGGAGAGATCCTCCGCACCCGGCCCAGCACCATCACGTAGGCCGCGAAGCTGGCGCTCACGAGGAGGACGCCGAGGAGGGCCGACACGGCGGCGCGCAGCCCGTTCGCGGCGAACCCGACCCCGAATGCGGCGACGGCCAGGACCGCCCCAGGCACGAGGGCCCGAAACGCCATCTGGCGCTCCGGCTGGTCAGTCCTTCTGGTCTCTCGCATAACGGATGATCACCAGCCACGTCCCGCCGACCGCGCCGACGAGCAGGCCGATCGGGAGGAACAGGGCGCGGAACCCGAACAGCCGATCCAGCAGATACCCGATGCCGCCCCAGGCCAGCAGGCCGCCCAGGAGGATGCTGATCGCGGCCCATCCGGAGCCCACGTTCGGGCTGCCCCCGGCCCCGCCGCCCGGCTCGCCGGCCATTGGGTGCGCGATTCTACCGGCCGGTCGGATGGACCGTCAAAACGGTCCGGAGCGCATCGCTGCAGGTAGATGGCCATTTCCAGCCGATTCCGCTCCAGCTTGTGAAAACTTTCACGAATAGCGTACCCGAGTTTCCTGCGTGCCTCCGCCTGGACTGCCGAGCGGCCTCAGACCGGCCTGCGCCGCTGCGCGACGACGTTCGCGACCGCGATGAGGACGCCGACCATGAAGATCAGGGTGCCCATCACGAACACCTGCGGGGGGATCCCGACCTTCACGGTCCCGTACACCCACAGGGGGAAGGTCTGGGTCGCTCCGGCCACGAAGTTCGTGATGATGAAGTCGTCGATCGACAGCGCGAACGCGAGCAGCGCGCCGGCCAGGATCCCCGGGAAGATCATGGGGAAGGTCACCTTCCAGAACGTGACCCACGGCGTTGCGCCGAGGTCCTGGGCGGCCTCCTCCACTGCTCGATCGAAGCCGGACAGCCGGGCGCGGACGGTGATCGCGACGAACGCGATGTTGAACATCACGTGGGCGATGACGATCGTGAGCATCCCCCGCGGGACGCCGAACGTGATGAACAGCGACAGCAGCGAGGCCCCCAACACGATCTCGGGCGCCGCGATGTTCAGGAACATCACGAACTCGCTCGCGCCCTTCCCCCGGAACCGGTAGCGCACCAGGGCCAGGGCCATCATGGTCCCCAGGGCCGTGGCGATGAGCGTGCTCACCGTGGCCACGATCAGCGAGTTCTTCATCGAGTTGCTGAGGTCCTGGATCGCGAACAGCTTCCGGTACCACTCGGTGGTGAACCCCAGCCACCGGAAGCTGACCCGCTTGAAGCCGCTGTCGTTGAACCCGTACAGGATCATCACGAGGATCGGCAACACCAGGTAGATCAGGACGATCGCCGAGTAGACGGGCAGGACGAACCTGGTCCACCTGCGCTGCTTCGGCCGCGGAGCGGGCGTCTCCACTCGAGCGATGGCGTTGGCAGCGCCCCGCGCCCCCACCGCGGCCGCTCCCCCCCCGGAGGACGCCATCACACGTACTCCTCGATCTGGCGGGTCCCGAGGACGCGGGCGTAGACGAGGATCCCGATCAGGAGCGCGGCCATCAGGATGAACGACAGCGCGGCCGCGATCGGATAGTGGAAGTCCTCCAGGTACTCCAGCTGGATGATGTTGCCGATCATCCTGTTGCCGGCCCCGCCCAGGATCTGGGCGTTCAGGTAGTCGCCGACGGCCGGGACGAACGTGAGCAGCACGCCGGCGAAGACGCCGGGGATCGACAGCGGAAGGATGACCCTGGTGAACACCTTCACGTTGCTCGCGTAGAGGTCCCGGGCGGCCTCCACCACGCTCCGGTCGATCCGCTCGAGCGCGACGTACACGGGCAGGGCCATGAACGGGAGGAAGTTGTAGGCGATGCCGGCGATGACGGCCCCGGACGTCGCCAGCACGTGGAAGCTCTCGGGCAGCAGGTGCCAGCTCTTGAGCGTCCCCAGCACGATCCCGTTGTCGGACAGGATGAACTCCCACGCCAGGGTGCGGATCACGAACGAGACGAAGAACGGCAGCAGCATGATCAGCAGGTACGTCGTCTTGTGCCGTCCACCCCGGAACGCGATCCAGTAGGCGAGCGGGTACGAGACCACCAGGGCGCCGGCCGTGGCGACGGAGCCGTAGATCAGGGACCGGACGAACTGCACGTGGTACTGCGAGATGGCGTCGGTGAAGTTGGCGAAGTGCCACGTGTTCCGGAAGCCCTGGAAGAGGTCTCCGGTCTGGAGCGAGAGCGACGCCATGAAGAAGAGCGGCACGACGAAGAAGATCAGGAGCCACAGGCCTCCGGGGCCGAGCAGCGCGTACGGGGAGAGGCGCCGGCGAAGTCTCGGCCGCCTGCGCCTTACGAGCTGAACACCGGATTCCACACGCCGTCCCACTCGTCCTGCTCGTCCTGGCTCTTGAACACCTTGTACTGCTTGGCCTGCGCGAGGTCCTGGGAGGTGGGGAACACCAGGGAGCTGTTGGCGACCGTGGGGTCCTTCAGCGTGGTCGCCACGTACTGCTGGGCGGCCGGGACCGGGGACACGTACCAGATGTAGTCGGCCATCATCCCCGCGATCTTCGGCTGGTACACGAAGTTCATGTACGTGATCGCGTCGACTGGATGCTGCGCGTGGAGCGGGATGCACATGTTGTCGTGCCAGTACACGGGGCCTTCTTTCGGGAAGACGAACTTCATCTCCGGGAACCCGTCGCCCCCGTCGGCCTTCGACGCCGCCGCGACGAAGATGTCGCCGGACCACGCCTGGGTGATGATCGTGTCGCCGTTCTCGAGGGCGTCGATGTAGCTCTGGTCGTAGAAGTTGCGGATGATGCCGGCGTCACTCGCCTGGGTCACCTTGTCCGCCGCCTGCTTCCACTGATCGGGCGTCGACGTGTCGATGTCGAAGCCCATGTAGTTGAGCGCCGGGCAGGGCAGGTCCTGGTCGTTGCTGAACATGCCGACCTTGCCCTTGTACTTGGGGTTCATCAGGTCTCCGAAGCTCGTCGGCGGCTCCTTGATGTACTTGGAGTTGTAGCCGATGCCGGTGAACCCCGACTGCCAGACGACCGTGTACTGGTTCCCGGGGTCGTAGTTCGGGTTCACGGTCTTGGGATCCGCGTTGGCCTTCCAGGTCGGGAGGTACTGATGGTCGAGCGGGGTGAGGAACCCCAGCTTGATCATCCGCTCGACCGGGCCGCCGTTGGTGATCACGATCAGGTCGTACCCGGTGTCCTGGCCGTTCTGCAGGACCGGGATGATCTTGGCCAGGAACGGGTTGTTGTCGTTGATGGGGGTCGTGTACTTGACGTCGATCCCGGTCTGCTTGGTGAACAGCTCCAGCGTTGGGCTGTTCCCCTTCGAGTCCTGGTCGATGTAGATCGGCCAGTTGGCGAAGTTCAGCTGCCCGGCCGGCTTGCCGTCGCCGTAGATCTGCTGGAGCTGGGAGGCGGCCGCGGAGCCCGTCGGTCGTTTCTTTTGATTGCTGCCGCTGACGCCGCAGGCTGCAAGGAACGACGCCACCCCGGCCGCCCCGAGCCCCGCGCCCGCGTACCGGAAGAGGTCACGCCTCGAGATCCTTCGCTCGGTCATGCCGCGCCACAGCGCGGCGTCGATCCCGATGGGGTCGGGCCGTTCGCTTCGTCCGTTCACGTGTATTCCTCCTCGCTCTCCTCCCCCGGCGCCGCCAGCTCGACGGCGAAGGTGTGTTCGGGCTTCCATCGCAGCCGGACCCGCTCCCCCGGGACCGGGATACTGCCCACCCCCCGGTTCTGCTCGTACACGGTGAGCCTGGCCCCCGTGGGCCCCTCGACGGTGAACTGGTGGCTGACCCCGATGTAGGTGACGTCGCGGAGCTCGCCCTCCACCGCGTTCCACCCGGAGTCCGCCGCCGGCTCGGAGACCCGCTCGATGTGGATCTTCTCCGGCCGGACGCCCACCCGGACGTCTTCGGCGTCGGTGGCCATCCGGTCAGGCGGCATGCTCAGCACCGATCCGCCGGCGACCAGCACCGAGATCGCGTCCGGGCCCCGCTCCTTGACCTCGCCGGGGAGCAGGTTCGAGGCGCCCAGGAAGCCGGCCACGAATTCCGTGGCGGGGTGGTCGTAGACGTCCTCGGGGGCGCCGATCTGCTCGATCCGGCCGCGGCGCATCACCGCCAGGCGGTTCGACATGGTCATGGCCTCCTCCTGGTCGTGCGTCACATACAGGAACGTGATCTGGACCTCCTGCTGGATCCGCTTCAGCTCCAGCTGCATCTGCTTGCGCAGCTTCAGGTCCAGCGAGCCGAGCGGCTCGTCGAGGAGCAGGAGCTTCGGCTCGTTCACCAGGGCCCGGGCGAGCGCGACCCGCTGCTGCTGCCCCCCGGAGAGCCTGCTCGGCTTCCGCTCGTCGAATCCGGTGAGGTCCACCAGCCGGAGCATCTCGCGCACCCGGACGCCGATCTCGGTCTTGGTCACGCCCTTGCGGCGCAGGCCGAAGGCGACGTTCTCGAACACGTCGAGATGGGGGAACAGCGCGTAGGACTGGAAGACGGTGTTCACGTTCCGGCGGTAGGCGGGCAGCGTGGTCACGTCCCTGCCGCCCAGGTGGATCGCGCCGGCGGTGGGCTCCTCGAAGCCCCCGATCATGCGCAGCGTGGTGGTCTTCCCACACCCGGACGGTCCAAGGAGGCTGAAGAACTCCCCCCGCTCGACGTCGAGCGACAGGTCGTCGACGGCGACCTGGTCGCCGAAGATCTTGGTGACGCGTTCGAGGCGGACGTCGACCTCGGGCACCCGGGGCTCCCTTCCTCCCGGTCCGATTATCACGCCCGTCCATGCGCGGGTTTCGGGGCTCCGGGCAACCTCCGGCGCCCCACTTGTACGGAACGGACAAGCCCCGCACTATGCCTCAGGCCTCGGGGGGGCCCACGGAGCCGGTCCGGCGAACCTCGACGGCGCGGGCGTGGCCGGGCAGGCCCTCCGCGCGGGCGATCCGCTCGACCTCGTCCCCGTGGGCGTCCAGGCCCCGGCGGGTCGCCTCGACGACGCTCGACACCCGGACGAAGTCGGCGGCCCGGAGGCCGGAGGCGAACCGGGCCGTCGCCATCGTCGGCAGGACGTGGTTCGAGCCGACGCCGTAGTCCCCGAGCGCGACGGGGGTCGACGCGCCGAGGAACGCGGCCCCGTAGGACGTGCATCGCCCGAGCATCCCCGCGGGGTCCCGGGTCACGATCTGCAGGTGCTCGGGGGCGACCAGGTCGGCCACCATCGCGGCCCGCCGCTCGCCGTCGACCACCACCGCGGTCGAGTCGCGGAGGGCCGTCTCCACGATCGCCCGGCGGGGGGACGCCTCGACCTCGGCGGCCAGCGCCGGCCCCACGCGATCCGGGAGGGCGGGGTCGAGGCAGACCAGGACCACCCGGGCCAGCGGGTCGTGCTCCGCCTGGGCCACGAGGTCGGCCGCGAGGACCGCCGGGTCGGCCGACGAGTCCGCCACGACCACCAGCTCCGTGGGCCCCGCGAGGCCGTCGATCCCGACCACGCCGGCCACCTCCCGCTTGGCCGCGGTGACCCACGGGTTGCCCGGGCCGACGATCAGGTCGACGGCCCCGACCGTCTCGGTGCCGAAGGCCAGCGCCGCGATGGCCTGCGCCCCGCCGATCCGGTACACGGCGTCGACGCCCGCCAGCCGGGCGGCGTACCGGACGGCCGCGGGGACCGACCCGTCCGGGCCGGGAGGGGTGCACAGGACGACGCGCTCCACCCCGGCCACGCGCGCGGGGACGGCGGTCATCAGCACGGTCGACGGGTAGGCGGCCCGGCCCCCGGGAACGTACGCGCCGGCCGCGGACACCGGCCGCACGGTCTCGGCGTAGCGCACGCCGTCGCGTTCGGCCTCCCACGGCCTGGGGAGCTGCCGCGCGTGCAGCTCGCGGAGCCGCTCGTGCATGGCGTCGAGCCCGGCACGGAGCTCCTGAGGAAGCTCCGCGGCGGCCGACGCCAGCTCGCCGGCGGGGACCTCGATGCGCCCGGCCACGTCGACGCCGTCGAACCGCAGCGTTAGCTCCACGAGCGCCCCGTCCCCCTCGGCGCGCACGCGCTCGACGATCGCCCGGACCCCCTCCAGCACCTCGGGGTCGAACGCGGGTCGAGCGCGGCCGGGGAGCTCCGCCGGGGTGATCACCCGCAGCACGCCGACCGCCGTTCCATGGTCGGAGCAGCCTACCGTCGGGTCGGAGCCCGCGGATTTGGCCATCCCGTCCCGTGCCCGAGGCCAAACCGGGGCGTACGGTGACGGGGTGGGAAGCGAATCGATCCTGCGTCGGGCCGGCGAGGTGGAATCGAGCGAGCGCGCCGGCATGCTGTCGCGGACGCGGGCGTCAAGCCGCCTGTACGAGCGCGCCGTTCGAACGATGCCGCTCGGCGTCGCGTCGTCGTTCCAGGCCGGTGACCCGTACCCCATCTACCTCGCCCGGGGGCGGGGCAGCAGGGTGTGGGACCTCGACGGCAATGAGTACGTCGACTACCACAACGGCTTCGGGACGATGGTGGTCGGACACGCCCACCCCAAGATCCGCGAGGCCATCGCCCGGGCCGCCGCGGACGGCACGCACTTCGCCGTCACCACCGAGACCACCGTCGCGCTGGCCGAGGAGCTCTGCCGGCGCTTTCGCATGGAACGGGTCCGGTTCTCGAACTCAGGCACCGAGGCGACCATGGACGCCCTGCGTGTGGCCCGCGCCGCCACCGGCCGGGAGCGGCTCGTCAAGATCGAGGGCTCGTACCACGGGCACCACGACGCCGTGATGTTCTCGGTCGTGCCGTCGATGGCGCAGCTCGAGGGCCACGATGCCGGCGGCTCGGTCCCGTTCTCGGGAGGCATCCCGAAGCACACGGCCGACGACCTCGAGGTGGTGCCGTTCAACGACGCGGCGGCGCTCGAGGAGGTGCTCGAGGCCCATCCGGGCCAGTTCGCCGCGATGATCCTCGAGCCGGTGATGATGAACATCGGCCTGGTGCCTCCCGAGCCCGGATACCTGCAACGGGTCCGCGAGCTGTGCACGAAGCACGGCGTCGTCCTGATCTTCGACGAGGTGAAGACCGGCGCCACGGTCGCGCCCGGCGGTGCGACCCAGCTGTACGGCGTCCAGCCCGACCTGGCGTGCTTCGCCAAGGCGATCGGAGGGGGAACCCCGCTCGGGGCGTTCGGGGGGACGGCCGCGGTGATGGACGAGATCGGGAGGACGGTGGCACACCAGGGCACGTTCAACGGGAACCCCCTGGTGGCGCACGCGGGCCTGGCCACGCTCACCGAGATCCTCACGCCCGAGGGCCACCAGCACGTGAACCGGCTGTCGGCCATGCTGGCCGAGGGCTGCCGGGGGGCCATCGCCGAGCACGGCATCCCGGCGCACGTCCAGCAGCTCGGGCTGAAGGGGTGCGTCTCGTACCGGCCCGAGCCCATGCGGAGCTACCGCGACTACCTCGACACCCATCCCGAGCTGTTCGCCGCGAGCTGGGCGTGGCTCGTCAACCGGGGGGTGTTCATGACGCCCGGCGACGAGGAGCAGTGGACGGTGTCGGTGCAGCACACGGAGGAGGACGTCGCGCGCTACGTGGAGGCGTTCTCCGGCTTCTGCGCGTCGGTCTCCGGGTCCTAGGACCTTCGGACCTCGATTTCAGGCAGAAGGCCGCTCACGATCCGGGTGGAGGTGCCGATACCCTGTTTCGGGTAAACCATGCCAACCGTGCTGATCGTCGACGACGAACCGGACATCCTCATCCTGCTGCGACTCGCCCTCGAGTCGGAGGGATACTCGACCGTGGAGGCCACGGACGGCGCGGAGGCCCTGCGAGTCATCCGGGACCGCAACCCGGACGTCGTCCTCCTCGACATCATGATGCCGGTCATGGACGGCTGGGGCACGCTCGAGCACCTGCAGGAATCCGGCCAGCACCCCCCCGTGATCATGGTGACGGCCCGGACGGCCGCCCGGGACCAAGACCGGGCCATGGAGCTCGGCGCCGAGGATTTCGTCACGAAGCCCTTCGAGCCGGCCGAGCTGCTGGAGCGGATGCGCCACGTCATGGACTCGACCAGCGACGAGGAGCGGATCCCCGAAGCGTCGGCCGGGGACTCCTCGCCGGCCTGACCCGACCGGGCTCCATCCTCCCACGGAACGAAACGCACGCTGGCGCCGCCCTGCCTCGAACCTACGCGCGGCCGTCCAGGAACGGCTCGGGGCTCCTCCCCGACCTCCGGAGCGCGATTCCGGTCAGGGCCTCCAGCGCCACCCGGTGGGCAAGCAGCGAGGTGATCTCGGCTTGGTCGTACGGAGGCGAGACCTCGACGATCTCCAGGCCCCGGATGGGCAGCCCGGCACACAACCGGCGGACCGAGCGCAACAGGTCGCCGGCCGTCATACCGCCGGGCTCCGGCGTCCCGGTCCCCGGCGCGAAGGCCGGGTCGCACACGTCCACGTCGACCGACAGGAACACGTGCGGCACGCCCGCGAGGTGGGCCATGGTCTCGTCGACCACGACGTCGATGCCCCGGCGATCCACCTCGTCCATGAGGTACCACCGGAACCCCTGCTCCCGCGCCCAGGCGAACTCCGCCGGTCCCGGCCAGTAGCCTCGCAGTCCGATCTGCACCACGTGCCCGCCGCGGATCGATCCCTCGTTCACCAGCAATCGCATCGGAGTCCCGTGCGAGCGGGTCACGCCGTGAACCTCCTCCGCGTCGTCGGCGTGCGCGTCGAAGTGGACGAGGCCGACGGGCTCGGGGCGCACGGTATCGGCCACCGCCCCGACGTCGGGGTGCGCGATCGAGTGGTCCCCGCCGAGCACCAGCGGGACGACTCCGGCCCGGGCGATCTCCCCCACGATCTCGCGGATGGCAGCATGGCTCCGCGCCGCGTCCGCGGGGACCACTCCGGCGTCGCCGTAGTCGACGACGGTCAGGGCGTCGAACGGTGACACGCCGGCCGCGAGGTGGGGCAGCCCGGCCGCGTAGCCGGCGGCCCGGATGGCCCGTGGGCCGAACCGCGCCCCCGGCCGGTACGTGACGGTCTCGTCGATCGGGGCGCCCACGACGGCCACGTCGACGCCGCGCAGTCCCTCCGGGTCGAGCACGACGTCCGCGCCCGAGAACGTGAGGATGCCGGCGTACGAGACCTGGTCGGTGGGGCGGCGGACGTCCATGGCGGGGCGATCCTACCGGCAGCTGAGGGACGACCGGGCCGGGCTCCGCGGGTCGGTACGATGGGCCGAGGGAGGACCGACATGGCACAGGACGAGCGGCCTCGCGCCCGGGGCCTGCGCGGCGACATGGCGAGGCTGTTCTCGTGGGAGGGAACCACCCACGGCCGGCCCTCGCCGGGCGCCGCCGCGCGCCGGGTGCTGACCCGCCCCGGTCCCCAGGCCGTCGCGCTGTACCGGGTCTCGCACTGGCTGTGGGGCCGCGGCCTCCAGGTCCCCGCCGAGGTGGTCTGGCGGGTGAACTACTTCCTGACCGGCGCCGACATCCACCCCGGAGCGGAGATCGGCGGCGGGTTCCGGATGACCCATGCGTCCGGCGTCGTGATCGGCTCCGGGGTGAGGATCGGGGACGACGTCACCCTGCTGCACGGAGTCACGCTGGGAGGTTCCGTGCGGGACTGGTTCGGCGGCTCGTCTCCCGACGGCTACCCCGTGATCGGCGACCGGACCGAGATCATGGCCGGGGCCAAGCTCCTCGGCCCCATCACGGTGGGCAGGGCCTGCTACGTCGGCGCCAACGCGGTGCTCGCCCGGGACCTGCCCGACGGCGAGGCCTACACACCCGGTCGCGAGGTGGGCGAGCTGCGCATGCGCGTCGAGGAGCTCGAGCGGCGACTGGCCGAGCTGGAGGGCGCCCGGGAGCCATCCGCGGTCGAGCGAACCGACGGGAGCATCGGGGCCCCGACCGGCGAGCCGGACTGACCGACGGGCTCAGGGCGTCTCGTGCGCCCCGAGCGACCCGCCCGGTTCGTCGGGCGGCGACGGCGTCGCGGGGGCCGGAGGAGTCACGGCCGGCGCCGGCGCGGGCCCGTCGGGCGCCAGGGAGCGTCTCGCAGCCCGGATCCTGGGCCAGGCCCGGGGGATGGCAGTCCCCACGATAACCAGGAACGCGCCCATCGCGACCACGCCGGCGATGAGCCGTGCGTGAAGGAGGGCCACCGCCAGCGCGCTGCCGGAGATCAGGGCGCTCCACAGGTACATGAGCACGACGGCCTGCCGGTGGCTGTGGCCGAAGTCCATCAGCCGGTGGTGGATGTGCTCCTTGTCGGCGTGCGTCACGGGCGCCCCCCGCCGCATCCGGCGGAAGATCGCGAGCGCCACGTCGAGCAGCGGCACCGCGAGGATCACGAGCGGCACGAGCACCGGGATCGAGAACGCCGCCAGGTCGCTGCGGGATGGCGAGACGAAGGTCCGGCCCACGCCCGAGACGGTCGCGGCCGCCAGCAGGATCCCGAGCAGCATCGCCCCCGAGTCGCCCATGAAGATCCGGGCGGGGTGGAAGTTCCACGGCAGGAACCCGAGCGCGCCGCCCGCCGCCAGCGCCGAGAGGAGCGCCGCCGTGGAGCTCCCGGTCTCGAAGTTGGGCCCGAAGGGACTCGGCGACAGGAAGACGTACCCGAAAAACGCCAGCGCGGCGATGCCGACCATCCCCGCCGCCAGCCCGTCCAGGCCGTCGATGAGGTTCACCGCGTTGACCATCCCCACCACCCACAGGACGGTGAGCGGCACGGCCAGGTCGGATCCCAGCACGAGGATCCCCTGCCCCGGGAAGAAGAAGTACAGGAGCTGGACCCCGAACAACACCAGCAGCCCGGCGGCCATGATCTGCCCCGCGAGCTTCACCGGTACGGCGGTCCCCCGGACGTCGTCGTAGGTGCCGATGGCGACCACCACCGCGCACGCCACGAGCACGCCGGTCGGCTCGGACGACGTCCGGAACAGCGCGCGGAAGAAGTGGAGCTGGTGGGCCACCACCAGGCCCGCCACGACGGCGACGAACATCGCCAGCCCGCCCATCGTGGGCGTGGGCCGCGGGTGGACCTTCCGGTCGGAGGGCCGGTCCACGGCGCTCACCCTGATCGCCAGCCTCCGGACGAGGGGCGTCATCAGGAACGCCACGGCGAACGTCGCCCCGAACACCACGAGGTACGGCGTCAGGCTCACCGGGCGCCGCTCCGGTCGGGTCGGGGGCTCCGCATGCCGCTCAGACGGGGTAGGCCGGGAACCGGGAGGTCAGCTCCGCGACGCGTCCCCGCGCCGCCTGCTTGACCTCGTCGTCGTGGGTCGAGCGCAGGACGTCGCCCATGATGCCGGCGACCTCCTTCATCTCGGGTTCGTCCATCCCCAGCGTCGCCGGGCCCGGAGTGCCCACCCGGATTCCCGACGCAGTCATGGGGGGCAGCGGGTCGAACGGGATCGCGTTCTTGTTCAGCGCGATGCCCACGTCGTCGCAGGCCACCTCCGCATCGGCCCCGGTGATGTCGAACGGCCGGAGGTCGACGAGCGCGAGGTGGGAGTCGGTCCCCCCGGAGACGACCCGGAGGCCCTCGTCGGCCAGCCCGGCGGCCAGCGCCCGGGCCGTCCGGACGATCCGGTGGGCGTAGTCGGAGAACTCCGGGGCCATGGCCTCGCGTAGCGCCACGGCCTTGGCGGCGATGCAGTGCTCGAGCGGACCGCCCTGCGTCATAGGGAACACGGCCTTGTCGATGGCCTTGGCGTGTTCCTCCGTGGACAGGATGATCGCGCCGCGGGGGCCGCGGAGCGTCTTGTGTGTGGTGAACGTCACGACGTGCGCGTGGGGCACGGGCGTCGGGTACGCGCCGCCCGCCACCAGCCCGATGAAGTGCGAGGCGTCGACCATGAAGATCGCGCCGACCTCGTCGGCGATCTGCCGGAACCCCGCGAAGTCGATCGTCCGGGGGTAGGCGGTGAAGCCGGCCAGGATGATCTTCGGGCGGTGCTCCACGGCGAGGTCGCGAACCCGGTCCATGTCGATCACCTCGGTGGCCGGGTCCACCTCGTAGTTCACGAACTTGAACCACTTGCCGGAGAAGTTCACCGGCGAGCCGTGGGTCAGGTGGCCGCCGTGGGCGAGGACCAGGCCCAGCACCGTGTCCTCGGACTTCGGCTGGATGAACGCGCCGAACACCGCCATGTTGGCCTGGGCGCCGGCGTGGGGCTGGACGTTGGCGTGGTCGGCGCCGAAGAGCTCCTTCGCACGGTCGATGGCCAGCTGCTCGGTGACGTCGACGAACTGGCAGCCGCCGTAGTAGCGCCGGCCCGGATACCCCTCGGCGTACTTGTTGTTCATGGTGCTGGCCAGGGCCGCGAGCACCGCCGGGCTGGCGTAGTTCTCGCTGGCGATCAGCCGGAGGGTGTGGCGCTCGCGGTCGAGCTCGTGATAGATGGCCTCGGCCACCTCGGGATCGGTGGCCCCCAGGGCCTCCCAGGACGCTACGAAACCACTCTGCTGCTGGCTCATCCGCGGTCACCTCTCCTCACGAATCGTGCCCCCTTCGGAGCACGTTTCACAGCTCTCCCCGTTCGATTGCCGCGACCTGTTCCAGCCGGCGGACGTGCCGGCCGCCCTCGAACTCGGTCACCAGCCACAGCCTGACGATCTCCTCGGCCAGCCCGTAGGCCACGATGCGCCCCCCCATCGACAGGACGTTCGCATCGTTGTGGGCCCTGCTGAACCGGGCCGTGTACAGATCGTTGCACAGCGCGGCCCGGGCCCCCTTCACCTTGTTGGCCGCGATCTGCTCTCCCTGGCCCGACCCGCCGAACACCATGGCCCGGTCGGCCTGGCCGGCGACCGCCGCTCGGGCGGCGTTGGCGCAGAAGATCGGATAGTCGACCGGTTCCTCGGATTCTGTCCCCACGTCGAGGATCTCGTGGCCGATCGATTGCAGGAACGTCTTGACGTGCTCCTTCAGCGCGAATCCGGCGTGGTCCGAGCCGAGCGCGACGCGCACGGCCTACTCTCCCTCCTTCCACATCGCGGCCAGCGGAGCCGCCCGGGCGTCGGGGGGCTCGCCCAGCAACCCGTCCACCAGGCGGGTGCACAGGCCGTCGACCTCCCAGGCCACCGCCCGGTACGTATCGATCGACATCCCGATCGGATCGGCGACGTCGAGGTCGTGCCGGTTGACCTCGAACCCCTCGAGCCGAAGGTCGTCGGCCGCTGCCACGCGGGCGCGGAGCCGGTCGCCCGGCCGGTCATCCGTCGGCGGCTCGGGCAGCGCCTCCAGCAGCTGCACCAGCTCCTTCACGGTGAATGCCCGGGGGGCGGTCGGGGGGGCGAGCTGGATGACCCGGTCCCGGTGGTCGGTGGTCATGCCGAGCACGAGGTCGGCCCGCTCGACGTGGTGCGCCTTGACCCGGCGTGCCCGGTGGGCGGAGATGTCAGAATCCCGCTCGCCCGCCGCGGTGATCGCCTCCGGCGTGGCGGGCGAGCCGTCCCATCCCGAGGTCCCGGCGGATGCGACCGAGATCCCTTCCCCATCCTGGACGTGCAACCGGAACAGTCCCCGGAGGAAGCCCTCGGCCATCGGCGAGCGACAGATGTTGCCCGTGCACACCACCAGAACCTGGGCCATCGGGAATCAAGGCGAGTCTAGCACTGGGGCCCCGCTGGTCCGCCCGTGGAACCTCGCGGCCCGGTTGCTGGAGATTGGTGGCGTTGTTCAGAAGAGTCGCGTTCTGTGGTGACGCATTCTCACCGAAAAGATTCGGCGAACCGGTGTTCGATGCACGCGCATGAGCACGATCCTGATCGCGTCGCTGGCTGAGGGTTGATCGGAATCGGATGCACAGACACGCCATCCGGCGTCCTTGCAGTGCTCCTTGTTGTCGCCGCGGGTTCAGGGCGGTCCGATCGAGACCTCGGGGAGGACATCGGCGATGTCCACGTTCGGCGTGGCGCCCGGGCGGAGGACGACGGGGGTGGCGGTGGTGACGTCCACGACGGTCGACGCCCGGCCGGAGAGCGCAGCGTCGGCGCAGAGCGTCACGGAGACTGCGTCGCCGAAGAGCGCGGCGACATGGTCGCACGTCGCCGGCGTGGGGTGACCCGAGAGGTTGGCGCTGGTGACGGCGAGCGGTCCGGCGCGCCGGAGGACGGCGAGCGCCACGACGTGGTCGGGGATCCGGAGCCCGATCGTCTCCGGGTTCCCGCCCAGCTCCCAGCCCGCGCTTGCTGCCGACCGGAGGACCACGATCGTGAGGGGGCCGGGCCAGAAGCGCTCGGCCAGCCTGCGGGCGCTGTCGTCGAGGTCGGCGATGCGCTCGGCTGCTTCCGGCGACGGGACGAGGACGGGCAGCTCCAGCGCGCGGGGGCGCCGTTTGGCCTCGAAGACCCTCGCGGTGGCCGCGGGATCGTCGGGTCTCGTGCCGATGCCGTAGACCGTGTCGGTCGGGACGACGATGAGCTCGCCTCGGGCGGCGGCCTCGGCGGCTCGCTCGATCTCGGCCTCGGTTGGCTCGGTCATGCGCTCGGACGGCGGGCGCTGACGACACGGTCGCGCAGCGCCAGGTCTGGATGGATCTCCACCTGCCCGTAACCGGCGGTACGGAAGATGTCGACCACCTCGCGGCCCTGGCGCTCGCCGATCTCCACCGCCACGGCGCCGCCGGGCCGCAGCCGTCCTCGAGCCTCCTTCGCGATACGGCGGTGGATCTCGGTGCCGCCGTACAGCGCGAGCTCGGGGTCTTCCCGGACCTCGCGGGGGAGGCCCTCGGAGTCGGCGACGTCGACGTAGGGCGGGTTGCCGACGACCAGGTCCACGCGCAACCCCTCGGGGAGCGGCGCCAGCAGGTCGCCCTCGAGGATCGTCACGTCCAGCGACGCCCGCGCGGCGTTCTCCGCCGCCAGTTCCACGGCTTCGGGCGAGAGGTCGGTCGCCCACACGCGCGCGTCGGGGCGCTCGTGGGCGATGGCCAGTGCGACAGCGCCGGTTCCGGTTCCGACATCCATCACGACCGGAGTCGGGAGGCTCGCGATCATCGCCAGCGCCACCTCGACCAGCACCTCGGTCTCGGGCCTGGGAACGAAGACGCCGGGGCGCACCAGCAGGTCGATACCCCGAAACGGCTGGTGGCCGGTGAGGTGCTGCAGGGGCGTGCCGGTGCATCGCTGGCACAGGGCCCGGCCGTAGGCCTTCGACTCGGCCGCGCTCAGCCCGTCGCCGCGCGCATACAGCGACGCGCGATCGGTGCCGAGCACCTCCATCAGCAGGATCTCCGCGCTCGTCCTCGGCGAGTCGACGCCGTGACGATCGAGGTAGTCGGCGGCCCGGCGGACCACTTCGGACGGCCGCACCGGCTCAGCGCCTGTGACGCCCGCCACCCGCGCCGCCCTCGTCGTCGTCCTCGTCGTCGCGGGGGCGCCGCTCCCCCTCGCTCGGCGAGTCGCCGTCGCCGGCCAACTGCGCGGCACGCTCCGCCGCCAGCAGGGCGTCGACGAATTGGTCGATGTCGCCGTCGAGGATGTTCTGCAGCTGGTGCGAGGTCACCTTCACGCGATGGTCGGTCACCCGGTTGTCCGGGAAGTTGTAGGTCCGGATCTTCTCGGCGCGATCGCCCGTTCCCACCTGCTGCTTCCGCGACGCCGCCTCCTTCGCCTGCTGTTCCTCCTGCGCCTTCTGGAACAGTCGCGCACGGAGGTAGCGCATCGCCTTCTCCCGGTTCTGCAGCTGCGACCGCTCCTCCTGCGACGTCACCACGATCCCCGTCGGCCGGTGCGTGATCCGCACCGCGGAGTCGGTGGTGTTGACCGATTGCCCGCCCGGGCCGCTGGAACGGAACACGTCGGTGTCGAGGTCCTCCGGGCGTATGTCCACCTCCACGTCCTCGGCTTCCGGCAGGACCGCGACCGTCGCGGTGGAGGTGTGGATCCGTCCGCCCGACTCGGTGACCGGGACCCGCTGGACGCGGTGGGTGCCGCTCTCGTGCTTCAGCCGGGAGTAAGCGCCCTTCCCCTTCACCTCGACGACCACTTCCTTGAATCCGCCGAGGTCGCTCGGCGACGCCGACAGGACGTCGGTCCGGTACCCCCGCCGCTCGGCGTAGCGCCGGTACAGCTCGTAGAGATCGCCCGCCCACAGCATGGCCTCCTGGCCGCCCGGGCCCGCGCGGATCTCCAGGACCACGTCCTTGTCGTCGTTCGGGTCCTTCGGGACCAGCAGCTCTTCGAGCTTTCGTCGCAGCGCGTCGGCTCGCGCCGATGCGGCGTCCGCCTCCTCGCGGAAGTACGCGGCCATGTCCGGATCGCCCTCGGCCTTGGCCATCGCGCGGGCCTCCTCGGCCTGCTCCAGGGCAGTGCGGTATGCGCGCCAGGGCACGACGATCTCGCCGAGCTCGGCGTAGTCCTTGCCCAGCCGGCGCAACCGGTCGGGGTCCCGCGCCACGTCGGGCGCCGACAGCTGCCGCTGCAGGTCCTCGTACCGGGCCTCGACCTCGCGAAGCCGCTCGTCCATGCCTTCGGCCATGCCTCGATTATCCCGGCCGGATGCGGCGGTGACGGCGCGGGGCTGGCCCGGCCGAACCCGATTGGGGATCAGTCGTGCTCGTGGTCCTCGAGGGACGGGATGTCGAGCGCGCCGAAGTCGGGGAACGAGAGGTCGAGCGACGATTCCTGCCCGCGCTCCTCCGCCTGCTCTTCCGGAGTCCACAGCCAGGAGGATCCTCTAGCCGGTGGCCGCTTCGGCCCCCCGGGAGCGCCCTCCGGATCGGTCGAGTCGTCGGCCTGCCGCTCGGCACCCGCCGGCGGTTCGTCGCCCTCGCCGGTCGGCCCCTCCGCCGCCCGGGGCGGCTCCTCCGTGACGATGGTCTCCGTGGGGAGGTCCCCACCGGCGCTCGGTGGCCCCGAGGCGGTCGTCTCCTCCCCCGCGGCCGCGGTTCCGGCCTCGCCCGTGGCGGCTTCGGCTTCGATCTTCCGCTCGTCCCCTGGGGCGGGTTCCCCCGCCCGGCCGGGCGCGTCCGCCCCCTGGTCGCCACCGGGCAGCGTCACCCGCGGTGGCGTGGGCGGGACGAAGGGGGGGATGTCCCGGGGAAGGGGGCCCCGGCGCGGGTCGTCGGCGGCGAGCCCGGCACCGACCGGGCTCGCGAACGGATCCGCCGTCGTCACCTCCGGCTGGTCCGATTCCTCCTCGAGCCCGGTCACGATGCCCATCAGGCGGGCCTTGGTGGCATGCAGCTCGGCGGCGAGCGCGTTGCGCCGCTCGGACAACCCGGCCACCATCCGCTCGGCCTCGACCCGAGCGGCCTCCAGCGCCCGGGCCGCTTCCTCGCGGACGCGATCGGCCTCCTCCTGCGCCCGGTGGCGCAGCCGCTGGGATTCCTGGCGAGCCTCCTCGAGCAGCCGCTGGGAGGCCTCCTCGGCCTCGGTTCGGACGAGCTCCGCGTGCTGCTCGGCGGTGCGCAGGACCTCGGCCACCCGCTCGCCCAGCACGGAGTACGGGTCGGCGGGGGGGCGCTCGTCGAACGCGCGGGGCGGGCGCACCCGGTGCTCGGCGCGGGCCGAGGCCAGGTCGGTCTCGACGTCGTCGAACCACCCGGCGACCTGGTGCAGGAAGTCGCGAACCTGGTCCGGGTCGTAGCCCTTGCGGACCCTGGCGAACTCACGGGATCGGATGTAGGCGGGGTCGCGACGCGCGGTGACGTCCATGTCGAGGCTGGACATCGAGCCTCCTCACCATCGGGCCGGCGAACGACGAGCAACGCCCGCCGTCGCCGGACGGTCTGCGTGGGCCGCCTCGTCAATCTATCCCGCTCTCGGCGGAATTCAACGACCCGAAGAAGGCGAACGGTCGGCCCGTCAGCCGGCGGCGGACGTCGCCGCGTGGTCCGCGGCCTCCGCGGCGAGGACCGCGTCGAACGACGCGATGGCCACCTCGATCTGGTCGCGGGTCGGCTGCCGTGTCGTGATCTTCTGCAGCCACAGGCCGGGCGCCATCAACACTCGCATCACGAGCGAGCGGTGGAACTTCGCCCCGAGACGCAGCAGCTCGAACGCGAGCCCGGCGATCAGGGGGATCGCGATGATCCGCGACAGGATCGTCCACAGCCACCCCGGGTTGCCGAACAGCGCGAAGACCAGGATCGCGAGGATCATCACGATCAGCAGGAAGTTCGTGCCGCACCGGACGTGCAGGGTGGAGAAGCGGTCGACCGAATCGGGCTCCAGCGGCGCGTCGTGCTCGTACGCGGCGATCGTCTTGTGCTCGGCGCCGTGGTACTGGAACACCCGCCGGACGTCCTTGGCCAGGCTGATGAGCGCGAGGTAGCCGAGGAACAGGGCCACCCGGAACAACCCTTCGAGGATGTTCGCCGTCAGGCTCGAGTGCACGACGTGCTTGCGGGCGAAGCCGAACAGCAGCCCCGGACCAACCATGAAGACCGCGATGAACAGCACCAAGGCGACCGTCAAAGACAGCCCCATCTGCTTCTTCGTCAGGCGCTCCTCCTCCGGCACCGACTGGTTGGCAGAGATGGTCAGCGCGCGGACGCCGATGGACAGGGCCTGGCCCAGCGCCAACACCCCCCGGAGCCCCGGGGCCTTGAGGACCGGGACGCGGTCTCCGACGGTCTTGACCCGGTGCGACTCCTGGTAGATGTCGCCGTCGGCCCTGCGAACCGCGATCGCCCAGTGGTCGCGGCCGCGCATCATGACCCCCTCGATGACCGCCTGGCCCCCGTAGAAGTGCTGCTGGCGTTTCTCGGCAGCCGGCCCGGGCGCCGGCAGCGGATCGGGGGCCCCGAGCAGCGGGTCGGGCTCGCCGGCCTGCCCCGCGCGGCCGCCGGAGGGGCCGGGCTGGACGGACCGGGGCGCGCCGGCGGACGCGTGGTCCGGGGGCGCGCCGTGCTCCGTCATCGCCCTACTTCTTCGCGTACCGGCGCTGGAACCGCTCGACGCGGCCGCCGGTGTCCACGAGCTTCTGCTTGCCCGTGTAGAACGGGTGGCAGTTCGAGCAGATCTCCACGCGCAGCTCGTCCTTCGTGGAACGCGTCTGGAACGTGTTCCCGCACGAGCAGTGCACGGTGGCCATCTTGTACTCGGGGTGGATTCCCTGCTTCATGTCTCGTCCTTTCGCGGCGTGCGATTGCCGACCGCACACCTGGATTCGAGGTCAAGCCTACGACAGCGCGAGGCCCGCCAACCACGGGCATCCACGATGCCAAACACCGCGTCCCGGCCGGCGCATTCCCGCGAGACGCGGAGCCGGTCAGTCGTACGTCAGGCCGAAGTCCTCCATCAGGCCCTCCACGTAGCGGTGAAAGGCCAGGTGGTCGCTGCGGAACTCGCGCTGCTCGCCGTCCTTGGTGGCCGTGACCACGTCGAAGGAGGTCGAGCCCTCGCGCTCCTCGCGCAGGCCGGTCGGCTCCCAGCCGTCCGCGACGGCCTGCTGCAGCTCGGCCATGACGGGGTCGTCTCCCCAACCAGCCATTTAGCTCTCCATCGTCAGCGGCCCGCCTTCGGCGGATCGCCTCCGCCAGGGGGAACGCAGCAGCCTGATCCGCTCCGCTGCGCTCCGCGGGGCTGCTGCCCCCCTGGACCCCCTCATCAGCCCGACGGGGCCTTGGCGATCTCCCTCAGGAACTGCTCGTTGGACTTGGTCGCGCGGACCTTGTCGATGAGCAGCTCCAGGGAGGCCGCCGGGTCGAGGGCGTGGAGGACGCGGCGGAGGCGCCACACCAGCGCGAGCTCCTCGTTCGACATGAGCAGCTCCTCCTTGCGGGTGCCGGAGGCCTCCACGTTGATCGCCGGGAAGATGCGCTTCTCCGACAGCTGCCGGTCCAGGCGGATCTCCCAGTTCCCGGTGCCCTTGAACTCCTCGAAGATGCCGTCGTCCATCCGGGACCCCGTCTCGACCAGCGCCGATGCGATGATCGTGACCGAGCCGCCCTCCTCGAGGTTCCGGGCCGCCCCGAAGAACCGCCGCGGCGGGTACAGGGCCGTGGAGTCGATGCCGCCCGACAGGATCTTGCCCGACGCCGGCGCGGCCAGGTTGTACGCCCGGGACAGCCGGGTGATCGAGTCGAGCAGGATGGCCACGTCCTTGCCCATCTCGGCCAGGCGCTTGGCCCGCTCCAACACCAGCTCGGTGACCTGGATGTGCTGGTCCGGTGGCTTGTCGAAGGTCGAGTACACGACCTCGGACGCCGGGACCGTCCGCTGCCAGTCGGTGACCTCCTCCGGCCGCTCGTCGACCAGCAGGATGATCATGTGCAGGTCGGGCGCGGCGCTCAGAAACCCGTTCGCGATCTGCTTGAGCACGGTGGTCTTCCCGGCCTTCGGCGGGGAGACGACCATCCCCCGCTGGCCCTTCCCGATGGGCGCGATGAGGTCGATGATCCGCTCGCTCACCGCGGTCGGGCTGTTCTCCAGGCGGATCCGGTCGTCGGGGAACAGCGGGGTCAGCTTGTCGAACAGGGGCCGCTGCTTGGCCTCCTCGGCGTCCATGCCGTTCACCGAGTCGATCCGGAGCAGCGCGTAGTACTTCTCGGTGTCCTTGGGCCTGCGGATCGCGCCCTCGACGGTGTCGCCCTTGCGCAGGGCGAACCGCCGGATCTGCGACAGCGAGACGTACACGTCGTCCGGTCCCGGGAGGTACCCGGAGGTCCGGAGGAACCCGTACCCCTCGGGCAGGACGTCGAGCAGGCCCGTGCGAACGGGCGCCTCGGCGAGCTCCTGCTCGCGCTCCTCGATCTCGCGCAGGCGGCGCTCCTCGCGCATGCGCCGGCGCTCCTCGCGCGAGGGCCGGCCGCGGCCGCCGGCCTGGCGCTGGCCGTCGCCGCCCTGGCGCTCGCCGTCGCGCTGGCGCTGGCCGCCCTCCGGGCGGCGCTCGCCGTCGCGCTGGCGCTGGCCGCCCTCGCGGTCACGGCGCTCGGGCCGATCGGCGGTCGTCACCCCCCCGCCGTCAGCGGATTCGTCCTCGGACGCGTCCGCCGGGCCGCCGTCGCCGGCCGCCTCGGACTGCGCGCCGCCGGACCTCGCTGCCCGGCCGTTGCCGGAGGGGGCCTCCGACTCGATCCCGGGGCCGCCCGGCTCGTCGGCGAGGACCTCCCCCGCCGTCGGGTCCCCGTCGGCCGTTTGGCTCTCGGGCGCGTCGCCCGAGGCCGCCTCCTCGACGGTCTGCCCCTCACGGGGACCGCCGCCGCGCCCGCCGCCGCCGTTCGACTGCACGATCGCGTCGACCAGCTCGGCCTTGCGCATGCCACGACGGACGCTCACCCCGAGGGTCTCGGCGATGGTCTGCAGCTCTGCGACCTGCTTGCCCTCGAGGACCGATCTTTCCAGTGTGCCGGAGTCCAACTCAGGCTCCTTCCTTCTTCTGTGCCGAGCCGCCGTGTGACAGCTCGTCCTGCAACTTCTTCCAGTCGGCGCTGAACTTCTCCAGGCCGACGTCGGTCAGCGGGTGCTTCACCAGCTTGCCGAACACGTCGAACGGCATCGTCGCGATGTCCGCCCCCGCCAGGGCGGCGTCGACGATGTGCATGGGATGGCGGAGCGAGGCGGCCAGGACCTCGGTCTCGTAGCCCTGGACCTCGTAGATCTCGCAGATCTGCCGCAGCGCGTGCATACCGTCCGCGGCCGCGTCGTCGATCCGGCCGAGGAACGGCGACACGATGTACGCCCCGATCTCCGCGGCCAGGATGGCCTGGGCCGGGGAGAACACCAGCGTCACGTTGACCCGGATGCCCTCGCCGGTGAGGCGCTTCCCGGCCTCCAGCCCGTCTGGGGTCATCGGCACCTTGACGACCGCGTTGTCGCCCATCGCGGCCAGCCGGAGCCCCTGCTCGTACATGGGACCGGCCTCGGGCTCGGTGGTCTCGAGCGAGACGTCGCCGTCGACCTCCGACAGGATCTCCTTCCAGACCTGCTCGGGGTCGGCCTTCTCCCTGCCGACCAGCGAAGGGTTAGTGGTCACGCCCCGCAGGACGCCCCACCGGTTGATCTCGCGGATCTCCTCGATGCTCGCGGTGTCCAGGAACAGCCTCATCTCGCACCCCCATCGGTCCTGGCGACGGGCTTGTGGCCCGTCGGCGATTGCTCCGGCGCCAGGATCTGCCCGGCCGGGGCGCCGTTCGGATTCAGGTCCACGATCCCGTCCGCAGCGGCCTCGGGCATCCCGGCGGCGCGTTCGGTGGCCCGCTCGATCACGAGCTCCACCACGGCCGCGATGGCCTGATCCAGGCTGTAGTTCGGGATCACCGGGACCCCGTGCGCCAGCGCCCGGCTGCGCGTGAACTTCTGGATGCGCCGGATGTTGTCGAACCCCCGCACGTACCGCTCGGCCGGCCGCGACGACACGTCCCCGCCGCGGGCCGCGAAGTGGCTGCGGTGCACCTCCTCGTCCTCGACGGTGATCACCACCGGGATGCCGAGCACGCGGCCCTCCCAGGGCTCGAGGTCGACGAACCCCGGCACCATGTGCGCCCCCTCGATGATCACGCTGGTCCCCTCGATCGCGGCCCGCGCCAGGAACGCCTTCAGCCCGACCGACACCGCCTCGGTCTGCTCCCGGAACCCGGCGATCACCCGGTCGCCGCCCGAGAACCCCGTCTCCCGCAGCGACTCCCCCGCCTCGAACGACGAGGTGTGCAGCGAGGGCATCAGATCATCGGAGAACATCGCCCGCATGACCTCGCGGACCGCGTCGGTCGCAACGACCCGGACGATGCCGAGGCGCGCCGCGAGCTGGGTGGCGATCGTCGACTTCCCCACCCCGGTGGCGCCGCCGATGAGGATGACCAGTGGCAGGTCCAGCCGCTCCACCTGCTGCCACCGGACGAAGTTCTTCGCGTAGCGCTCGCCCGCGACCTCGCCGAGGACCTGCACGGTGACCTCGCCCAGCTCCTTCGACGTCACCGTGGGGCTGCCCCGGTCGAGCAGCACCTCCTCGATGCGCTCGGCCACCTGGTACGCACGGAACGCCGACAGGCCCGTGACCATCACGCGCGACGCCATCAGGCCCTTCGAGTACGGAAGGCCGGGGTCGCGGTCGCTGACGACCACGGTGGAGGGTTTTCTGTTCTGCGTCATATGTCTATCTCATCGCCGTCGGTGGCGGTCGACCGCCAGCAGGCATGCATCACGCAGCAGGTCGTCGAGGTCGCCGTCCCCGCCCGTGGTGACCGGGCGGTTGTCGAAGAACACGATCCCGGCGCCGCGCGCGATGGCGCGCTCGCATGCCACGTCCACCGCCGCTGCCTTCAACTCGGTCACGAGGATGTCGTACTCCTCCGCTGCCTCGAGGTCCGCGTCCAGGCCTGCCCGGTCGGCGAGGCGGGTGCTGTAGCCGACCACCCGGGCGCCGTGGGCCTCCTCCAGGTGCTTCGCTTGCTTGGAGGCCGCCTGTGGCGGTGCCGTGGTGGTGAGATACACACCCTTGCCCCGAAGCTCTCCGAGTGGCGCCGGTTGGAAGTCCGTGACGACGAATCGGGCATCCGCGCGGAGCCGCCGGACGTGGGATCTGAACGGGAAGAGGTGCTCTGGCTCGTTCGAGCCACCGCTCATTGTAATGACCAGGAGGTCGGATCGCAATATCCGGTACGGACCGAGATATCCGACCACGTATTCAGGTGGAACGCTCGCGGGGGCCACCAGTATTCCCGCGTCCCACGGCAGCGGGGGGATCGCCGAGCCGCTCCCCTCCAGGATGACCAGCCCGGCGCCGAGCTCGACCGCCTTCATGGCGGCCTCCCAGACGTTCGTGGCGAACGGCATCCCGGCCAGCCCGCCGCCAACCCGCCGGGCCCCCACGGTCGTCACCCCCGCGAACAGCGCGTCCTCGAGGTAGTCGCTCGCGGCGTGCTCGCCCCGGGCGACTCGCTCGATGAGCGACTCGACCGTCACGGTGCCGGCCCGGGCGACCTCGGGTTCGGGCGGCCCGCCCCGGCCCATGGCCACGATCACCGGCTCCAGCCCGGCCGCGTTCGCGATCCGCGCCGCATGGCCCGCGATGGCCGTCTTGCCGGTCCGCTTCCCCGTGCCGATGACGGCCACGGTCGGAATCGGGAGGGCCGGAGCCCACACCGGCGGGTCCAGCCGGAAGTCCGAACCGAGGTAGGGAACCCCGCGGTCCAGGGCGACCGCCGCCAGCTCCATCCGTTCGCGGTAGCCGAGGACCGGCTCGTCGGACAGGTCGAGCACGGCGTCCGGCCGCACCTCGTCGAGCGCCCGTCCGAGCGCCAGGCGGGGGGGCTCCCCGGGTTCCGGGAAGATCGTGGGGACGCCCGCGTCCACAGGACCGGAGATCTTCTCGGTGCCGCCGACGAACAGGGCGGCCACGGGCTCGTAGCCCATGCTCCGGGCGGCCAGGATCCCCCACCGGGTGACCGGCGGATAATGCTCGCCGTCCACCAGCGCCAGGACCTTCACGAGTGCTTCCCCTTCTCCGCGGCCTTCTCGAGGCCCGGCGCGCTACGCCCGGCTGTCCTGCCGGGGGCTCACGCGATGCTCGTCCTGTGTCAGCACTTCCAGCTCGCGGTAGAACTGCTCGCCCGTGGCCAGGGAGAAGTGCGCGATGGTGGTCTGGCCGCCGAAGGGGTACCGGCGGGAGATCTTCACCTCGTCGCCCGAGAACTCCAGCACGTTGTAGCAGGGCTTCGTGTAGCCGCGGAGGCGGAGCGAGGCCACCGTGCCGGCGTTCGCGATGTACATGTTCTCGAGGCGCCACACGTGCGGCACGTGCTTGTGGCCCGAGAGGACCACGTTGACCCCCGAGGTCACCAGGAGCTCCAGCAGGTCCCCGGCGTCGGTCACCACGCTGCGCTCCCGGCCCGTGCCCGGGACCGGCAGCAGGTGGTGGTGCAGGACGAAGACCTTGAGCTCGGCCGGCACGTTGAACCCCTCGCGGATCCAGTCGTAGCGCTCCCGGCCGATCTGGCCCTCATTCAGGTCCGGCTCGCTCGAGTCCACCGCCACGACCCGGACGCCCCCGATGTCGCGGATCCAGTGCCGCGGCCCGATGAGCTCCTCGAAGTGCAGGTACCCCACGTTGCGGGCGTCGTGGTTGCCCGGCACGACGTACACGGGCTGGCGGATGCGCGAGAGGTACGCGGCGCAGTTCTTGTACTCCTGCCGGTATCCGTCGGTGGTGAGGTCGCCGCTGCAGATGACCGCGTCGGGCTCCATCTCGTTGAGCTCGACGATCACCCGGTTCATCAGGTTCGGCACGAAGAACGGCGAACCGACGTGCGGGTCGGAGATGTGGGCGATGGTGACCACGTTCCTCCCGAGTCTACCCCCCTGACCAGCGCACACGCCGCGAATCGGACGGGTTTGGCCCGGGCCCGCTCGTGCAACGATACGAGCGCGTGAACCTCCTGGACCTCCTCCTCGTCCTGCTGCTGCTGCTCGCGGCGTACAGCGGGTACCGGAGGGGCGCCCTGTTGCAGGTGCTGACGTTCGGCGGCATGTTCCTCGGGCTCCTGGTGGGGGCGTTGGTGGCGCCGCAGCTGGCGAGGCTCTTCACGGACCCCACGGCGCAGGCCCTGATCGCGCTGGTCGCCTTCCTGGCCTTCGCGGCCCTCGGCGACGTGGTGGGGTGGATGGCCGGCGGCCGCGTGTGGCAGCTGACCCGACGGTCCCGCCTGGCCGGCGTCGACGCGGCGGGTGGCTCGGTCGTCGCGGCCGTGGCCCTGCTGCTGGCCACGTGGTTCATCGCGCTGAACCTGGCGAGCGGGCCGTGGCCACCGCTCTCGCGCGAGATCCGGGGTTCCGCCATCATCCGCGGGCTGGACGACGCCCTGCCCGAGCCGCCGCCGCTCCTCGGGCAGATCCGGCAGTTCCTGAACGAGTTCGGGTTCCCCGAGGTGTTCGCGGGCCTGCCGCCGGCGCCGGGCGGGCCGGTCAAGGCGCCCACCCACCAGCAGGCCCGGAAGGCGTTCCGCGAGGCCGGCGGCTCGACGCTGAAGATCGTCGGCCAGGCCTGCGGCCGGGTCCAGGAGGGCAGCGGGTTCGTGGTCGCCGCCGGCTACGTGGTGACCAACGCGCACGTGGTCGCCGGCGTGCGCTCCCCGCAGGTCCAGGCCCAGAACGGCGGCAGCCGGACGGCGAGCGTCGTGCTGTTCGACCCCCGGCTGGACGTCGCGGTGCTCCGGATGGGCGGCACGCCGCCCGCGCTGGCGATCGACGACCACGAGGTCGACCGCGGGGCCCGCGGGGCGGTCGTGGGGTATCCGGGCGGCGGCGACCTCACCGGGGTGAAGGCGGCCAGCCGCCGCGTGCTCCACGCGGTCGGGCGCGACATCTACGGCAACGGGACGGTGGTCCGGGACATTTACGAACTGCAGGCGGTGGTCCGCCCCGGGAACTCCGGGGGGCCGTTCATCCTGGTGGACGGGGAGGTGGCGGGGCTGGTCTTCGCCGCCTCGACCACCGACCCAGACATCGGCTACGCCATCACCTCCACCGAGATCCGTCCCGACCTCGACCGCGGGATCGGCAGCACCTCCGCCGTCTCCACGGGGGGCTGCACCCGGTAGGCGACGGCGGCGGCGCTCGTCCGGGGCGCCGCCGCGCCGTCGTTCCTCGTTGCTACGGGCAGTTCGAGATGGCGTCTCCGGGGTCGCCGGTGCAGGCGTCGCTTCCCTTGCCGCCGTCCGCGGTGTCGTTGCCGCCCACGCCGTCCGCGACGTCGATCCGGTCGTCGCCCGGGCCCCCGGAGACGTCGTCGGCGCCGGAGCCGCCGGTCAGGTCGTCCGGGCCCTTGTCCCCGAGCAGCCGGTCGCCGCCCGAGCCGCCGTCGATCGAGTCGGCGCCCTGCCCGCCGTCGATGACGTCGTTGCCCCCCAGGCCGTCGACCGTATCGTCACCGCCGCGGGCGCAGATGTTGTCCGGCCCCGGCGTGCCGGTGATCGTCTCCGACGCCGGGGTGCCCGTGATCGAGCACGCCACGGGAGCCGACATCGTGAAGAACCCGACCGCCGGATCGTGGTCGGCCGCCGAGGCCGCGAACTCGATGTTCATGTGCACGATGTCGTAGGTGTCCGTATGGCCGAGCATCGCGTTCGACACCAGGACGTGGTCGAGGTCCTGGCCGTTGCCGTCGAACATGAAGCTGTACTGCTCGTTCGGCGGGAGCGTGTCGCCGAGGTCGGTCAGCACCCCGCCCTCCAGGATCGACAGCGTGTCCGAGAACGCGAAGTCGTTCAGGTCGCCCAGCGCGATGACGTTCGCGCTCGGGTCCAGCGCCAGGATCTGGTCGACGAAGTCGTTCTCGATCTGAGCCTGCTGGTGCCGCTGGACCTCCGAGGAGCGCACCGGCGGCTGGGGGTGCCCGAACAACGGCTGGTCGCCGCCCTTGGAGTTGAAGTGGTTGGCGATCACGAACAGGTGGTCGCCGCCGTACATGAACTCGGCGGCCAGCGGCTTCCTGCTGGTGTTCCACGCGCTGTTCGTCGGGTCGATGCGTCCCGGGCTGTACTGGAGCTGGGGCCCGCCCGGCGTGGACACCACGCCGTTCGCCGTGGTCGAGCCGGCACCCGGCCGGTCCACGAACGACAGGCCCCGGTCGGTGCGGAAGAAGAACACCTGCCGGATGTTGCCGCCGGGCTCGCCCCGTCCTGGTCGTTCACCGGGGCGATGTACCGCCACCGGTATGTGGGCCCGCCGGCCGACACGACGGCATCCCGGAGCAAGGTGAGCGTCGTGTCCGAGTCGACGGTGCCGTCGTCCACCGCGCCGTTGTCGCCCTGGATCTCCTCGAGCGAGATGAGGTCGGGCGACCGGAGGTTGCCGACGATCTCGGACGCCAGGGCGTCGAACCTCTCCGCGCCGTCGCCCGGGTCGAGGTTCTCGACGTTGACGGTCGCGACGGTCAGCTGGCCGGAGCCGGCCGGGTGGTGACCTCCTTCGTGACGCCGCCGGAGACGATCGCCGGCAGCGCCGCCACCTGGAGCTTCTAGTGTCGCGTTAACGATCCGTCTTGACGTTTGATTTGCGCGAGGATCGACGTGGCGTCGCTCGTCCACACGAACGGCGCGCACCGCTCGTTCCACGCGTCGATGAACCGGCGAATGGCCCGCATCAGGTCCCGCACCGAGGTGAAGGACCCGCGGCGGATGGCCTGGCGGGTGATGATCGAGAAGAACGCCTCCACCAG
>WNGA01000101.1_pt1 | contig 107451 bp, 96 predicted proteins | sample 5400061 | NCBI WGS metagenome assembly WNGA01 (sample SAMN13153366, study PRJNA577476) | soil metagenome | isolation source: 100 cm soil or saprolite under grassland replicate 2 | place: USA:California | collected 2016-06-15 | reverse complement strand
CGAGAGGACCGGGGTGGACGGACCGCTAGTGTGCCAGCTGTTCCGCCAGGAGCACCGCTGGGTAGCTATGTCCGGCAGGGATAAGCGCTGAAGGCATCTAAGTGCGAAACCCGCCTCAAGATGAGACCTCCCAGGGCGTAAGCCCTCTGAAGGCCCCTGGAAGATTACCAGGTTGATAGGCCGCAGGTGTAAGCGCTGTGAGGCGTTCAGCCGAGCGGTACTAATCGGCCGTGCGGCTTGACCACGTTTGAACTCATGATCGTGACGTCGCTTGGCTGCACTCGAGAATCAACGTATTCAATTGCCATCCGATTCCCGGTGGCGATGCCGGAGGGGCCACACCCGTTCCCATCCCGAACACGGAAGTTAAGCCCTCCAGGGCCGATGGTACTGCGCTGGTAACGGCGTGGGAGAGTAGGTCGCTGCCGGGGTAATTTCCCCGAAGGGGCTCAAGGCCTCCTTCGAGCATCCCCCATTCGATTGCGCCGGCGGAAGCCGGCGGTCGAACACTTGCGCCCGGATCCCCGCGATCCGGGCGCTCTCGCTTTTCCCACAAACACAGCTCTTCGAGCAGCTAGACGATCAGCCGCAGCAGCCAGACATACAATGCGTTCATCAGCACGAAGATCGGGACGATGATGAAGCGGGTGGCGCCCGTCATCACCAGCAGGATCAGGATGAACGGTCCGTACTGCTCGAGCTGGCGGAGAAGCCTCCAGGAGCCGCCTGGAAAGAGGTACGGCAGGAAATGCCCCCCGTCGAGCGGCGGCAGCGGGATCAGGTTGAAGACGCCCAGGCCGAGATTGAAGAGGTAGACGTAGCGGAGCATCCCGAGCAGAGGGTCCGCGAAGAAGGGGGTCTGCACGTATCTCGCGGCGAAGTGGCCGACGAGCAGCCCGACAAAGGCGACGGCGAAGTTCGAGAGGGGCCCGGCGGCCGCGACCCATGCCATGTCCCGGACCGGGTGCCGCAGATTGTAAGGGTTGACGGGAACCGGCTTGGCCCAGCCGAAGCCCGCCAGCACGAAGGCCAGGGCGCCGAGGGGATCGATGTGAGGCAGCGGGTTCAGGGTGATCCGCCCTTGCAGCCGCGCGGTGGGGTCGCCGAGGCGGTCGGCCACCAGACCGTGGGACAGCTCGTGGACCGTGACCGCCAGCAGGAGCGCCGGGATCTGGAGGACGAGATGCTGAAGGAAGGCGAGCGGATCACCGAAGAGGTCGATCATCCGCCGCCGTGCGTGGCTCCATCGTCGGCGGTCGACTGGCTGGAAGGCTCGCCTCCCGGGATCCGGTAGCGCTCATCGAGCCACACTCCCAGGTCGATGAGCCGGCACGAAAGCGAGCAGAACGGGCGGTGCGGGTTGCCATGCCAGGCGATTTCCCTGCCGCAATGCGGGCAGCGCGCCCGCCTGATCGTGGCGGATGCCTGGTGCTTCACGGCGTCATCCTAACGGCCGGCCTTTGCGCTGTCAACTTCACAGGCCGCATACTTGAGCGCGTGGCGGCGCGGGCGGTTGACATCGCCGCGCGTGTTCGCTACAGTCCGCTCATAGTGGCTTTTGTGCTCCGCTCTCGCGCTCGCCCTGGGCAGCGCTTCGTTCCCGTGACCATCAGGAGATGAGGATATGTTCCGCCTGCTCCCGCGCGAGGAGAAGTTCTTCGACCTGTTCGAGCAACAGGCAGGCCACATCGTGTCGGCGTCCCGGGTGCTGGAGGAGATGACACTCGAGTACGCGAGCGCCAAGGCCAAGGCCGAGCGGGTCAAGGACCTGGAGCACGCGGGCGATACGGTGACCCACGAGATCGTGCGCCGGCTCAACACGACCTTCGTCACTCCCATCGATCGCGAGGATATCTACGCCCTCGGGAGCCGGCTGGACGACGTGCTGGACCTCATCGACGCGGTGGCCGACCGGCTCCTGCTCTACAAGATCGAGACGCCCACCGAGGGGTGCGTCGCCATGGCCAAGATCATCGTGAAGACGGCCGAGGAGACGGACCGCGCGGTGCGCTGCCTGCGCACGCTCTCGCCCTTCTACCACAAGCACGCCGTCGAGGTGAACCGGCTCGAGAACGAAGCCGATCGCTTGTTGCGCGATCAGCTCGTCGTGCTGTTCGAGGGGACCAAGGACGCCATCGAGGTGATCAAGTGGAAGGAGCTGTACGAGACCATGGAGTCGGTGACCGACCGCTGCGAGGACGTGGTCAACGTCATCGAGGGTATCGTGCTCAAGATGGCCTGAGGCGGCGGCGGCCTCGCGCATGACCTCGTCGCTCGCGCTGGTGGTGTTCATCATCCTCGTCGCGCTGGCCTTCGACTACATCAACGGTTTCCACGACGCCGCGAACTCCATCGCCACCGTCGTCTCCACCCGGGTCCTCACCCCCATGCAGGCCGTGATCTGGGCGGCGTTCTTCAACTTCGTCGCCGCCTTCGGCTTCGGAGTCCAGGTGGCCAAGACCGTTGGCAAGGGCGTGGTGGAGGCGGGCGTGGTGGATCATTGGGTCATTCTCGGCGGGCTCCTGGGCGCCGTCATCTGGAACCTGATCACGTGGTACTACGGGATCCCGACCAGCTCCTCGCATGCCTTGATCGGCGGGTATGCCGGCGCCGCCGTGGCCAAGGCCGGCTTCGGCGCGCTCCTGCTGACCGGACTGGTCAAGATCCTGGTGTTCATCGTGCTGGCCCCTGTCCTCGGGCTCGCGCTGGGATTCGGCCTGATGGTCGCCACGCTGTGGGCGTTCCGCCGCTTTCGCCCGAGCCGGGTCGATGGCCTGTTCCGGCGACTGCAGCTCGTCTCTGCCGCCTCGTACAGCCTTGGCCACGGGACCAACGACGCCCAGAAGACCATGGGGATCATCGCCATCCTGCTCTTCTCGAGCGGCTACCTGGGGCCGGAGTTCTATGTCCCCGTCTGGGTGATCCTGGCCGCTCACGCTGCCATCGGGCTCGGGACCATGGCGGGCGGCTGGCGCATCGTCAAGACTATGGGCATGCGGCTCACCAAGCTTCGCCCCGTGGGCGGGTTCTGCGCGGAGACGGCAGGTGCGGTGATGCTCATCGGCACCGCGATGGGCGGCATTCCCGTCAGCACCACCCATACCATCACCGGGTCCATCATGGGGGTAGGCGCCACCCGGCGCCTGTCCGCGGTGCGCTGGGGAGTAGCTGGACGCATCATCTGGGCGTGGGTCCTGACGATTCCGCTGTCCGCATTCATCGCGGCAGTCGCGTGGCTCTTGCTGCCTCACGGATGAGGGAGTGGCGCCGCCGCCCGGCCTCCATCCTCGCGGCGGTCGGGCTCGGGCTATTCCTTCCCCTCGGCTGGCTACTGGCCCATGTCCCCCCGCACCCAGGCCTCTGGATCGGGCGCCGCCTCGGCGACCTCATCTGGCTGGCGCTGCCACGCCGGCGGGTCATGACGCTCGAGAACCTCGCGCGGGCCTTCGGCGGCGAGCGGCCGCCGGCGGAGCTCCGTCGCCTCGGCCGACGTTCCTTCGAGCATTTGGGGATGAACGCCGTCGAGGCCTGCGTGTTCTTCTTCCGGCGCCCCTCCGTACTGCTCTCGCGCGTGGACTTGTGCGGCCTCGAGCAACTCCAGGCCGCGGCCGCCCCGGGGAAGGGCATTCTCGTTCTCACCGCCCACTACGGCAACTGGGAGCTCCTGGCTGCCTCCCATGCGCTCAGTATCTTCCCGCTCTCCGTGGTCGTGCGGCCGATGGACGACCCCCTGGTGGACCGCGTCGTTGAGCGCTTCAGGCGCCGCAGCGGTGTCGAGTTGATCGCCAAGCGGCGCGCCCTCCGCGAGATCCTGGAGGCCCTCCGGCGTGGCCGGATGGTCGGCATCCTCCTCGACCAGAACGCTTCGCGGGCGGAGGGAGTGTTCGCCCCCTTCTTTGGAATCCCGGCCTCCACATCCAAGGCTCTGGCCGTGATCTCGCTGCGCACCGGAGCCCCGGTGGTGCCAATCTTCATCCGCCGGGTCGAGGGGGGACGCCATCGCGTGGAGGTGGAACCAGCGATCCCGGCGCCTCTCGCGGGTGATGTGGCCGGCTATACGGCGGCGTTCAACCGCAGTATCGAGGCCGCCATCCGTCGGGCGCCTGAGCAGTGGTTCTGGATGCACAACCGATGGAAGACGCAGCCGCGCACAGAAATGGCGTGACCCTCCGGTCGGTGACGGGTGGGCTCCTGCTCTTGGGCCTCGGGCTCGTGACTGGCGTGGGAGCGCGGCCCGGCGCCGCCCAGGATGTGAGGGGACTCGTGGCTCCCTATCTGCGAGCCCAGGATGAGCACGCGGTGGGCGAGGTGGCCGGCCGTGCCTACGGCGACCCGCGGCACCCGAGCGCAGCGCCAGTTCCTTTCGGCGGGATCTCCGTGATGCTTCTTCCCTACTCGACCGAGCTAGAGGTCGAGTTGGACGGGATCAAGGACCACCTCCGTGATTCGCTCAAGAATTACATGGAGGCGGCGGCCGACGTGACGGCGGCGCGGACCGCCTATGAGCGGGCGTTGCTCACGGCCGGAGGCGGGGAGCTGATCCGGGGGGAAGTGAGCGACGTGCGGGGGCTCGTCCAGCTGGCGGCGGTGCCCGTCGGCGAATGGCTGCTGCTGGCGTGGCGCGAAGAGGCACGCTCGGCAAAGACTCCGAAACTGAGACCACGGGAGACGGAGGGGTTTCGCGATATCCCCATGAGCGCGGGCTACTCGGTGGTGAGCTACTGGCGCATGCGGCTTCAGGTTCGGGCTGGCGAGATCACCCCGGTGGACTTCAACGATCGCAACGTCTGGATGACAGGAGTCCGGGAAGACCTATATCTGATGCAGGGACCTTCCAAGAAGGCGGAACCCAAGAAACGCCGCTAAGAACTCGAAGGGGGCGAAGCCGCCCTCCCGCCGCCCCTCCTCCAGGAGACACTGGGCGAGCCACAGGACGGCCGCGGGCTGGGTCCCAGGCAGCGTCCGACGCGATCAACTCGGAAGCTTGCGCCGGCAAAACCGGCGCTTGGCCTGCTTCCCAAAACTCACACTAGGTAGATCGGAGGGGACCTCGGCGGCCCCATCGGAGGCCTCCGCCACGGGGTTGTGCCAGCGGAAGCCGGCGCTCGAACGGAGGTTAGTTTAGTCAGAACACGCTCCTAGGGCGCCACCCGGGACGGGTGGCGCCCTAGGCGCTTCCAACCGCTGGGGTCCGTCCCGCGTCGACCGCCTACTTCTTCTCCTCCTTCGGCGCGGTCATCCCGTCCTTCTTGTCCATCTTGTCCATCTTGTGGGGCTTGGCGGCGTGCCGCTTCTCGCAGGCCGCCTTCTTGGCTTCGTCGGTCCCGGCCTTTTGCATGCACGCAGCCTTCTTCTCCTCCATGGTCATGGCCTTTTTGGCCGGCTTCTTCTCCATGGTTTTGTCTTCGGTCTTCTTCTCCTGGGTCGGGGCCTGGGCCGGGGCTTGAGAAGTCTGGGCTACCGCGAACCCGGTCGTGCCGAGGAGGAAGGCCATGCTAACGAACAGGGCGATCGTCTTTCTCATGCGATCTCACCTCCTTTCCGTTCTCTGGTACCACTCACTGAGATAAAGCCCTTTTCTGCCAATACTTTAACATAGGGGGTCCGGCTCCGAAGAGTCAAGCTGAATCGCCCGCCCATCCACCGCCCATCCGGGTTGACCCCGCCCTCTCCCTATGGTACAAGAGTCCCCTAGGTCGCGTTCCTCATGCGGCTCCAGTTCGTCATTGTCCTGATCGGAATGTCGCTCTTGGTCGTCGGCCAACTCGGCATCCCGAGCGCCGCCGGTGCGGAGCCGCGGCCGTTCTCCATCTGCGAAGGGCTCACCAGTCCTTGCGAGGGAGACGGACCGACTGGTGTTCTGGAAGCCGCAGCAGTCACGGAACCCGAAGCCGTCACGGCTTGCTTCGATGTCGATCTTCCTCCTCTAACCCCATTGTGGAAACAGTCCGAAGAGGGAGAGGGTTCCGCCGCGTCCACCGCCCAAGAGCACGGTCCCAGCCCTCCCGGACCGCTAGACGCCGTGGTCACCGCCCCCACGGACGCGACGCCGTCGGCCGCCTTGGCCGCCCTGCGCTACCAGGTCGAGGACAACCATGATGTGCGGCGTTTCCTCGACCAGTTCCAGACGGGCTATCGGCGAGCGGTTGTCGAGCGGTGGCTGGTCCGGGCGGGCCGCTACCTGCCGATGGTACTGGACGTATTCAAGCAGAAAGGCCTGCCGGAGGATCTGGTCTTCACCGCGATGATCGAGAGCGGGTTCGACCCGCTTGCGGCCTCGCGCGCCGGCGCCAGGGGCCTCTGGCAGTTCATGGCGCCCACGGCCCGGCGCTACGGCCTCCGGGTGGACCAGTGGCTGGACGAGCGCCTGGACCCGGAGAAGTCCACGGTCGCGGCAGCCCGCCACTTCCTCGATCTCTACGCGGTATTCGGCTCGTGGAACCTGGCGCAGGCGGCGTACAACGCGGGCGAGAGGACAGTGCTCGAGGCCATTCGGGCGATGGGCACGAGCGACTTCTGGGCGCTCGCTCGCGGACGGTGGCTGAAGGACGAGACTAAGAACTTTATCCCTGCCATCCAGGCCGCCACGCTGATCGCGCGGGAGCCCGAGCGCTACGGTTTCGTTGTCACGCCCGCCACCCCGGTCAAGTACGAGTTGGTGCCCGTGCCCCCGTCGACGAGCCTCAAGCAGCTCGCGAGCAAGTCCGGCATCGAGCTCGACGCCCTCGAGCGGCTGAATCCCGAGCTGCGGCTCAAGCGGACGCCCCCGGACGGCGCCTACTCCGTGAAGGTGCCCGCGGGCGGCGCCGTGTTGGTCCTGGCCGCGCTCGACCGCAAGGCCCCGGCCCGCCGTGTCGCCGCCTTATCGCGGGGCGGCGAGCTGCAGGGAGCGAGCCGTCCCGCCGCGCGCGCAAGCAGACTCAGGACCCACGTGGTGAAGCCGCAGGAGACCCTTACCCTAATCGCCAGGCGCTACGGCGTATCAGTCGCCGACATCGTCGGGTGGAATGATCTCCACGACGCGGCGCGCATCCGTCCTGGGGATCGCCTCCGGGTGGCATCCGTCGGAAGCCGGGAGGAGGCGCAGGGCGGTTTTAGGTGAAGGTCGAGCTCCACCTGTTCGCCAACCTGGCGGGCTATCTGCCGGCCGGGTCAGCCGGCGACAGCGTGACCCTCGAGGTGCCCGACGGGACGACGGTGGCCGAGGTGATCCGATTCCTCGAGATCCCGGAAGACCTCGAGTGCTTGAGGGTCGTGAACGGCCGGGATGCCCCCTCCGAACACCGCCTTGCCGACGGCGATGTGCTGTCGCTGTTTCCCCCACTCGCGGGTGGATCCTGTACGAAGATCGACGACACGCTCCAGATCGAGCCCGACATCGGCGATATCGCGCCGATGGAATCGGCTCCGGAGCCGGGCGGCGCGGCGCCGTGACCTCGGATCCGTTCCGCGGCTACCCGGTCAAGCGCATCGCGTTCATCGTTTTCCCCCGCATGACCTTCCTGGATCTCGTCGGAGGCTACGATGCGCTCCGCCGGGTGGCGACCATGAGCGTCGACCCCGCGGTCACCCACCGGATCATCGGCACCGAGGCCCTCGTCGAGGACGACAGCGGGCTCGTCGTCAAGGCCGAGGGCGTCTACGAAGACCTCGGGGCCTTCGATCTGCTCTACGTCCCGGGAGGCTTTGGGACCCGGCACCTCGTCGACGACCGGCGGTGCATCGACTATCTTCGGAGCTGGGGCGTCGAGCGGCCGCTGGCCAGTGTCTGCAGCGGCTCCCTGCTGTTGGGGAAGGCCGGGCATCTGAAGGGGCGGCGCGCGACCACCCACCACAACGCCTTCGAGCTGTTGAGGCCGCTCTGCCGCGAGGTCGTGATCGATCAGCGCATCGTCGACGAGGGGCAGGTGGTCACGGCGGGAGGTGTGGCTTCATCTCTCGATCTCGGCCTCTATCTCGTCGAGAAGTTCTGGGGCGCGGCCGCGCGTGAGCGCATCGCGGCGCAGATGGAGTACCGGGCCTACTCTCCCGCCTGACTCGCGTGCGCGGCTCCCCGTCGCTCAGGTCAGGGGACGTCCCGGCTGAAGATCACGAAAGATGAGCGCCGCGGGTCTCGAGGGCTCCTTCTACGCCAGGCAGGTCGGAGAGTTTCACCGAGCGCGATGCGGTCACGCGAAGAGGGCTGGTCCGGCGGCTCAGTACTTGTAGAAGTGCTGCTCGATCTCGAAGGCCACGTCCTTGCCCTCGAAGCCGCGCACCTCGGAGCGCTTGACGGCCAGGTATTCCTTGGCGAGCACGTCGCCGAGCGCGGCGCGCAGGACCTCGTCGCGCTCGAGCGCCTCGAGGGCCTCGCCGAGCGAGGTCGGCAGCCGCCGAATCCCGCGCCGCTTCCGCTCGGCCTCGGAGAGAGTGTCGGGGTCGACGAGCGCCGGCTCTCCCGGATCGAGCTTGCGCTCCATGCCATCGAGCCCCGCCGCCAGCAGGCCGCCGAGGGCCAGGTACGGGTTGCTGGACGGATCGCACGGCTTGAGCTCGAGATTGGTCGACTCCATCTCGAGGCCGCGGCGCTTGGACGGGACGCGGACGGCGGCCTCGCGGTTGTCCGGCCCCCAGGCGGTGTAGGCGCTCGACCAGAACCGCGGCTGGAGCCGGCGGTAGGAGTTGACGCTCGGCGCGGTGAGCGCCACGAGCGCCGGCAGGTGGGCGAGGACGCCGCCGATGAACGCGTAGCCCGCCTCCGAGAGACCGTAATGACCCCGAGGGTCGTGGAAGTGGTTGCTCCCGTCCTTGATCCGCCAGAGGCTCCAGTGCACGTGGCTGCCGTTGCCGGCCTGGTCGGGGAACGGCTTGGGGGCGAAGGACGCCAGCAGGCCGTGCTTCAGGGCCACGCCCCGGCCCGTTTCCCGCACCGTGATCTGGTTGTCGGCGGCCCTGAGCGCATCGGCGAAGCGGACGGGCAGCTCCTGCTGTCCGGGCCCCAGCTCGGCATAGTACTGCTCCGGGTAGACCCCCTGGGCCATCAGCGCCTCGACGATCTCGATGATCACGGGCGTCGCCGAGTCCATGCCGATGGTGGAGAAGCAGGGACTCCGGTCCAGCGGCACGTACTGCGCGCCCTCGTGTCTCGCGAGGGTGAACTCGTTCTCGAAGGCGGCCTTGAGCGCCACGCCGGCCTGCCGTCCGCGGCCGATCATCCGTTTGAGAAAGCTCCGAGGGCAGGCGGCCCACGATTCCCCGTCGAGTGTGCGCATGTCGCAGAGGAGCCGGGCGGACTTGAGCGTGTAGGGAAGCACGGCGAAGGTCTCGAGGTCGGGCATCAGGCGGATCTCCCCGACGGGCCCGAACGAGCCCTCGGGCGCGAGCTGGTCCAGCATGTTGAACGACTGCATGGCCACGGTGAGGCCGATTCCCGAGCGCAGGTAGGAGTTCAGGAACTGGGTGTGGCAGGCCTTGCCGCGGATGACGCTGTCATTGCCGCAATACAGGAAGCGGACGAGCTGCACCTTGCCGGACTTGCAGCGCGCGAGGATCTCACGCCCGCGCCGGCGCTCCCCGCCATCGTCCTTCGCTTTCTCGGAACTCTGGGTCGGCATGCCCTCCCCGCCTTGTCGGTGATCTAAGCGTGCTGCGAGCGTAACAGAGCTGCCGGGCCGGTCGCCGCCCGGCGAGGTCGTCGCTGTTCAGCGCCACCTGGTGTTGGTCAGTCGCGCTCTTCGGCGATGAAGGACTTGAAGCCTCGAGTTTGGAGCTCGCGAAGCTTCGACGCCGCCTCCGCCCGGCCGGAGAAGGGTCCGACCCGCACGCGCGTGAGCGGCGTGCCCGGTGGCACGGCCTCGACGATCACCCATCGATTCGAGGATACCGGAGGCTCCTGCCGCCGGAGCAGTGAGGCCAGCCGCCTCGCCGCTTCAGGATTCGAGAAGGCGCCCACCTGGATCCAGTACGCCCCGGCGTTCGAGGCATGCGCGCTCACCGGACGAGTTGCCGTCACCACCTGGAGTTGGTCGGGCTGGATGCGCCGGTCTTCCCTCGCCGAGCCATCTTTGGCTTTGGCCACGCTCTTCGGCCCTATCGCCGTCGGCTCGAGGTGGGCCATCACGATCTGGACCGCGTTCGGTTGCTGGCCCGGCGCCGATGGTCCCCCCATGGGGAGGTCGTGCCCAGTGAAGTCAGGCGACATCTCCGGGAATGCCGGCCACGATGTGGGCTCGGGCGACTCCTTCCGCGACACCTCGGTCGGCGCCGGCGCCGGGGTTGCCGGTGCGATTGCGCGACCGTCGGTGACGGCGGCGGTCGCCACCGGCGGCGCCGCTGGTGTCCTCGGCACTCTCGCCCGAATCTGCTGGACGAGCTCTCCATAGGACGAGGTCTGCATGACACGGACGAACTGGGCGCGGTAGTTCGCGGCCAGGCTGACCCCGTCGATCACCACGTCCCGCACGGCCCACCGATCACCGCGGTCGATCATTCGATAACTGAAGGGCAGCTCGAATCCGCTCTTGCTCACGATCGCGGTCCGAACGGTCGCGAGGGCGCCGTCGACGGACTCCTCCAGGTAGCTGACCTTGAGGCCATCAGCGAGACGGATCCTGGAGGCGATCCCGGCGATGAACGAGTGCTCGAGAAGGTCGGCGAAGAGCAGGACGAACTCCGCTCGCTCCGCCGGGGTCCGCGCGTTCCACTCGGGCCCGAGCGAGAGCTGGGCGGCTTCGCGGAAGTCGAAGATGTCGCCGACGATCGTCCGGATCGCGCTCAGCCGTGCCTCCGGATTTCTCTCCGTCCCGGGGTCGTCGAGGATCCGGGTGGCCGACGCGAAGAATCCACGGAGCTGCTCGGTCGGTGACCCGGCCCACCCGTCGGGGCAGAGAAGCAGCACGACCGGGAGGCCGACCACGGGGAGGATCCAGCGTCTCATCGTCGGCCTCCTGGACTGCGGGACCTCGAGCACGCTCGGGTCCGTTATCACCGTTGAGCCACGGTGGAACGGCCGCGCCAGTTCCCGGGAGCTTTTTCCTCCGCCACGGGTCCTGGCGGACGAGATGTGCAGGCTACTGGCGAAGGATGAAGCGCTTACCCTGATAGCTCAGGATGGCCCCGTCGGGCGTAATGCCTTCCACCATGACCTTCCCCTCGATCGACTGGCCTTCGAGGTACTTCTGGTTGTTGATGAAGACCAGGCGCTCAGCCGGAACGTCTGAGTAGACCAGGAATTGGAGGTTCATCTTCGGGATGACCTGCTGATCCGCCGGCGGCAGGCTGTGAAGCATGGGGAGCGAACCCCCGTCTCGCTCAGCGGGCTTGGTCGGGCTCGCAGCGACGGGCGGAGCGGAGGGCTTGTCAGGCGCCGCCGCCACGGGTGGGCCCGGCGGCGCGGACACCGCCGGCTTTTCGAGCGCCGCCGGTGGGCCCGACGGAGCGGGAGGGTCAGCGGGCCTGGGTTTCTCGGGTTCCGGCTTCGGGGCCGTCGGGGCGAGCGCCGCCGAGGGTCCAGGCTTGGCCTCGACACGCCCGGTCGTCGTCTCGGGCTTTCGCTCTGGTTGCGGCCGACGGGATGCAGAGGCGTGGCTTGAAGACGGCGCCGGCTGTGGCGGCGCCGCTGCGACAGCCGCCGGCTTCTCGGGCGGGCTCACGGGGGCGGTCCGATCGGCCGGGGGGGGCGGCGGGGCAGGTTGCCCGGAGACCGCCGTCGAGGGCGGTGCGGTGGGTGTGGCGGTCGACCTGGGCGACCCTCCCATGAAGGGTAAGGATATGGGACGCGGGAGCCAGATCAGGACCGCGGCACTCATCAGGGCCACGGCAGCGCCGATCCAGGGCCAGAGCCGACGCCGCGGGGCCGAAGATGCCCGGTGCACGGTTTCGAGGGTGGGGACCTTCGCCGGGTGGTGGCGCTCTCGCTCGGCCTTCTTGAGCGCGTCGAGGATGTAGGACATTTGGCGCGCGACCCTCTCTACGACCTAGGGCTCGACAGCCGGGGGACGCTCGGATCGCGCGGGGCGGAGCTCAGCTGAATGAGGGTCTCCTCGCCGACGATGCCGTCGGGCACCAGCGATCGGCTGCGCTGGAAGGCGAGCACGCGAGCCCGGAGCGCGTCGTCGAAGACTTCGCGGTTCTTACCTCCGCCTGGCGCGCCGTCGATCTCGCTGAGCCGCTGCCTCACCCACTCCACGTCCCTGCTGCGCGTGCCGGGCTCGATGAAGAGCGAGGTCAGTGCCGGCGCCTTCCAGAGGAGGATGAACGGCCCATCCCAGTAGCGGTCAACCTCGCTGAGCGGAAAGGTGTGGCGCCGGCCACCGAAGTCGAGCGTTGCGGTCTGATCGTCGATGGCGACAACCGTCGCATAGCGGCGGTCCCAAGTCGGGGTGGCCAGCTCGATGATGGCCGGCATGTCGATGCGGCGGAGCTTGGCCCAGGTGCCGGACCTGAACAGGCAGCGCAGGCCATCCGGGTGCCCTCGTTCACAGCCCGGGCTGTTCGCCGATCTGTCGAAATCGAGCCCCCAGCGGGCATAGAGACTGACGAACGCGGACTTCTTGTCGCCGCGGAGCGAGGGATCCGAGAGGAGCTCGCCGAGGGCAACCGGCTTGGGCGTCGCCGGCTTGACCTCGCGGCCGGTTGCCACGGGCACAGGCGGCGCCGTCTCACCCGGCGCCACCTCCGTGCCTTCACCGTCCTGCAGAGCGGGTCCCGCGCTGCTCACCGCCGCCGGCGGGCCCGTTCGGTTCGAGGCCACGCCACCTGTCAGGCTGAACTGCCCATGGGTGAGCAGGACCCAGGTGGCGGCGGCGACCGCCGCCGCGCCTGCCCCCGCCGCGGCCCACTGCCAGGGGCGCACGGAGCGCGGCGCGATGGGCCGGCCTAGGACCTCTCTCGCGGCGCGGCGTACCGTGCCCTCATCGACCCGGCGCTGATGCTGCGCGTACGCGCCGAGCATGGCGCGGTCGCAGATGACGTTGATGAGCCGCGGGATGCCTCGAGAGGCGCGGTGCACCTGGCGCATCGCCGCAACGCTGAAGATCTTCTCCTTCTGGCCGGCGACCTCCATCCGGTGACGGATGTAGGCGTAGGTGTCATCCTCGGAGAACGGCAGCAGGTGATAGCGTGCGATCACCCGCTGGGCCAGCTGCCGGAGGTCTTCCCGATCGAGCAGCCGGATCAGCTCCGGCTGGCCGATGAGGATGATCTGCAGGAGCTTCTCCGTGGTCGTTTCGAGATTCGTGAGGAGCCGGATCTGCTCCAGCACCTCGGGGGCGAGATCCTGCGCCTCATCGATGATGAGCACCGTGCGGCGGTCCCGCCCGTGGGCGTCCAGCAGATACTGGTAGAGCTTGTCGATCAGGAGCTTCCGGCTGGTCGTCCCGGTCGGGTAGGCGATCCGGAGCTCGTCGCACACCGCGGCCAGAAGCTCGATATCGGTGAGCTTCGGATTCAGGATGAGGGCCACGTCCACCTCCGCCGGCAACTGCTCGAGCAAGCAGCGGCAGAGCGTGGTCTTCCCGGTTCCGACCTCGCCGGTGAGCTGGACGAACCCGCCGCCCTCCCCGATCCCGTACACGAGATGCGCAAGGCCCTCGCGATGGCGGTCGCTCATGTAGAGGTAGCGCGGGTCGGGCGTGATGGAAAACGGCGGATCGGTGAGGCCGAAATGCGCTGTGTACATCACGCTCCGCGAGAAAGGCCCTGTCCGTCTCGGTTCAGGCATGGTCAAGCTAGGCTAGCCCCGGGGGAGGGGCGCGGTCAAGGACTGCCGGGGCCTGGCCACCATCAGCCGCCACTACGATGTTGTACCGGGGTCCCGTTGAACCCCCTGAGAGCCTCGGCATGCGCGTTCCACGCCGGCGCTCATCAGGACTGCCGGGTCGCCCCCCCGCGGCCGCGGCAGTGGCGCTCAAGAGGAGGGCGAGGAATAGGAGAACATGCAGGCACGGGATCAGCCGAGCGAGCCTGGGCCCGACACCACACGCGCACATCTTCCAACTGCCAAATGACTCAAGATGGCGCGAGCTTAGGCGGGATCGGCGTGGGTGTCAAGCTGACCCGGCCAAGACGCAGCTGACGCTCGCCCTCTGGCAGCACGGGCTGATTCCTGATCACATGAACCGTTACCAGGCGTACTGTGCACGGGCAGCGGTGGATGGTCTGACGGGCTCGCCGGGGCAATGCAGCTAGAGGCTCGCCTGGCAGGCGCTCGACGGACGCGATACCGTCAGCGCGACCTCCGGCTGCGCGGTCACCCGGCCGAGCTTGACCCGGCCGGGGCGTTCTGGTCAGCTGGGGCTGACCCCGTCTCCCACGGCGGCGGGGGCCCCGGACGAGTCCGGAAGGACCACGCGGCCGAGCCCGTCCCCGAGCGGCTCGACCTGGAGCGAGAACTCCCAGCCGTCCAGGTGCACGTGAACGCGCGTCGGCAGACGGCCCGCCGGCCAGCGCATCGCCACCATGAGTGGCCGCACCAGCGCCGGCGTCCCCTCGCCCGCGGCCGTCAGCCGCGCGCCGTCCGGGCCCTCCTCGAGCGAGAGGGAGCGTCCCACGACAGTGGCCAGCTCACGGAAGTCCAGGAGTCTCCGCGCTCCGGCCGCCTGCCAGCGATCGAGGCACTTGCCGATCCAGCTCACGCCATGGACAGCCAGATCGCGGTCGTGAAAGTACCCGACGACGGGTAGGCCGGCCTCGAACCACGAGGCCTCCGCCTGGTCGAGGTAGGGGGCGACGACGTGCTGGGTCCAGCAGAAGCGATCCCGGTCGCGGAGCGCCTGGTAATAGCTCGACACCAGCCCGAGTCCGAGGTCGAGGGCGCGCTCGATCGGTGATTTGATGAACTCGTCCCCCGGGAAGATCACCGTCGTGGGGAGCACGTCGAAGTAGCGACGGATGGTGGCAACGCCCAGCGCCAGCGGGCGCTGGTCCAGGGGCAAGCCGGCAATGATCGTCTCGGCAGCGCGGCCAAGCTCGCGATACCAGGAGCTCGCCTCGTGGCGGTCCGGCGCCTTCGCCCACACCGCAGGGTCCGCGTACATATGGGTGTACCCGTGCAGCTCGACATCGGCCAAGCCTTGCGCGCGCAACGCCTGGATGCCCTGGTACTCGGCGTCGTAGTCGTGGAGCGTCCCCGGCGCGAACCCGGCGAGATCGTGATACTTCACCAGCGGCGAGGGGTAGACCCGGCCCGGTACGCGCGCGACCTGCTGCCCGGCCACCTCCAGCGTCCCACGCGCCGAGTCGCCGTCGTCCACCCAGCCCGAAACGTAGCCGATCGAAAGGCGGCCGTTCCGTCGCCTCAGATCCGCGCCGATCGCCCCCCACTCGATCTCGGTGAGCTTTGCGTAGGACCAGCTTCGCAGGTGAACGTTCTGCGCGCCGCCGGGGTCGTCCATGCGCAGGACGAGACTGCCCTCGAGCTCGTGCCACGCCACCGGCGCGCCAGCCCCCCAGATGAGGAGGTGTCTCAGTAACGTGGTCCCCGCGCCGTCTCGGTCGCGCGCCTCGCTCGGGTGAAAGCCGAGCGTGGCGACGACCCCGCGGCCCACCAGGCGGGCCGCGATCACCGGCACGCCGTCGAGCGTCGCCCAGGCTCTTGCTCTCGCTGAAACCTCGAGCGCGGCCGCCGCGAGGGGCTTCCGGCAATTCCAGCTGCGCTTCGCTCCCGGCCCGAGCCAGTCGAGCGACCGGCCGGCGACTCGGTCCGGACGACGGGCCACGCCGGCGAGACGGGTGATGGGGCGGTCCGCGCTCCCCGCGCGAGCCACGATCAGCAAGGGCACTGCCGTGAGCCTCGCGGCGAGCGCCCGGACAACCTCCTCGTCGAGGCTGTCCGGGTCGCAAGCGAGAACGATCCACCGGCTCCCGCCCGAGAGGTCCCCGTCGACGCCTCGGCCGGTCCGCCGCGTCACCGTCACGCCCCAACCGGAGAGCCTCGCCAGCGTCAGCCAGTCGAGCCCCTCGCGGTCCTCGGGCGGAAGCCACCCGCCGGTCCCCCACACGCGCTCCCCGGGGGGAAGCTCGGTCTCGGACACCACGAGGAGCATCGGGTCGTCGATCTCAGCCATGCCGACCCCCCATCACCTCGGCGAAACACTTCCGCAGCTCCGCGGCCACCACCGCGGGCGAGACGCGCTCCTCGGCTAGGCAGCGCGCCCGGGGACGCATGGAGGCGACGGCCTCCGGATGCGCCAAGACAAAGGAGAGCCCCGCCCGGAGCGCGTCGTCGTCGCCGGGCGGCAGCAGCCACCCCGTCTCGCCCTCAATGACGAGCTCGCCGACGCCGCCGACGCACGAGGCGAGCACCGGCGCGCCACACGCCATGGCCTCGCCCACGACGGTCGGGAAGCCTTCCCGCAGCGATGGGAGCACGAGGCACTCGGCCGCGTTGTAGAACGCCGCAAGCGGCTCCGCACCGGCAAGCCAGCCGACGAAGCGGACACGGCCGGGAGCGTGTTCCTCGGCGAGGCGCCTGAGCATCGCCCCGTCGGGTCCGTCGCCGACGATGACGAGATCGGCGTCCGCATACGAGCATGCGAGCGTGGCGAAAACCCGGATCAGCGCGCTGACCCGCTTGACGCCGTCATCGAGTCGGCCCACGAACAAGAGGTAGCGCCGCGCCGGCTCCAGCCCCGCTGCGCGACAGGCCCCGATCCGATTCAGGGGCCGGAACCCGGCGGTGTCGATGGGCGTGAGAATCACCGCGAGCCGCTCCGGCGCCACCCGATAGCGCTGGGCCAGCATCTGGAACTCCTCACGGCTCGAGACGATCAGCCGATCGGCGCCGGGAATGGTCCATCGCTTGGCGAAGCGCCCTGTGTAGTGCTCCGGGCGGCTCCCGGAGTGATAGGCGATCAATGGGACGCCGAGCGCTCGGGCGATTAGGAGCAGGGAGTCGTAGCGCCCGGTCGCGTAGTCCTGGACAAAGAAGACATCCGGCCGGTCGCGCCTAAGCGTCCGGACGAAGCGCACCGATGCGAGCGCCACGTAGGAAGCGGCCGCCGCGTAGACGGAGTAAGCTCCCCGCCAGCGCCACGCCATGCGGGGCAGGTAGAAGAGGCGCCACAGGCGGCGGTGTAGCCAGGACGATGGGAGCATCTTCACGCGGCAGCTCACCACCTCGTGCCGCGCTTCCTCGAACTCTGGAGCGAGCGAGAAAGCGTACCAGACCACGTCGCCGACCTCCCGCTGCAGCAGCGCAACGAACGCGTGACTCCCAGTCCCCGCCCATCGTGTCGCAAAGGCTCTTTGGTCCACCCCGTAGTGCGGGTAGAAATCTTCGAACACATCGGGGTAGTCGAAAAACGCGATTCGCGGCCGCTCCCACGACACTCGGTCACTCGTGCCGGGCTCGTGATCTTTCCACGGCCGCCGGCCGCCCCACCGGAGCGCGCTCGCAGATTTCTCGACCGCGATGCCGCCGCGTCCCGCTCGCCAGCTCCGCACAGGTTCCTCTCACCCCCGAAGGTCGAACGCCACGAGCCGCTCGGTGCTCGACACGCAGGGGAACCGTGAACGCAGATAGTCGTGGAACTTGGAATAGTACTCGAGCCACCAGAACGCCGGCCATGCGAAGACGATGAAACCCGCGCCCACCCGGCGGAGGCGCTCGACCTCCCGGATCGCTGTCATGTCATCGTCGGGCGGCCCCCAGTACTGCCCGTCCCGTTCCAGGAACGGGATAGCTGAACGTCCAACGGCAAGCTCCCTCCTGACCATGTCGTGGTCGACCAGGATGAAGCTGTCTCCCGGCGGGATCAATGCGGCAATGTCTTGCGTCGTCAATAGCAGCCTCCGCATGTCTGCGATCGCTTCCAAATACTTTCTCGGATGCACGAGTGAAAGCTGACTCGTCGCCGTGTGCGCGAGCTCCTGTTGCAGCGTCGGCGAACGCGCTAGAAAGTCCGGACTCGCGAACATCAATGCATTCTGAGCGTAGTACCATTCGACTCGCGGGTTCTGCCATATCGTCTTTCTTATGCAGTCTATGACTGCATACCTGTTCTCCGCGAAATATTCCACCCAGTAGTCCGGCCACTGCTCGTTTATGTGTCCCGTTCCTCCTTGGAACGGGATCGCAGCAGAGAATAGAACAGCGGGCGCAAGCCTCGTCAGGGAATCCACGAACGCCTGGGCACATTCACGGGGAAGGTGTTCGGCCACTTCCAACGAGACGGCGAGATCGAACCGTCGATCGAGCTGCAGCGGCCGTCGCACGTCGACGGCCAGGAACCGGTCCGCGGGAATGATCAGCATTGTCCTGTCCACCCAGTCGCCGTCCATCCCGCAGACGTCGGTGACCCCGTGCTCGCGGAACACGGACAACCAGGTCCCTATCCCGCACCCAACATCGACGACGCTCCGCGGTTGGACCAGACTCAGGATCAACGGGACTATCTCTCTTGCGGATCGTAGCGAGGGCTCGCGATGCCGCCTGTAGAACTCGTCCGTGTAAGGCGTGCCGCTACCCTGTGGCATGTGTCTGGCCTTCTCTCAGTATCATGTCGCGCGTGCCCTCGTCCGACAGGTTCCTAGCCGCCGCCGGCCGGCCCGGGATCCACGCTCAGTGCCTGCTCGATCAGGCGGGTCAGCACCTTGTCGGAATCGAAGTACTCCTCGGCGATGGCGCGCGCAGCCTTCGCGTGGCGCGGATAGTCGCCCTCGACCTCGCGGATCGCAGCCACCGCCTCCTCCATGGTCCTGAAGCTGAGGATGCCCTCTCCCACCGGCAGGATCGCGCCGAAGCCGGTGTCCTGCACGACTACGGGTTTGCCGGCGGCGAGGTAGCAGGCCGAACGGCAGCTGAACCAGCCGGCCTGCCCTCGGACGTAGCCGTTCTTGGCCACGCTCCATTCGGCCTTCGAGGACTGGATGTAGTCGCGATAACGGTCCAGGTCCTGACACACCTCCAGAGCGCCCACCATCCGCCATCCCATATGGTGCAGCAGATCGCCGGGTGTCCACTGCGGGTTCCTGAACGCTAACCTGCGGACCGCGGGCGGCAGGGTGGAATCATCCGTCTGCCAGTCGGCGGTTCGGCGGTTGAGGGCGCTGACGGCCACCTCTAGGACGGTCGAACGAACCTTGGCGGGCAGCTCGAGGAAGCGCTTGAGTTCCACGTCCTTCTGTCCGTAATCTTGTCCGCGGTAGCGCAGCGGCTGGTAGCTCGTCCAGTTCATGACCGTCGTGAACACGTCCCGCGGCGTCGACGACTGCCACTCCGACAGCACGATCGGCTGCCGGGTCGGTCGCCAGCGATGCCCGGTATCGGGCACGCCCGGTGAGAAGGACTCGCCGAAGCTGAAGTGGACGTCATGGGCTTCCAGACGCTTACGAAACTTCAGATGACCGCGGGCCAGCTTGAGCTTGACCTGCGTGAAGACGGGATCGGAGTCGATGTACACCAGCCGACGCGCCGGCCGGTACTCCTGGGGGCGCCGGAGCGTCCCGGAGACGTTGATGAGCAAGTCGGCGGAGGCGAGTACGGCTCGCCGCTCCCGGTGGGAGAGGCCGAACCACCGGGGCTTGATCGGAAAGTGATACGCCCACCTGTTCCGGAGCCCGAAACGCGTCATGACCCTGGCCAGGTGCTCGACATTAGGTGTGCAGTCATAGGACCCGCCCCCGTCGAGCGTGTAGGGCCACTGCCCCGAGTCCTCGAAATAGTAGACGTCGTGGCCGAGGCGCGCCAGGCCCAGGACGTACTGGAGATAGTCCCACGTCACGCCGCCGAGGAGCGGATGCTGGGCGATGAGGCCGGTGACGATGATGCGCAGCCTCGACGGCTTCATGTGGCGGTGCAGGCGTCCAAGAAGGCGCGTCGGCGCCTCTCGGCGATCATGGTGCTCCTCGGCGAATTCACTGGCGGCTCGGACATGAGCGACGTAGGCGCGGTCGGGTAATCGAAACATGCGCTGCGCTGACGCGACACGACCTATCTCCTCGTCTCACCTGCCCCGTTCATGGCGTGCTCGACGAGTTCTGCCAGCACTCTGGACGAGTCGAAATATTCCTCTGCAATCTCTCGTGCTTTGCGGCAGTGGAATTCATAGTGGGCGTTGATTTCCGTGATCGCCACTAGTGCCCCGTCCGGTGACTCGAACGGAACCACCCCGAACCCGCTTTCGATCCAGTCTGAAAAGCCGGTCTCCTGGACCAGCACCGGTCGCCCGCTCGCCAGGTAAGCCGCGCTGCGTTCGCTGAACCAGCCGCTGCGACTCACGACGTAGCCGTGTTTAGCGACACTGAATTCCGCCTTCGAGTTCTGCAAATATCTCTGATAAGTCCACGGATCACTCGCTACCTCACATGGGTCCCGCACAACCCATCCCTTTTCCCGCAACAACCCACGCGGCGCCGACTCGCTGCCGACGGACAGCTCCAGCACGGCGTTCGTGCGCCGCGGAAGATCCGTGTAGGGGCCGAAAGATTGCGACTTCATGCCGTAAAGGACTCCGGCATGTTCGCGCGTTGCGTAGCTGTCCCATTGCATCACGGTCGTGAACTGTCCGTCTTCCGGTCCAGCAGTCACGGGCCATGCGCTGAGGACAATGGGTTGGCGCGTCGCTTGCCACGAAAGGCCATCATCTGGAATGCGGCAGCCGGTCGAGGTGACGTTGCCCGCAAACGAGAAAAAGGCGTTGTGTCGGAGCGAACGCTCTCGCCTGACAGGATCGGTGAGGTTGCGGATCTGGGTGAAGACCGGATCCGTGTCGATCAGCACGCGGACAGGGACGTCTGTCAACCAGGGGCGCAGTGGATTGGCGCACGAGACATTCAAGACCAGATCGGCATTCGCGCAGATATCGAGAACTCGTCCCGCGCACGGCCCGAGCCATAGAGACCTGTGGGCGTCGTAGTACGCCCAACGCTCACCGAGTCCCACGCGGTCGAAAGTGCGGCGCGCGAAGTCGACTCCGTACGATGGATCGCTGCCCATGGTGTGTTGCTGGGGATGGTAGCAACACCACGGCGTATCATCACTATCCTCGATGAAATGGACATCGTGTCCGAGGTCGCGTAGTCCCATGACGTATTGCAGATGATGCCACGCCATGCCACCCATGGGTCCGCGCACGAGATAGCCGAGCACGATGATCCGGAGCCGTTCGCTAGATGCCGAGTTCACGCAGGAACTTTCCGAGCACTCTGGGCGCGTCGAGGAACTCGCACGCGACCTCGCGCGCCGACTTGGAGTGGCGTTCATAGTCCGCGCGAACCTCGTCGATTGCCGCCGCTGCCTCCGCCACCGTGCGAAATGTGAAGAGGCCCGCGCCGGATGGAAGCTGTCCGCCAAGACCCGTGTCCTGCACCACCACAGGGCGCCCACTCGCCAGGTACGCCGCGCTCCGTTCGCTGAACCAGCCGCTGTTGGTCGCAGTGAACACGTTCTTGCAGACGCTGAACTCCCCCATGGAGTTGCGGACGTACTCGGTGAAGGAATCCACCGACATTGTGACTTGATGGGCATCGCGCAACTGCCACCCGGACTCGCGTAGCTTGCTCACCGGCACATTCCTGCCAGATACCGCAACTTCCAGCGTAGCTCGGACGAGCGTCGGGAGATCCATGAATCGCGCAAACTCAACGTCCTTCTGTCCGTAGGTTCTGCCCTCGAATTCAAGCGGCTCATGCGCCTGCCAGTTCATTACGGTCGTGAATGCAGCGCCCGGATTCGGTGGCTCCGTGCGGAACAATTCCACGGCCACAGGATGAAATACGTGGCGCCATTGCTTTCCGGCGCTGGGCGCGGAGCTGCGTGCAGTCCCGATGTTGCAGCCGACTGTGTAATAATAATCGTAAGAAGCCGGCGTGTCGCCCAGCGCGAGTCGCTTCTCCATTTTCATCTGGGTATACCCTGGCTCCCCGTCAATCAGAGCCCGGAGCCCGCTTGCCGCCGCCTCGTCGAGCCACGAGCCGTGCGTGCCCATATCTATGAACAGGTCCGCCGACTTGAAGACGTCGGTGATCCCCTGGCGCGACAATCCATGGTAACGTCCGGCTGCATCAGCGAAGCACCACTTGTCGTGAAGGTCGAACCGGGCGAGGAGCGCGTTGACCGTCGCCACGCCATAAGCGCAGTCATCGCTCATCGCATCTTGGACCGGATCGTAACACGAGTTCGCGTACCCGCTCTTCTCCACGAGGAACACATCGTGACCGAGCCTCGCCAGCCCGACCAGCCATTGGAGCGGTCCCGACAGCATTCCGCCCAGCGGGTACCGGACCATGTAGGAACCGAGAATGATTCGCGCCATGCCTGCTACTTACCGGCCATCGCGGAAAGAAAGCGGGTGCGCACTTCGAGGAGACGAGCCTTTGATCGGTCGCAGCATTCGCGCGCCCTTTCCCTGGCATCTTCGGTGAGGCAATAGTCGAACCCGCGCTGCAACGCATCAGCAGTCACGGCATCCGCGGTGAAGGAAACCGGCCAGCCGATGGTTTCGGTTTGCCGGCGGATCTTCGCGCCTCCCGCAATCGGGTCGACGGCGACCACGGGTACGCCGTTCTTCAGCGCCAGCACCGTGCCGTGAAGGCGAGTGGTGAGCACGACATCCATCTTTGCGATGAGTGACTCGACTTCGGCGTGAGTCCGCAAGCCGCTGCTGTTCACGTCCAGGCGGGTGTCGATCGGCACCACCGACATTTCGCGGGAATCGACAAGTTGCCGGATGGCCGCATTGGCCACATCGTGCATGGCGTCTTCCTTGTACTCCTGTTGCGGATGGACGAGAGCGACGCCGACGACCGGCACGGATGGTCGGCGCGAAAGGAACGATAGGTCGGGCCGCGCAGCCGCCGAGCTGTCGCGCTCGAGGAGCAGATCAAATGGATTCCAGACGTCGAGCGGTTCGATCATCGAGAGGTTCACACCGATCAGCCGACATCTGGAGAAGTGCGGTAGAAAGTCCGTGAGCGGCCAACCGTTACCGAACGGACCGCAGACAAAAATCACGTGCGAGTAGTGTGCAGGATCAGCCGCCTTCCAGTCCACACCACCCTGGAACGGATGCGCGAGGGCGACATCGAAGGAGCGCCCTATGCCGGCGAGCCACTCGCAGACGATGTCGCGTGTGAGGAGATCGCCGGCGGTCGCCCCCATCTGCTCGAAACTGAACCATCCGGCTACGAGGGCTTTCATCACGGGTGCGGTCCCTCCATGGCGGCGTCGTCAACGAGGCGGCTCGGCGCGTTGTGGGAGTCGGGTGGCTGAGCCATTGCACGACGTAGACTCGTAGCCGAGCTTCTGCAGACCGAGCAGGTAATGGAGACGGTGCCGCGCCCGGCTCGGCGAATACGGGAGCGCGGGAAGCGGCGTGCCGAGGATGGTCTTGATCGTCCTCGACTCACTCAAGCGCCCGCTCCAGCACGCGGGTGACGACCTTTCGCGCGTCGAAGTGCTCCTCCGCCAGCGCGCGGGCCAGCCGGCACTGCCGCTCATAGTCGGCCGTCACCGCCTCGAGGTATCGCGCCGCCTCCTCGACATCGCGGAAGCGAAACAGGCCCGCGGCGTCGGGCAGGAACCGACTCGGGCCCGTGTGCTGGACGACGGCGGGCTTCCCGCTGGCCAGATAGCACAGCGTCCGGTCGCTGATCCACGCGTTCAGGAGGCGCAGGCACAACGGCTTGGCGCAGCTGAACTCGCCCCTGGAACCCTGGATATAGCGCTGGTAGTCCCACGGGGTAGACGCGACAGCGTAGGGGTGGCGGAGCCTCCAGCCCCGCGCGGTCAGCGCTTCCCGTTCCGCCGCCACCCGCTCATCGTTCTCCGCCCCCAGGTTCACGGTGAGCTCCAGCGGCTGAGCCGTCCGCCGCGGCAGGTCGAGATACGGGAGGAAACCGCTCCGCTTGTCGTCCGGGCCTGTCTCGTCTCCTGTCCATGAATTGGCGTACCAGTGGACCACCGTGGTGAACGGCGCGTCCCGCGCGGTTGGGCAGGGTGGCCACCAGTCCAGCGCCACGCACGGCGGGGTGTAGAGCCAGCGGAGCCCCAGGTCCGGAAACCGCGCGTCCTGGCGGCCCACCGTCTCGCCGATGGTGAAATACGTGTCGTATCTTGCGAGGCTCAGAGACCCCCTGTGAACCAAGATCTGGAGGAACCCCGGGTCGATGTCCAAGAGCGCCGAGCGACGGAAGCGCTTCACAACTCTGGACGGCATGTCGTATTGGAAGTTGAGCAGGAGATCCGCCGTCGCTGCCGCCTCAACGTCCAGACACCCAGCGGACGCATCGGGCGACAGTCGTTCACCGATGAAAGGACACAGCGCGACGCAGTCCGCGAGACCGTACCGGTCCAGACGACTCTTCAGGCTGGCGACATGCTTCTGCACCTCGTCCGCGGGGGTGCTTGCGGCCGCTTCCTCCAGCCACATCACCTGACAGCCGAGGCTGCGGAGCCCGAGGGCCCAGTTCAGGTACACCCAGAGGTGGCCCCCGCCCTCCGGATAGAAGAGGCTATTGACAGCGAGACAGACGGTGGTGGTCAATTCGGCGCCGGCACGCCCAGGGCTCAGGAAGTTCCCGACGCTTCCATCGCGTCTGGACGAATCGGATGGCCGCGCGCTCAGCCATCGGGTGTTCCCGCTCGGACGCCGGGGCCGGGCGCGGCGCTGACGAGGATGTCGCCGGCGGATGCTGGGATGGACGAGGCGACTCCCTCGAGCCGGCCGTCCTCGATCACCAGGATCAGCTCGCAGTGCCGGAGCGTGCTCTCGCGGTGGGCGATGACGAGCGTGGTGCGGTCTCGCATGAGGCGTTCCATCGCGTCCAGGATGCCGGCTTCCGTCTTCGCGTCCACGGAGCTGGTGGGCTCGTCGAGGATGAGGATCGGAGCGTCCTTCAGGAAGGCGCGGGCGAGCGAGATGCGCTGGCGCTCGCCGCCCGAGAGACGCAGGCCGCGCTCCCCGACCTGGGTGTCGTAGCCCTGCGGCAGCCGGGTGATGAACTCGTCGGCGTTGGCCCGCCTGGCCGCGGCGATGATCTCCCGCTCGCTGGCGCCTGGGCGCGCGTAGGCGATGTTCTCGGCGATGCTGGTCGAGAAGAGCACAGCCTCCTGCAGGACGATCGCGAACTGGTTCCGGAGGTCGGCCAGCCGACACTCGCGCAGATCAACGCCGTCGAGCAGGATCTGGCCGGCCGTCGGGTCGTAGAACCGCGTCAAGAGGCTCACGAGCGTGGTCTTGCCTGCCCCTGTCGCGCCCATGACGCCGACGCGGGCGCCCGGGCCGACTTCGAAGGAGATGTCGTGCAGGACGGGGTGATCCCGGTCGTACGCGAAGGAGACGTTCCGGAACGCCACGGCGCCCGCGGCGCGCTCGATCGGCCGCGCGTTCGAGCGCTCGGCCACGTCGGGCACCTCGTCGAGCAGGGCGAAGGCGCGTTCGGCGCCCGCCAGCGACGACTGCAGCTCCGCCACCTTCTTCGACATGGTCTGCAGTGGGCCGAAGAGCTGTGCCAGATAGGCCATGACCATGAGCAGTTCGCCCAGCGTGATCACACCCGACCGCACGTGGGTCACGCCGACGAAGAGGACGGCCGCCGTGCCCAGGCCGAGCGTCAGGCCGACCAGGAGGTCGAAGCCGCCCTCGATGAAGGCCAGGCGCACCTGCCCCCACATCCCTCGGCTGGCGTGGTCGAAGAAGCGCTGCTGCTCCCGCTCCTCCTGTCCGAAGGCCTTGACGACGCGCATGGCCGACAACGTTTCCTGCACCACCGACATGGCGAAGCTCTGCTGTGCCTTCACCTCGTACCACCGGCTCCTCAGGCGCTGCCGCGAGGCCTTGGCCATCAGGAAGAGCACGGGTGCCACGCCCAGAGCGATCAGCGCGAGCAGCCAGTCGATCCGCCCCGCGACGTAAATCATCCCGACAAGCGTGAAGCCCGAGGTGACGAACGAGGTGGCGCCGTTGACCAGAATCCACGAGATGGCCGGCGCGTCGTACTGGATCCGGTACGCGGAGTCGGTGGTGCCCTTGGTGTCGTGGTACGAGAGCGAGAGCCGCTGGACATGAGCGAAGAGCCGGCTGCGGAAGTCCAGCACCAGCCGCTCGCCGGTGTAGGTCTGGAGCAGCCAGCTCCCGAGCGCTTGCAGGTGCACGAGCAGTGCGATGGTCACCGCCAGCCCGGCCGCGAGAAGGAGGGCGGCCGTGGGGGAACGCGTGGCGGTCGGCAGCATCGCACCGAGAATGCCCGGGAGCGGGTGGGAGCCGATGACGCTGTCGACCGCGATCTTCAGCGGCAGCGGGGTGAGCAGCGCGAGCGGAGGCGCCAGCAGGCTGAGCGCCAGGATGCCCCCGAAGTGGAGCCAGTACGGGCGTGCCTGGCGCAAGAGGCGCCGGTAGAGCGCCAGGTCGGTGGTGGCGTGCCTCATGCCGCGCCCACTCCTCCGTGGCCGAGCGCGTGAAGGATGGCGGCCGTGGCGCGCGCCGATTCCATGAAGATACGGAGGCCGAGGGCGAACGCGCCGGCGCCGAGGATCGCCGTGACGGCCCAGGCCCCGTCAACCCCCGCGCCGGCGGCCAGGCCGGCGAGCAGCACGGACGAGCCGATCCCAACCACGGAGCACCTCGGCCACGCGCGCAACCGCACCAACTGCCGGCCCCCGCCGTGATCTTCGACAGCCGCGAGCACCCGGGCGCCACCCAGGATCCCGCCGCGCACCTCGATGTCCCAGCGGTCGCACTCGCCTCCCCGGACCACGAGCGCGCCGAGCGCGCGAATGGCCGCCTCGAGCGACCGAAGCCGCTCGGCGCCCTCCTGCCAGCGCTCGCTCCAGATGGCGAAGGATCGGGGCCGGGGCAAGACGAAGCAGGGCGCGCCGCGCCATCGCCACGGCGTGAGGCCGTGACGGAGCCGGCCCCAGAGGCGGGCCACCGGCTGGAGCACATAGAGGAAGGCCGTCAGGGCCCGCAGCTTCAGGCGCTCGGTCCAGGAGGGCGTGGCGCTGGTGAACGACGCGCGAGCCGCGCTCAGGCTGGCCTGGACGAGAGAGGCCCCCGCGGCGACCGCGAGGAGCGGCACCGCGCACAGGAGGGGTGTCCAGAGGATCGCGAGCGTCGAGAGGCCGGTGAGGGCCAGGATGAGCAGCGACCACTCGGGCATGAGGGGAAGCGACGCCCATACCTCCGGCGCCGGCTGGTAGATGGACTGAAACGGTGCGGCGCCCCAGATCCCGTGATAGATTCGCCCCGCGCGGCCGAAGAGGGTCGCGAGCCCTTTACCGTAGACCCGGCCTCCCCAGGTCACGTGACCGGCCGCATTGTACTTCTCCGGCCACTTCCGCTCGAGCAGCGCCTCCGCCTTGCCGTAACCCTGCTGCTGCTTCCAGTAGGCCCGGGTCGAGTTGCGCCGGTGATGCCAGACCATCGCCCCGGCGCTGAACCCGATGCTCCAGCCCTGCTGCTGCAAGCGCCAGCATATGTCCACGTCGTCGCCGGCGGTGCGGAATTGGGGATCGAACCCGCCGATGGCCTCCAGCGCGGCCGTGCGGAACGCCATGTTGCACCCGGGGATGTGTTCGGCTTCGCTATCCGACAGGAGCACGTGGAGGGGGCCGCCCGGCCCGTTAGCGACGCAATCCGCGATCGGCCCGTCCCCCTCGGGTGGTATGTTCGGCCCGCCCACGCCCACATGGTCCGTGGACAGGAACGTGGCGGCCAGATACGTGAGCCAGTGCGGATCGGGCCGCGCATCGTCGTCGATGTAGGCGACGATCTCTCCGGTCGCGGACTCCAGGCCCGTGTTGCGGGCGCTCGACAGACCGCGGTTCTCTGTGGTGATCAGCCGGAAGCCGTACTCGCGCGCGATCGCCGCCGTGCGGTCATTGGATCCGTCGTTGACGACGATCACTTCGAGGTTCGGATACTCGAGGTTGAGCAAGCCCTCGAAGCAGTCACGGATCGTGCGGGCGCCGTTGTACGTGCACACGATCACCGAGATGCGAGGCCAGGGCATGCGCTTCGGGAACGGCACCTCCGCCATGGCCTCGCGCACCGCTGCCAGCGCCGGCTTGGGCCGCCGCTCCCGGTCCGTGAGACCGAATCTCCAGTCCGCCACGTCCGCGCCGGCCCGGTACCACTCGTCGGTCCACGCAAAGATGAACGCGCCGGCGCAGCCGGCGGCGAACGTGATCCGGACCTGCCAGTCGAGGACCTCGGCCTGCACGTCCTCACCGTGACGGAGGCTATCCAGGCCGACCTCGCTCATGACCAGGGGCCGATCGCCGGCGACGTTCTGAAGGCGGGCGAGGTAAGCGCCGAGACGCTCCTGCGACTCGAGGTAGACGTTGAAGCAGACCAGGTCCAGGAACGAAAGGTCGAGGTACTCCGTCGTGGGATAGTTGACGTACGTGACGAGGGCCCGGGGATCCTCGGCCTTGACGACCTTGTACAGCCGGCGGAGATACCGCTCGACGCGCCGGCGCCCGAGCCAGCGCACGATGGGCGCCGGGATCTCGTTGCCGAGCGCGTAACAGAGGAGGGCCGGATGGCCGGCGCACGCGCGGACCTTCGCGCGCACCACCTCTTCGATGTTGGGCGCCAGTCTCCGATCTATCAGAAAGCCGACATACTGCTCCGCCGAGAGGCCCACCATGACACGGAGGCCATGGCGGTGGGCGGCGTCCAGGAGCGAGCGCGGCGGCATGGTGTGCGGGATGCGGACCGTGTTGAAGCCGCTGGCCGCCATCTGAGCGAAGTCGCGGTCGATGACCTCGAGGTTGCGATACTCGTTGCCATCCTGGTCGGGGCGGAATGCTCCATAGGTGACTCCGCGGATCCACAACTTGTCGTCCCCGACGTAAAGAAACTTCCCGCACACGCGCGGCCGGTGAGAATGGGAGTCCCCCCGGGCGGGCGCGATGCCGACCGAGGGGACGCCGTGACTCCCCGCAGAGGGGGCCTGGCTTGTTTGCGTCGATGGCATGGACGTACTCGCTCCTTTGTGAACAATGAGATCTGGGGAGTGAGGGGCAACAATCTATGCGCGCCGGAGGAGAACACGCGTCGGATGAAGGTGGCAAGCGTCGGCTGGGATGGGCGCTCGAGGACGTTGCCGGATGGCGCGGCAGACCCTACCGCCCGCGGCTTCATCCTTCCCTGTTCTCTCCGGACCAAGACGATTCCTTCCTGGTGGTCATGCCCAGAGGCAGAGCCGCCCGGGGGCGCGAGCAATTCGACTGCTCCGGTTGAGCAACCTACGTGCCAGGGCGACTCCGCCGGGGGGGCTATGCCAAACGCTGCGAAAGCATTGGCCATGAAGCCACGAACGACGATCCATCGCCGCCGCACGCCCGGGTAATTATTTACCCGGATTCCCCTAGGGCGAGGTAGAACTTACCAATCATGCGAGGATTATCGGTCTCGGCCAAGAGGCCGGTCGCTATCGCTAGCTGGGCCGCCGACTCAGCATGGGTGCCACGGGGCAAGTCGGAGAACCTCTCCGCCCATGGCTCCTGGTCGGGGGCCGATTGGGGAACCTCGGGCCAAGACTAGCACAATATTTTTCACAATTCTTCCGGAGTTTTTCACTGTCTGGTCCGCCCGCTGCGGCAAAGACACGATCTGTACTACGGGTGGCTCCAGAAGACATACCGCGAAGGCGGCGGGCTGCGAAGGCCTGGCCCGAGTTGCTCAGGCGGGGCAAACCAGTTGGTGAAGGTCGCCCACCCTCCTATTGGGTCTTGAGCCGCATGTCCTCATAGGACGGGAAGGGTGTCATCGGGATTGAGTTGATCGTGTGCTCCGCCACTCGCGGCCCTACCCCCATCAGGGCGCGCAGGTCCATGATCGGCGCGAACATCGCCCGGTCGATTGTGAGTTGCTGGATGCGATGGAGCAAGGCTTCGCGCCTGGCGGGGTCTCGCTCGCGGGCCTGCTGCTGGAACAATTCGTCGATGTCGGGATAACCGCCATAGGCATAGCTCCCCTTGGAGTAAATGAACGCCTCCACGCGGCTGGCCGCATTGCCCGAGTTCCCCGCAGCGGTGAGGAACAGCCCGCGCAGCTTCTTCTCCTGCCAAGCGGCGTAGAAGGTCGCGCGCTCCATCGGCCGCATCTTCACCCGGATACCGACTGCGTTCAGATAGTTCACCGCGGCCTCCGCCACCGTCGAGAACGCCGGAATCGGCACCAGCTCCCCGGCATCGAAGCCCCTGGGATAGCCGGCCTCGGCGAGCAACTGCTTGGCTTTCTGAGGGTCGTAGGGCGGAGGCTCGACCTGCAGGGCATAGTCCATGACGCGGGGCACGACGACGCCGGCCGGCGGGCAATAGCCCAAACAGGCGGCCTCGCTGATCGCCTTGCGATCCAGTGCATAGTTGACGGCCAGCCGTAGGCGCTTGTCCTGCCACGGGGATTTCGGGTCCCACTGGTCGGCGAACTCGATCCAGAAGATGGACGCATGCCGCGTGGCCACCAGCGTGAGGCGCGGGTCGCGCTTCACGTCCTCCGCCTCGGGGCCGTCCAGGATAAAGGCGATGTCCGTCTCTCCTTTCTTCAGCATGGCCAGGCGCGTGGTTCCTTCGGGGACGCTCTTCATGATCAGCCGCTTGACATGGGGCACGTGCCGCCAGTACCCCGTGTAGGCCTCCAGCACCACGTCCACACCGGGCTTGTGGCTCACGAACTTATAGGGGCCGGCGCCGATCGGATGCTTTCTGAAGCCGTCGTCCCCGACCTGCTCGAGATATTTCTTCGGGAGGACGATCCCGACCGCCGTGGCAGTGGTCCCGTAGAAGGTCATGAAGTCCGGCCACGGTTCTTTCAGAGTGAAGCGCGCCGTCAAGGGATCGAGGATCTCCACCCGCTGAACGCGGGCACGCAATTCCTTGGCCCCCGCCCCCTTGTACCGCTCGAAGCTGAACTTCACATCCTCGGCGGTGACGGGGTCGCCGTTGTGAAACTTGAGCCCGCGGCGAAGCTTGAACTCGTACACCAGCCCATCCGGGCTCTCCGTCCACGACTCCGCCAAGCTGTTGCCCATCTTTTGCCCCGGCAGCGGCCGGACGAGCGCATCGTGGAGCGCATACAGTATCCCAAAGGGGGTGATCTGTGGCGGGGCTGTGGCCGGGTCGAACCAGGTAGGGGCGATGGTGACATGCCAGGCCATTACCGCTTCTCCCGCCGGTGCCGGCTGGCCGGCGACCCCCTGGGTCACTCCCAGCGTTAGCACGGCCACCGTCAACAGCAAGACGGTGTGACGACGTGATGGCGATGTCCGATCTGAACGCATCTTCTCCTCCCCCTCATAGCTGCTGAAGGAGCGGCACGCCCTCAACCAGGCATGCCGCCTATTCGGAATAGGTTGACAGGGTCCTTCGTGGAGCGCCTGCCCGCTGTTCCTGTGCGCTGCGAGCCTTGCCACCCTCGACCACCCACCTCGGAGACCCCTCGCCCGGTTCGCCCTCCGCCGCTCCGCGTGTGCGGCTCTCGGTCAGGTGGGGTGCAGCGCGAGTCGCTCGATGCGCCAGAGGATGTGCTCGAAGAGGCGCCGCGTCAAGTGGGTGTCGGCGAAGGGGCTTCTGCCGTTCTTGCCCGAGTGCCCATCAGCCAGTGGTCCTGACCTTGCCCATCCCGCTCCGCTGCCGGGTCGGCTCCGAGCAGACCTTCAGCAGTTGCGAACCCGGCCGTCTTCCGCCGCACCATCCTTGGCCGGCTCCACCAGGCCCAGGGGTGACCCACATGAAAATCCAGTGTCGCTGTAACACGAAAATCCGTTGACAGAGATTGCTCGGGAGCAGCAAGCTGTTCGGGCAGGAGCCGCGTGTCAGCAGGACCAGCGAGTGCAGGGACGGCGGCGCAAAATCGGAGCGGATGGTACAGATGATCACCCGTCGTCATTTCCTCCGCACAGCGGGCCTTGCCGTCGGTGGAACGATGGTCGTGGTCCCCGGTGGTCTGCTCTTTCGAGCCTGGGAGCAAGGCTCGCTGGGAGACATCTACGGGGGGCCGGCATTCGAGCCCTGGCGCGATTGGCGCAGCGGCCGTCATCAGGGTTCGCTGGCCCTGGTGGCCGCCGCCATCCTTGCGAGCAATCCGCACAACTCGCAGCCGTGGTTGTTCCGCGTCGGCGAGCGGCGCGTCGAGCTGTTCGCTGATCACACCCGTCATCTCGGCGCCATCGACCCCTCCCGACGGGAGATGCATCTGGGGCTGGGGTGCGCAATCGAGAACATGGCCGTCGCTGCCCGCGGTCTCGGGTACCGGCCGCATGTGGCGCTCCGGCCCGATCCCGGGCAAGGAACGCTCGTCGCTCGCGTCGACCTCACCGATAGCTCCCGTGAGGCCGGCGCCCACTTTCGCGCCATCCCCCAGCGCCACACAAACCGGGCCGCGTACGAGCGGGGCCGTCCGCTGCCGCGGGTGGCGCTGGACGGCTTTGCCGCCCAAGTCGCCAGCGCCCGCACACGCCTGGTCCTGCTCGACGCGGACACTCCCGACGGCAGGCTGTTCGCGGATGGCACGGTGCACGCCACCGAACAGTTCGTGGCGGATGCCGAGATGAACCGAGACAGCCACCGCTGGTTCCGGCACGCTCTCGACGACGTCAATCGTTACCGCGACGGTGTGACCACGATCGCGGCCGGCCTTCCCGAGGCGCTCCTGAGGTTCACGCTGATGATGCCAACGCCCTTGATCGGCGACCCGGCTCGAGCCTGGGCCGCCGCGACCCGCGACCGCCATTGCCGCACCGCGCCGATGTTCGGCCTGATTGCTGTGCAGAACCCGGCCGACGTCGTTCAGCTCCTCGAGGCCGGACGACTCTGGCAGCGGCTTCACCTCGAGGCGGTCCGTCACGGCGTTGCGATGCAGCCCCTCAACCAGCTGATGGAGATCGCCGAGCGCGATCGCGCGCTCGGCCGCTCTTCGGAGGCGGCCCGACAGCTCGCTCGCATGGTGGGCGACGACCGATTCCGGATAGTGTTCGGCTTTCGGTGTGGATACGCCGCGACGCCGGCGCCACCGGCGCCCCGGCGCAGTGTGAATGCCGTGTTGATCACGACAAGCGCAAGCAGCTCTACTGGGAGCTGCAGCCCTATCTCCTGACTCGGGGCGATCATGCCTCGGTGGCGGTGGGCTGGGTGGAAGGCTGGTTCTTCACGGATAAGCGGCTGCGCAACTACAAGCCGGGGCTGACCACCTACGACAACAACACCTTCATGAAGGTGTGGCTCGCGCAGTAGGATCCAGTGTCGAAGAGCTTGCGCGCAATGTACCCGAGCAGTCAGCGCCCGATTATACGGCGCGAACGGGTAAACGACCGCGCGCTCCGAGGTCGGCGGGTCAGCCCTTGAGGCCGCTCATCACCACGCCGCGGACGATCCACTTTTGACACCCGAGGAACACGACCAGGATCGGCAGGACGCTCAGCACCGCGGCCGCCGTCACCAGGTTGTATTCGATGAAGTACATGTTGGTGAAGCTGATGAGGCCGAGCGTCACGACTTTCATCGTCGGCGAGTTGACCACGACGAGCGGCCAGAACAGCTCGTTCCACGTCCACATGAACTTCACGATGACGAGCGTCGCGAGTGCCGGCTTCACCGACGGCACAATCACCCGCCAGAAGATCCGGAATTCGCCGGCGCCGTCGATGCGCGCGGCGTCGAAGTAGTCGGTCGGCACGACCTCGATGCTCTGGCGCATGAGGAAGACGCCGAACACGCTCACGAGGTCCGGCGCGAGGATGCCGAGGTACGTGTCCAGCAGATTCAGGCGGCTGATCCACAGGTACAGCGGGACGACGACCGACTGAAACGGCACTATCAGGATCCCGACGATCGCGAAGAAGAAGACGCCGTGCCCGGGAAAGCGGAATTTCGCGAATGCGTAAGCCGCGAGCGACGAGACGATCACGCTCGACAGCGCGGAGATGGAGGCGACCAGTGCGCTGTTCATTAGGAAGCGCGCGAACGGCTGGCGGTGGAACACCTCGCGAAAGTTCTCGAGGTTCGTCCAGCGATCGGGCGCGATCTGGAGCGGGATGCGCGGGCAGGATGCCTTGCGCCTGGTGCTGCTCGAGATCGTCCCTGGCGTTGCTGACCAACCGGATGAAGTCCCACGCCGCCTGATTGTTCGGACTGTCCTTGTACACCATGTTGGTCCACGGAAACAGCGCGCCGGCGCCGGGACAGGTCTTCCCGCAGGGCAGCGCGTAGACTTTGAAGGCGATGTTGTCCGGCGCGTTCTTCTTCACCCAGCCGAAGAACCACGACTCGCGGAAAATCGTGGCGGCGCGCTTCTGACCGAACGCGTCCTCCGGTGTCGGAAACGCGAGGCTCGCGACCTTGTGCTTGTGCACGAGGTCAGCGTAGAACGTGAGCGCGGCGACCATCTCGGCGCTGTTCGCGAAGCCGGTCACTCTCTCGAGATCGGGCGCGAGCATGCGCGCGCCGAACGCGTGGGCGAATGGCAGGAACTTGTCCGTGATGCCGACGGGATGCCCCTTCTGTCGGAGCGCGAACCCGACCCGGGTCGGCTCACCTCTGGCGTCGAGCACGGCGAGCTTCTTCATCGCCGCCAGCCAGTCGTCGAGCGTCTTCGGCGGTCTCTCCGGATCGAGGCCCGCCTTCTTGAACTGATCGACGTTGATGTACATCTGCTGGAAGTTGCCGTGCTCGATCGGCGTGCCGTAGCGCACGCCCTTCCACTTGCCGACGGAGACCATGTATTTCGGCAGGTTCTCGTCCCAGGTCTTCGCGAGGTCGGCGGGCATCCGATCGCAGAAGTCGTACTGGCCGCACCAGTGGTGCGTCATGCCCATGAAGATGTCGGGCGCGCCGCTCTTGCCCATCAGCGCCGCGAGGTATTTCGCCTCGTACCCCTGGTAGGGCACCGTGACCACCTGGACCTCGTAACCCGTCCTCTGCGCGAAGTCCTTGCCACGCGTTTCGTAGAACCTGTCGCCCCAGCAGACCAGCTCGGCTCGTCCGCCGATCGTCAGCTCGAACGGCTGAGCGCGCGCGTTCTCCGGGAAGTGCGCGTCGTGAGTGTGGACTTCGGCCCCCTGCGTCCGGAGGGCTGTCGCGATGATGAGCCTGCCGAGGGAACGGTCGACGAAAAGGGGCGGTGGAGCCGGGCTAGACTGCTTCGAGCGGGAGCTCGCAGCGGAGCGCTTCTTGGATGTCGGGGTGAATGGCGACACCTTGGCCGATTCGGCCTCTCCGGTGTACACTCCTTCTGCTGATCTGGCGCAGGGTTAGGCGCACGGAAGCGTTTGCGGCGCCGGTGCACGCCCCGGACTTCAAATCCGGCGTCCGGCTCTAGACAAGTCGGAGGTGGGTTCGACTCCCACACGCTTCCGCCACCAGGACGGAAACGGAGAGCACGAATGGCACAGGACAAGGGGGGACGGCAGGAGAAACCCAAGCCGCCGAGTCGAGGCCAGCGCCGGCGGCGCCAGTGGGTCCTCGGGGGAAGCGTCGTGGTGGTCGCGGCCGCGGTGGTAGGCTACTTCGCCTATCGTGCGGTGGCCGACCCGCCGGGCGCCCCCATGCCAGACCTGGGCAATGCCCATATCCAGACAGCCGGGGAAGCGCACAGGCCCTACAACTCCGAGCCGCCCACGTCGGGTCCGCACCTTCCGTACCTGGCGCCGTGGGGAATTCACACCGAGCCCGTCGCCAAGGAACTCCAGGTCCACAATCTCGAGGACGGCGGCGTGATGCTCCAGTACAATTGCCCCTCCGGCTGCCCCGACCTGGTGGAGAAGCTCAAAGCCATCGTCGCGCGCTACGCGGACGGCATAATCCTGGCTCCCTACCCGGATATGAGGACGCGCATCGCGCTCACGGCCTGGACGCGCATCGACGCCTTCGAGCAGTTCGACGAGTCGCGGGTTGTGCGGTTCATCAAGGCGTACCGGGGGATCGACCATCACAAGGGGGTAGAATGAGCGCATGACGCGGCCGCCAGGTCGCCGGGTGTTCGCTCTCCTGGCCGGGGCCGGCATCGGGCTCCTGGCGCTCGGCGGCTGCTCGCGCCCATTCGTGTCCCCACTCGCGGTGCCGCCCTATCGCAACCAGACGCCGGTCTCATACGACGACACGTGGAAGGCGCTGATCCGCGCCCTCGCGATGGAGAATGTGCCGCTGCGAGTCGTTGCGAAGGATTCCGGAGTGATTGCCTCCGATGACTTCGTCTCGCCCATCGGGGTCTATGCCGACTGCGGCCGGCTGGGCGATGTGGTTCTCGAAGGCGAGGCCCTAGTCGCCTTCACGATGTTCGTCCAGCCCGGTCGCAACGGGGGCACGGAGCTGCAGGTCAATGCGAAGATGCGCACCCAGGCCTACCGGCGTGGCTCCTCCGGGAAGCTCAAATCCAACCCCGTGTACCAGTGCGTCTCCACCGGCCGCTGGGAGGCCAACCTCGCGGACACCGTGCGCCGCCCGGTGAAGGAATAGCCTCGTGCCGCCGCGTCTGCCCGAACTGGTCAAGCGCGCGCGCCGGCTGGCGCTCGAGCGCGACCGCCTCGTCCAGGAGCTGGCGCGCGAGTGGAGCAGCGCGCTCAAGGGGCAAGGGTTTTCGCGCAAGGACCTGGAGGAGCTGTGGGCGGGACTGACCGAGGAGGCCGTGCGACGCTTGCTGCGCTCGGCTGTCAGCGGCGCGGGCGCGGCGGCGGTCCGCCGCGAAGCCCACGAGGTCATCACGCGCGTGAAGGAGCGGGTGGAGGCCCTCCTTGCCGCCGGAGGGTAGGGGGGACGGCGCGCCGCAGGCCGCGCTCCGGGCACTGCCGTCCGTGGACGCGCTCCTCGGGCGGCTCGAGGGCCAGGAAGCCCTGCGGACGATGCCGCGCCGGCGCGTGGTCGAGGTGGTACGAGACGTGCTCGCCACCGAGCGACGTCGGCTGCTCGAGGCCGCGGGAGCCGGCGGCTCGACCGTGCTCGACGCGGAGACTCTCGGTCGCCGCGTGGTCGCCCAGCTCTCCGACCGTGGCGCCTTCTCCCTCGGCCCCGTCATCAACGCCACCGGCGTGGTGCTTCACACGAACCTCGGGCGCGCGCTCCTGTCCTCGCTGGCTCAGGAGCGGCTGCTGAGCGTGGCGGGAGCCTACTCCAACCTCGAGATGGATCTGGCCCGGAAGGAACGGGGCTCGCGCTACGCCCATGTCGAGGGCCTGTTGAGACGGCTCACCGGTGCTGCCGCGTCGCTCGTCGTGAATAACAACGCGGCCGCGGTGCTTCTGGCCTTGGAGAGCCTGGCCCGCGGCAAGGAGGTACTCGTCTCCCGGGGCGAGCTGATCGAGATCGGCGGCGAGTTCCGCATCCCCGACATCATGCGCCGCTCGGGCGCCGTGCTCCGCGAGGTAGGGACCACCAACCGCACCCACCTCAAGGACTATGCCGCCGCCATCGGGCCGGAGACCGGGCTGATCCTCAAGGTGCACACCTCCAACTACCGGGTGGTGGGCTTCACCGCCGACGTCTCCTCGCGGGAGCTGGCGGAGCTGGGGCGCGAGCGCGGGGTGCCCGTGATGGAAGACCTGGGCTCGGGATGCCTCGTGGACCTCACCCGCTACGGCTTTCCCCATGAGCCGACCGTGCCCGAGGTGGTGGCCTCGGGCGTGGACCTGGTTTCCTTCTCCGGTGACAAGCTCCTTGGCGGGCCCCAGGCCGGAATCGTGGTGGGGCGGGCCGACCTGGTCGAGCGCCTCGTGCGGAATCCGCTCAACCGCGCGCTCCGCATCGACAAGTTCACCATCGCGGCCCTGGAGGGGACGCTCTACGCGTACGAAGCCGGCAATGCCCTCGAGACAATCCCCGCGCTCACGATGCTCACGGAGCCTCTGTCCAGCATCCGGCGGCGGGCCCGGCGGCTGCTGCGCCGCCTGCCTGCGGAGACGCAGCGCGCGCTCGGCGCCCACGTGATGGAAGCGCGCTCCCAGGTGGGGGGCGGAGCGCTCCCCACCGTGGAGCTGCCGACGGCGGCGCTCGCTCTCGGCATGCCGGCCCATCCGGCTCGCCAGCTCGACGAGTCGCTCCGCTCGGGGAGACCGCCGGTGCTCGGCCACCTCGTCGACGATCGCCTCCTGCTGGACTGCCGCACCATCCTGGCTGCCGAAGTCCCCGCGCTCGCCCAGCGGCTCGTATCCCTCGCATGATCTACGGGCCGAGACGCGGCCGGATTGCCGGAGGTACGAGCGCGGCCAGACCAGGCCCCAGATGAAGCACGTTGTCGTCGGCACCGCCGGCCACATCGACCACGGCAAGACCTCGCTCGTCAAGGCGCTCACCGGCACCGACACCGACCGGCTGCCCGAGGAGAAGGCCCGCGGGATCACCATCGACCTGGGCTTCGCCTTCCTCGAGGAGCCGGGCGGCCTCACCATCGAGATCGTGGACGTGCCGGGCCACGAGCGCTTCGTCAAGAACATGCTGGCGGGGGTGGGGGGCATCGACCTCGTGATGCTGGTGATCGCGACGGACGAGGGCGTCATGCCCCAGACGCGCGAGCACCTGGCCATCTGCTCACTCCTCCGCATCAAGTCGGGGCTCGTCGCCCTGACCAAGGCAGACCTGGCCGAGCCCGACTGGATCGAACTGGTGTGCGACGACGTGAGGGGCCTGCTCGAGCCCACCTTCCTCGCCGGCTGTCCCATCGTGCCCGTGTCGGTCAAGACCGGCGCGGGGCTCCAGGAGTTGCGCGCGGCGCTCGCGGAGCTGGCCCGATCCGTGGCGGCCAAGTCGACCGATCAGACGGCCCGGCTTCCCATCGACCGCGTGTTCACGGTGCGGGGCTTCGGCACCGTGGTCACCGGGACGCTGACCGCGGGCATCCTTTCCGTGGACGATCGGCTCGAGGTGTACCCGCGGGGCGTCGGGTCCAAGGTGCGCGGGCTCCAGGTGCACGGCCGGGCCGTGGAGCGCGCCTCGGCCGGGCAGCGTACGGCGGTGAACCTCCAGTCGGTGGAGCGCGCGGCCATCGAGCGCGGCGACGTGGTGGCGCCGCCGGGCGCGCTCCTGCCCACGCTGCTCGCCGATGCCACGCTGGAGCTCCTGGAGGACGCGCCGCGGCCGCTCAAGACGCGCGACCGGGTGCGCTTCCACGTGGGCACCCAGGAAGTGATGGCGCGGGTGCTTCTTGTGGATAGGGGGCAGATCGAGCCCGGCCAGGTCTCCTACGGCCGGTTCAGGCTGGAGGCACCCATCGTCGCGCTGCCGGGTGATCGCTTCGTGGTCCGCTCCTACTCACCCATCATTACCATCGGCGGCGGCACGCTCTTGGACATCGCCCCACCGCGCTTCAAGCGGAAGGCGCCGGCGCTGCTCGCGCACCTGGCCTTGCTAGAGAAAGGCGCGCCGGCTCGGGTCCTCGAGGAGCATCTCCAGCAGGCGGGCGCGGCGGGCGCGCGGGCGGCCGACCTTCGCGCCCGCACGCCCTTCGGTCCCGAGCGGCTCCGGGAGCTGCTCGACGAGCTGGTGAAGGCCGGGGCCATCGTCGCGGTGGACCGCGAGTGGTATCTGCACCGCGAGGCCAACGACCGCCTGCGCGCTCAGACCCTGGCCTTGTTGCAGGCCTTCCACGCCGAGAACCCCCTGCGCGCGGGAATCTCGCGCGAGGAGCTTCGCAGCCGGGCGGGCAATGCCCAGGAGCGGGTCTTCGCCCAGCTCCTGACCAGCCTGGAAGTCGAAGGGGTGCTCCGGAGCGAGAAGGATCAGGTGCGCTTGGCCTCCCATAGCATCCGCCTCACCCCCGAGCAGCAGCGGGTCGTGAACGGCCTCGACGCCGATTTCCTCCGGGCCGGCGCCGCGCCGCCGAGCCCCGAGGAGGCCCTGGCCAGGCTCGGCGTGAAGGGCACGGAGAAGCACGAGCTATTCCAGCTCCTCGTGGCCGAGCGGCGGCTGGTGCGGGTCAAGGAGTCGCTCTACTTCCATGCCGACGCGCTCGCGGCCATCCAGGACAAACTCGTCGCGTATCTCCAGCAGAAGAAGGAAATCGGCCCGGGTGACGTCAAGGACCTCCTGGGCATCACCCGCAAGTACGCGATCCCGCTGATGGAGTACTTCGACACCCAGCGCATCACCGTGCGGCGCGGTGAGCATCGGGTGCTGCGGGGCGCGTAGCGCGCGGGCCGCGGGCGCTGGGGCCGGCGCGCCCTCCTCACCCCAAACGACAAATGGGGTTCGGAGGGCATCTCCGGCCCCGGCGTGCTGTCGGTCGCCGACGCGTCCGGCAGGGCGTCCGTGAGGCCGCCCGGGGAGGGATCGGCTCGTAGAGCTCCGACGGCCGCGGACATTGACAAGTAGGGCCGGGACGCGTAAGGTGAGGGTGCGTCAGGAATAGGAAAGGAGTCCCGCCATGTTTGGTCTGGGCTACCAGGAACTGCTGCTGATTCTCGTTATAGTCCTCATCCTCTTCGGTGCCCAGCGCCTGCCGGATCTGGCCCGTTCGCTCGGCTCCAGCGTCAAGGAGTTCAAGAAGGGCATCAACGAGGTGAAGGGCATCGCCGACGTGAAGGACGATACGAGCTCGGCGGCCAAGAAGGACGACGAGAAGAAGGCATAAGCGTTCCCCCCACTAGTCCTCGCGACCGCAGTCCTCGCGACCGCGGGCCCGCCCATGCCCCTGGATAGCTACGCTGTCGGCATTGACCTGGGCGGGAGCAAACTCCGCGGCGGCCTCCTCTCTCAGGACGGCCAGTTGCAGGCGTGCCGCGAGATGCAGACCGCAGTCCCGGACGGCTCATCCTGGGTGGCGGTATCATGAGCGCGGTGCCGTCCTTGTTCGACACCCTCGTCCGGCACGTGCGAGACCATGCGACCGTCATGGCCCGCGAGGTGCGGGCGGAGCGGGCCGGGCTCGGCGACTCGGCGGGGATCTTCGGCGCCTCCGACCAGGTGTGGACGAGCGCGTGAGCCGCGCCACGTCGGCCCCGCTCCGCGCGCCCTCGCGCGCTCTGGGGGGGCGACTGGAGCCTCTCGCCGATGTCGGCCTCGCGCTCGGGCTCGCCCTGGTCACGCTCGTCTCCCGCTGGCCTTACCGCGCGCGCATGCTCTACAACTGGGACGCGGTCCAGTTCGCCCTGGCGCTCCGCGAGTTCGACGTCGCCAAGCATCAACCGCACCCGCCCGGGTATCTCCTCTACGTGCTGCTCGGCCGCCTGCTGAACGCCTGGCTCGGGGATCCCACGTTGGCCTACGTCGGGCTCGCCATGCTGTTCAGCGCCGCGACCACCTTCGTCGTCTTCTGGCTGGCGAAGCGGCTCTACGATCGCCTCACCGCCACCGCCTCCGCGGCGCTGCTCGCGGTGAGCCCGCTGTTCTGGTTCTACGGCTCGGTGGGGCTGACCTATGCGGGGGAGGCCTTCGGGGCGTCACTTGTCGCCTGGTACGCCTACGGCGCGCTCAAGGGCAATCCTCGCGCGCTCTACCTGGGCGCCCTCACCCTGGGGCTGATGGGCGGGATGCGCCAGTCGGTGCTGGTCCTGCTCTTTCCGCTCTGGCTGGGCTGCGCCCTGCTGGGCGTGCGCTCGCTCCCGCGGCTCATCGCCGCCGGCCTCGTCGTGGTCGCCTCCGTGCTGTCGTGGCTCCTGCCCATGGTCTGGCTGACGGGAGGCGTGGCCGCCTATGCACGCGCCTCGGCCGGGCTCTACGGCTCCGTCGTGCTCTCCACGTCGGTGCTGGGGGGCTCGCTCGAGATCACGCTGGCCCAGGCGCGGTATCTCGCGGAGTCGGTCATGGTCGGCTTGGGGCCGCTGGTCCTGGCCTTCCTCGCGCTGCCGTTTTACGCGCGCCGCCGAGGCTGGGGGTACCGGGAGTGGTTCCTGCTCGCCTGGATCTTCCCGCCCGCCGCCTTCTACACGCTGGTCCACTTCGGTCAGGCCGGGTACGTGCTGACTTTCCTTCCGGCGCTCGTGGTCCTGCTGAGCCACGCGCTCGTGGACACGGTGGCGGCGGGCTCGGAGCGGCTCCGCCGCCCGAACTGGCGCTGGGCGCTCACCGCGGCGGCGCTGGTGCCCATGCTCCTCATCAACACGGGGTTCTTCGTCAGCGCGCGCCCGGCGCCGCGGGAGTTCGAGAACCGCTCGCGCGACCCGTGGCGCTGGCGCGCGCGGGACGAGTTTCACGACTGGATCATGAGCCGCACGGTGGCGGCGCTGCGCGAGCACGAGGCGGTCATCCGCGCCTACGTGGAGACGATCCGGGCCGTGTACGATCCGTCGGACACCGCGCTGATCACCGAGGTCGGGAACCCGCGCTCCTATCCCTGGCTGCGGCACGCGATGTTCTACCTGGCCGAGTACCCCATGTACCTCCTGCAGGTGGGCGAGCTGCCGCATAGTTTCTACGCCCCGCAGTCGGCCGTCACCATGATCCCCACCCTGGGGGACCACATCGCGCTTCCGCGCGAGGTGAAGCGGCTGGTCTGGTTCGTGGATCATTGGGATCCGACGCTGCCACGACCGCCCGGCCTTCTCGAGATCCAGTTGCCCTATGGTCGCTACCTCTACGTCCTCCCGCTCGGCCAGACGCCCGCCGAGCACGCCGGCTACACCTTCGCCCGCGATAGCAAACTCGGCGGGGGGCTTCGCCCCCCTTCCGAAGCCTCCCCTCAGGATGCGGTGCGAGCTGCAGGACGTCGCGGGGCTGGGGTCCCGCCGTCCGAGGCGAGCAATGCGGAAAACTTGCGCCGGCAAAGCCGGCGCTCGAACGTGGATCACGTCGCGCGAGCGCTTCTCCGACAGGCTCGTAGCCGGTGACAGTCCGCTGAGCGCGGACCCGTGGTCCCGCCGCCGCACTGTGCTCGACGCCGCGGGGGTGACGGCGGCCTTGGCGCTCGGGCTCGGCGTCTTCTGGATCCGGCAGTGGCAGATCGCCGGGACGGCGGGGCTGTCGTCGTTTCCTCTCGACGACTCTTGGATCCACCTCCACTTCGCGCGCAATCTGGCCGAGGGGCACGGCTTCGCCTACAACCCCGGGGTCCCGGTCGCCGGCTCGACGGCGCCGCTCTGGACCCTGGTCCTGGCGGGCACCTTCGCCCTCCTCGGCACGGACCCATTCTGGGCGAAGGTGGTCGGCATGGCCGCGGCGCTGGCGACGGCCCTCCTGGCCCGCAGTCTCGCGTGGCGGTGGACCCGTCACCGCTGGCTCGCGCTCCTGGCGGGCGTGGTGACCGCCGTCGCGGGGCCTCTCGTCTGGGGGGCGCTGTCGGGCATGGAGGTCTCGCTCGCCGCGCTGCTCATCACGGCCGCGCTGGTCAGCCACACGGGCGGGGGAGAAGGGACCACGGTCTTGCTGCTCGGGCTTGCGGCCCTCGCGCGCCCCGAAGCCGCGCTGCTGGTTCCCCTCGTCTGGATGGCGCGGCCGATCACGTGGAGACGCACGGTCCTCTTCGCCGGCGTGACGGCGGCATGCCTGGCGCCCTGGGTCCTCTTCAATCTCGCCACAACCGGGACGCCGCTGCCGGCCACGGCTTGGGCCAAGATCGAGGGAGGGTTGATCGGATTTCTGTCGGGAACCCGGGAGGCCACTGCCACGGCGTTCCTCGCCCGCCCCTGGCAGTTCGAGGCCGAGTGGCTGCGCTGGCTCTGGTCGGTGAATGTTCTCTTGCCTCTGCTGATCCTCATCGGGCTCAGGAGTCTGTGGCTTCACTGGGGGCGAACCCGCGCGTTCCCGGCCGCCGTGCTCCTGCTCCATCCGATCGGCATGGCTCTGCTCGCCCCTTACCGGGGGCCTGGGTTCCAGGAGGGCCGCTATTCGATCCATCTCCTGCCGCTGGCGATCACCGTGGCGGTGGCGGGACTGGGTGGGCTCGCGCGCTGGCCGAGGCTTCGGATGGCGGTCGCGGCCTTGTTCCTCCTGGCCTCGGTGGCGGCCGCCCGGCCCGCCGCTGACCGCTATGCTTGGGCCGTGCAGAACATCGACGCCCTGCAGGTGCGACTGGGCCGGTGGGTCGCGGCGCATACGCCTCCGGACGCGCGGCTGGCGCTGAACGACGTGGGAGCCATCGCCTATGTGTCCCGGCGCGAGGTGGTGGACGTGATGGGGCTGGTCACTCCCGCGATCATCCCGTACCGCCGAGACGGGGAGGCCGGGGTGCTGCGCTATCTCGAGCGGAACTGTCCCGACTACCTGATCATCTTTCCGGCGTGGTTCCCGAAGCTCTCGGCCATGTCGGATCGCTTCACGCCGGTCCACCGGATCCGGCTCGACCACAATACAGTAGCCGGGGCCGACGAGATGGTGGTGTACGAGACGCCCTGGACAGGCCGGCGTGGCCGGGCGGGACAGTGCGAGACGGATCCGCGGCGCGCCGTGGTCGGCCTCGGTATAATGGCCTCGTCGAAGCGGGCCCCGATCGGCTCCGTCCGACGAGGAGAGATCCCATGAAGCGGTTGGTTTCCCGCTCTCTGCTGCTCGTGCTGGCGACCGCGCTCGTGGTCGCGCCCCTGACCGCTTCAGCCCAGATCTACCGCTGGACCGACGTCGAGGGCGACATTCACTACTCCCAGGGAATCGACAGCGTGCCCCTTCGCTATCGGCCGGGCGCGGTCATCATCGGCTACGACAGGCTGTCCCCTCCCGAGCCAAGCGGAGCCTCCACGCCGACCGCGCCGCCCGGGGCCGGGCGGGTCAAGTTCATCCCGGGCCAGCCCATCATGGTGACGGCGCGCATCAATGACACGGGCTCGGCCCAGCTCATCCTCGACACGGGCGCCGGGCGCACGGTCATCAACCCGGCGGTGCTCAACGCTCTCGGCGTGAGCTATAACAACGCCCAGCGCGGCTCACTCAAGGGCGTCACCGGCGACGCCGAGGTGGTGGCGGTGAGAGTCGAGAGTCTCGATGTGAGCGGGGCGAGGTACGGTCCTCTCCTCGTGGTGTCTCACGACACGGGGTTCGGGTCGGGGCGGGGGGACGGGCTGCTCGGGCGCGATTTCCTCGACAACTTCACCATCACCATCGACAACGGTTCCGGAATCCTCACCCTGACACCGAAGTAGGACAGCTCCCGAGGCCCCGGCTCGCGGCCGCTCCTGGCGCTGGCCACGTTGCGAGGCAGACGAGGCCCGAGGGAGCCGGTGACCCGAGGCGTGCTTGGTTGTACGTCGAGGGTCACCGGTGACCGAGAACGTGGCCGTTCGAGTTGAGCGGCTGAGCGGCGAGGCGAGGGCTGAGTAGATCTGGCGAAGTAAAGTGGCCCAGCCCCGCGGTTGACCCTAAACACTCGCAGGTGTTACCGTTTGTTCCCTATGAACTACAAGGACACGCTCAACCTGCCGAAGACCGCTTTCCCGATGAAGGCCAACCTCCCCAAGCTCGAGCCGGAGATGCTCGAGCGGTGGGAGAGCATGGACATCTACGGCAGCATCCGCAAGGTGGCGGCGAGGCGCCCCCTCTGGATCCTCCACGACGGGCCGCCCTACGCCAATGGCCACATCCACATGGGGCACTTGCTCAACAAGGTCCTCAAGGACTTCATCGTCAAGTCGCGGTCGATGCTGGGGCACAACGCCGTCTACGTGCCCGGGTGGGACTGCCACGGGCTCCCGATCGAGCACCAGGTCGACAAGGAACTGGGCCTCGACACGGCCTCGGTGGACGTGCGCCGCGCCATGGATCCGCTCGAGAAGATCGGCCGCTGCCGCGAGTACGCCTCCCGGTTCGTCCAGATCCAGCGCGAGGAGTTCAAGCGCCTGGGGGTGTTCGGCGACTGGAAGACCCCCTATATCACCATGCAGCCTGCCTACCAGGCCACGATCGCAAGGGAGTTCGGGCGCTTCGTGGGCCGGGGCATCGTCTACAAGGGCCTCAAGCCGGTCCACTGGTGCATGCACTGCAAGACGGCGCTGGCCCAGGCCGAGGTGGAGTACGAGGAGCAGGCCGCGCCATCGGTCTACGTGCGGTTCCCGGTCAAGACCCCGGCGCCGGCGCTGGCGAGCGCGCTCGCCGGCAAGCGCGCGTCCTTCGTCATCTGGACCACCACGCCGTGGACGCTGCCCGCCAACCTGGCGATCGCGGCGCACCCGGCCGAGGCCTACACGGCAGTGGAGTGGGGAGGCGAGGCGCTCATCGTGGCCCGACCACTCGTGGAGTTGTTCCTCCAGCTCGACCCCGTGCGAGGACGCGCGACGGCCATGCCGCTCGCCCTCTCGGGCGCCGACCTCGAGGGCACGCTCTGCCGTCACCCGTGGATCGACCGGGAGATCCCCGTGATCACGGCCGACTTCGTGGCCATGGACACGGGCACCGGCCTCGTGCACATCGCGCCGGGCCACGGCGAGGAGGATTACGAGCTCGGGCGCAAGGCCGGGCTCAAGGTCTACAACCCGGTTGACGACGACGGGCGCTTCGTCCCCGAGATCGAGCACTTCGCCGGGATGACGGTCTGGGAGGCCAATCCGAGGATCATCGAGCACCTGCGGCAGGTCGGTGCCCTGGTCGCGTCGGTCCCGCTGAGCCACACCTATCCACACTGCTGGCGCTGCAAGAACCCGACGCTCTTCCGCGCCACCGAGCAGTGGTTCATCGCGCTCGACAAGGACGGGCTGCGCCAGAAGGCGCTCGACGCCATCCGGAACTGGGTGCGGTGGATCCCGTCCTGGGGCGAGGAGCGTATCTTCAACATGGTCGCCCATCGGCCGGAGTGGGTCATCTCGCGCCAGCGAGTCTGGGGCGTGCCCATCGTGGCCTTCTACTGCGCGGCCTGCGACGCGCTCTTGCTGGAAGAGCGGCTGGTCGAGTACGTGGCCAACATCATGCGGGACGGCGCGGGGGCCGACGAGTGGCACGCGCGCGAGGCCAAGGATCTGCTGCCCCCTGGCACCCGATGCCCCAAGTGCGGCGCGACGGACTTCCGGAAGGAAACGGATATCCTCGACGTCTGGTTCGACTCGGGCTGCAGCCACGCCGCCGTCCTCGAGAAGCGGCCGGACCTCAGGTGGCCCGCCGACATGTACCTCGAGGGCTCGGACCAGCACCGCGGATGGTTTCACTCGTCGCTGCTCGAAGCCGTCGGAACCCGTGACAGGCCGCCCTATCGATCCGTCCTCACTCACGGCTTCTTCGTCGACGGCGAGGGCCGGAAGATGTCCAAGTCCCAGGGCAACTACATCACGCCCGACGAGCTGATCCCCAAGTACGGCGCCGAGGTGCTCCGGCTCTGGGTGGCTGCGGAGGACTACACCGAGGACGTCCGGCTGTCCTACGAGATCCTCAATCGGCTGGCCGACGCCTACCGGCGGATCCGGAACACTTGCCGGTTCCTGCTGGGCGCGCTGGCCGACTTCGATCCCGACCGCGACCGCGTCTCCTATGCCAGCATGGACGAGCTGGACCGCTGGGCGCTGCTGCGCCTGGGCGAGCTGATCGCGCGCGTGCGCAAGGCCTACGACGAGTACCAGTTCCACGTGGTCTTCCATTCGGCGCACAACTTCTGCGCGGTGGACCTGTCGGCGCTCTATCTCGACATCATCAAGGACCGGCTGTACGTCTCCGCGCCCGGCGACCCGGGGCGGCGCGCGGCTCAGACCGTGTGCTTCGAGATGCTGACGGCCCTCGCGCGCCTCCTCGCGCCGATCCTGACCTTCACCGCTGACGAGGTCTGGGCCCATATCCCCGGCAGCGGCAAGCCCGAGAGCGTCCACTTGGTGCTGTTCCCCGACGAGCGCGGGGAGTGGTTGAACGAGCGCCTCGCCATGGACTGGGAGCGCCTGCTCGAAGTGCGGGCCGAGGTATCGCGCGCGCTCGAGGTGGCGCGCCAGCAGGGGCGTATCGGCAAAGGCGTCGACGCGGTCGTCTACGTCCCGAGCGTGCCCGAGGAGGAATGGCTGCCGCTCCTCGAGGCGAAGGGCGAGGTGTTGCTCACGACCCTCTTCAACGTATCCGGGGTGCGGCTCAGGCGGCGCGCGCCCGCGGGCGCGGGCATCGGCTACGAGAGCCAGGATATCCCCGGCCTCACGATCGAGGCGACGCCGGCCCAGGCACTGGGCTGGAAGAAGTGCGAGCGCTGCTGGACGTGGAGCCCCCGCGTCGGGGAGGATGCGGCTCATCCCACGCTCTGCGAGCGCTGCGTCCCGATCGTTCGCGCGCTTCGATGAGGGCGGCAGGCCCCGAAGAGGCCGAACCGCCGCCCGGAGTGGGTCACCTTCAACCGAGACGGAAACCGTGACCGTCGCAGCCTGGACGGCGCTGGTCGTCCTGATCCTTGATCAGCTCACCAAGCTCCTCGCGCTCCGGCGCCTCTTGCCCGGCACCCCCGTGAGGGTGGTGGACGGCTTCTTCTCCCTGACGCTGGTCATGAACCCGGGGCTCGCCTTCGGCATGCTGTCTTCCACGCCGACGGCCTGGCGCTGGATCGTGGCCCTGCTCTCCATGGGCGCGCTGGCCATGCTCGCCGCGATCGGCGCCCGGCTCCTGCCCGCCGGGGGCTGGATCACGCGGCTCGCCCTGGGGCTGATCTTCGGTGGCGCCGTCGGCAATCTCATCGACCGGGGACGGTTCGGGGCCGTCGTGGACTTCCTCGACTTCTACTGGCGCGCCCATCACTGGCCAGCCTTCAACGTGGCCGACTCGGCCATCAGTGTGGGCGTGGCGCTGCTCGCCCTGCGCATTCTCTGGCCTGGTCCGAAGGCTGAATGAAGCGCGGGCCCAGGCAACGGCCCTCCCGGTGCGCCGCCTCACGGATTCCGTCGCCGCCTCGGAGTCCGGCACGCGTCTCGATATCTGGTTGAGCGCTCGGCTCCCGGATGTCTCGCGAACCCGCATCAAGGCCCTCGTCGAGTCCGGCCAGGTGCTGGTGGACGGACGCCGGGTCAAGGTGGCACACCGCCTCAGGACGGCCGAGCGAGTCGAGGCCTGCGTGGCTCCACCCCCTCCCGAGTTGTTGGAGCCCGAGCCCATTCACCTCGAGATCGTCTTCGAGGACGAGCATGTGCTCGTCGTTGACAAGCCGGCCGGGATGGTGACCCATCCGGGCGCCGGGCAGTCCGGCGGCACCCTCGCAGCGGCGGCGCTGGCTCATGCGCCCACGATGGCCGGAGTCGGCGGCCCGCGGCGGCCCGGCATCGTCCACCGGCTGGACAAGGGCACCTCCGGCCTCATCGCCCTCGCGAAGACGCCCGCGGCCTATGACGCTCTCACGGCTCAACTGGCCCGGCACACCATGGTGCGGCGGTATGTCTGCCTCGTTCACGACGAGGTGAGGCCCGCCAGCGGCGTCATCGACAAGCCCATCGCGCGCGACGAGCGCTCACGGGTGCGCATGGCCGTGGCGCGGGAGGGCAAGGGCAAACCCGCGGTCACGCGCTTTCGCGTGCTCGAGCGCTTTCCGGGGGCGACGCTCGTGGAGTGCCGACTGGAGACTGGGCGTACCCACCAGATCCGGGTCCACTTGGCGTCCCTGGGGCACCCGCTCCTGGGCGACAAGACCTATGGGCGGCGACGCAAGGAGGGGGCGGCCGACCCGGTGCTGGCCGACCTCGTCGACCGGCTGGATGGCGTCGCCCTTCACGCCGCCGGTCTGAGCTTCGCCCATCCGGTGACGGGGAGGCGGCTTGAACTTGTGTCCCCTCTTCCTGACAGACTTGACAGGGTGCTGTCTCATCTTCGCAACGCATCCCGCTGACCGCCCGCGGAGCTCTAGCTCTAAGTCCCTGCCAGTGCAGACATGAGCGAGCTGGCATGCGGCGTGCTAAGATTTGACCTGAGATGAGTATGCTCACGGCTGTGATCCTCGCCGCGGGGGAAGCCACCCGCATGCGGTCGAGCCGCCCCAAGGTGCTCCACCATCTCTGTGGCCGGCCGCTCATCGACTATCCGGTCAACGCCACCCTGACCCTCGGTGCCCGCCTGGTCGTGGTGGTGGGCCGCGACGCCGATGAGGTGAGCGCCGCGGTGAGGGCGGTGAGCGACGCCACGTTCGTCGAGCAGAAGGAGCGGCTCGGGACGGGCCATGCGCTGCTCCAGGCGCGGAGGGCCTGTGGCGACGACTCCGACGTCATCCTGGTGCTGCCGGGCGATATGCCGCTCCTGTCCGAGGTCACCCTGCGGCGGCTCGTCGAGCATCACCGGGAGAGGGGGGCCGCGGTGACCCTGCTCACGGCCGAGATCGCGGATCCGACGGGGTACGGTCGCGTGCTGCGCGAGAACGGGAGGCCCGCCGCTATCGTCGAGCATCGCGATGCGACGGCCGCTCAGCGCGCGATCCGGGAGATCGCCACGAGTACCTACTGTTTCGATCCCCGGCACCTTTGGTCCGCCCTGTCGCGCGTGACGCCTCGGAACCAGCAGGGCGAGTACTACCTCACCGACGTCGTCGCCACCCTGAAGCAGGAGGGGCGTGTCGTCGAGGCCGTGATGGTGGATGATCCGCGTGAAGGCCTGGGCGTCAACGATCGCAAGCAGCTCGCGGCGCTGGCGGCGGTGATGCGGGGCCGCATCCTGGACCGGCTGATGGTGGACGGCGTGACGGTGCTGGATCCGGCCACCACCTATGTGGACCACACGGTCCAGATAGGCGCCGACACGGTGCTGTATCCCGGCGTGATCCTCGAGGAACGGACGACCGTCGGCGCCGAGTGCGTGGTGGGAGCGGGCTCGTACGTGAGCCGGAGCCATATCGGGAACCGGGTGACCCTCCGGCCGTACTGCGTGCTGAACGAAGCCACGGTCGAGGACGGCGCCTCCCTCGGGCCCTTCTGCCATCTGCGGCCGCTCTCTCATGTGGGTCCCGGCGCCAAGATCGGCAACTTCGTCGAGGTGAAGAAGTCGCGCATCGGCCGGGGCGCCAAGGTCCCGCACCTTTCCTATGTGGGCGATGCCACCCTCGGCGCGGGCGTCAACTTCGGCGCCGGGGCCATCACCTGCAACTACGATGGGGTCGCCAAGCACGAGACGATCGTGGCCGAAGGCGCTTTCATCGGCACCAACTCGAGTTTGGTCGCGCCCGTCACGGTGGGCGAGGGGGCGTACGTGGGCGCGGGCTCGGTCATCACCCGGGACGTGCCGCCCGGCGCCCTCGCCGTGACGCGCGCCCAGCAGGCGATCCGCGAAGGCTGGGTGGCGGCCCGGAAGCAGAAGGCCAAGAAGGCGCAGGAGGGGGGCAAGGATGCTGTCTGAGAGAGATCGCGTGTGACGTGATCGCCGGTCGAGCGCCCGCTTTGGCGGCGCAACGATTCCTCGGTCGAGGCTTCGGAAGGGGGGCGAAGCCCCCCGCCGGGTTTGCTGACGCCATGTGCGGGATCGTGGGCTATATCGGTGACAAGAGCGCGGTCGACATCATCCTGGAGGGGCTCAAGCGGCTCGAGTACCGCGGCTATGACTCGGCGGGCGTGGCAATAGTCGGCCCCGACGGGCTCCAGATCCGCCGCGCGGCCGGTCGGATCAAGGTCCTGGAGGGACTCTTGCGCGAGCGCCCGGTGCAGGGCACGACGGGGATCGGCCACACGCGCTGGGCGACTCACGGCCGTCCGACCGACGAGAACGCCCACCCGCACACCGACGGCTCCGGCACCCTGGTGGTCGTGCACAACGGCATCATCGAGAACTACCTGCCCATCAAGGAGCACCTGCAGGCCGAAGGGCACCGCTTCGCCTCGGAGACCGACACCGAGGTGATCGCTCATCTGATCGAGCGCCACCTGCGCGACGTGCCGCGGTTGGAAGAAGCCGTGCGGCGCGCGCTCCGCGAGCTCCGAGGCTCCTATGCCATCGTCGTGCTGTCCATGAGCACGCCCGACCGACTGATCGCGGCCAAGCAGGGCGCTGGCAGCGTGGTGGTCGGTCTCGGCCAGGGCGAGACCTTCCTCGCCTCCGACATCCCGGCCATCCTCTCCCACACCCGCGATGTCGTCGTGCTCGAGGACGAGGACGTGGCGGTGGTCACCCGTCATGGCGTCGAGATCGCCCAGCTCGACGGCGCGCCCGTCGAGCGCGCGCCGATTCGCATCCTCTGGGACCCGATCCTGGCGGAGAAGGGCGGCTACCGCCACTTCATGCTGAAGGAGATCTACGAGCAACCGCGCGCCGTGGCCGACACGCTGCGCGGTCGCGTGCAGCAAGAAGGCGGCACCGTCGTCCTGCCCGACATCGAGCTGGACCCGGACGTCATCCAGGGCGTCCAGCGGGTCGTCCTCGTCGCCTGCGGCACCTCCTATCACGCGGCCATCGTGGGGCGCTTCCTGATCGAGCGGCTGGCGGGCATCGCCTCCGAGGTGGACCTCGGCTCCGAGTTCCGCTACCGCGACGCGGTGATGGGCCCGGACACCCTGATCGTGGCTCTCTCACAGTCGGGAGAGACGGCCGACACCCTCGGCGCGGTCAAGGCGGCGCGTGCCAAGGGCGCGCCCATCGTCGGGATCACCAATGTGGTGGGCTCCGCGCTGTCGCGCGAGGCGACCGGTGTCCTCTATACCCATGCCGGCCCCGAGATCGGCGTGGCGTCGTCGAAGACATTCACGGCGACCGTGACCGCCTGCTATCTGCTGGCGCTGTGGCTCGGCCGCCGGCGCGGCGCGCTCGCCGCCGAGGACGGCAAGAAGCACATCCGGGGACTCCTCGAACTGCCGAGGCTCATGGAGAAGACGCTGGAGCTGGAGCCGCGGATCAACGAGCTGGCGCGCGACCTGGCCCGCTACAAGAACTTTCTCTTCCTCGGTCGGGGCATCCACTATCCGGTCGCTCTGGAGGGCGCGCTCAAGCTCAAGGAGCTGTCCTACATTCACGCCGAGGGCTACCCCGCCGGCGAGATGAAGCACGGGCCCATCGCCCTGATCGACGACGGGATGCCCGTGGTCGCCCTCGCGCCGCGCGATGGCTCCTACGATCGGATCATGGGAAATATCGAGGAGGTGCGGGCGCGCGAGGGGCGGGTCATCGCCCTCGGCCACGAGGGCGATCGGGAGCTCCGGGCCAAGTCCGACGCGATCATCGAGGTGCCGCCCTCGGCCGACCTGCTCTCGCCCATGCTCATGGTGATTCCGCTCCAGCTCCTCGCCTACCACGTGGCCGTGCGCCTCGGGCGCGACGTGGACCAGCCGCGCAACCTCGCCAAGTCGGTGACGGTGGAGTAGCTGGCCCCAATCCTCCAGGGAGGGTCACCATGGGCCAAGACGTCAAGGTAGAGGACATCGAGTACATCCGCCACGGCGACACACCGCTGCTCGCGCGCCTCTACCGGCCGCAGGGCACCGGGCCGTTTCCCATCATGGTCGAGCTACACGGGGGCGCGTGGTGCCGCCAGGACCGCCTCGCCGACAAGGTGATTCACGAGCCGCTGGCCAGGAGTGGAGTGATCGTGGCCGCGCTCGACTTCCGGCAGCCCCCGGTGGCGCCGTATCCCGCCTCGCTCCAGGATATCCACTATGCCATCCGCTGGCTCAAGACCCGGGCGACTGATCTCGGGAGCCGGCCTGACCTGGTGGGCTCGATGGGCAACTCGAGCGGCGGGCACCAGGCGATGCTGCTCGGGATGCGGCCATTCGATGCTCGTTACGGCGCGCTGCCGCCGTCGGCGGGATCGCCAGCCGCCGATGCCACGGTACGGTGCGTGATCATGTGCTCGCCTGTGATCGATCCGCTCGGCCGCTACCACTACGCCAAGCAGCTCCGGGCGAGCGGTCGGCCGTATCCGGCGCTGGTGGACGAGGTGCTGCCCTGCCACGACGCCTACTGGCAGAGTGAGGACGCGATGGCGGAGGGCTGCCCGGCGCTCGCGCTCGAGCGGGGCGAGAAGGTGCAGCTCCCGCCCGTGCTTTACCTGCAGGGCACCGAAGACCTCGCGCATCCCCGCCCCCACCTCGATCGCTTCGTCGCGGCCTATCGCAAGGCGGGCGGGGTGGTTGATCTCGAGCTGCTCGACGGGGAGGGACAGGGCTTCATCATGCGCAAGGCCGGCTCACCGGCATCTGATCGCGCCATCGAGATGATCGTCGAGTTCGTGCACAAGCAGATCCGGTAAAGCCGGGGGGCTACGCCTCACACCAAGAGCTCGCGCGGTCGAGCGCGGATCGCGCCTCCTCGTCGAGCTTCAGCTCGATGCCGCCGACCAGCTCCTTGAGCTGCGCCACCGAGGTCGCGCTGGCGATCGGCGCCGTGATGCCGGGCCGGTGGGCGAGCCAGGAGAGCGCCGCCTGCGCCGGTGTGGCGCCGGCCTGCTCCGCCACCTTCTCCACCGCCTCGAGCACGGCGAACCCGCGGTCCGTCATGTAGGCCTTCTTGACGTTGCCGGCGCGCGCGGTCGCCGGCAGCTCGCTGCCGCGCCGGTACTTGCCCGACAGGAACCCGCTGCCGAGCGACGAGTACGGGATCACGCCCACCCCCTGCTCGAGGCACAGGGGCTCGAGCTCACGCTCGTACTCGTCGCGGAAGACAAGGTTGTACTTCGGCTGCAGCGACTCGAAGCGTACGGTGCCGCGCTTGTCGCTCTCCCACAAGGCGCGCGTGAACCGCCACGCCACGTAGTTCGAGGCGCCGATGTAGCGCACCTTGCCCTGGCGGACGAGGTCGTCGAAGGCACGCAGTGTCTCCTCGAGTGGGGTTTCGCGGTCGTCCCAGTGGGCCTGGTAGAGATCGATGTAGTCCGTCCCGAGCCGCCGCAGCGAGGCCTCGATGCCGTCCATGATGTGGTGGCGCGAGAGGCCGGTGTCGTTCGGGCCCGCCCCCATCGGGCCCATGACCTTGGTGGCGATGAGGACGGCCGGCCGGTTGGCGCGCGTCTTCATCCAGATGCCGAGCGCGGTCTCCGACTCGCCGCCGTGGTTGCCGGGGGCCCAGCGCGAGTAGACGTCGGCGGTGTCGATGAAGTTGCCGCCGGCCTCGACATAAGCGTCCAGCACGGCCTCCGAGGCCTTCTGGTCCGTGGTCCAGCCGAAGGTGTTGCCGCCAAGGCAAAGGGCGGCGACTCGGAGCCCGGTACGACCCAGCTTCCGCATCTGCATGTCGGCTCTCCCTTGTGCCCGAGGTCGGAAGCGCCGGCGACGGGCAGCGTTAGCGATACCTCGGGAAGATAGCAACTATCGGGCGGGCGTGCCAGACCTGATGCGGTCGCGCCGCGGCCCCACCCGCAGAGCTTGGCCGAAACCGCGGGTGCCGCGGTGTGCTACGCTCCGTGTGGTTGCCGGCTTGCCGGCCAGACCCCAACGCGAGGTGCGACAGTGCGACCGAACAAGATCAAGCAGATGTGGCGCGATGGGAACCGTGACGCTCGGCTGGCTCTCGGTGCCCAATGGCTTCGATGAGCTGAAGGCCGCGACCGGGTGAGCGGCAACTGGTGAGGGACGACCGCCAGATTCACCACGAGGTGGGAGGAGCAGGTCGTCGCCATCGCGTTCAATTGTCCGGAGCGGCGCCACCTCATCTCGGTGGACATGCTCGGCGAGGTGGGGAGCGCGTGATAATCACGGTCGTGCCTGTGTGGTAGGATCGCCGAAACAATGGCGAGGAGGGCACGCCATGTCTCATGGCGGCAGGGGGTGACGCAATGACGCTCGACAAGCCGCAACTGGTCCAGATGCTGCGCACCATGATCTTGATCCGGGAGTTCGACGAGCGCGCCATTCAGTTGCGGGTGGCCGGCAAGATCTACGGCGCGGTGCATCCGTACGTGGGCCAGGAGGCGGTGGCGGTCGGGGTGTGCTCGACCCTGACGAGAAGAGATCGCGTGACCAGCACCCACCGAGGCCATGGGCATTGTATCGCCAAGGGCGCCGACATCCGGCGCATGATGGCTGAACTGTTCGGGCGCGTGGACGGCTACTGCAAGGGCAAGGGCGGTTCCATGCACATCGCCGACTTCGCGGTGGGGATGCTGGGCGCCAACGGCATCGTCGGGGGCGGGCTGCCGATCGCCTGCGGGGCGGCGCTGGCCGCCCAGCTCGAGGGCAAGGGCGACGTGACCGTGTGCTTCTTCGGCGACGGCGCGGTCGCCGAGGGCGAGTTCCACGAGGCGCTCAACATCGCCTCGCTGTGGAAGCTGCCCATCGTGTTCGTCTGTGAGAACAACCAGTACGCGGCGAACAACGCGGTGGCCGTGCAGCACCCGCATGTCGATATCGTCGCTCACGCCGGCGCCTACGGCATGCCCGGTGTCATCGCCGACGGCAACGATGTGCTGGAGGTTCACGCCACCGCCGCCGAGGCCGTCGCCGGCGCCCGGCGCGGCGACGGGCCGAGCCTCCTCGAGTGCAAGACGTATCGCTGGCGCTTCCACGCCATGCGGGCCACGCTGCCCCCGGAGACCCGCCCGCCCGAGGAGATTGCCTCGTGGAAGGCCCGCGACCCCATCGGGCGCTTCGAGCAGCATGTGCTGGGCGGGGGCGTGCTCTCGGCTTCCGAGATCCGCGCGATGCGCGAGCGCGTGACGGCCGACCTGGACGAGGCGGTGGCCTTTGCCGAGCAGAGCCCATTTCCCGATCCGAAGGATCTGCTGGTCGACATGTTCGCCGAGTGAGCCGGTCGGGGAAGCGCGTGGAGTCGGGCCAAAGCGCCGACGGTTGGACGTGTCGCGTTCGAGTGCCGGCTGCGCCGGCGCAAGCTAATTCTGGGGGAGGCTCGGAGGGGGCCGTCGAGGCCCCCTCCGATGACCGAGTGAGAGCGGTGCGGAGCGCGTGATGCGAGAGATCAGCTTTCAGAAAGCGCTCGACGAGGCCGTGGCCGAGGAGATGCGACGCGATGCGCGGGTCATCACCCTGGGGACCGATTTCACGGGCGACCCCGCCAAGGAGTTCGGCGCGACGCGCGTGCGCTTCACGCCCATCTCGGAAGCGGTGCTGACCGGGATGGGCCTGGGAGCGGCGGGCTGCGGCGTTCGCCCCATCGTGAACTGGCGGATGGTGACGTTTTCGTTCGTGGCGATGGATCAGATCGTCAACCAGGCGAGCAAGATCCGCTACATGTTCGGCGGGCAGGCCGATTTCCCGGTGACCTACCGCTGCACCACCGGGGGCGGCATCGGTCTCGCCGCCCAGCATTCGCAGAGCCCGTACTCGATGTGGATGCATCTCGCGGGCCTGAAGATCATCCTCCCGTCGACGCCGGCAGATGCCAAGGGCCTGCTCAAGAGCGCCATCCGGGACAACAACCCCGTGGTGTCCTTCGAGTGCAGCCGGCTGGCCACGGCGACCGGTCCCGTTCCCGACGGGGATCACCTCGTGCCGATCGGGGTCGCGGAGGTGAAGCGAGCGGGCAGGGACGTGACGATCGTGGGGCTCGCCTACTATGTGCCCGAGGCGCTGGCGGTGGCGGAAGAGCTGGCGCGCGACGGGATCTCCATCGAGGTGGTCGATCCGCGGACCCTGGTGCCCATGGACGTCGACGCGATCCGCGCCTCGGTGCGAAAGACCGGCCGCGTGGTCATCGTGGACGAAGCGCCCGCGACCTGCTCGGCGGCGTCGGAGATTGCCGCCCTGATCGCCGAGGACCCCGAGACGTTTCGCGTCTTGAAAGCCCCCGTCCGCCGTGTCTGCGCCGTCCCCGTGCCCGTGCCCTACAGCCCCCCGCTGGAGCAAGCCGCCCTGCCGAGCCGCGAGGACATCAAGGCGGCGGTCTACGAGGTGCTCAAGGAATCCGTGCGTCACCTGTAGCGCGTGAGGGCGGCGAGGCGCTGTTCATCCCCCGGACACGACGTTCAGTGGCGCGGCTCGTCGTCCTCATCGTCCTCGTCCGAGACTCCCTCGGCCATGGCCGTGGCCTCGAGCACCGCTTCGACGATGTCCTCGTCGTCAGAGTCGGTCAAGTCATCCAGGACCTCTGCCGCTTCGTCTGGGCGGATACTCGCCACCGCCTCGATCGCCGCCAGTAGCAGGGGCTTGTCGGTCTGCCCTGAAGTGACGAGCGCGGTGATGTGGGGCCAGGCGGCGTCCACTTCCCAGGCGCCCGCCGCACAGACTGCCTCGTAGTGGATGTCCGCGTTCTCGCTGTCCAGCGCTTCGAGAATCTGCTCATCGAATCCGCGAACGAAGCGCATGCAGAAGACCGCGGTGAGCCTCCAGGCCTCGTCGTCGCTCCCGTATGCGGCGCGGACCGCCTCCGAGTGCCAGTTCTGCGGGGCGCGCACCGATGCCTCCAGGATCCGCCGGCGCACGTCCTTGGGAACGTCGGCATCCATGTAGAGGTTGCGCAGCGACGCCTGGATCCTGTGGAATGTACCTTCCGCAATCGGGACCTCATCGACGTCCTCGAACCCATGCATGTCCGCATGCTCGAGGGCGGGTCCCAGGCCGATCGCCGCCTCGCCGCGCAGCTTCTCCGATTCATCGCCGCTGCGCAGGATTGCCAGCAGCGCGTCGGCCAGCTCGTCGTTGATCACGGTGAAGTCGCCGGCCAGCTCCGCGGCCAGAAGGCGATCACCCTCTGCGGCCTGCTTATCCCGGAGGATGTCGAGAAACATCTTTCCGGCACCTTCTGGCCACTCCCACGGCGGCGTGTCTCTCAAGACCTTCAGGGTCACGTTGCCCTCTCGCATGCTTCACCGTCCTTCCTGGTTCTCTGCCCATGCCTTTCACGGCCGGACGTCTTCGAGCAGGAACCGTACGCCTTGGTTACCGGACGGGCTGAGCCCAAGCCGCTTCTCGAAGACGCCCTCCGCATGCCGTACACAATGCGTACCAGAAGCGACGGCCGCCTACAATACTTAAGAAGCGAGTACAGTTCCCGCGCTCCATCTAGCGGGCAGAGATCGGTACTACGTAGCACCGCTGGTTGCCGTCGTGGCGGCGATCGACGTGGCGGTGGAATGTACGTTCACGCGCTGGCCGGGGTTGGTGTGACCTGTGCCGTTGGCCACACTCCCCAGCATCCTGCTCTGTGCCGACAGGATCATCGAGTGAGGCCGTCGGCTGACCGCCGCGGGCAGACGGAAAGTGGACAGAAATTATGACCTGTATTATGATGTCGCCATGAAGTCCGTACCCGCCGCTCAGTTCAAGGCTCGCTGCCTGGCCCTGCTCGACCGGGTCGGTCCCGAGGGGATCGTCATCACCAAGCACGGGCGACCGGTGGCCAGGCTTCTCCCGATCGGGGCGGACTCCTCGGCCCTGATCGGGAGCCTGCGAGGCAAGATCCGGGTCAAAGGGAACATCCTGTCTACCGGGCTCCGCTGGGATGCTCAATCTCGACACGCACGTCCTCGTTCACGCGCTCGCCGGTGAGCTGGCGGCCCGGGAGGCCGCGCTGCTGGCCCGGGAGACGTGGAGCATCTCGGCCATCGTGATCTGGGAGATCGGGAAGCTAGCCGAGTTGGGTCGAATCCAGGTGGACCTCGACGACGCGGAGCTGGAACGGGCCCTTTCTCGGATTCACGTCTGGCCCCTCGACCTCGACGTGTGTCGGGCCATCCGAACCCTGGACTTCCATGGGGATCCGGCTGACGAGCTCATCGCGGCGACGAGTGTGGTCCACCGCGTGCCGCTCGTCACCAGGGATCGGCAGATTCGCCGGTCGAAGCGCGTGCCGCTCGCGGTATGACGAGGCCCTCCCGAGATGGACGCCCGGCGCCGGCTCCGCTCAGGCGCGCGTCGTCGTCGCGGTGACGCGATCGACGAAGTCCCGGACGCTCATCCCGGGAGCGATGCCCATCGCCCTCGCCGTCTCGTTGACGTAGGAGAGCACGCCCTCCTCGTAGACCGATCGGCCGTCGCCGATGCGGGCGCTCTCCGCCGACACCGTCGCGGCGGCGATTGCTCGCCGGTCGAGGGCGGGGAGCCGGCTGATCCCGACCCGGTCCTTGCCGACGCCCGCGTCGGAGAAGACGGCGGCGAGGACGTCACGGCCGATCGCCTTGTCCGCCCTGCCGCCCAGCAGGGCTCCATGCGATGCCGTGACCACGATGCCTCCAAAGTCCCCATCCTCGACCAGCGACGCGGAGTCCATGGCGACCACGCGCGGCTGGGCGGGCATGTCGCGGATCACGAAGCGCGACTCGGCGCGCTTCGGCACCGGGACGTCGGAGAGCGGCGCGGCGAGCATCTTCGTCGCGCACTCGACGACCGACTGCCCGGGAGCGCACCCGAGACGGGAAGCCCCCTCGTTCACGTGGCTGATGATGCCGTGCTCGCGCATATCGGCGCCGTCCCCGATGCGGCAGGACAGGTGCCGGGCGGTGGCGGCAAGGATGCGGAGCTCATCGAGATAGCGCAGCGAGCCGATGCCGGCGCGGTCCTTGCCGATGCCCGCATCGTTGAAGATGACGCCGCGCACGCCGCCCTGGGCGGCGCAATACCCGGCGTACACGCCGCCGTGCGACGCCGCGATCACGACCTGACTCCGGTGGCTCGCGTCGAGCTTCGTGATCGTATCGACGGCCATGATACGAGGCAGCGAGGCGGCATCCGGCATCGAGGCCTCCCGTTCGCCCGGGTTGGACGACGACTCGCGCCGCGCGCTCATGCGATCCGGTCGCCCGGCCTGGCCTGGACCGCGCGGTTGTCGATCCCGGGCAGCATCTTCTTCGGGTCCCGGGTGACGGCGACGTCGACCACGGTGGGGGCGCGGCGGCCGGCCAGGCCGGCGCGCAGCGCGGGAGCGAGCGCGTCCGGCTCGTCGACCCGAATGCCCTGGCAGCCGTAGGCGTTGGCGATGTCGGCGTAGTTCAGCTCGTGGAGGTCGCTCGACTGGAAGTGGCCTCCGAAGAGCGCCTGCTGGAGCGCCTTCACGTAGCCGGACGCGGCGTTGTTGACGACGACGAGGGTGAAGCGCAGGTCCAGCCGCTTCGCCGTCTCGAGCTCGCCGATCATCATGTTGAGGCCGGCGTCGCCGGTCAGGGCGATCACGCGCCGGCCGCGCGCGGCGAGCTGTGCGCCGATGGCGCCCGGCAGGCCGTAGCCGATGGACGCGAAGCCGCGGTTCGCCACGAATCCGCGTCCGGCCCGCTTCGTGTCGTAGAGGAGGCCGGTCCAGTGCCCCGCGAAGCCGCCGTCGGCGACGAGGATACCGTCCTCGGGCATGACGTTGTTCAGCTCGTGGCAGAGGCGGGCCATGTTGACCGGCACCTCGTCGGAGGTGAGGCGCGGCCGCACCGCCTCGCGCCACTCCCGCATCTTCGCGGCGCACTCGCGCGCGAAGTCCGCGCGGGCGTGCCGGGCCTCGGCGGCCGTCGACGAGAGCTCGGCGTGGAGGTCGGCGATGCCGGCGCCGGCGTCGGCCCACAGGGCGACGTCCGCTCTCGCGCAGCGTCCGATCTCCTCGGCGACGATGTCGAGATGGATGAGCGGGACGTGCTTCGGGAGCAACGTGTAGCGCTTGGTGGCGATCTCGCCCAGCTTGCACCCGACGACGAGGATACAGTCCGCCTCCGCGATCACACCGTTGGCGATGCGGTCGTAGCGGCCGAAGACGCCGAGCGACAGCGGATGACTGCAGGCGATCGCCCCCTTGCCGGACATCGTGTGGGCGACCGGGATGCTGAGCGCATCGGCGAAGGCGGCGAGCGTCTCGTGGGCGCCGGACAGATGCACGCCGCCGCCGGCCAGGAGCACCGGTCGCCGGGCGCCGCGCAGGAGGGCGGCCGCGCGCGCGACCGCCGCCGAGTCCGGGCGGATGCGGCGGGCGGGGATCGCCTTCGTCGTCTCGTCGACGTAGAAGTCGTCAGCCGGGAAGTCGTGCTCGCCGTGCGCGACGTCCTCCGGCACGTCGAGCACGACGGGGCCGGGCCGCCCCGATGTCGCGATCTGATAGGCGCGGCGCACGAGCTCCGGCACCCGGGGGATGCGCTCGACACGGAGCAACGCCTTGGCGGCCGGCGCGAGGATCTCCGTCTGCCGCGCCTCCTGCGTCATGTTCTTCCAGGAATGGTCGCGGTTGCTGTCGCCGGTGATCGCGATGACCGGCACGCCGGCGTTGAGCGATTCGACGAGGCCGGTGACGAGGTTCGTGGCGCCGGGGCCGAGCGTGCCGTCGCAGATGCCGGGGCGTCCCGAGACGCGCGCCCAAGCATCGGCGGCGAAGGCGCCGCATCGCTCGTCGTTGACGAGCGTGTGGGTGAGACCGGCGTCCAGCATGGCGTGATAGAACGGCAACAGCTGGAAGCCGCCCATGCCGAACATCGTCCCGGCGTCGTGCAGCTTGAGCATCTCGGCCAGGGCGCGGCCGCCGGTCATCCTACGGATGGAGTTCGTGTTCACAGGGGAATCAGGATCGAAAAAGGCACGCGGCAGGCGGTTTTGGAGTGGTACCGCCTGCCGCGCCCTTCATTTCTTAAGATGGTGGAGCTGAGGGGGCTCGAACCCCTGACCCCAAGACTGCCAGCCTTGTGCTCTCCCAACTGAGCTACAGCCCCACCGCCGAGACCGAGATTACCGTCCGCATCTGAAGTTGTCAAGGTTGGCTGCTAGTTGTGGCCTGCTATTCGCGGCCATGGCATCTGCCCGCAGAGCGTGGCCCCTTGCGCTCCCCTTGTGCGGATTGACCGGTTGCGGCTCTTGATCTAGCCTCGAGCAGTCAGAAGGGACGCTGGGTCGATCATGGCGCGAGTTGGCTGGGGCGCGATAGCGGTCAGACGCCAGAGACCGCAACGGGTCTCCGCGACCCAGGAGGGTCGGCGTCCGTGACAGCTGGCAATCACCGTATGATGGCCGAGGGCCGAAGTGGCGGAACTGGCAGACGCGCACGACTCAAAATCGTGTACCCGAAAGGGTGTGTGGGTTCGACTCCCACCTTCGGCACCACCTCCGGCACCATATCTGCGGGTTCGTTGGATCGCGTTTGCCCATGGCTGGGAACCGTCCTGTAGCCGGCGCCGTGCCCGGGTGATCTCCCCGCCTCGGATAGCGCGGGCGTTTGGACTGCTGCGGTGTTCTCCGCCCATGCGCGCTCCTGATCGCCGCCCACCCGCACGGCCGCGACCCGCTCCGTGAGGCGTGAGCCCGCCGAGCGAGCGAATGACCGCTCCCGCTTCAGCTCGGACCCGCCGTCTCGGATTCTGGCTGGTCGCGGCCGCGGCGATCTGCTGGAGCAGCGGCGGCCTGATCGCCCGCCTGGTCACCACGGACCCGTGGACGACGGTGTTCTGGCGCTCGGTGTTCTGTGCTGGCTTTCTCGGGTCCACGGTCGCCATCGCGCACCGGGCCCGCTTGGCCCAGCTCGTGCGTGAGATCGGCTGGCCCGGGCTTCTCATGGCCGCCTGTTTCGCCACCGCGTCGACGTGCTTCATCATGGCCCTGGCCCGGACCTCGGTCGCGAACACGCTGATCATCCAGAGCCTCTCGCCCTTCATCGCCGGCCTCGGCGGCTGGCTGTGTCTTGGCGAACGGGTGCGGTGGCGCACCTTGATCGCGATGGCTGTGGCCCTGGCGGGCACGATGGTGATGCTGTGGGGATCGCCCGGCCCCGGGTCACGGACCGGTGACGGGCTCGCGCTCGTGATGGCGACGGCGTTCGCCGCCGCCACCGTGGTCGTGCGATGGCACCGCTCGGTGCCCATGCCGGCGGCGGCCGCGCTGGCCGCCGGGCTGGCTGCGGCGCTCGCTTTCGGTCAGGCCGCTCCCTCGACCGCCTCCGCCGGCGATCTCGTGCTCCTGGCGCTGTTCGGCATCGGCCAGCTCGGCTCCGGGCTGCTGCTCTTCACCGCCGGGGCCCGGCTCATCCCGGTGGCGGAGGCATCGCTCATCGCCGTGCTCGAGAGCGTGCTGGGCCCGGTGTGGGTGTGGCTGGCGGTGGGAGAGCGCCCGGGGGTCTTCTCGCTGGCCGGCGGAGCGGTGATCCTGTCGGCGCTGGTCGCCCATATGGCGCCTATGGTATGGTCTTCCCCCGCGAGGAGATCTCGCGAATCCTCACGAGGAGAGGCACGATGATCCGACGCTTGTCAGCCCTGGGTTGCCTCCTTGTCCTGCTCGCGCCGGCCGACCTGCCGGCCCAGGCTCCGCCGGTGAAGATCGGTCTGCTGCTGCCGTACACCGGCGTGCTCTCGGTGCAGGGGATCGATACCACCAACGGCTTCGAGCTGTCCCTTAAGAAGACCGGGGGAAAGGCGGGCGGACGCGACGTCCATCTCCTCAAAGAGGACGACGAGGCCAAGCCCGACGTGGCGCTGACCAAGCTCAAGAAGCTGGTCGAGCGAGACCGCGTGGACCTCTTGGTCGGCCCCGTGTCGAGCGTGGTGGCCCTGGCCATCCGCAACTACGTCCACGACTCGGGCGTCCCGCTGGTGGTGCCGGTGGCCTTCACGCGAGCGCTCACCTCGCCCCAGCAGGCCTCGCCCAACATCTTCCGCGTCGCCGAGACCACCGATCAGTCCGACTACCCCATGGGCGCGTGGATGGTCAAACACACCAGGTACCGGAAGGTGATCATCATGGCGACCGACTTCGTGGCCGGCCGCCACGCCGTCGAGGCGTTCATGGCCGGCTTCAAGGCCGCCGGCGGGGAGATCGTCAAGGAGATCTACCCGCCGCTGAACACGCCCGATTTCGCGCCCTACCTGACCCAGGCCGGCTCGCTCAAGGCTGACGCCGTCTACGCCTGGTTCGCCGGCGCCGACGCGATCCGCTTCGTCAAGCAGTACAAGGAGTACGGGCTCTCCGAGCGGCTACCGCTCACCGGCCACGGGGTGCTCACCGATGACACGATCCTGCCCGCCATCGGCGACGCCGCCCTCGGCATCATCACGATGAGCTCGTACAGCGCCGCGATGGACAGCCCGGAGAACAGGGCGTTCGTGCGCGACTACGAGCAGGCGCACCAGACGTGGCCCAGCCGCTACAGCGAGGCCGGCTGGGTCTCTGCCGCGCTCATCGTCACCACGCTCGACGTGCTCAAGGGTGATCTCAGCAACCAGGGCAAGGTCCGCGACGCGCTCAAGAACGCCTTGCCGAAGATCAAGGCGCCGCGAGGGCCGATGGAGTTCGACGCGTATCGGCAGGTGATCTGCTCGATCATCGTGACGAAGACCGAGAAACAGGGCGGCCGCATCGTCAACACCGTCATCGACAAGATTCCCGCCGTGAGCCAGGAAGCGGTCTGGGGATGGTGGAACAAGAAATAAGCCGAGCCGATGACCGTCGTCCTCATCCAGGTCTTCAACGGCGTGTCCTTCGGCATGCTGCTGTTCCTGCTGGCTGCGGGGCTCTCGCTCATCTACGGTGTGATGCGGATCCTCAACCTGGCCCACGGCTCCTACTACCTGCTGGGCGCCTATGTGGCGCTCTCGGTGGTGCAGACCACAGGCAGCCTGGCCCTGGCCGCCCTCACGGGCACGGCGGCCGTGACGGCGCTGGGCGTGCTGATGGAGCGCGTCTTCCTGCGCCGATTGCCTCGCGGGGAGGAGTTGCCGCAGGCCCTCTTGACCTTCGGCTTCCTCTTGATCTTCGGCGACCTTGCTCTCTGGATCTGGGGTGGCACGCCGCAGGCGCTCCCGAGGCCCGAGGCGCTCTCGCGCTCGCTCCGCCTCGGCACGCTCTTGTTCCCCGCCTACCGGCTCTTCGTGATCGTGGTCGGCGCGGTGATGGGGCTCGCGCTGTGGGGCCTGCAGGAGAAGACGCGCCTGGGCGCCATGGTCCGTGCCGCCATCGACGACGCCGAGATTGCCCGGACCACCGGCATCAACGTCTCGCTGCTTTCCACGGCGGTCTTCGGGCTCGGCGCGGGGCTGGCCGCGCTGGGCGGCATCATCGGCGGGCCCCTGCTCGGCGTCTATCCCGGCGCCGACTTCGAGATCCTGCTGCAGGCCTTCGTGGTGGTGATCATCGGCGGGTTGGGCAGCCTCAAGGGCGCGTTCTTCGGCGCGCTGCTGGTGGGGCTGCTCGACACCTTCGGCAAGACGCTCTTCCCGGAGTTCGCCCTGTTCACCATCTTCGCGCCCATGGCGCTCATCCTGGCCGTGCGGCCGACCGGGCTCTTCGGCGCCCGATGAAGCGGCGTCTCGGCATCGGCGCCGGCGCGCTGACTCTGGCGGTGCTGCCGCTCGCGCTCACCTCCTACCAGCTCGGGCTCCTCACCAAGATGCTGATCTTCGCCGTCTTCGCGATGAGTCTGGACCTGATCCTCGGATACACCGGCCTGCCCTCGCTCGGTCACGCCGCCTACTTCGGCGTCGGCGCCTACACGGTGGCGCTGCTGGCCCTCCGGGTGCGGGACAGCTTCTGGCTCGACTTCGCCGCCGGCCTCGCGGCCGCCAGCGTGACCGCCGCCCTCTTCGGCCTGCTGGCCCTGCGCGCTCAGGGCTCGTACCTCTTGATGATCACGCTGGCGCTGGCCCAGGTGGTGTGGGGGATCGCATTCGGCTGGCGCTGGCTCACCGGTGGCGACGACGGGCTGCCCGGCGTGCCGCGGCCGGCGGCCGGCCTGCCCTGGAGCCTCGCCGACGGCCTCCGCTTCTACTACTTCGTGCTCGTCGTGTTCCTGCTGGCTCTGGGCGCGCTGTGGGTGATCGTGCGCTCGCCCTTCGGGCAGGCCCTGGTCGGCATCCGCGAGAGCGAGCGGCGGATGGAGGTGCTGGGCTACAACACCTGGCTGTACAAGTACGTCGCGTTCGTGCTGGCAGGGGCGTTCGCCGGGCTGGCCGGGAACCTCTTCGTCTACTACAACGGCTTCGTGAGCCCGGCCTATCTTTCCATCGTCTTCTCGGCCATGGCCCTGATCATGGTGATCCTGGGCGGGGCGGGCACGCTGCTGGGCCCGGCGCTCGGGAGTGCCGCCATCGTCTTCCTCGAGAACGTCATCAGCGCCGCCACTCAGCGCTGGCTCCTCGTCCTCGGGCTCATTTACGTCGCCGTCACCCTGTTCACGCCGTCGGGGCTGGTCGGCCTCTTCCGCGGGCACGCGGCCAGGCGGGCGTGAGCGCGCTCTCGGTCGCCGACCTCAGCCGAGACTTCGGAGGATTGCGCGCGCTGCACCGCGTGAGCGTGGAGGTGGAGATCGGTGAGCGGATGGTGATCCTTGGGCCGAACGGCGCGGGCAAGACGACCCTTTTCAACCTCGTCACCGGGCTCCTGCGGCCGACGTCGGGGCGCATCTGCCTCTTCGACCACGACGTCACCCGCCTGGTCCCCCACCGGCGGGCACGCCTGGGCCTGGGGCGCACGTTTCAGATCACGACGCTCTTCCCCAGACTGACGGTGCTCGAAAGCGTGCTGCTGGCAGTGCAGGGTGCCGACGGCTGCCGCTTCACGCTTCACCGCCCGGTCACCGCCTACCCGCACCTCTTCGAGCGCGCTCACGCGTTGCTCGCCGAGTGGGGGCTCGGCGACCGGCACGACGTGCCCACGCGCCTGCTCTCCTACGGCGAGCAGCGTCAGGTGGAGCTGATCCTGGCCCTGGCCGCGCGCCCCCGGGTGCTGCTGCTGGATGAGCCGACGGCCGGGCTCTCGCCGGCCGAGACGGCGTCGGTCGTGGCGATGATCCAGCGCTTTCCCCGCGACGTCACCGTCCTGCTGATCGAGCACGACATGGACGTGGCCCTCGAGCTGGCCAGCCGAGTGACCGTGCTCTTCCAGGGCCAGGTGTTGGCCCAGGGCACCACGGAGGAGATCCGGCGCGATCCGCGCGTGGCCGAGATCTACCTGGGAGCCGGCGATGCTTGAGGTGCAGGACCTCCACGCCGCCTACGGCGAGTCCTACATCGTCCAGGGCGTCTCCCTCCGGGTGGGCGACGGCCAGATCGCTGCCGTGCTCGGGCGCAACGGCGTGGGCAAGACCACGCTCGTCCGGGCCATCGCCGGCCTCATGCCGCCGCGCCAGGGGCGCGTGATCCTCAACGGGGAGAACATCACCGGTGCGCCCGCCCATGAGATCGCCCGCCGCGGCCTGGGGCTGGTGCCCCAGGGCCGGCGCCTCTTCCCCTCGCTGGACGTGCGCGAGCACCTCGGAGTCGGCGCCCGGCCCGGCGCCGGCCGCGGCTGGGATGCCGCCCGCGTCCTCGCGCTGTTCCCGCACCTGCGCGAGCGCCTCTACCATCGCGGCAGCAAGCTCTCGGGCGGCGAGCAGGGGATGGTGGCATACGGCCGCGCGCTGGTCGGCAATCCGAAGATCCTTTTGATGGACGAGCCGTCGGAGGGCCTGGCCCCGCTGCTGGTGCGCGAGTTCGGCCGCATCCTGCTCGAGCTCAAGCGCGAGGGCGCCTCGATCCTGCTGGTGGAGCAGAACCTGGCCTTCGCCCTCCGCGTCGCCGACCACGTCTATCTCATGAGCAAGGGGCGCATCGTCCACGAGTGCGCGCCCGATGAGCTCCGGCGCGACGCGGCGATCAAGGGCCGCTGGCTCGGGGTCTGAGCCGGCGGCCGCTCGCGCTGATCACCATCCTGCCCTGACATGGCTTGCGCCGTGCGCGACTCCGCATTATAGTTCCACGCGCCGGTCGGAATGACGCGAGGGCCGACCCTGAAAGGACGAGGAATCGCGTGAGGCTCGCGAGGCTCAAGGAGATCCCGCTCGGCCGGCTCGGCCGCCCCGAGGACATCGCCGACGCGTGCGTGTTCCTCGCCTCCGACGCCTCCGCCTACGTCACCGGGGACACCATCCGGGTGATGGGCGGGCGTATCATCGGCTGACGGCGCGGAGCCGACCGCGTCCCAAGACGAGGAGAACGCCCATGAGCGAGACGCCGAAGCTCTTGCTGGAGAAGGAGGGACCGATCGGCTGGATCGTCTTCAATCAGCCGCAGAAGCGAAACGCGGTGAGTCAGGAGATGTGGCAACGGATCCCGGAGTGCGTGCGCGACCTGGCCACCGACGACGCCATCCGCGTGGTCATCTTGCGCGGCGCCGGCGACCAGGCGTTCGTGGCCGGCGCCGACATCTCGCAGTTCAAGGACCGGCGGCGGAACATGGCCGACGAGGAGGAGTACCGCCGCATCTCCGCCCAGGGGCAGGACGCGCTGGCCACGCTGTCCAAGCCGCTCCTCGCCATGATCCACGGGTACTGCGTGGGAGGCGGCGTCGCCGTCGCCATCACCTGCGACATCCGCATCGCGGCTGACGATGCCCGCTTCGGCATTCCCGCCGCGCGGCTCGGTCTCGGCTACCACTACCGCGGCATGGAAAAGCTGATGAAGCTGGTCGGGCCGGCGCACACGAAGGAGATCTTCTTCACCGCCCGCACCGACTTCAGCGCCGACGATGCGCTGCGCATGGGGCTCGTGAACCAGGTCGTGCCCAAGGCGGAGCTGGAAGGCTTCACGCGCGACTATGCGCTCCGGATCGCGGGAAACGCTCCGCTCACGCTGCGCTCCGCCAAGGCCACCGTGGAGCAGCTGCTCCGTCCCGCGGGAGAGCGCGACCTCCGCCTGCTCGACAGGCTGCTCGCCGACTGCTTCAACAGCCAGGACTATCAGGAAGGCGTCAGGGCGTTCTCGGAGAAGCGCCGCCCGCAGTTCCAGGGTCGCTGAGCGCGGGTCCAGGCGGCGCGTCGGGCCGGCGCGCGCCTGGCAGGATGTACCCGGAGCGATTCATTGCCCCGGCCGACACGCGCCGGTACCTCCGGAGGAGAGCTGCTCACTCGTGGCTGTCCCGGACGAGACGGCAGCGGATTCGAGGCGCTCGGGCTCACGCCGGCGCGAACATCGGAACCGGCGGGCCGCCCTCCGTGGGCTTGAAGACGACCTTGACCTCTTGTCCGATCCGGATCGCCTCGAGGTCGCAGTCGACGATGTTGGTCATCATCGTGACGCCTTCCTCGAGCGTCACGTAGGCGATGGCGTACGGCACCGGCACCCGCCGCATGACGCTGTAGGAGTAGATCGTCCCACGGCCCGAGGCGCCCCGCCATTCCGTCCGGTCGCTCCCGCAGAACGGACAGATCGAGCGGGGGTAGTGGTGCCGCTGACCGCACGCAGCGCACTGCTTGATCAGCAGCCGGCTCGCGGCCGCCGCGTCCCAGAACGGCTGGGTCTCCGGCGTGACCGGCGGCGCCGCGATCTTCCGCTCTTGTCCGCCCATGACGTCACTCCCGCTCCAGGATCAGGGTGGCGCTGCCGTGGCGCGTGGCGAGGGAGCCGCCCGTCCCGTGCGCGAGGGCCACGTTGCAGTTCTTGACCTGCACCTTTGGATGCGCCTCGCCCCGGAGCTGCCGCACGGCCTCGACCACCTTGGTCAGGCCGCCCCGGTTCCCCGGGTGGTTGTTGCAGAGGCCGCCTCCATCGGTGTTGAACGGCAGCGTGCCGGCGCCCGAGATCAGGTTGCCGTCGGACACGAACTTGCCGCCCTGGCCCTTCTCGCAGAACCCGAGATCCTCCAACGTGATGAGCACGGTGATGGTGAAGCTGTCGTAGATGGACACGTACTTGATGTCGGCGGGCTTGACGCCCGCCTCGGCGAAGGCCGCGGGTCCCGACCAGACGGCGCCCGTGTAGGTCAGATCGACCTTGCCGCCCATCTGGTGCTTCGCCGCCTCGCCGGCGCCCAGCACCCGCACCCGCGGGCGCCCGAGGCTCTTCGCCACCTCGGGCCGCGTGACGACGATGGCGCCGCCGCCGTCGCTGATGACACAGCAATCGAGCCGGTGAAGCGGATCCGCGATCACCGGCGAGCTGACGACATCGTCGACCGTGACCACCTCGCGCAGCATGGCGTGCGGGTTGTGCTGCGCGTGGTGCGAGGCCGCCACCTTGATCCAGGCGAGCTGTGCGCTCGTGGTCCCGAACTGGTACATGTGCCGCATCGCGGCCATCGCGTACTGGTTCACCACCGTCGGCCCGAACGGGAGTTCGAACGGGACGTCCGGGGTGGCCGCCCCCTGGCTGCGCGGAGCCGTGCCGGTGGCCATGCCTTCCGCGCGCGGGCGCCCGGCCAGGGTGATCAGCGCGACCTCGCACTTGCCGGCCGCGATCGCCTCCGCGGCGTGCGCGACGTGGATAACGTAGGAGGACCCTCCCGTCTCGGTCGTGTCCATGTGCCGGACCTTGAGTCCCATGTACTCCGCCATCGAGAGGCCGCCGAGACCGGGCGCGTCGCCGGCGCAGAAATACCCGTCCACGTCGGCCTTCGTCAGGCCCGCGTCTTCCAGCGCGCCCCTGGCGACCTCCGCGTGAAGCTGGGCCAGCGATTTGTCGTCGGCCTTGCGCATGGGATGCTCGTAGATCCCGGCGATGTAGGCCTTGCCCTTGATCGTCATGGGATGATCCTCAGCGGGCGGCGGGCGCGCCGCCAGGCTGTCTGTCCAGCACCTCCGGGTTCACGACGTTGATCGGCTTGCCGGCGGCGTAGGCGACTATCTGGTCGAAGATCGTGCTGAACATGGTCTCGAGCCCATCCTGCTCCACGTAGCCGAGGTGCGGCGTGCAGACCACGTTGTCCATCGCCAGGAGCGGATGCCAGGCACCCGGGACCGGCTCGTCCTCGTAGACGTCGACCGCGGCCATGGCCGGTCGGCCGGCGCGCAGCGCGGCCTCCAGCGCTCCCGCCGCGATGAGCCCGGCCCGGCTGGTATTGACGATCAGCGCGGTCGGTTTCATCCGGGCGAGATCGACCGCCGTGACCATGCCGCGGGTGGCGTCGATCAGCCGCACGTGCAGCGAGACCACATCCGATTCTTCGAAGAAGGCCTCCTTGCTCGCCGCGACGGCGTGCCCATCGGCGCGCGCCTTGGCGAGCGTGGTCTCGCGTCCCCACGCCAGCACGTTCATGCCGAACGCCTTGCCGTACCCGGCCACGACGCCGCCGATCTTGCCGTACCCGTAGATGCCGAGCGTCTTGCCGCGCAGGCCCCTCCCGATGGGGTACGCCTGCCACTTCCCCCCCTTGAGCGCGGCCATCTCCTGAGGAATGCGGCGGAACGCGGCGATGATCAGCCCCCAGGTCAGCTCGGCGGTCGCGTAGGACGGGCGACCCGGCATCGTGCTGGACGACACGATCACCCCGCGCCGCGCGCACGCGTCGACGTCGATGTGCGGATACACGCCCACCTGGCTGATGATCCGGAGTTTGTCGAGCCGCTCGAGGAGCGGCGCCCGGATCGGCGTGCGCTCGCGGATCAGGGCGAGCGCCTCGGTGTCCTTGAGCCGCCCGGCCAGCACGTCCGCGTCCTTGGTGTGGTCGTTCCAGATCGTGAGGTCATGGCCGGCGACCTTGCCGAAGCACGCCAGCGTCCTGATCGTGTCCTGATAATCGTCGAGTATCGTGATGTTCATTTCACCGTCTCATGCGATGGGACGTGGTACTCCTCCTCGACAGAACGCGCGCCGATGCTCGGGTTGCGCCACGCAGGCGCGACAACCCGCGGCGAGTGTAGGCGCGCCCCGGGCCCCTGTCAATCCGCGCCGCGCCTCTGCTCTGGACTCCAGTGTGACAGCGGCCTCGTGAGGGTGGGCGCGCGGCCCTGGACCGCCGCTCAGGGCTCGTGCAGCCGCATGAGCCGGAACGATTCAGCGGCCGTCAGTCGCCGCCGGGCGCCCTGCTGCCGCGCCCACGCGGTGATCATCTCGGTGGGGTCCCACTCGCCCATCTGGGTGCGGTGCTCCTTGAGCGCGGCGAGCTTGACGTCGAGGACCTCCGAGATGTCGATGAAGGTGTCGGGGTGGCCGGAGCCGTGGATGAACACCGCCGGCACCTTGTGCGGCTCCAGCCCCTCGTCGAGGAGCTCGGGGAAGATGAGACGGGTCTCCGCCGAGGGAAAGACCGCATCGAGGGTCACGTCGGCCGCGACCCGGTGGTCGGGATGGTTCAGGTAATTGGCGCCATAGAAGCGCACCGTCGGGTCACCGCATATTACCGCATCGGGACGATAGCGGCGGATGACCCGCGTGAGCTCCCGCCGCAGCGCGAGCGAGGGTTCGAGTTGCCCGTCCTCGTAGCCGAGGAAGATCACCTCGGGAATGCCGAGCACGCGGCAGGCGTTCCGCTGCTCCTCCTGGCGGATGGGCGTCAGCGCCTCCCGCGTCATGCTCGGCGGCGTGTACTCGTTGGATCCCGCGTTGCCGCTGGTGATGCATACCGTGACGATGGTGCTCCCCGAGCGCGCCCACTTCGCCATGGTGCCGCCCACGGTGAACTCCTGGTCGTCCGGATGCGCGTGGACGCTGAGCACCCGGCCGGGAGCGGGCGGCTCGCGGGTGCCTTTCCTCGCTGATCTGCCTCGCTCCATGTCCGATTATGTTACAGCTCGACGATGCCGTCAGCGACGTGCTTGAGCCGCTCCAGCACCAGCGGGTCGTGCCCAGGGATCACGAGGTCTCCGGCGCCGGCCAGCTCGCGGATGCGGTCGAAGGCGCGGTACATCCCGGGCAGGTCGTGCAGCGTGTTGAAGGGGATCCGCTCCTCGAGGTTGCGGTAGTAGTGCGAGGCGTCCGACGCGACGACCGCCTGGCCCTTCGCGTGGTCCGCCGTGACGATCTGCATTCCTGCGGTGTGGCCGCCGACCTGGTGCACGCTGATGCCGGGGACGATCTCCCGCGCCCCGTCCACGAAGACCAGGCGGCGCTCATAGTTCAGGCGCACGAGCGCGCAGACGTCGTCCACCTCGATCGAGTGCCGGAAGGCGGGCATGGCGGCGTGGCGCCCAGTGTAGAACGCCATCTCGGCGTCTTGCACGTAGAAGCTCGCCTTGGGGAACAGCGCGTAGTTCCCCACATGGTCGTAGTGGAAGTGACTGAGGACGACATGCTCTACCTGCGCGCAGTCGATGCCGATCTCGGCCAACCCCGTGGACGGGCAGCGCAGGAACTGGCGGCCCCGGCGGCTGCCCACGGCTTCGGTGAAGCCCAGGTCCACGACGACGGTGTGGGCGCCGTTGGTGAGGGCCCAGACGAAGTAGTCCATGGTCATCGGCCGAGCGTGATGATCCCCGTAGAAGGCCTCCGACGACGTGCACGTGCGGTGGGCGTAGCGGACGGCGTAGATCCGGTAGGCCGCATTAGGCATGGCCAAGTCTCCTTTCCTGTGCGAAGATTCTACGCGTTTCAGCCGTCGATTTCAGTCAGACGAGGAAAAGAAACCATGAGGATCGGATTCATCGGACTGGGCACCATGGGCGCCAGCATGGCGTCCAACCTTCAGGCGGCCGGGCACGAGCTGTGCGTGAATGACCTGCGGCGCGAGGCGGCGGTGCCGCACCTGGCGGCAGGCGCCGCGTGGCAGGACACCCCGCGCCAGGTGGCCGAGGCCGTGGACGTCGTGTTCACCTCCTTGCCCGGGCCCACCGAAGTGGAGGCCGTCGCGCTCGGCGCGGACGGCCTCGTCCACGGCATGCGGGCGGGCGCCGCGTACTTCGATCTCACGACCAATTCACCCGCGCTCGTGCGGCGACTCTACGCCGTCTTCAAGGAGAAGGGCCTACACGTGCTCGACGCACCGGTGAGCGGCGGCCCCAAGGGCGCCAAGACCCGCAAGCTGGCGCTCTGGGTGGGCGGCGACCGGGAGATCTACGACCGCTTCAGACCAGTGCTGGACGCCATCGGCGACCAGCCCTATTACGTAGGGCCCATCGGGGCGGGCTCCGTTGCCAAGCTGGTGCACAACTGCGGTGGCTACGCGATTCAGACAGCGCTAGCCGAGGTCTTCAGCCTTGGCGTGAAGGCCGGAGTCGAGCCGCTGGTGCTCTGGAGAGTGGTGCGGCAAGGGGCGGGCGGCCGCCGCCGCACCTTCGACGGCCTCGTCGATCAGTTCCTACCGGGCACGTTCGATCCGCCGGCGTTCGCCCTCAAGCTGGCTCACAAGGACGTGTCGCTGGCCACGGCTCTGGCGCGCGAGCTCGGAGTGCCCATGCGCATGGCCAACCTCACGCTGGAAGAGATGACCGAGGCGCTCAACCGTGGTTGGGGCGCGCGCGACTCGCGTGTGGCCATGCTGCTGCAGGAGGAACGGGCCGGCGTACGCATCGCGGTGCCGCCTTCGAGCATCCGGGAGGTGCTGGAGCGGGACGGCTAGGAAACCAATGGTCGTCACGACCCAGGAACGACGATTGAGCGCTTCCACGCTCCGCATCAGCGGCTCCCGGGAAAGAAATGGCCCGGTGCGACGGGAATTCGCTCCCGTCCACCGGGCCGGTGTTGTGCGGCAGGCATCGCCTGCGCGCGTCCCAGCAAGAGCCGGGACCTGGGTACTGCTGCCCTTATCGCTTCGCGGGGGCCATCAGATGACGGAACCCTGAAGGCACCCTTCGTAGCCGTCATGCCCATTACGCCTGAAGACGCGTGGAGCATCAATGAGCTCAACGCATCAATTTCCTGAACACCCATGCCCGCTCGCGAGCGGATTCCGACGGAGGTCACCTCGGTGAGAGGGGATCACTTACCGTCTGGCCGGGCACGACCTCGTTGACAGCTCATCACAGGGGTTGACCCCGCTTGAGGGAGCGGATCATGCGTTCGAAGCCCGCCCGCTGCGCCTCGATGGTCACCCGGGGTCCGGTCGCCCGGAAGAACCAGTTCGCGTCCGGCCCCCTCGCGATGGCGCCGAGCAGCATATAGTTCGGACGCTCCGGCCCGGCTGGTCCGCCGCCCATCCCGCCGACGTAGGTGCCCGTCACCTCCACCAAGAGAACGGGGATATCGCCGACCTTGATCTCGCGCGTCTTGAAGGCGTCGCCCACGGGGCTTCCGTCCGGGCGCCGGAACTGACCGGCCCAGCGCGCGGCGTTCGACTGGGCGTCGCCGCCCTGCCCGGGCCCGAAGTAGAACACCGCGCACTCTCCCGGACCACCCGAGCCCGGGATGCGGTACTGGGCGCGTCGCATCTGGGATGCCGGCGCTTCCTGGGTCCAGCCGGCTGGGGCCTTCCAGACGAGTTCCTGCCCGCCGGTGCCGCTGTCGCCAGGGGGCGCAGGGACGGTGGGACCCGAGCCCGGTCCGCCAATGGGCGGGTGGCCCGGCGGAAGGGGGTCGGTCTGTGCGAAGCTCCCCTCATCGGAACCGGCGAGCACGATATTGACCAGGGCGAGCAGGATGCTCAACGCGAGGACCCGCTTGCTTGGCATGAGCATGAACCCTCCAATGGCCGGCGGAGTCGAGGCCGCGCAGCCTCCAAATCGACGCGGCCCAGGTGCCCGGCCGCTCCGGAGTTCCGCATCGTCCCTGCTAGCGCAGTCGTTTGACCACGTTTCGAAGCGTTCCGATCTTCGCGATCTGGATCTCGACGACGTCTCCCTCGCGCAATGCGTGCTCGTCGGGTACCAGGATGCCGGTGCCGGTCGAGAGTACCGTGCCCGGGGGCACGGGGTTGTCTCGAACCAGCCAGGCGACCAGGTCGGGGCAGCGGCGTTTCATCTCGCCGGTGTTCACTCTTCCCTCGAAGACGAGCACACCGTCTCTGGAGATCCGGCAGACCAAGTCGAGCGCGTGCGGGTCGCCGACTTCGCGTGGCGTGGCGAGGACCGGCCCCATCGCGAAGCAGCCGGCGAAGATCTTCGATTGGGGCAGGAACAGCGGGTTCGCTCGCTCGATGTCCCACGCCGAGAGATCGTTGCCGACGGTGTAGCCGACGATCCGCCCCAGTGCGCCGACCACCAGGGCGAGCTCGGGCTCGGTGGCCGTGAGCATGGAGTCCCTGCGGATCGCGACCGCGTCGTTGGGGCCGACCGTGCGCGCGCCGGTGGCCTTGAAGAACAGCTCCGGACGCTCGGACTCATAGACGTGGTCGTATATGCCCCTGGTCCGCCCGCCGGTCTCCGTGTGGGCCTCGTAGTACTGCATGCTTCGGCGGTAGGTGATCCCGGCTCCCCACACCTCGGGAGCATCGAGCGGCGCCAGCAGATGGGGGTGGCGAGGCGACGGGGCGCGGTCCAGATCTGACCAGGGAATGCGCGTGCGCGCGGCCTTGAGCAGCGGCTGCACGCGCGCCTCGATGCGCTCCGCCGTCCCGCATGCCTGGATGAGGCCGAGGACCGACGTGACCCCGGCGCGGGCCGACGTGATGTCGGCGACGGCGGCACCGTCCACGGCCCCGACCCGTCGGCCGCGCTTTGGCAGGTAGAACTGGCAGAGCTTCATCGAACGTATCGGCGAATGCCCGGCATCTTGACCACGACTTCGGCGTGGCTCCCCCGCCAGTAACCCTGGAAAGCCTCGACGGACATCCCGGACTTGCGCTTGAAGAACGAGAGCGCCTTGACCATGGTCCGCTCCTGGATGTGCTCGGCCGCCCTTGTTCGTACGAGTCCGAGCGAGGCGGGCTCGAAGGATCGAAATACGTGGCGAGAGCCTAGTCCGCCGGGCGCGAAAGGTCAAGGACTGGGGAGCCGGGAAGAGCCGGGAGAGCCTGGGCGAGCTCTCCCAGAGCGTCTCCTGCCTCTGGTTCAGGAGCGCTCTGGGCTTCCCCGGCAAGAGCCGGTTGGCTGTCTCGATGGCCCCCGACGGAGTACGCGCGCTCGCCGCCCAACCAGCGCGGACCGTTCGCCAATTCCTGTCAGTCGCGAGCTGTGACGAGTGGAACACGGGCCGGGGGGCTCTAGGCAAGTCCCTGTTGCCAAAGCGTTGTCGGCTGTGGCACCTCTGTTGCACGGGATCTCCTTTGACGGTCCGCAAAGTCGGACCGGGGAGAAAACACAATGAGAAAGACAGCGTTCTTGGCATTCGTGATCTCAGCAGGCCTCCTGTCGCCTCTAGCCGCGCGGGGAGAGGTGAACGTGAACATTAACCTGGGCCCCCCGCCCCCGCCGCCCGTTGTGTTGGCGTCGCCTCCGCAGTTGGTTCTCCTATCCGGGTCGCCCGTCTACTACGCGCCCGACGCCAGCATCAATCTCTTCGTGTACGGGGGGCGCTACTACAGCTTCCACGAGGGTGTGTGGTTCTTCGCCACCACGCACCGCGGCCCGTGGGCCGTGATCGCGGCGGCGCAGGTACCTCAGCCCATCCTCAGCGTTCCGGTGAGGTACTACAAGATCCCACCGGGACACGTCAAGAAAATGAGGTTTGACGGAACACCAGGGCACGCCAAGGGACCCCACGGGTGCCCGCCGGGGCTCGCCAAGCAGGGGCGCTGCTAGTCAGCGATCGAGGGCCGGTCTCGCAGCCTCACGCGCCCGGCCGTCCTCGGCTCACCCTCTCCCCTGCCGAGGGGGAGAGGGCAGAGTGAGTAGGCGCGTAGGACGCAGAACCGTGCGATCGTGAGCAAAGCCGGCCAGGGGCGTGGCCTGTCGGATAAAAAGCTCGTGCGAGGTGATGCAGGTTCGAGCGCCGGCTTTGCCGGTGCAAGCTTCCGGACTGCTCGCCTCGGACGGCGGGGCCCCAGCCCCGCGACGTCCTGCGGCTCGCACTACGCCTGGGGGGAGGTTTCGGAAGGGGGGCGAAGCCCCCCTCCGAGTTTGCTAGGGGTAGCCGCAACACGGACCCTCGTTGACGAAGTCGAGCGGCTTCTTGCCTTTCAGGATGTCAGGCGTGATGACCCACGTCCCCTTGCAGGACGCGCCCGCCACGGCGCGTGTCGCCTCGGCCCCGCTGGACACGAAGACGAGGCCGCTGGCGGTCCCCCCGATGACGCAGAGGAGGGCCTTGAGCGGCGTATAGACCAGCGTTCCGAGGATACTGCCGGCGCCGTAGGAAACCTGCCTGAGGCCCCTTTGCTGCGACGCGGACTCGGCCCAGGCAGCCCCGCTCTGGCCGAGAAGCGTTGCGGCAAGCAGCAGCGCGACGATCTGTCTCATAGACGTCCCTCCCAGTTACTGTCGCGGCTGGATCCAACCACGGAGCCTGGTCCACCCGGTCACGACTCGAGGAAGCATCCGGCTGCTCCATCCCTCCTCCTAGCGCCCGTTCTCGCCCAGGTATTGCGCTAATGCTTCCATCACGGCCTTGTTCGCGCTCTTGCCGGATTCCTGACAGTAGCGTTTGAGCCGTAGAGCTAGCTCCGCCGGGAGGCGGAGCCCGAGCTGAGCGTAGAGCCGCAGCCCGGCGGTCTCGGGTTCCGCCAAGTCTTCCAGCCTCCGCTTGCTATTGTTGCGCTGGCCCACGGGATCACCTCCTCTCGCTCGGCCTCGGGCCGCTTCCCTCACTGGAAACCACGAATCAGCGAGCCTCGATTTCATGAGGATGCCTTTCAAAGCGGCAAGGACTCACGAAGCATGAGGACTCTTTCGCTCGGCCGGGGGCTCACCGATCACGGGCAGAAGGAGCCTGAAGGTCGTCCCCGCGCCAGGAGAGCTTCGAAAGGTGACGCTTCCGTCGTGATCCTCGATGATCTTATGGGCGAGCGCCAGCCCCAGTCCTGTTCCGCCTTCCTTCGTCGTGAAGAAGGGGTTGAAGATCTTATCAGCCTCTGCGGGCGGGATGCCGGTCCCGGTGTCCTCGATCTCCACCTTCACGCTGCGCTTGGGAGCCCGCCGGGAGGACGAGAGCCAATCCCTGTCCTCGCTCCATCCAGCCCGTAGCGTCAGGCGGCCTCCCGTGCCCATCGCCTCCAGCGCGTTCGTCACGAGGTTCAGGAAGGCCTGATAGAGATGCTCTCCGTCGCCCTGGATGGTCGGAAGGTCACGAGCGTACTCGTGGAGCACGATGATCTGTTTGGTCTCAATCTGGTTGGCGTAGAGCTCCACGACCCGCCCGAGGAGCACAGGAAGTTGCACCGGCTTCAAGCTCAAGCGGCGCGGCCGGGCGAGCTCGAGGAGGCGCTCCACGATCCCGTTGATCCGCTCGAGCTCGCGAGGGACCACCCTCTCAAACGTCTGGCGGAAACGCTGATCGTTGAACCTCCGGGAGACGAGCCGGGTGAAGGTCCGCAGCGAGGTGAGCGGGTTCTTGATCTCATGGGCCAACCCTGCCGCCAGCGTTCCGAGCGCGGCGAGCCGATCCGAGCGCCGGAGCTGCGCCTCTAGCTCATGAACGACCGTGACATCCTTGAAGACGCCCACGGCCCCGAGGTCTTTCCCCCCAGCTTCCCCGAGCGGTGCCGTGCTCAGCTCGATCGCCAGGGACGTCCCGTTCCGCCTCCTCAGCATCAGGGACGTGCTGGCAACCACCGTGCGGCTGGCGAGGGTTTCCATGAGGAGTTCGACCACTTCGGGGCTGTGGGAGAAGACCTCGGTGCAGTACCTCCCCGTCGCCTCCGCGGCGAAAAGCCCCGTGAGCAGCTCAGCCGCGGGGTTCATGGTCACGACTCGACCGTCCAGATCGAGGGTGATGATCCCACTGGTGAGGGACTCCAGGATGCTGTCCGTGTAGCTCTTGAGGTCCGCCAGCTCCTCGAAATGACGCCGGAGATCGGCGTGGGCCGTCTCGAGAGCCGTGCGTTGCTGGAAGAGTTGGCTGGCCATGTGGTTGAACGCGATGGCGAGCTGACCAATCTCGTCCGAGCGAGAGGGCACAATCTGCTGGTTCAGCTCCCCCCGGGAGATAGCGGCCGCCCCTTCGGCGAGCTCGCGAACAGGCCGGGCGATTCGGGCTGCCACCAGCGCAGCCACCACGCCTCCCAGCACCAGCGTCACCAGCGTGACTGCGCCCAAGTCCCACCGGGTTTGGCTGATCGCAGCTTCCATCCAGCGCTTGGAGAGACCGATCCGGACCGTGCCCCACCGCTGCCGGTCGATCGTGACAGGGACGACAAAGTCGTAAGTCGACTCCCCCGTGTCACGCAGAACGGTTTCCTGGATCAGGAAGGTATCTGTCTTGGCTGCAAGCTCGTCGACTGGAGCTCGAAGGGCAACCCCAGCCAGTTCGGGGTGCCGGCTATGGGCGGCCACTTTTCCCTCCGCGTCGAGGATGATCGCGTAGACCACGTCGGCCTCTCCCGCCACTCGCGCCACGTTCTGCTCAAGGGCGGTAAAGTTGTAGAGGAGCAGCGGGCCCGTAGACAGTGCGGCCAGGTTCCGCGCGATCGACTCGCCACGGCGTTGGACTTCTTCGATGATGGCCGCGCGCTGGCGGTGCTCGACCACCACGATGACCGCGGCCATGACGAGGAGGAGGACCAGGACCGTGCCCAGGAGGAACTGGGCCTGGAGTGGCATGAATCTGAGCCTCGGGAGTTCGGTTCTCACGTCAGGGTCGGGCCTGGCCGTCGAGCCAGATCTTCTTGAGAGGAATGTAGGGGTCGCCCAGCCCGTTCACCTCCACGCTCCGGACGTAGGGCTGGAAGAGTCGCTCGTAGGTGTAGTGCCAGACGGGAATGATCGGGGCGTCATCGAGAACGAGTCGCTCAGCCTGGCGGTAGAGATCCATCTGGCGCGGAAGGTCTCTCTCGCTCTTCGCCTGGAGCAGGAGGTCATCCACCGCGCGGTTCGAGTAACCCGTGAAGTTGCGGGGGCTCCGAGAGTAGAAGAGCTTGAACAGGAAGTTATCCGGGTGCGGCACATCGGCGAACCACGCATAGAGAAACATCGGGAACTTGCCCTGCGCGAGCATCGCCGAGAACGACGGCCAGTTCGTCTCATAGTGGAACTCGGCCTGGATTCCGACCGCTGCCAAATACTTCTTGACCTGCTCGTGCTCTTGGACGAGCTTCTCGAGCTTCACACCGGACCAAATCTGAATAGGGGGAAGGCCGCGACCCCCCGGGTATCCGGCCTGGGCAAGAAGCTCCCGGGCCCTCTGGACATCATAGGCGTAGCCGTTCAGCTTGGGGTTAAAAGCCATCATCCCCGGGGGAAGGATCCCGCGGGCCAAGGCGTAGCGGTCAAGGTACACTTCAGAGACCAGGCCCTCCCGGTCAATGGCATGGATGAGAGCCTGACGCACCCGTCGGTCGTCCAGCGGCTTGACTCGAGTGTTGAATCCGTAAAACCTCACGCTGAACATCGGACGCTTGACATGGATGTAGTTCCCCGCTGCCACAACCCGGCGGTACTCCTGAGTCGGAATCGGCGAGTCCTCGAGGTTGCCACGCCGGAACTGTTCATACATCGCGTCGAATTCTTCTCCGCGAAAGATCCGATACACGACACGGGACAGTTTGGGCGGGCCATCGAAGTAGTCGGGGTTGGCAACCAGCACGATTTCCTTTCCGGGCTCCCAGCGGACGAACTTGAAGGGGCCGGTGCCGATCGGGTGAGCGCCGAAGGCTTCGCCCTGCTGTTCCACGAGTTCTTTTGGCACGATCTTGGCGTGGCCCACTGCCAATATGGACACAAAGGGAGCCAGGGCTTCGTTGAGCACTACCTGCACCGTGTAGCGGTCCAGAGCGGCCAGTCCAGAAACCTGCTTCGCCTTGCCTTCTCTGAACTCCTGAGCTCCCCTGATACTGGCGAAGAGGTCGGCGCTGCCTGATTTGACGTTCCGGTCCAAGATGCGGGTGAGGGAGTAGACAACATCATCAGCGGTTACCTCCCGCCCATGGTGAAACTTCACCCCTTTCCTGAGCGTGAAGGTCCAGGTGAGCCCATCCCGCGAGGCTTTCCAGAACTGGGCGAGAGCGGGCGTGATCGTGAGGGTCTGGTCGAACTGGACGAGGCCGTCGAAGAGTTGCTGGGCGACTGATAGGCCAAAAATATCGCTGATCCTGGCGGGATCAAGGGTCGCCGGATCACTTCCCAGCGGCCGGCGATAGACCCCTCCATCAACAGCCGGTGCGCCGGCCTCTCCCCGACCCTGGGCCGGGGCTGGGAGTGCCGTGGCGATCACCAGGCAGATGAGCACGAGGAGGAACAAAGGGGGGCAGGAGCCCCCCTTTGTCTTGGCCGCGCAGCAGCGACTACACAAGGCCACGGGACCCCATGAGCGAGGTGTTTCGTGCTAGCCGGCGCCGCCGCCGCCCTCGGCCGTGCCGATGGCCTGGAATATCGCGGAGGATTCCGAGGTTCCCGACTCGATCACCGGGGCCACGAGCAAGAACGACACAACGATCAGCAGGACAGCCCAGAGCTTCGTCATCGCGCTCCCTCCTCTGCATGGTTGGGGTCTTGGGCCTGGGACCCTCCCGATGAGGATCCCACTCTCCCCGATGAGGATCCTTTCCCCACCGGGGCAACGCAATTATGAGGCCAGGGTGAACATGGCCCAAAAGCGCAGGATTCAAAAGCTTTTTCGGCTTCGGTCGGCAAAGCGGAAAATCCGGCGAATGGACACAGCTTGAGGCGCCGGTGAAGATTCCTCTCAGGGAACGGCGCTTATATCACGGCTTGAACAGGATGCACAGAGAACTGTCCAACCTGTCGCGAACCTAGTGCAGTACTATCCGTCATGCTCTGACGGCCGCATCTTCCACTTCCCGAGTTTTAGCTTGAGGGTGTTCCGGTGGAGGCCCAGAAGCCGGGCGGCCTCGCTCCGGTTCCACCGCACCCGCTGAAGGACACGAAGCACGATCTGGCGCTCGAACTGCTCACAGGCCTGCCTCAGCGGCAGTGTCTCGACCTGCCGGGCGCGGCGCCCGGCGTCAGGCAACATCAGGTCGACGGGGAGGTCCTGTAAACGGATCAAAGGACCCTCGACCAGGGCCACCGAGCGCTCGACGATGTTCTGGAGTTCACGTACGTTCCCCGGCCACGGGTATTCCTGTAGGCACGCGAGGGCGTCGGGGGAGACGCCCTCGATCTGCTTCGTGAACTCGTGGTTGTACTTGCGGATGAAATGATCCACCAGGACCGGAACGTCGTCTCGCCGCTGCCGAAGCGGGAGCACATTGATGGGCACCACCTTGAGCCGATAGTACAGGTCCTCCCTGAAGGTCTGGGTGCTGACGGCCTTCTTGAGATCCGTGTTCGTCGCGGCAATGACCCGCACGTCAATTCCGATTCTCCGGCTCCCCCCGACTCGCTCGATCTCCCGCTCCTGGAGCACGCGCAGGAGCTTCGCCTGGAGCTCCGGCTTGAGGGAGGCAACCTCATCCAGAAAGACGGTGCCACCTTGGGCCAGCTCGAACTTTCCCAGCCGCCGCTGGTACGCACCCGTGAAGGCCCCACGCTCGTGGCCGAACAGCTCCGATTCTATGAGCGCCTCGGTCAGAGTCGGAAGGTTGACCGGGACGAAGGGCTTGTCTTTCCGGGGCCCCTGGCGGTGGATGGCGCGGGCAACGAGTTCCTTGCCGGTGCCGCTCTCCCCGGTGATCAGAACCGTCGAGGTGGTGCGGGCAACCTGCGCGATCAGCTGGTAGAGCTTCTGCATCTCGGGGTGCTGGCCGACGATCTCGTCGAACCCTTGCCGGCGCGCCAGTTCGGACCTCAGGAAGACGACCTCGCGCTCCAACGCCCGCTTCTCGAGGGCGCGGCCGATCGAGGAGAGGACCTCTTCTTCGTCGAAGGGCTTGGTGAGGTAATCGAAAGCGCCCACCTTCATCGCCGTGACGGCGCTGCGAACCTCGTTCACCGCCGTCACAAGGATGACCTCCACCTGCTCGTCGAGGACTCTCATGCGCTCCAGCACGGTGATCCCGTCCATCCCAGGTAGCCGAATATCCAGCAGAACGAGATCCACCTGACAGGAGCTGACGATGTCCAGCGCCTGGAGGCCATTGGGGACATCCAGGACCTCGTACTCCTCTTCCAGGATCACCCGTAGCGACTCCCGGAGGCCGGGATCGTCGTCGACGACGAGAACTAGAGGGCGAATTCTGGTTGCGCCTTCAGGCATGTTCTGCTGCATGACCTGCACCGAGGAAGGATCGGTTGCCGTGTCGCGGGCTGATTCCCGGTTCGTGGCCTGAATGTGGTCGGCTGTAGGCCGGTGGTAGAGCGCTCATCTGGCGCGACTCGCAAAAGCATGCGACGGCTCCCGAGGCTCCAACCTGTAGCGCGCCCCCCCACCAGCCGGAAGACCCCGTGCAGCCGGCCGAATCCGAAGCGGACTCCGAGCAGTGTACCGCAGGTCTTAGCAAGATGTGCCGGATAGGTCGACCCCTTCCTCCCGTCGGAACACACGATGAATCCACGCGGCCAGCTTCAGCGCATGCTCTTCTGGCAACAGGTGGTCTCCGATGCTCAGACGCGGTTCTCCCCCGCGCATCGTGATCACCTCCGCCACGATGCGCCCCAAAGCCAAGAACTTCAATTCGTCCTTCAACTTGAGGAGTCGAAATTCCAGGTCGGCATATGTATGCGCCTCGCCCATCTTGGGTCCTCCGCGGCAAAGCTGATCAGACTCCATATAACCCGACATATAACTAACGCGACATATGACGCGACATAACGCGACGCGCGTTCGACCGCTGCCTCCGACACCCCTCTGTGGAGCGATACGTGCTGTCGATGCATGATATACAAGCAAGCATGGGTTGGCAAGGTGAGCGTTACCGGCCAGGGGATCCCTACTGGATCTCTAGCCGCTTCTGACTGGCGTTCAGCCGCTCGACGGTGGCGGTCAGCGACCCCTTGATCAGGACCCCGGCGTCGCTACGGCGCTTCGATGGTGCCGGCCGCGAGTAATCCGGCGATCCGATCGGCATCGTAGCCGAGCAGGCCGGCCAGCACCGCGCGCGTGTGCTCGCCGACGCGGTACGCGGCGGGGCCGCGGGGGTGCACGGGCTCGCCATCTATGTGGTAGGGGCTTGCGGTGACGTAGATGGCGCCGCGCGCCGGGTGAGGCACCGCGGGAAAGAACGCTCGCGCCGTCATGTGGGGCTCGGCGATCAACTCGGCCGGGCGGAGCACCGGCGCACACGGGATGCGGGCGGCGGTGAGCACCTTCAAGGCCTCGTCCACGCTCCCGAAGCCCGAGAGCCACGCGTCGATGATGTCGCGGAGCTGGCGCGAGTTGCGCCGGCGGGCGTCGGCGGTGGCGAAGCGCGGGTCATCGCCGAGCTCGGGCCGCCCCATCACGGCGGTGAGCCTCGACCAGAGCCGCGGGGCGCCGACGGTCTGTAAGGCCAGGTAGCGGCCGCCGATCTCGTGGACCAGCAGGCCCGGCCGCGGGTTTCCGTGCTCCTCGCCCCCGTTGAGCACGGAGCCGAAGGTGACGCTGTCTGCGCCTGCCAGCGCCTCGAGCATGGAGACGTCGAGATAGGCTCCCCGCCCCGTGCGACCGCGACGCCAGAGAGCGGCCAGGATGGCGCTGCATGCATGGACTGCCGCCAGGACGTCCGCGGCCTGAAGATTGGAGGCCCGCGGGGCGCGCTCCTCGCCTTGCTCAAGGTACATGAGGCCCGAGATGGCGTTGACGATATGAGCGAACGCGGGGCGGAGACGCCACGGGCCCGTCTGCCCGAAGCCGGAGATGGAGCAGTAGACGATGTCGGGCCTGACCGTGCGGACCGCCTCGCAGTCGCACCCGAGCTTGCTCACGACGCCCGGCGTGAAGTTCTCCACGAAGACGTCGGCGTGGCGGGCGAGGTCGAGCAGCACCTCCCGGCCGCGCGGGTGCGAGAGGTCGAGCGCGACGCTCTCCTTGCCGGCATTCACTCGCGTGAAGTAGGTGCTCTGGTCGTCGCGGCCCGGATCGAGCTGGTGCGGGCTCCGGCGCATCTCGTCGCCCTCGCCGGGCCGCTCGACCTTGATGATGCGCGCCCCGAGGTCCGCGAGCAGACGGGTGCAGTAGGGACCGGCCAGCACGCGGGTGAGGTCGAGGACGATCAGGCCGTGGAGCGGCAAGGAGTCATCGCGCACCGGCGAAGTATAGCAGGGCTATCCGGTTTCCCGTATCGGCCCGGTTCAGGATCCTCCTCGAAACCGAGAAGCGCATCAGACTCTCTGGTCGTGGTTATCGTGTGTGTGGTAGTGTCCACAAGACAGCGGAGGCAGCGGCTGGGCCCGCCGCCTCGGAGGACGACATGCCGGAGCGGTCATTACCCTCGGAAGGGGAAGTGCGACAGTACATCCGCGACCGCCGGAACTGGGGGCGTTGGGGCAAGGACGATCAGGTCGGGGCGATCAACCTCATCACGCCGGCCAAGCGCGCCGCGGCGGCGCGGCTCGTGAAGAGCGGCCGCTCCGTTTCGCTGAGCCGGCCATTTCCCAAGGAGCCGGGGATCAACAACGCGTTGCCCGCGCAGCACTACATGCGGACACACCCCCGCGGGCGAGGAGGCTTTGCGGCCGACTACTACGGCGTCTACTACCATGGCGTGGCCTCGACGCACATCGACGCCCTCTGCCACACCTGGGACGAAGAGGCGATGTGGAACGGCCGAGATCCGAAGCAGGAGATCACCTTCGACGGGGCGACGTTCGGGTCCATCGAGCACTGGGCCGAGGGCATCCTCACGCGGGGCGTGCTGCTCGACGTGCCGCGCCACCGCGGCCTCCCGTGCGTGACGCAGGACACTCCAGTCCACGGCTGGGAGCTGGAGGACATCCTGAGGAAGCGGCGGATCAGGCTAGAGCCCGGTGACGCGGTGTGCGTCTACGCCGGCCGGGAAGCCTGGCAGGCCGCGAATCCCGACACGCCCTACAGCCGGCCCTTCGGCTCCGGACCCAACGAGCGGCCGGGGCTCCACGTCTCGTGTCTACCCTTCCTCCGAGACCACGATGTGAGCGTGCTGGTCTGGGACATGCTCGACCATCTGCCCATCGGCTACGACATCGCCTGGGCCGTTCATGCCTGCCTCTTCGCCTACGGGGTCGCGCTTCTGGACAACGCGCTCCTCGAGCCGCTCGCCCGCGCGTGCATCGAGGAGGGGCGCGACGAGTTCATGCTGGTCATCGCCCCCCTCAAGGTCGTGGGCGGCACCGGGTCGCCGGTGAACCCGCTGGCCATCCTCTGAGCGAATGGCACCCGCGGGCGAGCGCACGGACGGAGGCTGGATCGGCCGGCCGCTCAAGCGACGGGAAGACCGCCGCCTCCTGACGGGCTCGGGGCGCTACGTGGATGACATCCGGCCGCCGGGGTGCGCCCACGTGGTCCTGCTCCGCTCGCCCCACGCGCATGCGCGAATCGTGGGAATCGACGTCGAGCGCGCCCGGGGCGCGCCGGGCGTGCTCGGCGTGGTGACCGGCGCCGAGGTCAGCCATCTGGCGCCGATGCCGGTGAACCGGCTCGTGCCCGACATGCGGATGCCGCCACACCCGATCATCGCGGCGACGCGCGTGCACGCCGCCGGCACCCCCGTGGCCGCCGTCGTGGCGGAGAGTCCGTACGCCGCGCGCGACGCCCTCGAGCTGATCGAAGTGGAGTACGCGCCGCTGCCGGCCCTGCCCGAGCCCGAGGCCGCGGTGGCGGACGGAGCCCCCGCCCTGTTCCACGAGATCGAGCGGAATCGCGCCTTCGCGCGGACGCTCCGCGAGGGCGACGTGACGCGCGCCCTCGCCACCGCCGCGCGCGTCGTGTCGCTCCGCGTGGTCCAGCAGCGGCTGGCGGGCGTCGCCCTCGAGCCTCGCGCCGTGCTGGCCGCCTTCGACGCGTCCACCGAGGAGCTGACGCTCTGGGTGTCCTGCCAGGCGCCCTTCCGCATCCGGGCGGAGGTGGCGCGGCTCCTCGAGCTCCCCGAGTCGCGGGTGCGGGTGATCGCGCCCGACGTGGGGGGAGGCTTCGGGGTCAAGAGCGGTCCATACCGCGAGGACGTCCTGCTCGCCTGGCTCGCCCGGAAGCTCGCCCGACCCGTGAAGTGGGTGGCCACGCGCGGCGAGGACCAGATCACCACGAATCACTCGCGAGGCTCGGTCTGCGAGGGCGAGCTGGGCCTCGACACCGAGGGGCGGATCACCGCGCTCCGCGCGCGCGTCACGTCTCCGCTCGGCGCCGCGCTGATGAACGCTGCGGCCGGGCCGCCGTGGAATCACGCACGCCTCTTGCCCGGGTGCTACGTCGTGCCCGCGTGCGAGATCACCCTCACCGGCGCCCTCACCACGACCACGTCGGTCGCCGCCTACCGCGGCGCGGGCCGGCCCGAGGCCTGCTTCGTCATCGAACGGCTCATGGACACGGCCGCGCGCGCGTTCGGTCTCGATCCAGCCGAGATCCGCCGGCGCAACTTCATCCCGACGGACCGCTTCCCGTTCCGGACGGTGACCGGCCAGGTCTACGACTCTGGCAACTACCATCTCGCCCTCGAGCGCGCGCTGGCCGCGGCGGACTATACGCGCCTGCGACGCGAGCAGGCTCTACGCCGAGAGCGCGGCGAGATCGTCGGGATCGGCCTGGCCTCCTACGTCGAGCCCTGCGCGCTCGGCTGGGAGAGCGGCAGCATCAAGGTCGAGCGCTCCGGGCGCGTGACGGCCATCACCGGCTCGAGCGCTCACGGACAGGGGCACGAGACGACCTTTGCCCAGATCGTGGCCGACCACCTGGGCGTCACGCCGGACGACGTCGTCGTGATCCACGGCGACACGCGCTCCGGGCCCGAGGGCTTCGGCACCTTTGGCAGCCGGAGCGTCGCGCTGGGCGGGAGCGCGCTCGCGCGCGTGGCCGTCGACGTGCGGGAGAAGGCGCGGCGCCTCGCGGCGCAGCTCCTCGAAGCCGCCCCAGCCGACGTGGTCGGCGCGTCCGGCGGCTTCCAGGTGGCCGGCGTCCCTCAGCGACGGGTCACGTGGCGCGAGGTGGCGGTCGCGGCCTACGCCGGCGGCCGTGCGCTGCCCGCCGGGGAGTCCCCGGGCCTCGAGGCCACCGTGTACTTTCAGCCCGAAGCCGAGGTCTGGACCTTCGGCACCGTCGTCTGCGCTGTACGGATCGAGGCCGAGACCGGAGGGCTCGTGATCGAGCGGCTCGCGTGGGTGGACGACGCAGGCACGGTGATCAACCCGCTCTTGGCCGAGGGCCAGCTGCACGGGAGCCTCGCCCAGGGTCTTGGCCAGGCGCTCCTCGAGGCGATCGTCTACGACCCCGACGGGCAGCTCTTGACCGGAACCCTCATGGACTACGCGATCCCCCGGGCGGACGACGTGCCGCCCGTGGTCATCGAGAAGACGTGCACGCCCTCGCCGCGCAACCCGCTGGGGGCCAAGGGGGTGGGGGAGGCCGGCTGCATCGGCATCCCCCCCGCCGTCGTCAACGCCGCGGTGGACGCGCTCGGGCCCTTCGGAATCACGCATCTGGATATGCCGCTCACGCCGGCGCGACTGTGGGCGGCGCTCCGAGGCGTCCCGTCGCGCTTCTAGTCCCGTCCCTGGAGCGCCCCGGTAGAATAATGTGGGCTAGGGCAACGGCAATTCCCCTGGGACGTGGATCCTCGAAATCGTCCACCGGGTCACGTCCTCCTCGGGCTCATCGCCGGCCGCCGGGGTCAGCGGCAGCGCGAGGTTCGTCACGAACGCCTCGCGCCCCACGAAGACGATGCTCGCGGGGAGGAGCAGCCCGCGGGGCGTGCCATCGTTCCGAATTCCCAGGAAGTCCCCGAGCTTGGCGATCACGCGGCCGGATCCGTTGAGGACCACCACCTCGTCCGCCTGATTCGCCGCGACCCAGAGGCGCCCGGCGGCGTCGAACGCGATCCCGTCGGCGCCGTTGATGCTCTCGGCGAAGACGTCGATAGCGCCGGACCCCAGGTCCAACCGGAGAATGCGGTCATCTCCCGTATTGGCGATGAACAGCTTCGTCTCCTCGCCGTTCAGAGCGAGGCCGTTCGCTCCGAAGGGAGGGAAGCCGGCCGTCCCCAGCAGGGGATGGTGTGTGAGCGTGGTCACCGCGCAGGAGGCCGGGCAGTTGGCGGCGCCCGCGATCTTGAAGATGGCCCCCTGGAACGAGTCGGACACGAAGAGGTCGCCCATGCTGTTGAAGGCCAGCGCATTGGGCGCCGGGAAGCCGCTGCTCCCGAACGTGATCTGATCCTGGCTTCCGTCCGGATTGCCTTCGAACCGGTCGGCCGGCGCTCCGATGCTCGGAACGGTGGCCACGTCTTCGACGGCCGTTCCGGCGGTGAAGTCGGCGGCAATCCGCTGGATCTTCGACGCGCCGAAATTGCAGATATAGACCTTCCCGTCGAGTTGGTGGAACTCGAGCCCCAGGAGCGGCGTGGCGCCAAAGTCTTTCACCGCGATCAGGTGGCCGTGCCGGTCGAACCGGAGAAGCTTGTTGCTGTTCGGCCCGGAATCGAACGTTGCGACGTAGAGATCGCCGGTTTGGGGATTCGCCGTGATCCCCTCGGGGAAGCGCACGCCATCGGGCAGCACGATGAACTTCTCCGCCGCATTCCTCCTGACAACGATGTCCCTGGCCGCCCACGTTTCGCCGCTTAGGAGGACGACCAGGAGCACAGCGGCCGCAGCCAACAAGGACCTTCGCATCGCGTTCTCCTCTGTAGATTTTGTTTGGAGGGCGATCCCAAGCAGTCAGCATGCTATGTACGGTTCTGCAGTTTGTCAAGTAATGTTGCTTGACGCGGCCCGGTTGCTCGCAGCCGTCGCCACGAGCATGACGGGCTGGACAACATCACAGCGCTGGTTCACCATCGCCTGGTGACTGCTGATGCCGTGACCCGGGGCTGCATTCGGCTCGCCGTGTTCGGCATCAAGTCCTGGGCGACCGGATGCGGGGCCTGCTGGACGCACGGCTCGTATCCGTCTGATCCCTACTCGCGGAGGCACTCGTGACGAGGACGGGGGGCCAGGCAGCGGAGGTGGCGGTCGTGGGCGGCGGCATCCGCGGCGCGGGCATCGCGTACTACCTGGCGCGCGCCGGCGTCCGCGTCACTCTGGTCGAGAAGGGCTTCCTGGGCTCGGGCGCCTCGAGCGCCAATGCGGGGCTGGTCAATGTCTCGCAAAAGGTGCCAGGGACCTATACCCTGTTCAGCCTGCTCAGCGCGGACATGTATCCGGAGTTCGTGGCGGGGCTGGAGGCCGACGTCGACTACCAGCGGGACGGTTATCTGCGGGTGGCCGAGGAGGATGCGGAGGTAGAGGACCTGATCCAGCGCGCCCAGACCCAGAGTCGCGTCCCTGGCGTCAAGGTCGAGATCCTCGATGTGAGGCATGCCCGGGCCCTCGAGCCGGCGCTGTCGCCCCGGATCGCCGCGGCCAGCTTCTGCGCTCAGGACGGAAACGTGGACCCACTGAAGCTCGTCCGCGCGGTGGGGCGGGCGGCCCGGCGCCACGGCGCCCAGATCCTTCAACATCGCGAGGTCACGGGGATCCGGCTCGACGGCGGGCGCGTGGCGGCGGTCGTCACTCGAGAGGGAGAGATCCCGGCGGGTGTCGTGGTCGATGCCGCGGGCGTCTTCGTGCCGGACGTGGCGCGGATGGTCGGAGTCGAGATCCCGATCCTGCCCCAGCGCGGCCAGATGTTCCAGATCGAGGCCCTGCCTCCGCTCTTGAGGCGGCCGATCCAGGGGCTCCGCCAGCTCAAGAGCGGCACCACAATGGTCGGCACGACGAACGAGTTCGTCGGCCACGACCGCAGCGTCACCTACGAGGCGGGCGTCCAGATCCTGTCTCGCGCGCGGCGCATCGTGCCGGTCCTGGCCGCCGCGCGGGTCATCCGCGGTTGGGCCGGCCTCCGCCCGATGGCGCCCGACGGGCTGCCCGTCTACGATGCGGTGCCCCAGGTTCCCGGCTTCTTCGTGGCGGTCGGGCATAGCGGCATCACGCTCGCCCCGATCACCGGCCAGGTATTCCTCGACCTCATCACCAAGGGACGCACCGACCTTCCCATCGCGCCCTACTCGTTGAGCCGGTTCACCGCTGCAGATTTTGAGTGGATGAGTGAGCCGGTCAAGGGAGCCGCGCGTCACTGACGCGGGTTCCAGCCGTCGCTTCCGTGGAAGGGCTCCTCGTCGTTCTCCCGTTTGAGGCGCGCGGGCGCGAGGCCATAGCCCCGGGCGTTCTCCTCGCCGGCCTCCCCCTGTTGCGCCGGACCGTCCTTGCCGCGGAGCGCGCGGGCCTGAAACCGGTGGTGGTCGGATATCCTCGGTTCGAAGTCGAGTCCACCCTCGCCGGCACCTCCGCCTTCCTGGTCGCTCCGGATGAGCCGATCCCGGCCCTGTCGGCTCGACGGGTCGTGTTCCTGCCCATGGCCGCGATCGCGCAGCCTGATTGGCTACGCGGGATCCTCGGGATGCCCCTCGAAGCCGAGCAACTCTACGTGGACGGCGGCTCGGCGGCGGTGGTCGAGGTGACGGACGCGGGGCGAGTCCTCGCGGTCGCCTCGCGATGTCGCAGCCTGGACGAGGTCGTGGCGGCTCTCCGTGCCGTGTTCAGGACGGTGGAGCGCTCCTTCGACGGGAGCGGCAAGTTCGTGCTCGCGACGTCCCGCGATCTCCCGGCCGCCGAGACCTGGCTCCTGCGGGGCCTCATCAAGCCGAGCGAAGGGTTCATGTCGCGGCACTTCGAGCGCCGGGTCTCGCTGGCCCTGACGCGACGGCTGTGCACGACCCGGATCACGCCCAACGCGATCACCCTCGTGAGCATCGCCGTCGGCCTCGCCGGCGCGCCGTTCTTCCTCGCGTCGGCCCCGGGCTATCAGCTCGCGGGGGCGCTGCTCTTCCTGACTCATTCGATCCTGGACGGGTGCGATGGGGAGCTGGCGCGGCTGAAGTTCCTCGAGTCGCGAAGCGGGGCGGTGCTCGATATCTGTGGCGACAACCTCGTGCACGTGGCGGTGTTCCTGTGCATGGCGATCGGCTGGAGCCTCGACAGCCGCTCCCCCTGGCCGCTGCTCCTCGGCGGCATCGCCGTCGTGAGCACGCTGGCCATAGCCGCCGTCGTCTACAGCCGGGGGATGCGAGCGTCACCCGAGGGCGGCCGGCCCTCCGCGCTGTCGCGTCTCGCAGATGTGGCCGTCTACCGCGACTTCATCTATCTGATCCTGCTCCTCGCGGCGGCCGGAAAGGCCCGCTGGTTCCTGGCCCTCACGGCGGTCGGAGCGCCGCTGTTCCTGCTCGTGCTCGCCCGGCTGGGGAGGAAGGGTTCCGTTGCTTGAAGGCTCCTGGTGGAGCCACTCGCCGGCGCAAGATTGCCGGAACGAGCGCGGGATCGATCCGACAGCGATGCGAGTATGGTAACGTAGTGGCCGATGTCAAGCGCTGATGGAGCCGGAGTGGTGGGACTGGGAGGTGGTCTTCAGCGGGCACGCCGAGCTGCGTATGGAGCAGCGCGGCGTCTCCGAGGTCGACGTGCGCTCCATGTTGCAGGGCGCGCGCGGGCAGTCTCCGAGTGTAGTGCCGGGACGGTTCATGATAGACACGGCACATGCCGGGCGCCCCTGGGTCGTGATCGTCGAGCCAGATCCGACTGAACGCCTCCTTGTCGTCGTGACGGTCTACGAGGTAAGCCGATGACCGAGCGCAGCCTTCAGATCACCTACCGGAAGGGACGCCCCTTCGCCGCCTATCTCTACCTTTCGCGGGTGACGGGTGAGCGGAGCGCGCGTAGCGAGGCATCGGCCGACGGCCTGTTGATCGTCGATTTCGCGGCCGATGGACGGCCGATCGGCATAGAGATCACCGCGCCGGGCGCGGTCACGCTCGATCGGATCAACGACCTCCTCCGCGACCTGGCTCAGATGCCGCTACCGGAGGCCGAGTTCGATCCCCTGCGAGCTGCCTGACACGGAAGCGGGTATCGTGGTCGGAGCCCTCGGCAACGCCGGAAATGCCGCCACGCCCATCGAGGCCATCGCCGGCTCCAAGGGCATGTTTCCCTGCACATTGTTTCTGCACAGCCTCACACGCTCCTGTACACGGGGTGGGACCGCGCCGCTCGGCGCGGTCCCCGCCTTGCGCCGCGGCGTGCTAACATCGGACCGCCCGGGAGGGTGTCGGCGTCGCCGGCGAGAGCGGTTTACTGCGGGAGGATATCGAGGAGGACCTCGTGGCTCAACCGTCGTTCGGGCTCATCCTCGCCAACCGGGCGGTGGTGCTCGGCAAGGTCTCCGTGCGAGACCTGATGGACCTCACCGTTGCGGCCGAGGGCTCCGGTGTCTTCGACACCGTCTGGGTCGGCGACAGCCTGCTCGCCAAGCCGCGCCTCGAGTCGGTGACGCTCCTCTCGACGCTCGCCGGAGTGACGGCGCGCGTGCGGCTGGGCGTGGGGTGCATGGCGACCTTCATCCACCGCCACCCCGTGCTCCTCGCCCATCAGTGGGCGAGCCTCGACGTGCTCTCGGGCGGGCGTGCGTGGCTCGCCGTCTGCCTCGGCGGGCCCGACGAGGCGAGCCCGGCCCAAGCGCTCGAGCACGCCGCGATGTCCGTCCTGGCGAGCGAGCGAGTCGGCAGGCTGGAAGAGGGCATCGTCATCCTGCGCAAGCTGTTCTCACAGGAGAAGGCCTCCCACGAGGGGCGCTTCTACCGCTTCGAGGGAGTCACCATCCAGCCGCGCCCCGTCCAGGACCCGTGCCCGATCTGGATCGCGAGCAATCCGACGGGCCTCACCTGGAAGGGGGGCGCGAGCGCGCCCGCAGCGGTGATAGAGCGGAGCTTCAGGCGGGTCGCGCGGCTGGCCGACGGCTGGATGACCAACAAGCTCTCCCCCGACGAGTTCCGCCGCCAGTGGGGGCGTATCGCGACCATGGCGGGCGAGGAGGACCGCGACCCCGCCCGCCTCGGCAGCGCGCTCTACCACAACATCAACATCAACGAGGACCGGCAGGCCGCGCTCGAGGAAAGCAAGGCCTTCCTCGACGCGTACTACAGCTCCAAGTTCAGCGCGGCCTTCGTCGAGGGGTGGACGGCGGCGGGGAGCCCCAAGCAATGCATCGCCCTGCTCCAGGCCTACTTCGAGGCTGGCGTCGGCCATGTGGCGCTCCGGTGTAGCTCGTGGGACCAGCGCGGCCAGCTCGCCCGCTTCCTCGGCGAGGTGGCGCCCGCCTTCGGGGGGCCGTCGCGATGATCACGGGCATCGACCACATCATCATCGCGGTCGCCGATCTCAACGTGGCGGTCCGGAGCTACCGCGGGCTCGGCTTCACGGTGGTGCCGGGGGGCCGGCATCCGGTCGGCACCCACAACGCCCTGATCTCTTTCGCTGACGACTCCTACGTCGAGCTGATCGCCTTCTACGAGCAAAACCCTGAGCATCGCTGGTGGGCACCGCTGGAGAAAGGGGGCGGCCTGGTGGACTTCTGCCTCCAGACCGATGACCTCATCGCGGACACCGACCGGTTCCGCCGGGCCGGCGTGCAGATCGAGGACCCCAAGGGGCAGTCGCGCATCCGGCCCGACGGCTATCATCTCCGGTGGGTCTTCTCCCTCCCGAGCGGCCCCCACCGTGGCGTGGCGCCGTTCCTCATCCGCGACGAGACGCCCCGCGAGGAGCGGGTGCCGCGCGCGATGACGCATCTGAACGGCGTCACAGGTATCGCGAGCGTGACGGTCGCCGTGGACGATTTCGCGACGGTGCGGGGCTGGTACGAGAAGGCGCTGGGGAGGCCGGCGCTGGAGATCCAGCGCGACGACCTGGACGGCTCGGGAGTGCGCGCTGTGATCGGCCCTCACACCTTCGACTTCGTGGCGCCGCGCGGCGTCCACGGCCCGCTCAAGGACTGGCTCGGCGCCCACGGCTCCTCGCCCTACGCGGCCGCGCTTCGCGTTGCCGCCGGACCCGCGCGCACACTCGACCCGGCAAAGACTCTGGGAGCCAGGCTTTCCCTCGTCGCGAGCTGATCGCCTCGAATGGGCTCATGCGCGAACGAACGGGCCACCCTCACCCCGTTCCTTTCCCTTCAAGGCCGTATAACCCCGTCAGGAGGTCACCCGATGAAACGACTACTTAGCCTCCTCGTCTGTGCTGCCGTGGTTCTGTCCGCCGCGCCAATCTGGGCGCAGCCCCTCCCCTCGGCGCGGCCCGAGCAGGTCGGCTTCTCGCCCGAGCGCCTGGCCAGGCTCACCTCCGCCTTCAAGCACGAGGTGGACAGCGGCCAGCTCCCCGGCGTCGTGATGGTCGTCGCGCGCAAGGGCCGGATCGCGTACTTCGAGAGCCTCGGCTTTCGCGACAAGGCGGCCGGGGCGTCGATGACGAAGGACGCCCTCTTCCGTATCTACTCGATGACGAAACCGCTGGCCTCGGTGGCGGCGATGATCCTGGTCGAGGACGGCAAGGTCCAGCTCACCGACCCGATCTCGAAGTTCCTGCCGCCGATGAAGAACTTGATGGTGAGCGTGCCGAAGCCCGACGCCACGTACGCGAAGCTCGGCTACGCGCTGGTGCCGGTCGAGCGCGAGCCGACCGTGCAGGACCTGCTGCGCCACACCGCCGGCCTCGTCTACTACGAGATCACGACCAATGCCCCGGTGAAGGAGGCCTACGTCAAGAGCGGGTTCTACGATCCGAAGGGCCAGCCCTTCGACCAGCGCGACATGACGCCCGTCGAGTACGTCGAGCGCCTGGCCAAGGCGCCCCTCGCCCACCAGCCCGGCCGCGTGTGGGAGTACAGCGTGGCGGTCGACGTGCTGGGGCGGGTGGTCGAGGCCGCCTCGGGCTCGACGCTTGGCAAGTTCCTGGAGGCGCGGCTGTTCGAGCCGCTCAAGATGACGGACACCGGCTTCTGGGCGCCGCCGCAGAAGATGGGCCGCCTGGCCCAGCCGCTGGAGAAGGACCCGATCACGGGCGCGCCCATCGCGCTCATCGACGTCTCCAAGCCGCCCAAGAACGACTCCGGCGGCGCCGGCGGCGTCTCCACCGCCAGCGACTATCTGGCGTTCGCGCAGATGATGCTGAACGGCGGGCGCCTCAACGGCACGCGCGTGCTCGGTCGCAACACCGTGGCGCTGATGACCAGCGACCACCTCGGCCGCAAGATCCTCGACGCCGGCACCACGCCGGGTGAGCTGCTCCTCGGCTCGCCCGGCTACACCTTCGGCCTCGGCTTCGCCGTCCGCGCCGAGCAGGGCATGGCTGGCGTGTCAGGCTCGGCCGGCGAGTTCATGTGGGCCGGCTACGCCGGAACATACTTCTGGGTGGACCCGAAGGAAGACATTGCCGCCGTCTTCATGAGCCAGGCGCCGGGCCCGCAGCGCGTGTACTACCGCAAGCTGCTCAAGGCGCTCGTGTACCAGGCGCTGAACGACTGAGGTCAAGGGAGCAGACCCGGTCGACCGGCGTCGGGGGCTACCGTCGACCTTCGTTGGCCGCTCGGTGGCCGGCGGATATGGTGGTGAGCTTCCCGGTCGCCGCCGCGGCGGCGTCGGCCTTCTGGAAGTCGGACTCGGTGAAGCCGTAGAGGCGCGCACCCCCTCCCAGGATCTGAGCAGCGATCTCGCGGGGGACGTTCTTGAGGAGATTGGTCGCCACGTGGGGGAAGTTGGAGTCGAAGTGCGGGTAGTCCGTCGAGATGCACATCCGGTCGGCGCCCATGAGCCCTGCCGTCGCCTCGATCTCCGGCTCGCTCCCCTCGACCGCGGCCCAGCAGTTGCGCCGGAAGTACTCCCTGGGGGTCAGGGACAGATACGGGGCGTGCGTGTCACGATACTGGGGGTAGTCCCACTCGATGCGGGACAGGAGTCCGGGCACCCAGGAGTTCTGGGCCTCCAGGAAGCCAACCCGCAGCCGGGGGTGGAACTCGAACACGCCCCCGATGATCATCGCGATCAGGGCCTGCTGCATCTCGATCCAGTGGCTGGCGACGTGACGATAGAACCGGTTCTCGCCGTACAGCACGTTCATGTGGGAATACGAGGCGCCGGAGCCCTCGTGGAATCCCCAAGTCACGTCCAGCTCTTCGTGCAGGCTGTAGAGAGGGTCCCAGTAGTTCGAGTGCCAGTAGTGGCCATTCACCAGATTCGGCCGAATGAAAGATCCAACGACTCCGAGCTCCCGGACGCACCGCACCAGTTCCCGGCAGGCCAGGTGCACGTCATGCACGGGCAACATCGCCACGAACTTCAAGCGATCGGGGCTGTACGCGCAGAAGTCGTGAATCCAATTGTTGTACGCCTGGCAGAGGGCCAGGGAGAGCCAGGGATCGAGGTTGTCGCGGGCAATGAGGCTCAGGCCGGTGGTCGGGTAGAGGACCGCGATGTCGACCCCCTCCATCTCCATCCCCATTACCTGCGCTTCGGCGTTGTAGTCTCGCTCGACGGCGAAGTCCAGCCGGCCCGTGTCGGCGATCCGCGACCCCGAGAGGGGCTGCGTGCTCTGCGTCGGGCCGGGACGGCCCCGCTTTCTGTATTGCTGCAGCTCGGCGTCCGACGTGGGCAGCCCGTCGATGACGATCGAACCGATCGGGCCACGACATGGACGGCCGTCGGCCCCCACCGAGATGCTGACGCGGTCTTTGAACTTCGGGTCCAGATAGCGCTCGAAGAGGTCTGGCGGTTCCATGATGTGCATGTCTGAGTCGACGAAGCGGAGTCCATCCTTCATGGCATGCTCCCTCGGCGTGACGATGTGGTTGTGGGACGGCGGGCGTAGGCGACAACCCGGGAGTCCACACGCCTCGCCCTGGAACCCGCGTGCCCGCTCGCCTGCTCGACAAGCGACCGGATCGTCTCGACTTTGTCGATGCTCATCGCGCCCCCTGTCGTGGCGGCCGGGCTAGTGTAGTGTCCCAGAAATCAGTTGACTCGCGGGCGCCGGGCGGGGCCGGGGGGCCCCTCCGCGGAACCGTGGCTTCTGCGCGTTGCCGGAGGCGAAAGCCTCACTCTCGTGGCTCCTTACGAGTGCCCGGAGCGGGTTGCGACTCAGCGTGTTCCGCGGAGGGCCCCCTCGCCCCGCCCGGCGCTTTGTCCACAACTTTCTGGGACAGGACGCTAGAGTCGCGCCCTATAATGAGCCGACGGCGCGCAGCCGTCAAGCTCCGGCGAAGCTCACCTCGGACGAGGTGCCCATCACCCCCCTACCGCGTAATCTGGGACTTCTGCCCCAAGCCCAATCGGGGCGCTCTGCCGCGCGAGATGCTCAGCGCCACCGGACGCTGGCCGCGAGGAGCATGACGCCGCCGGATGCGCGTCTCGGCCTTCACGCCTCCGCCGCGGCTTGGGAGAGAAAGGCGTCGATCTGCTCTGGAAGGCCGAACAGTCTTACCCTGTCGCCGGCCCGCAGGACCGTGTCCGGCGGCGGGTTGAGGAGCGCTCCATCCGGCCGGATGATCGCCACCACGGTGATGCCGAAGCGCTCGCGAATCCGCGCCTCTCGGAGCGACTGATCGGCGAGGCGGCCCACCGGGATGGCTACTTCTCTGACTTCCGGCAGAACCTCGCGCGTTCCTGCCGGCTGAGCCTGCGCCGTCTCGATCGCCTCGCGGAAGCGATCGAGATAGGCCAACGCCCGCTCTCGAGGCAAGGCCAGGTGAGCCAGCGCATGCTCGATCAGCGTCGCCGACGCCTCGACCTCGGGCTGGATGACCTCGGTCGCCCCGCTCTGTCTCAGATTCTCGGCTTCGGCGCGCCCGTGGGCGCGCGCCAGGATGGAGGCTCGCGGATTGAGGCTGCGGACGGCGCGGACGGCGAGGCGGGCGCGCTCGATCTCGGGGAGTGTGATGACTACCAGGGTCGCCCGGTCCGCACCCGCTCGTTGCAGCAGGTGATGGTGAGCGGCGTTGCCGAAGAGACAGGGAATGGCGCGGGCGCGGAGACTCGCCACGATGTCGGGATCGGTCTCGACGACGGCGTAGCGGACGCCGAACGTGTCGAGTGCCTCACCGAGCGCGCTGCCGACGCGGCCGAAGCCGCACAGCACCACATGACCGGTCAGGTCGTCAGCGTGAGTCAGAGGCTGAGACCCGGGGCGGCGCGCGGCGGCGCCCAGCCATGCCGGGACGTAGCGGACGAGTAGCGCGTTGAGCAGGATGGTCAGCAACGACGCCGCCAATGTCGCGCTGTACACCTCATCTCCCACGTGGCCCGCTGTCCGCGCCACCTGGACGAGGATGTAGGAGAACTCACCGATCTGGGTCAAGCCCACGCCGACCAGGAGCGCGGTGGAGAGCGGATAACTAGAGAGCCACACCACGGCGGTCCAGATGAGGAGCTTCCCGACCACGATGAGCGCCACCATCACGCCGAGGAGCGGGAGGTTGGCGAAGAGCGGGCCCGGATCCACCAGCGCGCCGATGGCGACGAAGAACATCGCGACGAAGACGTCCCGGAGCGGCAGGAGGTGGGCCAGGGTCTCGTGCGCGTAGTCCGACTCGCTGATGAGCAGGCCGGCCAAGAAGGCGCCGAGCGCGAGCGAGAGGCCGACGGTCTGCGTGAGGGCCGCCGTTCCCAGGCCGATGGCCAGCGCGACCAGGAGGAACAGTTCCGGGCTCCGGGTCCGGGCCACGCGGGCCATGATCGAGGGGACCACCTTGGCCGCGAGGTAGGCGAATGGCACCAGGATGAGGGCGGCCTTGCCAAGCGCGAGCCCGATCCCGGCCGCCCGGCCCGCTTCCAGGCTGCCGAGAGCGGGCAACAGGACCGTCAGCACCACCACGGCGAGGTCCTCCACCAGGGTGATCGCAACCATCACGCGCCCGTGCCGGGTGTGGAGCTCTCCCCGGTCGAGAAGGAGCCGCGCCAGCACCATGGTGCTCGCGACCGAGATGACGGAGCCGATCACGATCCCCTGCACAGGGGGCCAGCCGAGGAGGCTCCCGACGCCCAGCCCTAGAAGGACCGAGAGCAGGATCCCGAGCGGGCCTCCCACGAGAGCGACCCACTTCACGCGGAGCAGGTCGCGGAGGGAGAACTCGATGCCGATTGAAAACATCAACAGCACGACCCCGATCTCGGCGAACAGCTCGAAGGCGTGAAGGTCGGAGACTGTGGGACCGGGCGTGAAGGGACCGATCACGATGCCGCCCAGCACGTAGCCCAGGATCAGAGGCTGGCGCGCGAGCCAGGCCAGGGCCCCGCCGAGCACCGCGGCGACGAACACGTAGGCGAGGTCCCGGAAGAAGATGGGATCGGCGACCATGACGCTGGGCCGCGTCGCGATGCGCGACGTCCAGGGTAGTCTATCGCAGGTCGCGCCTCCCGAGGCGACCTATGAGCGCATTTCTCGATCGGCGCGATGCCGCCCGGCGTGGGCGGGGCCGGACGATGGTGCACACTCGCGCGTGAGGCGGCGTCTTGCTTGGCCCTCGGGCGAATAAATGGTCCAGAGCGGGCGTGATCCTGCCTGATGCGATCGGATGAGGCCCGGGCCGGCCCGCGCCTGGTCGACGTGCCGTTGGCTGCGCTCCACCCTTGACACCCGGATTCCTCGCGCCTAGTCTCCTCGCGTGGGAGCCAGAACGGCAGGGGTGATCGGCGCGCCGCCGGTCCTCCGGCGCGAGGTGCGGCGGGGCCGGCCCCTCCGTCGGGTCCTCGGCAGCACGGTGGTGATCCTCGGCGCGCTCTCCGCTTTGGTGATCATCGGCGTGGCGCTCTTCGCCCCCTCGCTCGCGCCGCAGCCGCCCGATGAGCAGAACTTCGATCTCATCGAGTCCGCGCCGGGAGCGAAGGCGCTCTTCGGGACCGACCGCTTCGGCCGCGACGTGCTGAGCCGGGTCATCTACGGCTCGCGCATCTCCCTCTACGTGGCGGTGGTCTCCATCGGCGTCGCCATGCTCGTCGGCGGCGCGCTCGGGCTCACGGCCGGCTACATGGGCGGAGCCTGGGACAACGCCATCAACCGGGTGATGGACGTGTTCTTCAGCATCCCCGGGCTCCTCCTGGCGGTGGGCATCGCCGCCATGCGCGGTCCCGGGGTGAACAGCGCCGTGGTCGCCATCTCCATCGTCTACACGCCGCTGTTCGCGCGCGTCATCCGGGGCCCCGTGCTGGCCGAGCGGGAGAAGGAGTACGTGGAGGCGATCCGGGCCCTCGGCGCCACGCGCCTGGTGGTGGCGCTCAAGCATGTCCTGCCCAACGTGATCTCGCCGTTCGTGGTTCAAGGGACCGTGGCGCTGTCCCAGGCCATTCTGATCGAGGCCTCGCTGAGTTACCTCGGCCTCTCCGCCCAGCCGCCGACGCCTTCGTGGGGCAACATGCTCAATGAAGGACGCACGTATCTGGAAACCGCGCCGTGGATCTCCGTGTTCCCTGGCATCGCGATCATGATCACCGTGCTCGCGTTCAACCTGATCGGCGACGGCCTCCGCGATATGCTCGACCCCAATGCCCGGTAGAGGCAGTGCGAGCCGCGGGGCGCAGGGGCTGGGGCCCGCCGTCCGAGGCGAGCGATCGAATACACTCCGGCAAGACCGGCCACAGGAGGGACGACGATGACGACCGATCACGCGCATTCTGCTTCCAGCCGCCTGACTCGCCGCGAGCTGCTCAAGGCCGGCGGCCTCGCCCTGGGCGCCCTCGCCGTCGCCCGGCCCGCGTCGGCCCAGGCGCCCAAGTCCGGCGGGACCTTCGTCTCGGCCCAGACCACGGAGGCGACGGGACTCGATCCGCAGCTCGTGCCCGCCTTCTCGCGGAGCCGGCGCTCGCCCATGATGTACAACCAGCTCGCTCGCTTCGACCCCGACATGAATCCCGTCCCGGAGCTGGCCGAGTCCTGGCAGGTGAGCCCTGACGGCCTCACCTGGACCTTCAAGCTCCGCCAGGGCGTCAAGTTCCACGACGGCCAGGAGATGACGTCAGCGGACGTCAAGTTCACCTTCGACCGGCTCTTCGAGAAGTCTCCCGGGAAGTCCGACTTCATCGCGGTGGACAAGGTGGAGCCGGCCGGCCGCTACGCGGTGAAGTTCATCACCAAGGAGCCCTTCGCCGGCCTGCTCGCGGCCCTCGGCGGGTTCTGGGGCTTCATCATCAGCGAGGCGGGAATCAAGAAGCACGGCGATCTCAACAAGGCGGCCCTCGGCACGGGGCCCTTCGTGCTCGAGGACTGGAAGGTGGAGCAGCAGATGGTGCTCAAGCGCCACGCGGGCTACTTCAAGAAGGGGCTGCCCCACGTGGACCAGGTCATCCTCCGGATCATCCCCGACGAGGCCAATATCGTGGCGGCGCTCCGCACGGGCCAGATCCACCACGCCTTCATCGAGGACAACAAGAACTACAACCTGCTGAAGGACGAGAAGACGCTGACCGGCTACCGCAGCTCGCGCCTGGGCTACGATTTCCTCAACATCAACGCCGGCCGCGGCGTCCTCAAGGACGTGCGCGTGCGCCAGGCCATCAGCTGGGCGGTGGACCGCGCCCAGGTCATGCGGGTGGCCGCCTCCGGGTTCGGCCGCCTCACCGCGCCGGCGACCGCGCCCATGAAGCAATGGCAGCTCCCCGAGGAGCAGTGGATGCGCTACTACAAGCCGGACCTGGACAAGGCGAAGAAGCTCCTGGCCGACGCCGGCTATGCCAACGGCTTCAGCGTGAAGCTCGGGGTGATCCCGACCTTCCCGACCATGGTCTCGGGAGCGCCGGTCGTCGCCGCCCAGCTCAAGAAGATCGGCATCACGGCGGAGATCGAGAACGTCGAGTACGCGGTGTGGATCAAGCGGTGGTTGGCCAAGGACTTCGACATGACGATGAACACCACGCCGGGCTACGCCGATCCCGACACGGCGTTCTTCCGCGCCCTGCACTCCACCAAGGGCCAGAACTGGAACAGCTGGAGCGTGCCCGACGTGGACGCCCTCCTCGAGGAGGGGCGGCGGACGATGGACCAGAAGAAGCGCAAGGAGATCTACGACCGTGTCCAGATTCTGATTCTCGAGAACGTGCCGCACCTCTGGCTCTTCTCGGCTGACACGATCGACTTCACCCAGGCCCAGGTGAAGGGCTTCAAGCAGCATCCGACCACCCTGCTCTATGGCTTCGAGGGAGTCTGGCTCGACAAGGTCTGAACCGGGCCGATTGTCCGGGTGTCGGGGGAGATGGGGCACTATCTCGTCGTGAGGCTATACTCGATGGCCCTGACGCTGGCCGGGCTGACGGTGCTGGTCTTCCTGATGTTGCGGCTCATTCCCGGGACCGTCGTCGAGCAGATGATCGGAGCCGACGCAATCGTGAGCCCGGCCATGGTCGCGGAGCTCAAGCGCTTCTTCGGTCTCGACCAGCCATGGTACGTCCAGTACTCGCGGTGGCTCGCTGAGCTCGCCCAGGGCAACCTCGGCACCTCGTGGCGGACCGGCAAGCCTGTCATCCAGCTCATCCTCGAGCGGCTGCCGGTCACGCTCGAGCTGACGGGGCTCGCCGTCGGGTTCGCGCTGGTCCTGGGCATCGCCGCCGGCATCGTCTCCGCCATCCGGCGGGACCAAGCCGTCGACAACGTCACGCGGGTCGGGACGCTGCTCGGCCTCTCCGTCCCCGTCTTCTGGCAGGGGACCATGCTGATCCTCTTCTTCTCGCTCTACCTGCGCTGGATGCCGCCGGTGGTGTGGGTGGACTTCTTCACCGATCCGCGACGCAACCTGACCATCATGCTGCTGCCCGCCATCTGCCTCGGGACGGCGAGCGCCGCCAACATCGCCCGCACCACGCGCGCCTGCATGCTCGACGTGCTGCGCTCGGAGTACATCCGGACGGCGTCGGCCAAGGGCCTCTCCGGCCAGGCCGTGGTCCTCAAGCACGCGCTCAAGAACGCCCTCATCCCGGTGGTGACGGTGGCGGGGCTCCAGATCGGCATCCTGCTCGGGGGGACGGTCGTCATCGAAGAGGTGTTTACGCTGCCGGGCGTGGGGCGTCTGGTCCTCTGGTCCATCTACCAGCGCGACTACCCGCTCACTCAGAGCACCATCCTGTTCATCGCGGTCATGTTCATGACCATCAACCTCATGGTCGATCTGCTGTACGGATATCTGGATCCGCGGATCCGGTACGGCGATTGATCGCTTCGGAGGCGTCCACGTAGCGCTGGGTGCGCTAAACTGGACTAGCAGTCGCCGATACAGGTGAAGCGGTATGGAAGAGCCGGAACGTCTGAGGCGCGCCACGGAGCTCTGGCAGGAGGGCTGCCGGTACCAGGGGCAGGGCGAGCTGGATCGCGCGATCGAGCGCTACCGGCGCTCGATCGAGGTGCACCCGACGGCGGAAGCGTACACGTTCCTCGGATGGGCCCTGAGCTTCCAGGGCAAACTCGACGAGGCGACCGAGAAGTGTCTCCGCGCGATCGAGATCGACCCGGACTTCGGCAATCCGTACAACGACATCGGTGTCTACCTGATGCAGCAGGAGAAATTCGACGAGGCCATCCCCTGGCTCGAGAAGGCCAAGCTTGCCCAGCGCTACGAGCCGCGACAGTTCCCCTTCATGAACCTGGGCCGCATTTACCTGAAGCAGGGGCGCTGGTGGGAGGCGCTGCGGGAGTTCGAAGGCGCGGTGCGAACGGCGCCCGATGACGTCGAGGCCAGGAAGGCGCTGCACACCGTCCGCGCCCGCCTCAACTAGCAGCCTCTCGGAGAAACCTCATGCCAGGTGATGGACGCTGTTCGAGCGCCGGCTTTGCCGGCGCAACGATTCCTGGGGGGAGGTTTCGGAAGGAGGGCGAAGCCCCCCTCCGAGCTTCCTAGCATCGGTGGAACCGATATCGGACGTCGCCGGCCGGACCGACTTCGTCGCCGGCGTCTCGCTGTCGCTCAGCGGCGCGTTTGGATTGCAGGGACGTCATGCCCTGAACGGGATCCAGCTCTGGGCCGATCACGTCGAGCGGGAAGGGAAGATCGCGCTCCGGTTGATCGCATGCGACGACGAGAGTAGCGCGGAGCGCGCGCAAGAGAATGTCCTGCGGCTCCTGACGCGAGAACGCGTCGATCTGCTCCTCGGCCCGTACTCGAGCGGGTTGACCATGGCGGTCGCCCCGCTCGCCGAGGCCCACGGAAAGATCCTCTGGAACCACGGCGGCGCCTCGGACGCGATCTGGGAGCGTGGCTGGCGTCACGTGGTGAGCGTGCCGAGCCCGGCGAGCGACTATCTGCGGACGCTGCCTCAGTTCGTGAAGCGTCGTGATCCAGGGGCCAGGCGGGTCAGTGTCCTGCACGCGAAGGCGGGGTCCTTCGCCGCCTGTGTGGCCGCCGGCGTGGCGGACGGCGCCAAGCGCGCCGGGTTCGACGTGATCCGGCTGATCCCCTTCGACTCCCCGATCCGGGATGCTCAACCGCTGATCGAGCAGGCGCTCGCCGCTGATCCTGATTTGCTCGTCGGAGTGGGACGCTTCGAGGACGACGTGGCGATCGTCAGGAGCCGCAACCTTCTCGGTGCTGTCAAGATCCTGGCGTGCGTCGGAGCTGGGCTCGAGGCGTTCTACCGGGATCTCGGCGATCTCGCCGAAGGCGTGATCGGGCCGAGCCAGTGGGAGCCCGACGTGCAACACGCGCCCCTGGCGGGACCGCAGGAGCAGTGGTTCTGCGCCGAGTTCGAGCGCGCCTTTCACCAGCGCCCCGGCTATCCAGCGGCCCAGGCCTTCGGGCTGGGGATCGTGATCATCGAGTGCCTGCGGCGCGCCGGCACCCGCGCGGATGAGTCGCTGCTGCGAGTCGCTCACTCCCTTGACACGACGACGCTGTACGGACGCTTCCGACTGGACTCCACGACCTCCCGCCAGATCGGCCACCACGTACTCCTGGTCCAGTGGCGGAGCGGCCGAAAGGTGGTGATACACGATGGCGCCTCGTAACGAGCGCCAGCGCGAGATCGCCGACTGTCTGGACGAGGCCCTCCGCCTTCAGTGTCGCGTCATCGATGTGATCGAGCAGGTCCAGCTAGCGGCAGGGATGAACACGGCCGACCGGAGCCTTAGGGGAAAGTGACCGGTCTCTTCTTCGGGCTCATGGCCTCAATCGGCCACGATAAAATGCTAGCGACCCTTCGCCGGCCGAGGACCACGGGATCGTGCTCTTGAACGGCGGCGGCTTCGACGCGCCCGACTGGTCGCTCCGCGTGTCGCTGGCGAATCTGGCCGACGACGTGTACGACGACATCGGGTGCGGGGTTCGATCGGTGGCGCGCGGCTATCGGGACGCCTTCGAGGCCTCGAAGCGCGCGCCGACGACCTGAGGGGTCGGCCGTGGAATACTTCGTCGCGGCCCTCCGCGAACACCAGGAGCTGGCGATCTTCCTGACGCTGGCGGTGGGCTTCTTCGTGGGCCGGCTCCGAATCGGCTCGTTCAGCCTCGGGACCGTCGTGGG